>Ga0208904_1000047_pt1 | contig 119748 bp, 97 predicted proteins | sample AntAceMetag02UKB_FD_184774 | JGI IMG/M metagenome (GOLD analysis project Ga0208904, IMG submission 184774) | Saline lake microbial communities from Ace Lake, Antarctica - Antarctic Ace Lake Metagenome 02UKB (SPAdes) (version 2) | ecosystem: Environmental > Aquatic > Non-marine Saline and...
AAGAAATCATACGAAAATATATAGAAAACCAAGGAAAAGAAGATGCAGGACAAGCGAAGCTTGAGTTGTAGTAGCGAAGCTACTGGCGAAGCCTAGAAACCCTGGGCGTAAGCCCGGGGAGTTTCATTCAACGCCACTAGCTTTCGGCTTTCCAAACGATTCAAGCCGATATCAAGCGCCTCAGACATGTTTCGCACGGTAAGACTTTCATAGTTTAAACCTCCACCAAGCACAGCAGCATATTTCTCAAATTCAGGGTCATTATTCAGCTGAAGATAGAGTTTTGTATAAACTTTTTCACCTCTTTTTTCCTCTAATTTTTTCATTAAATGATTATAATGCGCATCTGCATCATATATTGCATTAGGGTCAATTTGTGGAGCTTGTTCCGCTTGTGACATAAAAATCTTTTTTTAAGGTTTAATCTTAGAAGGAATTACATTTCATTCAGCAAGTTTTTTGCATACTCTTCATCAGCTGTCTTTGCTGCATTTTCAGTTTTTTCACGTTTTTCTCTAGATTTCGCTGCCTCATCCCCTGCAATTTTTGCTTCAACCTCCCCCCATGTTTCTAGTTCGACTTCCATTCGTTTTATATCCGCATCTCGCAGCTCTTCAACCTGCTTTTTGAGTTCCATGAGCTCTTCCTTCCCCAGGTCTGGCACCAGCTCTTCGATTCGGGCAACTTGCTCTTCACTCAGCGCTTTAGTACCCTTAGCTAGGGCAACAATTTCTTCAGCGGTGATTGTGTTCTCCACAGCCTGTGACATATTCAAGAGTTAAATCTATATTAAATCTGTTAATTATACCACAAAATCACCTTACTCGCAAGCATGAAGCGGACATTTTCAAGCATTTCCGGCACGCCCGTCCACTTTGACGCTCAGGAAAAAATCCTCGGCCGCGTCAACGGCGTTTTCATGCACCCCGAAACAGGTCAAATCATTGCATTTCTGGTCGGTTTTGCCAGCGTGCTCTCCCCTGTTGATATTGAAAAATGGCACCGCGATTCCCTGCAAATTCGCAACTCAGATGCTCTTGCAAACCCACGTGATATTTTTCGGCTGGAACAATTCGGTCTCAAGCGCACTTTCCTCAACTCAAAACGCGTAATTTCAAAGTCCGGCAGCAAACTTGGCCGCGTCCGTGACTTCACTTTCGACACTCGAACCAGCTCGATCCTCACCTTTCAGGTCGCAAAAAAATTCCTCTGGATTCCCTACCAAGAGCGCATTTTCTCATACAAAGACGTTTCCGAGGTCACAGACAAAGCAATCATTCTCGCAGTCGATCCTGAAGCGCACTCGCGCGCAGACGCGCCAACAAAAGCGGCACGCAAAAGGAGGCGACTACTAGCCGCCTCCTAAATTTTCCTATATTCGCGTTACCGCGACATCGCTTTTCGCGTTCAGATTTAACTTGTTACCACGCCGTCTCCGAGTCCAGCTCCAAGCACAGTGTTGATAAGTGCAAATGAAAGCAAGATGATAATAATACCAAGAATCGCGTACAAAAGAATTTTCTTCGCCTTTCCAACGCTTTCGTCATTACCAGCAGAAGTTACGTAAAGTACACCTCCGTAAATCACCATCAATGTTGCTACAAATCCAAGGAATCCAAGTGCGAAGTTCAATAGAGTCTGCACTAGTTCCTTGATTGAACCTTCACTGTTCGTTGCAGCAGAAATTGCACTAGGGTTGTCGGATGCATCGATCAATGAAGTTGCAAAAGTTGGCTCTGCCATAAATGCAGAAACTGCTAGTGCTACCGTCAAAAGACATGCGAAGATCATAGTCTCGCGAAATGCGTTTGATTTTAATAAAGCGTTCATTAGCGTGGGGGTTATTAATTTGCTGCAGCAATTATACGCAGCTTAATGCGAATCATCAAGTAAAGAGCCGATAGGCTCTTGCCGAACGCTTATTACGTGAGGCTAATGCGACCAGCAGGAGCAACCATTGTTTCAGCTTGCAGGAATATATTGAACCTCCCGCTCCAGCTCAATCCCAAATTTTTCCTTAACCTCCGTGGCCGCCAAATCCGCCAGCGCAAGCACGTCCGTCGCCGCCGCGCCACCTGTATTTATGAAAAAGTTAGCATGCTGGTCAGAGATTTTTGCCCCGCCAATTTGCTTTCCTTTCAAGCCGCACTGTTCAATCAGCCACCCCGCCGCATGATCCACCGGGTTCTTAAAAAACGACCCCGTACTCGCCCCAGCTGGCTGTTTCCCCAGCCGCTTCCTCGCAACTTCCATCATTGCAGCCTTAATCTCCGCCTTGTCACCCTTGCGAAGCCGAAACCCAGCCCTCACAACCATACCCGCGCCCATACTCGGTCCGCCATTTTTCAGGCGTGAACTCCTGTAATCGTAATCAAAAAAATCATTATCCACGGTTTGAATCCCCTCCTCCGGGATCAGCACTTGCGCGAATTCCAAAACGGACGCAACTTCCACACCAAAGCATCCAGCATTTCCCACAACTGCCCCGCCAACTGTCCCAGGGATTCCATTCCAAACTTCAATTCCAGTTAGTCCAGCATCTGCCGCGGCTTTCACAAGAGCTGCCATTTTTGCACCAGCATCCGCCACAAGCAAAGTCCCGCCAGCATCATCTTCCGGCACAAAAACTTCAGCCGCCGAAAGCTTAATCACAAGCCCGCGGAATCCTTCGTCATCAAAAAGCAAATTGCTGCCGCCGCCAATCACCATAAAAGGGGTTTTATTGTGCCGCGCCCAGGCAACCGCATCCTCCAGATCCGTCGCACTCTTGGCTTCAAAAAAATAATCCGCATCCCCACCAATCTGAAAAGTAGAGTACGGCGCCAACTTGTGGTCTCGGAAAAAATAATTTGAAATGTCTTTGTCGCCTATGTTTTTATTCATGCGCGCATTATCCCAGATGAGACACGCTTTGTCCAAGCGCATAAGCCCACGAGGCGAGATTCCTTTCGCCATTTCGCCAGAAGTTTCGTGAAGACATAACTGCATTTACGCCAGCTAATGCAAAAGGTGCCGGCGCAATACTCCCAGCAGACACAGGATAAGGTGTAGTTTCATGGCCGTATTTTTGCAGAGTGTAATGCAGTGCTTCAAAACTCATGTGCCCAAGCGATGCAAGCGCAGCAGCCATTAGCCCACTAGTCCCAGGGATTTCATAAACGCGCTCTCCTTCTCTTATATTCATCAAGCCAAAATCGCCCAAAACAACATGCCTGCTTCCATCTGGGTCAGTTTCCTCAAAAAGATTGCTCAAAATGGGGTCCTTTGTGGGGTTGGCCAGAGATTTAAGGGAGGCACTAATTGAAGAACCTCCAAGCGGATCAACCATCACTCCATGTTTTCGATAAATTTCATAACAAGAGTCAAGGAGCTGAAGTAGTTGAGGGCCCAGAACAGGGTCGTCCAGAGCATCAATAGTAAGTGGCTTCGCATCTGAAAAATCCTCAATAATTGCAAAATCAGATTCTCTCCACCATTCAACACTCAGCATTTTGAGGGCTAGGCCAACGCTCATCACATCACTTATGTTGTTGCGCAATTTTGCCCGTTCAATTTCAATCACAGGGTTCTTAATCAGTTCAACGCTACTTCGCGTGCGGATTTCGTATTGGTGCAACAATTGCAGGTACCACAAAATCTTTTCAAAGCTTGGGGTCTGCCATCCGCAGAAACTGTGATTTGCCAGTTTTGCAACTTTTGGATCCAATGGCTCAGCATTATTACGTTTTTCTAAGTGATGTACACGATTTTCATTGCCCCAGCCAAGAAACTTAGGGTTGAGTGTAAGTACATCACCTTCACTGATTTGTATTGCAGTTTCCATAAGAAAAATTAAGAGCCAAGCCTACTCCCCCAGGGTGGTTTTGTAAACTAAAGAAGGGCAAGTCACAACCTCCCAACTTATTTTATGTTTGTATTTTGGTTTTTTAGCTAAAGTAATATGATTTCTTCACTCAGAGCTTTTACAAATCTGTATGAAAAAAATTTGCAAACAATGTAGTTCTGAGTTTGAAGTTGCTGACGGAGATTTAGAGTTTCTTGGGAAAGTCGCCCCTGTTTTTGCAGGACAAAAGTTCAATATTCCTGAGCCAAACATTTGCTACAAATGCCGTTTGCAAAGGAGATTTTCATGGAGAAATGATATTACTTTGTATAAAACTAAATGTGCCAAAACTGGTGCACCTCTGATCTCCATGTTTGCGCCTGATAGTGGCATCACTGTATATGAGCATGATTTTTGGTGGAGCGACAAATGGGATGCAAGAGACTACGGAAGAGATTTTGACTTTAGCAGACCGTTTTTTGAGCAGTTCTCAGAGTTGGAAAAGGCGGTTCCACATGCAAATGCAATTATTTTTAATTCAGAAAATAGTGTTTACACAAATTACAATACGAACGCAGTAAATTGTTACCTGTGTTTTGCAGGCAATTATTCGCAGGACAATATGTATTGCTACAACGTTGAAGGATCTAATGATTGTGTGGACTGTCTATTCGTATGGGATAGTGAGCTTTTGTATGAATGTGTTCAATGCAGCAAATGTTATCAATGTTTTTATTCTTCACATTCAAGCAATTGCTCTGAATCGGCGTTCTTGGACGATTGCATAGGATGTAAGAATTGTTTTATGTGTGCAAATTTGCGCAACAAACAGTATTACATTTTGAATCAAAAACATTCCAAGGAAGAATACGATAGAAAATTAGCTGAATATTTAGCACGAGATTACGACGAGTGCAGGAAACTATGGCAGTCCGAAAAGAAACAATTTCCACGCAAAGCATCCTGCAATTTACAGGCAGAGAATTGTACTGGGGATTATATTCGTGAAAGCAAAAATTGTCATGATTGCTACGTCATGTCTAAGGGGGGCGAAGATTGCAGATACATTTTTAATGGCTTCCCGCATTTGAAGGATTCTCAGGATTGCACTTATGTTGGGGAAAAGGCAGAGCTGCTTTATGAATGTTTGGCAACAGGGGTAAATGAGGTACGGATTTTATTTGGAAATCTATGTTTAGATGGTTCGAGTGAGCTTATATATTGCAGTTGTATGTTTGGGGCAAAAAATTGCTTTGCTTGCAGTAATTTACGAAAAGCGGAGTATTGCATTTTGAACAAACAATATACAAAAGAAGAATATGAAAAACTTGTGCCACGCATCATCGCTCACATGCAAAAAACAGGTGAATGGGGGCAATTCTTTCCTGTTGAGATTTCTCCTTTCAAGTATAATGAAAGTTGTGCCGGATTACATTTCCCTATGGGGAAAGATGAAGTTTTAGCAAATGGATGGGAATGGAAAGAAGCTAATGAAGAAATAAATGCAGAACCAAGTGGTGATTCGCAAATCTGCGAAAAAAGCGGCAAGCCATTTAGGTTTGTGCAAAAGGAACTGGATTTTTATAAAAAATTCTCCTTACCTTTGCCAAAATTGTGTTTCTTCGAGCGTCACAAAGGTAGGTGGGCTGCAATGAATGGTTGGGAAATGAAAGAGTTTGCCTGTGCAAAATGTAATGGAAAAGTTCTGAGCGGAAGTAAGTCAGACGAAGTTTATTGCGAGGAGTGTTATCTACAAGAGGTAGATTAGCAATCCATTTACAAAAACCACCACAAGGGCGTTTTTATAAATGGAGCCACCTGCCAGAGTCGAACTGGCGACCTACGGGTTACAAATCCGTTGCTCTACCAACTGAGCTAAGGTGGCACTGTGCATTTTCATGCAGAGGTTTTATACCAGTATGAAACCGCATGCACAAGACATATAATGGTGGGCCGGGAAGGATTCGAACCTTCGAAGGCTGAGCCAACAGATTTACAGTCTGCCCTCGTTGACCACTTGAGTACCGACCCATAATGTGAAAAAGCTCTGCGATTATAACGAAAATCCCAGCGAAGGCAAGAAATAAAACCTACTCTCATGCCCCTTGCTCCCCAAACTCCCCTTCTGCTATGATCGCCAGGCTATCTTTCAATTTTTTTAGCAGCGAACGAACATGTCAGAATTCAAAATCCAAGGCGGTCTCAAACTTCAAGGCGAAGTCACAATTAGTGGCTCAAAAAACGCCACTCTTCCAATCCTGGCAGCAACACTTTTGACGAACGAAAAAACAACTCTCAAGAACGTGCCAAATATCTCAGATGTACATAGTTTCCTCAAGCTCATGGAGCAGCTCGGCGTTAAAACGAATTTTGAAAAACACGACCTCGGCGGAACCGTCACAATCGACCCGTCCAACCTGCAAAACAAGCCTCTCGAAGGCACTCTCGTACGAGAAATGCGTGCATCCATACTTTTCCTAGGCCCCTTGCTCGCCCGTTTTGGCGAAGCTCAGCTTGAGTTTCCTGGTGGCTGCGTTCTTGGAAAGCGCTCAGTTCACGCGCACATTCACGCGCTCACCTCTCTCGGTGCAGAACTTATTGAATCAAATGACTATCTTCATCTAAAAACGTCAACTCCCGGCCCCGCCAATCTGAAACCTGCAAAAATTATCATGGCCGAAGCTTCGGTCACCGCAACTGAAAACATAATCATGGCAGCAGTCGGCACGCCCGGCATAAGCGAAATCCGCTGGGCCGCAATGGAGCCGCACGTTCAGGATCTTTGCAAAATGCTAGTTTCCATGGGCGCAAAAATTGAAGGAATCGGGACACATACACTCAAAGTTCACGGCACTGCGCTTAGCATCGCATCGCCAGATGCATCCTCTGGCCCGCTTCACGAAGCCGAGCACACAATTATTCCAGATTACCTCGAGGCAGGCACCTTTGCCATGGCCGCCGTTCTCACAAATGGAACGGTCACTATTCGCAATTGCCCAACCGAGCACCTGGACAGCTTTTGGCAAAAACTTGAGGAAGTTGGCGCGCGCTTCACCCTCCACGACAATCACGTTGAAATCCACGAGCACAATGGCCTCCGCGCAGTCGAGCAGCTAAAAACCGCCGTCTATCCTGGCTTCGCAACAGATTTGCAGGCCCCTTTTGTCCTGCTTCTCACGCAATGCCAAGGAATGAGCCGAGTCCACGAGACTCTTTTTGAAGGCCGGCTTAATTATCTCACCGAACTACAACGAATGGGCGCAAACACGGAGCTTCAAAATCCGCAGCAAGCACTCATCACTGGCCCAACTCCGCTCCGCGCATCCACAGTCAAGAGTTACGACCTCCGTGCAGGTGCAGCAATGGTCCTCGCGGCGCTCATCGCAGATGGCGAAACAACAGTCACAGACATTGTATATATTGACCGCGGCTACGAAAGATTCGAAGAAAAACTCCGCAGCCTCGGCGCAAAGATTGAGCGCAAACACGAAGCGTAAGCGTCAAAATTCAATAGTTACCTGCCCTTCCAGGTCTGTTCGACGAATCTCAATACCCAGTTCTTCCGCATTTTCAAGTGTCTCATCATGCGGATGATCAAAGCTATTCCCCTCGCCCAAAGAAATCACCATCATCTCTGGCGCAATCGCCTCCAAAAACTCCAGGCTATTCGCCGTCCGGCTCCCGTGATGGCTGGATTTAAACACGTCCACATCAACTCCATCAAGCGCGCCTGCCTCCAGCAGAGCCGCTTCAATTTCCCGCTCAGCATCTCCCGCCAGCAGGACGCTGGCTCCATCACTGCCCCCGCCGCACGTTTCGCAATGCACCAAAATCACCGGCGAAGCGTTGTTAACATTCTCCATCTCCTCGCCAACTATCGGCTCAAAGGGGTAAAGCACATCCAAAGTCACGCTTCCTAGCCTAAAATCTGTCCCATCATCCGCAAAAAACACCTGAAAATCGCCATTCGCACTTCCCGCAGCAATCTCATCCAAAAAATGCTTGTAAGCCAGGTTCCCGTATTCCGGTGCACTCAACATCACAGCCCCTACCTCAAACCGATCCAAAACCGGAATCAGCCCCTCAATATGGTCCGCGTGCGGATGCGTCAAAACCAACAAATCAATCTCCGAAAACAGATACGGCATGCTCGCAGCCATCCCCATCAAAACCTCATTCCCCGGCCCGCCATCAATCAGCACGTTATGCATTTCCGGCGTGCGCAGCAGCACCGCATCTCCCTGCCCCACGTCCAAAACGTGCAGTTCCAGTTTGCCGCTGCCAAAAGCGTCGCCAATCCAGAGCGAGCCCGCAATCACCAAATCAAGTGCCAGAAGAATACTGAAGATGAGGATTTTCGTTTTGCCCATGCCTTTGTGATTTAAGTACCCACCATGCTAGCAAAAATCGCTACAAAAAATCCTGACAAAAACCTGAAATCCACGAAAAGGTGTTGTCAAAGCTCTGACACGCGAAATTCCGCACAAAGTACTTGCAAAAATACACAAATTTCATATACAATTCAGCTACAAATTTAACATCAAATTATGCTACAAGATCAGTGCATTTCTGTGACCGAACTTCGCACCAAAACCAAGGCTGCTTTAGAGGGTCTTTCAGGTCAACCTAAGGTCGTTTTCATGAATAATAAGCCCATTGCAGTCATCATAAGCGTAGAGGAATATGATAAACATTTCTCTCTGCCTCAACTGCGCAAGCTTGAAAAGCATGAAATTACTCCGGAATTGCAAAAACTAGCAGATGAAACTATAAAGATGGATGAGAGTGAATTTCTTAACATCTAAATGCGTAAAATTAGAAAAGTAATAGAAAGAAGAGGCATTTTTGAATATCTGCAAAAACGCAACTTACTTGAACAGTATAAAAAATCAAAAATGTTTTTGTTGGCAGGTCATGCAAACAAGGTACATCTTAAAAAACTTCAGCCAAAAGTAGAAGAAGTTTGGAGTTTTAGGATTAATAAACAGTTCCGAGCCATCGGGATATACGATCACAAGGGCAATTTAAGAATCTTACGAATCGACAATCATCAGTAGCCATGAGTATCAAAAAAGCCCCACCACTTCCGTAGGGCTTTTTCGCAATATTTAAAACGTCGCGGTTATCGCGATCGCGGCATCGCTGCCGCTTCGAGCTACATCTCGTCCTTCCGTCTGCGACTTAGCGCTCCAGCACCAAGAAGTGAAAGGCCAAACATGGCAATCATTCCAGGTCCTGTTTCAGGAAGAGTTACAGTTGTAAGCTCACCTTCAGATTCGTTACCGTTTTCATCAACGGCACTCACCTTGAAAGTGTAAGTTGCGCCAGGTGTAAGACCGCTCATTTCCTGTTCGGTCAGATCCTTGGCAACGTATGTTGCGTATCCGTAAGTTGTACCTGCGTCAGCACTCTTGTAAACAAGGTATTGAGCAAGGTCGCCGGCGCTATCAACGCTAGCTGTCCAACTCAAAAGTAAAGTCGTTTCATCAACAATGCTTCCAAGCAGATTCGTAATGTCTTCAGGAGCAATAAGGTCTGCAAGGTCCTTGGTTTTTGCAAGGAACTCAACTTCTCGAGTCTCCTCAGCCATTGCCTCGCCGTCTACGTTCAGCACTCCTTCATCAAGAAGAAGAACATATTCGTAGCCTTCATTCATGTCATCAGTGATAAGAGTAACCATTTTGGCATCCTCGTCATCAATACTAACGGCCAAAACATCCACTTCAATCAGCGCGTTCTCAACCATTTGGATGATGAATGAATCAGGATCAGCAACAGAAATCTCCTTTGAGAATGTAAGAACAAGCTCATTAAGCTCATTTGCTTCAACCTCGTCTAGAGTGAATTCCGCGCTACCTTCGTCGGTCGCATCTTCTGCGGCCTCTTCATCAACAACTTCTTCTTCAACGATTTCCTCCTCAACAACCTCCTCCTCTTCAGTTTCAACTACCCCACTACCTGTAAACACAGCAGTGTCAGAAGTTCCACTTACAATAGGATTTCCAGCCGCATCTTCAATGTCGATACCAGCTGTAAGAATGTATTGAGCGCCTGCAGTCTGCTCGCTAGTTACAACGAACACAACAGCAGCATTATCAGAAAGATAAGCATCTACTACTTCGAGTGCATCACCGTCAGTAGCTTCAATTGAAAAGGCAGATCCAGCGGCTGTTGGCAAACTCACATCCTCAGAAAACTCCACAGTTAGTAAGGTGCTTGTTAGCGCTTCAGCTGAAACTACAGTTGGCTCTGTGAAGTCTCCAGTATCGGATTCTTCAGGAGTAGCCTCTGCTTCCACTGAATAATATTCAGATTCATTCCCGGCAGCATCATAAGCGGTAGCTGCAAAGTAATAAGTCACGCCGTTTGACAGGCTGTCCATTACGTAAGCAGTTGTATCGCCCACATCCGTTGAACCAAAGGTGTAAGATCCTCCGTTTTCAGTAACAGAAGAAAGTCCGGAATACAGATAGTATCCGGTTACGCCAGTGTCGTCAGTTGCAGGGTCCCAAGTGAGCGTAATTTGCCCATCACCGGGAGCCGCCGCAAGACTTTCAACGTCTGCTGGGGGTGTTATATCAGCCACATCTTCAGCATTCGCAATCACAGCCTGACCTCCCATGAGGAGCATCATGCCGAGCATTGTGCCTAGAGCGACGAACTTTTTGAATTTTTTTGCCATAACGTGGAGTGGTTAGTTTTATTTTTGTTATCAGGTAATTATACCAGATTAGAGTAAATTTTTCAAGGGGTCATCAGAAGGAGCTTTACTCACGGGGAGTGAAAGAGTCGTAGTGCTCTAAAGTACCTCCTTTTACAGTCATAGTTTGGCCATTCACAAGATATTGCCCCTGTGGAAGGAATCCAGAGAAGCTACAGGTTTCTTTACCAGCTTTCATTGCCTTAGCAGCAGTTTCAACTGCAGCCAATTCATGTGGGTCTGTAGCCCCACCCACTTTTTCAAGCGAACGGTCTCTTCGGTGAGCCCTATTTGTGATTGTCATGCCGCCATAATTTTCTTCGATTCTTCTTCTAATAGCCCCTAGCTCCTCCCTGTCTGCTCGTGAGAGTTCAGTCCCATCGGAGAGTATAACTTTTCCAATGCGGGTATAAGCTGATGCCACGTCACCGCTCGCAAGATATTCATCAACTTCTCGTTTGTATTCTTCCCCTAGTAATTCAGCAGATTTTGAATCTACAGCCACATCTACCTCTAATTCATCTAAGAATTGCGATGCTCGCGCACGGGTTTCTGCATCAGAAGATACAGGTTGTGCCTCTGCAGGCGCAACAGGTTCAGGTGCTGACGGTGAAGGAGCAGACGCTGCTTCAGGTTCAACTTGTTGTTGCAGCCTGTCAGCAAGGAAATGCTCGAGTTCTTTTATTAGCTTCCTAAACATAGCAACGCTTTTTTCCAAGCCGTCGTAGCCTTCGAATTCTGTTCCATCTATAGTTAGCTTAATAGGGAATGCATCATTGGTGTCATTGTTTCCTATATATAGCTCGGAAGACCATGAACTTTGATCATCAGGGTTAGTATCATATTTCAATCCTCCAGGTACAAAGTTATCCCCATATGTATTAGCTATTGCAGGCAAAAGTTCATTCTGGATACGATCCACTAACCCTGTCCTCTCTTGTGAAAGAGCTGCATATTTAGCATTAGCAGCTTCGTCTCGCGCTGCCCGTGCTTCATTTCTCGCAATATTTTCCGCAATAAATCCCTCAAGATCTTCCACGAATTTTTCGTGCACAGCGATTGTCAGTTTGAATATATCAGCTTCTTCAGCCTCTAAATTCACTGAGAAAGAAATAGCTTCTTCTATGCCCCCCTCCTTGTCTTTTTCTTTAAAAATAATTTTGAACTCCCATGAATTTTGCAACTCAGGGTCTTGAGAATATGTGTAATTCGAATACTCATATTTTGGGAACCCCATTGAATTTATAGCTTCAGGGCCTAGTCGAGTTTTAATAGTGTTTTTCAGCTCCGAGAGTCTAGCTTGCAATTCTGCGGTTTCAGATGCGTTTTGAGCAGCCGCGGGTTCTGGTTCTGGCGCCGGAGCTGCAACCTTCTGCGCTGCAAGTTGCTCTGTAGCAGCTGCATCCCAAGCATCAATCCATTTTTCAAGAGCTACAAGGCGCGATAATTTTTTCATATCTACTTCCTCTTCGCCAAACAACTCTACTCCTCTGCTTCTGATCATTTCTTCGTTAAGTGGCACGTTAACTTTAACAGTTTTAACTGAAGAACCTTCAGTCCCCTCACGAGGTGTAAACTCAACATCTACAATAGCTTTTGAATAATCATTAGCTAAAAAACGGTGTGTAACACGTGCATCACTTTCAATCATATTTTCTGTAGCTTTGATTTCCCCTGCGAATTCTGTGGAAAGAGCTTCAAATTTTTGATTGTATAAAGCTTCCACATTGGTGCTTACATCCTCAGAAATTGGTTCTGGTGCAGCCGCAGGTTCTTCCTGCCTACTGCCCTCTACAGTTATTCCACGAGTAGCTGAAAGCCCTTCATCTGCAGGTTCAGCTTCGTCTTGCGTTGCTTCAACAGTTGCCTCTGGCTCTGCTGCAAGCTGCTCTACAGCAGCTGCCTCCCAAGAATTAAGGAACTCACTCGTTGCTGTAAAATGAATCAGGCTTTGCTGGGCTGCCTCAGTAAAGACATCAGTTCCTGCCATCTCGCTAAAATATTTTTTAGATGCATTGATGGCTTCTTCAGTGATATCTGCTGAGAGGGTAACCGTCTTTGATGGCTTACCTTCAGCTGTAAACTTAACCGAGAGAGTCGCTTGATTATCAACTTTACTGAACTCAACATGAGCAGGTTTTGCTTTCAGTCCATATGTTACCCCAGTAGTATTTATTTCTTGCTTCAATATCTCACTGTTTTTCCCAAGAGCCGTGCTAATCGAATCTTCGAGTCCTTGAGCTGCAAGGTCTTCACTCACAGAAGCTTCAGGTTCAGGCCCCGGCTCAGCATCGCTAGCCTCAGCTGGTTCAACCGCTGCTGGCACAGGCTCGGTAGCAGGTGCTGGTTCTGGCTGTACCACCGGTTCTTGCACAGGCTCCGCAACTGGCTCTGGTGCAGCCGCAGGTGCTGCCGCCGGCCTAGTTCCAAAAAACTCTTGCGTTTTTAGCGCAATGTAAGTTTCAAGGAAAGCATAATTCTGAGCTTCATTGTTCGTTCTGCGGTAGCCAAAATTTTCCTTGTCAGGATCAAGCTTGTCCGCATCGGTTTTTACCGCCCCGTTAAAAATGCTAATAAATTCATCTTTGTGTGCCTTCATAAATGCAACACGTCCGTCATAAGATCCTTTGTCACCTCCACGATCCATGGCGTCATAAAGACCACCTGCCCTCAGAATTTTCGCCATCAGCGCTTCACGCTGCTCAGTGGATTTCTCTTTAACTTCAACAAACTCTTGCAGTTGGAGCGGCTTAGCCTCCTCCGGCTTATCTACATAAAACTCACCCTTTGCAAAGTCAAAAACAATTTTGGTTCCAACAGACATTACATCTGCATTTATGTCATTTTGCTTCAAGATTGCGGCCAAAGTCAGAATAAAATAACGTTGTTGTGCATTCAGATCCGCATAACTTTTTTGGTTCCCAAATAACACGGGAGAGAGCCTTTTTGTCAGGGTATCTCCTTTTTTAAAAGTAAAAGATAGCCGCGGTGGCAAGTGGATCCCAAGCTCTTTGTTGGCCATCATATTCGCCTTATTTATCGGCTCCAAGTTTTGGAGTGCTCGCGCAAATCCAGGGTCCACCTGCATTGCATTAAGGCGAGTTTCTCCGCTTTCACGAACGGTCAACGGGAGCTTTGTTGGTTGCGTTTGGGCCATTTGAGTGGTTTAAGTGTATTTAGTTGTTGAATGTAAATTCATGAACAGAATTCACACCGCCTGTGCTTACGCCCATTCGGTGCCGATCATTTACGAGATACTGACCTTGCGGAATAAGCAAAGAAAAGGAGCTACTTTTTTTGTCACTTGTCATTTGACTAATTGCAAAATCAAGAGCTTTTTGTTCAGTCTCTGTAAATAGTCCAGTTCTTTTTAAAGAGCGTTTTCTGATTGGCGCATTGTTTGTAAGACTGACGAAACCATAGTTTTTATTAATATCTTTTCTTATTAAATCTAGGCTTATAGTTTGGGTGATGAGGATTTTATTAACTTCTCCTGGCGAAAGCATTTCACTAATGCGAGAATGCGCAGTTGTCACATTACCTTCCTCAAGGTAACCCCGAATTTCTTTGCTATATTCCCCTCCTAAGATTTCAGCCTTCCCCATCTCTTCTTCGGTGCGTGTTGGAAAAGCCGCTACATTAGCCGCTAACCCTAATTGTTCATGTGAATGCTTGTCCCATTCACGAAGACATTTTGAGAAGGCAGCAAGATAGTAAAGCCTATCAATTCTGCCTTCGGTCATATTGTCTTCACCAATAAGTTGAACTCCAAGTTTGTCTACATCGTTTTCACTAATTGTTACGCTAATTTCTAGCCGATGAGAATGACCTTCACCATCTTTAAAAATGATTGTCATAGTAGGATTAGGGTCTCCTTTCTGTAGCGAACTTTCAAATGAAGTAGCAGTGTAGCCAGTGACAGCTTCTGTGAAGTCAATTCTGGTATTCAGGTCCATATTGCAAAAATCAGCTTTTCTGCTCAATGCTGCCTCAGGGCTTTCAATTTCATTCATCAGGTCATGACGTTCAGCGATAGAGTCCTCCGCAGATTCAGCAAGCTCTGTGTCCACCTGCATTGCATTAAGGCGAGTTTCTCCGCTTTCACGAACGGTCAACGGGAGCTTTGTTGGTTGCGTTTGGGCCATTTGAGTGGTTTAAGTGTCAATTTATCGTATTATTCTACCACAAATCGGAAGAAATTTCCAGTAGGAACGGGCGCTTCGCTTTGCTATGATGAGCTTCCTCTTAATTTAGCAGCTAACGCGGAACGAAAGATGCTCAAAAATCTTAACGAAAACCAGGTTCAGGCAGTAAAGGCAACAGAAGGCCCGGTCTTAATTATTGCCGGTGCCGGCTCGGGGAAAACGCGTGCCCTCACCTGCCGCGTGGCATACCTCATCAAAGAACGTGGCATACCGCCTCGTAACATTTTGGCCGTGACTTTTACGAACAAGGCCGCGAGTGAAATGAAGCAGAGGATTTCAAGTTTACTTCAGCGCGAAGCTACAGCCGCAGCAGACCTCCCCACCGTTGGCACTTTCCACTCATTTTGCGCACAGATTTTGCGCAAACACATTCACCTTCTGGGCTATGAAAATCAATTTGTAATTTATGATGCGAATGACCAAGTCGTCCTCATGAAAAGACTCATGCGCGACCACGGAATTAATGACAAACAAGTGAATCCTAAGGCGGTGCTGGGGCACATTTCGCAGGCCAAAAGCCAGCTCATTAGCTGGAAGGAATACACCGGACTTTTGCACAATCAGTTTGGCGAAAAAGTTGCCCAGTTATACAAACCCTACCAGATGCGGCTGGCCAAAAACCAAGCCCTAGATTTTGACGATCTCCTCATGAAAGCTGTGGAACTTTTCCAGCAATTCCCGGAACTTTTAGGTAAATATCAGGATCGCTACAGATACATTTCCGTGGATGAGTATCAGGATACCAACCACGCGCAGTACACATTGGTCAAAATGCTCGCGGAAAAATACCGCAACATTTGCGTAATTGGAGACCCAGATCAGAGCATTTACTCCTGGCGCGGCGCAAACATGCAAAACATTTTAGACTTTGAAAAAGATTACCCTGAGGCGCTGTCCATAAAGCTCGAGCAAAACTACCGCTCAACGGAACTGATTTTGGACGCAGCTCACGCAATTATTGAAAAAAATCGGAGCCGCAAGGAAAAACGTCTGTGGACAAACCGTGAAGGCGGCGAAAAAATTCAAGTCTGGACAGCTCGTGACGAGCGTGACGAGGCTATGAAAGTAGCCATGGCAATTCGTGAAAAAGCCCGTGACGACATTACACCTGAATGGAACAAATTCGCCGTACTTTACAGAACAAATGCCCAGTCCCGTGCCCTGGAAGAATCCTTCATGCGTTTCGGCATCCCGTACAAAATTGTTGGTGGCGTAAAGTTCTATCTCCGCAAGGAAATCAAGGACGTAATTTCATACCTCCGTGTCACCCACAACCCGCATGACGACGTAAGCCTACTCCGGGTCATCAACACGCCGGCCCGTAAAATCGGCTCAAAAACCATTGAACATTTGCAGGAATTTGCGGTCACATCGGGTGTCTCAATTTTTGCTGCAATGGAGCAAGTTGATCAGATCCCAGGGCTCTCATCCAAGGAAGTCGTGATCGGTCGCTTCACAACGCTCATTCGTCACTTTCAAAAACTCAACAAGGAGTTTGCAGCGAGCGGCCTAATTAAGCACGTGATCAGCGAGTCTGGCTACAAAGATTTTTTACTAAATGACAAGACGCCGGAAGGCGAGGCTCGCTTCCAAAATGTGCAGGAGCTTGTCACGGTTGCAGACAAATATGAAGGGCTTGAGGTTGGCGTCTCTTTGTCTACTTTCCTCGAGGAGATTGCACTAATTAGCGACCTAGACACACTAGACGACGAGCAAAATGCCGTGACCATGATGACACTTCACAGTGCCAAAGGACTTGAGTTCCCAGTTGTCTTTTTGACTGGACTTGAGGAAGGAATTTTCCCACATTCTCGCAGTATGTTTGACCCGCAGGAGCTCGAGGAAGAACGCCGACTTATGTACGTTGGAGTGACACGCGCAATGGACAGTCTTTTCCTCCTTTACGCACAGCAACGCATGCTCTTTGGAGAGTTTCGCCGCAACGCACCATCGCAATTTTTGACAGATATCCCGGAGGAACTTATCCAAGGCTTCATTGGCGGAAACACAGCAGGATTTATTGGCAACAAATCGGATGATGATGATGGTGACGAGTTTGCAGACGAGGACTCTGACCGCGCTCACCGCGGATTTGGAGACAGACCCGTGCCAGTCGAGGATCAAACAGAATACGAGCCACTTAAAGATCTTGCTGACGGAGACCGAGTGCACCACAGAAGTTTTGGTGACGGAATTGTCATCAATGTAGCTGGTGGCGTTGTTGCAGTTGCCTTCAAAGACAAGAAAATCGGCGTGAAGAAGCTGGCGCTCAGCATCGCACCTCTAAAGAAAGTTTAGCTTGAGTGTGCCCGGGCACACTTTACATGAAATGCAGGCTCGTCAGGATTTCCTCAAAAAACGCTTTTTCTTCTGCATCGGAATCTTGGTCTGGGCCGGAAATCATCAGGTTCGCAAAGCCATATTTTTGGTAGGGAAGGATGATGGTCTCTGTTTGCCAAGTATCTGCATAAACATTTGTTCGCACAAACATTGCAGCCTCTTGTTCATCAATAATTACTCGCTGAAAGCCGGAAATTTCGCCAAGCTCCGACTCAATTCGGGCGCTAATTTCATCATCGCCAGCGCTGAGATCCAGCGGATCACCAGCAAAATAAAAGCAGCAGCCCTCAGTAATTCCAGGTTCAAAGTCGCTAGACACAGCTGCCATGGCAAAACTTGCAGTGCTGAGTTCAAACTTTTTTCCTTCATCAAAACCAGCAAGTTCGGTGCTTATTTCAACGGTGAGGATTTCTGGATAACGGAAGGTGAGGCCCAACTCATTGCTTTCAAAAGTTAGCCACTGGATTTCCGGCACACTGTCTTCAAAGCTGAGTTTGTCATCCGTGGGGGAGTCTTCCTTCGCTGGTATTGGCAGAAAATAGCAGCCAGCCAAAAGTAGGAGGCAGGCTAGTAAAATAATTGGGGTTTTCATAGGGTAGGGGTTAATTGCATATTTGCTTTATGCCGCAAATATCGCGGATAAGGCGGTCTGGCGCAGGAACTTTCGTCCCTGCGCCGATCTAGTAGTACTCGGGCCTCATGGGTCCAGACTTCTACGCACAGATGCGGAGGATCTTCAGGCGTGCCTGAAGCTTGCTCTCGCGCTCGTGCCTAGGCCGGGCCTGACTTGCCGTCTACTACTAGTCCACCTCGATGCTATACACGTAGCTGGTGTTGGTGCTGTTGTCGTTGTCCACCGATACCCAGAAGGGGTAGATGGTCTTGTCGCGCAGGTGCTTCTCATACTCACCGCGCCACCGGCTGCCGTAGCTGTCCACATCCATGTCGAACTCGTAGATGCGTCCGTCGTTGGGGTTCACGATGTGGAGCGTCATGTCGGGCCGGTCGTCAGAGTAGACGAAGGCCGTCCAGGAAAACTCCGTGTCACGCGACTCACCGCTGTGGGGGCTGTAGCTCATGCTCTCCACAGTGGGGTCGTCATTGACATCGTCGTAGACGGACACGGTGTAGGTGTTGGAGCGGTCGTTGCCGTCGCCATTGCCAGTCGTCACCCAGTACGAATACCGGGCGGGATCGCGCAGGCTCTTGCGGTACGTGAACACCCACGGGCTCTCCTCACTTTCCGACTCCATGTTGAAGTCGTAGGTGTGGTTGTCGTTCGGGTTGTAGATGTTCAGCTTGACCTCGGGCTCGTAGTCCGGGCTGTTAACCACGGTACTCCACACGAACTCGGTCTGACTCGCGGTGCCCCAGCTCGGTCTGAGCTCCAGCATGTCGAGGGTCATGTTGCCTTCGTCGTCGATGTAGCTGAGGGGCTCGTAGTCACCGGGGTCGCCGCTGCAGTTCTCCTTGCCTTCGCGGTTGTACCAGCAGCCCGTCTCCATCGGCATGACGCCAGACATGGGTTCGGGGATGCGGGGTTCGGTGTTCTCGTAGAAGGCGAGGTGCAGGTGCGTGCCAGGATGCTCAGCACAGCTGCTGCCACTCACGTAGCCGGTATCACCAACCGCGCCGAGATAATCGTAGTTGCTCAGGCTCTGGCCCGGCTCCACGTAGACCTCGGAGAGGTGGGCGTAGCGGCTCACGTAGTTGCCCTCATGGCGCACCAGTACGGTGTTGCCGTAGCCGGAATCGCCATTGCCTTCGTACTTCACATCAATGACCTGGCCATCCGCCACCGGGGTCACGGGCTCGCCGTAGGCACCGCAGCCGCTCTGCGCAAAGTCGAGAGCGAAGCTGTCGTTACCCCACTGGAAGCCGTAGTCCTTGTGGCTGCCGGTCTTGTAGCCTTGCGTCATGATCCAGTACTGACCGGACGGGAAGGGCAGGTTCAGCGCGATATCCGCGCCGCCCAAGCCATACTTGTCGTAGTCGATGTAGGGACCACAGCCGCAGAGCACGAAGCTCAGCACCAGGAACACACTCATCAGTCGTTGCAGCACAAGTCACCTCCTTTTGGTGTTGGTTTTGCTGCGGGCTCAGGACCAGGACGGTCCATGAGATGGGAATCGCGATCTCGCAGCTAGCGATAACGCGAAAAAAATAGTAAAACGGAAAATCAAAGAACGGTCTAAGAAACCAATAGTAATACACAGGCCTTTATGAAAACCTGAATTCCTTCTTAATTTTTCCTGAAACTTCAGCTAAAATGCGTGCACGCACATTCGCGCACACATTCACGCGCACTACATAACCACTTCACATGAAACCTAATACAGGATTTACAGGTAAAGCACTTGCCTTTTGTATGCTAATTGGGCTGGCACTTGGCTGGTTCGGAAACTCATATTTTGCAGATCAACCTGCCACCGCCACCTCCTACGAACCAACCGCCGAACAAGCCGACCTAGGACTTTTTTGGGACGTTTGGAACACGCTTGAAAACAATTATTTCGACACGGAAGACATTGACCAGCAACTCCAAATTTATGGCGCAATTTCCGGGCTCGTTGACTCACTCGGCGACGCATATTCAGTCTTCATGACCCCCGACGAAACTGAAAGTTTCCAAACAAGTCTCGCTGGCGAACTCGAGGGAATCGGTGCCGAGCTCACAGTCCGTGACGGCCAACTCGTAATTGTCACGCCACTCAAAGACACCCCAGCCGAGGAAGCCGGCCTTCTGCCTGGCGACCACATATTCATGGTAAATGACGAGCCAACTAGCGAAATGACAATCTGGGATGCAATCATGAAAATCCGCGGCGAACCAAACACGGACGTCGTCCTCACGATTATTCGCGACGGCCTTGATACCGCTCTGGACATCACAATCACGCGCCAGCAAATCCACATTCCTAGCGTGGAGCTCACAATTGAGGAGCACGCCGGTGACCAAATAGCGCACCTCTCAATTTACCAGTTCGGCGATGACACTTATTCCGAATTCAACTCAGCTCTCCGCGAACTACTCCTGGCAAACGTGGACGGCATTGTGCTGGATCTTCGCATGAATGGTGGCGGCTACCTGGACGTTTCAGTCGAAATCCTGGGTGAGTTTTTTGAGGATCAAGTGAAAGCAGTAATTGTGAAATATCGCAACGACATAAACGAGGTAATGTACACGGACGGGAAGGGAAGCCTCAGTGATATTCCGGTGGTTGTTTTAATTGATGAAGGGTCCGCATCCGCATCTGAAATTGTTGCCGGTGCATTGCAAGATCATGCCCGCGCAACCCTCATGGGCGAGCAAAGTTTTGGAAAGGGAAGTGTGCAGGAACTCAACGCCCTGATTGACGGCTCCAGCCTTCGGCTCACAATTGCAAAATGGTTCACACCAGATGACCGCACAATTCATGACGTGGGCATAACGCCGGATCACATAATTGAAATGGAGACCACGGAAGTCGACACCGAAAACGACATCCAATACTCTGCAGCCCTCGAGTATCTCACTCAATAATCGCGCCCTCGCATGTTTGAATTCATTCAAGTAATCGCCATTGCGACCCTCCCAGTTTTCATACTGCTTTATTATTTTTGGCGCCGCGACAAAGGTGAAAAAGAGCCAATGAAACTCATGAAGCGTATCTTTTGGGCCGGCGCCTTCGTGACCATTCCAATCGTCTTCATCGAGCTGCTGCTCCAGTTCGCGTTCATAGATCTCTCCAATGTTTCACCAACATTATTTCTGTTGGTTTCTTCCTTTGCGCTGATTGCCTTGCCGGAAGAATTGGGGAAACTTTGGGTGGTCAAAACCAAAGTTTTTAATCATCCAAAATTTAACGAAGTGATGGACGGAATCACATACTGCATCATCGCCAGTATGGGTTTCGCCATTTTTGAAAACGTCCTTTACACCATGACTTACGGTGCTGGCACAGGCCTGCTCCGCGCTTTCACCGCGGTTCCGGCGCATGCACTTTTCTCGGGGATAATGGGTCATTACATTGGCCTCGCCAAATTCAAAAAGACCAAAAAAGAGCAGCGCAGGTTGCTCTGGAAAGGCCTCGCGGCAGGTGTATTTTTCCACGGACTTTATGACGCGCTTTTGCTTTCCGGCCAGCCTCTGCTGATTCTTTGTGTGCTGCCACTTCTCGTATACATGGGAGTCATTCTTAATCGCGCAATCAAGCATGCCAACAAAGGCCTTACCAAGGAAATCAAGTACGCTTAGCTTTTGTCCGCCTTCTCCTTGCCCTCGCGGCAGATATCCGTCAAAATCACCATAGAGCGAATTCGCTCTTCCATGTTCTTCCACACATTTCTAACCCCACGCCATGGCTGCTTCAAAAAAGATCAGAAAATTCAAATGGTGGTACGCTTGCCTCATTGCCCTAGCTGTTTTCATAGGATTCATAGTTGTTGTTTTTGTAGGTGTTTTTGCTGGCACAAGCGGTGCAGTCGCAGAAACGGAAGACTTCTTTGCGCGAATCGCAGCAGGTGAGGACCTTGCAGCCGTTTACGAAGACACCACAGAGTTGTTTCAGGAAAACACAACGCTTCCAGTTTTCGTCCAAATAATTGAGACTTACCCAATGCTGTCAGACGTGGAGAGTTTCACATTCAACAATCGCTCAATTGAAACGACTTCTTACGGTCCAACAGCAGAACTTTCAGGTACCGTGTACAGCACTAGCGGAGACAGTGCACCAGTGGAAATTCAGGTGATCAAAGAGGACGGCGAATGGAAAGTTACATATTTTGCACTTACTAGCGAGTAATCGCATACGCATTGCTCTTGCAAATCCGAACCAGTTAAAATGAAGAAATCAAAAGTATTGCTGTGCATTCTGGATGGTTTTGGCCACGGGAAAAGTTACAAAGGAAACGCAATTACTCAGGCCAAAAAACCATTCATTGATGGCCTGAAGCGGGACTATTCGTGGACGCTACTCCGCACCCATGGCGAAGCAGTTGGTATTCCACGTGGCAATCAAGGCGGCAGCGAAGTTGGGCACCTCACGATTGGCGCCGGACGCATTGTTGAGCAGCCACTTTTACAGATCAATAAGTCCATTGAAAGTGGGAAATTCTTTAAGAAGAAGGAACTGCTGCGCGCAGTAAAACACGCCAAAAAGAACAATTCTGCGCTGCACATAATGGGTATGATTTCAGACCAAGGCGTGCACTCAAATATTCACCATGGCCTCGCTCTTCTCGAGCTAGCTCATCGCAAAAAACTCAAGCGTGTCTACTTCCACGCAATCACGGACGGCCGTGACGTGGAACCAAAAAGCGCCGAGCGCTTCATCAAAATGATTCAAAAGAAACTTCGCCAACTCGACTTTGCGGCACATGGCGGAACAGCCGAGCTCGCAACAATCATAGGCCGTTATTACGCAATGGACCGCGACAAAAACATCAGCCGCACGCAAAAAGCCCTGGACCTCCTGGTCAACGGTAAAGGCACGCGCGCAAAAGACCCAATCGCGGCAATCAAAAAACAATATGCAGCCGGCCTCGAGAGCGACTACTATCTCAAGCCAATTCGTCTCGCCCTGAGCAACCCGGACGCAGATGCAAAAATCACCAAACAAGACGCCGTGATTTTCTTCAACTTCCGCACAGACCGTTCGCAACAACTCACCGAACTTCTGCTCAAAAAGGCAAAGCCATATTTTGTCGCCTTTGGCCCATACACAAAAGCAGCGCCGGTGGCGTTCCCTGCGCCAATCGTCAAAAACAACCTGGCAACGGTGCTCGCACGCAAACGCAAAACGCAACTCCGAATTGCGGAAACGGAAAAATTCGCGCACGTTACGTTCTTTTTCAATAGCCAAATCAAGAAGCCAGTTCGCGGCGAAACTCGCGTAATAGTCGCCTCGCCAAAATGTCCATCATACGCCGACAAACCTGATATGAGCGCTTACGAAGTCACCAAAAAACTCCTCACGCGCCTAAACAAGGGTTACGATTTTATCGCTCTCAACTTTGCAAATCCGGATCTCGTGGGTCACAGTGGCGACGTCAAAGCTACCAAAAAAGCCATTGAAGTTCTGGATGACTGCCTTTCACAAATCATCCCAAAAGCCCTCGCGCAAGGCTACACCGTGATGGTCACATCAGATCACGGCAACGCTGAATTCATGACTTACGAAGACGGCGGCAAATGCGCCTCGCACAGCACAAATCCCGTCCCATTCATTCTCGTCAGTTCGGACGGCAAACAACTCAAGGAGACCTCCCACGCGCATGCAACTGCGGGCCTCAAGGATATCGCACCAACAGTGCTCAAACTCATGGGCATACGCAAAGCACGGCAAATGAAAGGGCAGAGCTTGTTATAATTTGGCAAACACAAGCCATTTATGCTAGGTTTGTCCCACATCTATTTATAATCACAAAATATGTCTAAGAAAACAATTTCCCTGTTTCTAGTAATTGCCTTCACATTTGTATTTTTTGGCTGTGACCTCCTAGATGAGGAGGAAACAGAGACCACAGAAACAGAAGCTGTTGAAGAGGAAAGCATTGAAGAAACTTCAGATCTTCAAGAGCAGCTTGATGAACTAGCAGCTTCAGAAGAAGATGAGGACGCTGAAACAATTGAGAGCTTCATAACACTCGATTCACCTTCAGATAGCACAGTCTATACAGACACAGCAGCGCCAATTGAATTCACAGGGGAGGTTTCTCCAGACACACTGGGTATCACAATCAGCGCCGCATTCTCAGCTTCAGATGAATCATTAGCTTTAGATGACTACGCTTTGCAAGAATTCGTAGCCGGAGATGAAACCTTTGTTTACAGAGCAAAGATAGCTTGGAAAAATCTAGGATGGGGTGAAAATATTTACACATTCACAGCTCATTTCAAAGACGGCACAACAGAGTCAACAAGCGTGACAATCTTCCTTGAGGAGTAGGTTCTTTGTCCATCTGTTTGGCAAACACAAGCGAATCGTGATAGGTTGAAGCCTTAGCATTTTATGCAAAAACATGGCTCAGCCTGAAGTAGTAGGTCTTGAAAGATCTCCCGAGCGCGCGCCGCCAGCAGCAATTGTTGATGGCACTAGAGCAGCTACCTCAAAACAGGTTGGCTTTGTTTTAGACATGCTGGCAGTCCGGGAAGAGCTCAAAAGCGTTCGTGGTAAAAAAGGTAGCCGTGAAGATGTGCTGCAAGCTTTGGAATTGGCAGTTTCTGAATCAGGCAAGGAGCCAATTACCGGACATACATTTAAACAGGCAATCATTAAGGTTTTGGGCAGTACAGGCTATGAAGCCAAAAAAGCCAGCGTCCAAAAAGCTCTGCTTGTGTTGGAAAGAAATGGTTTAATCACAGTGCGATTTTCTACCATCAACAGAATTTTCCCAACACGAATAGTAATCAAAAGTGATTTTGTGATGGCGGACCCAAGTTCAATCATTCCAAGGGACGAACCAACACAGCCCGCTGAAGAAGTCGCCCCAGGAGCTTTCACCTTTACGGATGGCCAAAAAGAAAAACTCACAATCCTTTTGTCAAAATCAAAAGCACGCTCGCAGACACCTCTAATGATAAGGTTTTTTGAAAGGATCATAAGCCAGCTTGGCACAACTTTTACAGATTTAGATGTTCGTTCATTGAAAGAGCCTTTTGCAAAAGAGGAGGGTGTGTCACAGGCTACTCTTAACGCAAAATTCAATCATGCTTGGAGGGCTTTGCAAGCAATAAATATCCTGCAGTCGGTTTCGGTTAAAGGGGGGACAATTGCAAAATTCAGTTTGCATTTAGATGTGCTGGCCGCTTTGCCCGAGGAAACACCCGAAGATAAGAAAAATCCCGAACCTTTCTGTCCTGGAGACAGAGTTACCCACGAGGTGCATAAAGCAGGGACTGTTCTGTCCAGCACTTGGGGGGCTGAAGGCTGGAGGGTAGGTGTGGATTTTGACTACCTTGATGGTGCAGCGTTCGTTAAAGCTAAAACTTTATCAAAATTGTTAGAACCAACACCCAAACCAGCCGTTCAACCTTGGACTTTAGTTGTTGATGAACAAGCTGTAGTGGCAGGTCCAACTCCCGAGCCAATCGTAGAACCTGAACCCGAACCAACACCCAAACCAGCCGTTCAACCTTGGACTTTAGTTGTTGATGAACAAGCTGTAGTGGCAAGTCCAACTCCCGAGCCAATCTCCGAGCCTGAACCAGCACCAATCGTAGAATCTGAGCCAGTCGTAGAACCAACTCCTGAACCAAAACCCGAGCCGCAAGAGCAAACATTAGCTCCATTCGAAAATGGTGACACAGTAACACATGAAGAGTTTGGCACTGGCACTATAGAGTTCTTAAACTGGACAGGTAGCCATTGGGAAGTAGGTGTAAGCTTTGATGATTCACAAATAGGGTACAGGGTTCTCCCAGCAGAGAGCTTGAGTAAACAAGTTTCACAGCCAAGCCTCGGACCAGCACCAGCTGTGGAGCCAGTCCTAGACGAAACTCCGGAGGAACCAGAGCTAGATCTTTTAGATTCGGAGAGTCCTTTCATGCTAAATCGTGAAGTTTTGGAGGCTGCATTTAGCGCTAACAGCAAATACTACAATCCACTACTCGATTCTATTGATGCATGTATAACTAAGTTCGGAGCCACATTTCAAGTGCGTAAAGTGTTGCAGCTATTATTTGCGAGAGGGCAAGGCAGGGTCAACAAAAAAAGTGCAGAGGCTCTGGTATCGGCTTTGTTTGAAAGAATGGAGAGTGCAGGTGTTTTAACCCTAAAGAAGAGAGATGAATGCTCTAAAAAGACAGTTATAATACATGCCAAATATTTGTTGTTCGCTGAACCAGAACCTTCACCCGAGCCAATCGTAGAACCTGAACCAATCGTGGAACCAGAAGTGGATGAAATCCCAGAAGAACCAACTCCTGACCCTGAACCAGACCCTGAGCCAGAAACCATACCAATGACTGCAGCGGAGAGAAGAGCTCGCGTTGACGCAGCACGCCTTTTGAGCCATTTCGACACTAATGGCAGCCACAAAATTCCACCACGTTTCGCAGCAGGGCACTACCCTGGGGTGCCAACCGACGGCCTAAAAATAGTTACAGACCTCAGAGCCTACGCTGATCAGTCCGGCCCAAAAACAGCAAAAGGCTACGTTCTTGTTTCTTACGATGGCAAGCAAGTGCAGGTTCATATGACACATCTACACTCATCAGATGCTCCAGCCAAAACAATAAACAAACCAGCCTCAGCGCCAGTTGAAAGTGAAAAAGTTATTTTTATTCGGAAGGTGATGGCAGATCACACAAAGTATCCATGGCATGAGCCTAGCGAAGCCGGCATGCTTGAATGGGCTATCCCAAAGTTTCACAGGGGAAGAAGATTCAAGGTGCTCCCTTTGGCAGTGATTCGTTCTGAGCTAACCGGCATGCTTGAAAAATCTGTTAATCAAAACTCTTGGCAAATGGAAGAACCGGTAATCTTGCTGGCAGAAGGCCGTGGGCTTCCAATCATGCTTCTCGCAGAGAAAGCTTGGGTGCAAGTCAGTTAGCGGCGCGCGCTTGAGGTTTCATGGTATTTAAATGCACTATAAACAAAAAAATTTGGGTTCTGATAACTTGCCAACAATTAGTCTGGAAAACGAACTAGAAGCATATGTAAGCGCTTGTATGCCAAAAGGTGTTATTCCAAAAAAATCTCATGGCGCTTATGTGCGCAAGGCTATTTTGTCTATACTTGGGGCTAAGGAGAGAACGGTCACCAGAGCTTTGTTTGATAAAGTTTTTGCTAGCAGTTACCCTCATCATACTCACACTATGAGGCAGGTTTATGCCAGTAATGCAATGGGCCATATTAGGGGTGAAATAGGGGCAATAATGCCTGGCCTCATTGACGTTCAGCCTGCTAGTGGGAACACGTCTCCCCAGAGTAGGTTTTCACTGGAGGGCAGTTTGCTTCCGGGGATTGATTCTCAACATAGGCAAAATATAAATAGCGGAATTATTGAATATTCATGGCAGGATCATTTAGTTCACGCAGGCCTCAACGCTTGCAAAACAATTGATCTGACCAGCGAAGAAAAAATTCTTTTCATGAAAATTTTTATATCAGGGAGTGAAGGTTGCAGGCAGGCAAGAGGAGGGGCTGGAGTCCGTGATCTTGTTATGGCACAGCAAATAATCGAAAAGCTGGAACACGCGAACGCCCCAGATCTGGTTTTGGAAAGGGAAGATTTACCACAAAGCAGAGTGGGGCTTCAATGCAAGAAGTTCTATTTGCGCGGCGAACTCATGGATCAGGTTTTTTCCGCAGAAACTTTGCGGGTTGAGGACGTTCAGCTAACGCGACTTTTTGAGTTTATAGAAGAGGTACGAGGCTCTGTAGGTACAATTCTTACAGACCCAGAACCAGAGCCCAAGCCTGAACCTTTTGGACACCTCACTCTTGTTGTAAGTGAAGCTGAAACGCCTGCACCACCATCTCCTGCCATGAAAATGGTATGCGACAAAGACTTAATTTTTGACCAGGGCCAAGCCCTTAAAGTACTAAAATACAGCGGACAATATCTGTCACTTCTTCTGGAAGCATTATCAGTATGTATTGAAGCAAACGGTCTAGTCTTTAGGCAGTCTAAATTAAACGCTGTCATTCGGAGGAGCACACACGTCCTTAAAAAACAAAGATGCGCAATTTCAGCCGTAAGACTTTTCTTTGCTGAATTAGCAGAAGGCGGATTACTTAGAGTAGAAAGGATGGATACAGGGCAAAATGAAATTCACATAGAACCTGGGTTTTTAGTCAGGCCCCTTACCGCTCTAGCAGCAAAACCAACCGCAAAACCAGCAAAGCCAACATCCTCAGCAAAGCCTAGTACATCAGGTAGCAAAGGCCGCTTCCCCAAGAGGAAAAGAGGCCTTCCTAAGCAAGGTCCCGCATATGATGACAGTGGCAGCCCTGTTAGAGAGGCCTTTGGCACCGGCGAAACAGGTCCGTCAGACAAGCCAAAATCAGATGAGCTAGGTTCAGGCACCCCAGAACCAGCCCCAGACCTAGAAGGGTCTTTGACAGATTTAGTTGCTCTTTTTGATTCGCAAGAAGCTATAAACGCGGAGGAAGACCCTGATACCCCTGAAAAGAGCAAAAGGCAACTTGCGGCACACCTTAGGGCAATGAGAGCAGAAAGGGAGGCAAGAATGGGCCCAGCTAGGCTTAGGGCACTAGCAAGTGAAACAGCAAGCAGAAGCGCACGAATAGCAAGGACATCCTTGGCGAGTGTGGAAGCAAAAACAGAGGCAAGGAGGCAAAAACGCGCAGACCTCGCTCTGAAGCTCCAAGAAGTACAAACCACGCTAGACAAGCTGGAGGATAAGGGTAAGTTAGACGGCAGAATCCTTGCGGTGAAAGCCTTGCTGGCAAAACAAGCCTATTGTAAAAAAGCACTGGCCAAATTCGACAATGATAAAAAAGCCCGGCTAAACATGATTAGAGAGAAAGTAAGTTCACGTCGACTTCGGCAAACAGGGGGCTTGGTCAAATCAGAAGTAGGAACTTTCACATCCTTTACATTCTCAGCAGACGAATATTGTCCAAAAAAGTTCCGCTACCTCCACGACACGCGCCTTCAAATATTCTCAACCCAACCAAATCTTGAGCATGAGGGAAGAGTCCTCGCTTGGTGTCGTGAGCTCAGCGAACTCGTTCTGGTGCCATTCAATTTGTTACCCAATGGGGCACAATCCTACATCAGAGCTTGCCAAGCGCTTGAGGCAGGCCGCACTACTCCTCGAGGAAAGGCAGATAAAAGTGCAGCTACCATAAAAAGAGACGAAAACCGCGCAGCCAAAGCTGCAGGCGAAATCGATGAAGAAGAGGAAGGTGATGAAGAGTGATTAGCCTAAAACGCTCAAATTGTTACTGCACAATACCATCCAATGTAGTCATCTGCTCCATTGGGCCACATGCAGTTCCATCACCATCAAATGCGCCCTGTAATAGCACATCCAGCCTAGATAGATCCGCTAAGTCTAAATTCGCAATAGCCTGTGCGACCTCACATTTCACAACATGGTGCGCATCGCTGATTCGATTTGTTGCACCTCCAGCCGGGCAAGTTGTACATTGTTTAGCCAGTTCGCTAGGTACATGAACTGTAGCTTCGGTACGGAATTCGCCAGATCTAAGTTTGTCAGACATAATATAAGTTTTTAAAAATACGAAGACTCAATTTTAGCACACCCAATAAACCACAGCCTAATCAATCCCGCGGAAACATTGGGCATCCGGGCTTTCTTCCAAGAGCTTTTATTGTATTAGATCGAAAAACGTTGATTATGGGCATCCTAACCCCAACCCAAAAAAGGTTTTTAACAGCACATTTCACAATACCGGCTTCTGCCCCAATAATATCGGATGACACTGCCTCTATGAAACCAGGGCATCCTAGGCACTCCTTGTCCAAACACGCTTTTGTTACCGTCAGTCTTGCTTTTGGGTGAGCTTCCATTCTATTTTGTTAGGTCTTGTGCAGACTCTCATCTAAGAACATCATACCTAAACTCAACTAAAGATTAACAAGATCTATGCTTCAAGAAGGGCTGCAAATTTCGCTAACTGACCCTTCGCAATATCTCTAGCAAAGACGTCATTCTCATTTAGCGAAAGGTTTACTTTCTCAATGAATCGTTTTATACCTCCAATAATAAGGCCTAGCTGTTCTTGAGTAGGATTTACGCCAGTCTCTTCGATTTTCCGCAAGATCTGATCTATTGGTTGATCACCATATCCATCATAAGCTAGGAGGTGATTAATACCTTGCTGATAAAAGGCTTGAGCGGCAGATGTTTCTTCAGCTGTTGTTGGTTCCATTTTAAGTCCCATGTTTTTGGTTTGTTAGATTATTTTCATGGCTAGTTATAACTTAAACTCGCTAGCCTGTCAACCTCCAGTCTCTCTTAAAAACCGTGAGGAGAAATTTGTGAGCGCGCATAGTCTTTTCACGATAAAGTGGCGGAGAGACTGGGATTCGAACCCAGGAGACCCTTGCAGGCCTAATAGTTTTCAAGACTACCGCATTCGACCACTCTGCCATCTCTCCGCGTTTGCGCCACATCAGCGCCTGCCAAACTTACAGCTTCCTTCCGCGCTTTTCAATGGCTTTTCAATGTTTTTTTCATAAATTTTCTGCTAGCATAGCGGCGTCGCAGACGCGACAACAAATAATCCATCCAAAATCCTAACTTCCCAAGCTATGGCAAAATCTAAATCTTCCAAAAAGCCTCATGCAAAAATCGCAACTTGGCTCATTGCTCTCGGGGTAATAGTGCTCGTAGCATTCATGCTCGCTAGCTGGGTAATCGGAAAATACAACACTCTCGTGCAACTTGACGGCGAGGTAGTTAACGAATGGGCGCAAGTCGAAACGCAATACCAACGTCGCTCCGACCTCATCCCAAACATCGTATCAACAGTTGAGGGCGCAGCTGACTTTGAGCAAAGCACTCTTTTGGAGGTAACACAGGCTCGTACAAACTGGCTTAACACTGCATCCGATCCAGAGGCAACAATCTCAGATCAAATGGAGGCATCCAGCTCATTTGACTCGGCTCTTTCTCGCTTGCTCGTGACTGTGGAATCATACCCAACACTCACCGCAACAGAGAGTTTCAACACCCTGATTGTGGAGCTTGAAGGTACGGAAAACCGAATCGCAGTTGCCCGTCAGGACTACAATGACGTTGCAACCAACTACAACATTGCAATCAAAAAATTCCCAATGATGTTCTTTGCAGGAATCTTCAGTTATGAGGAGCACATACTCTTTGAATCAGAAGAAGGCAGCGAAGATGCACCAGATGTGGACTTCGACTTTTAAAAAGTTAACCTGTACAGAAATGTTTAAAAAACTAACAAGCGTCGCACTCGCGACCGTGCTCTCAGCAGCTCTATTAACTGCGGCTTTCATTCCAACAGCATTTGCTGACTATATCGCACCAGAGGCCCCAGAAGGCTATGTTTATGACGAAGCGGATCTTCTTTCAGCGGAAGCTGAATCAAGCCTGCAGGCGCAGCTAACAACCCTAGACGAAGAAACTAGCGTGCAAGTTGTGACGGTCATCCTTTCAGACTTGCAGGGCTACACAATTGAAGAAGTTGGCCTAACGATTGGCCGCGAGTGGGGAGTTGGCCAGGACGAATTCAACAACGGAGTAGTTTTTGTGCTGTCACCAGCTACAAACGAGGCACGCATTGAAGTTGGTTATGGCCTAGAGGGCGCAATCACAGATGCGCAATCCAACGCAATCCTCGGGGAAGCGGTTGTATATTTTTCACAAAGCGATTTTGACGGCGGCGTACAAGTGGCAGTTGACTACATTGAAGGCCTTGCCCGTGGCGAAGCATTCCCCCTAGAAGAGCTTGACCTAGAATCCGTAAATGCAGAACCTAGCGCCGGAGGAGCCCTTCTTGTCTTGATCTACATGCTCCCATTGCTCTGGGTAATTCTCAGCTGGTTCTCAAGCACAAAAGCTTGGTGGCTCGGCGGAATTTTTGGAGCAGCAATAGGCTTATTAATTAGCTTTGCCTGGATGGGGACCTTGATTGGTCTCGGCATAGGGCTTGCACTCGATTTCACTCTCTCAACTTTCCTTTTCGGAAAAATAAAAAGCAGCAAAGGACGCAAAGGCGGCGGATTTTGGGGCGGCTTTGGCGGAGGAAAAGGTGGTAGCTCAGGTGGAGGCAGCAGTTTTGGCGGCTTTGGCGGAGGTGGCTTCGGAGGTGGCGGCGCAACAGGCAAATGGTAGGACGCTGCTAAGGCTCCACTCACACCTAACAAGCATTGCCCCCAACCTTGCTTTGTGGTATAATTCAGGGAATATTTAAACCCGAACTGCCACATGTCACGTTCTCCTGAACTACATCACATTCACAAAAAACTGAAAAAGAAGTTCTTTATGCACTGGCCTCTTTGTGGCAAAGAAGTTGCGTGGTTCGACCACATCATGGTTTTTGTGGCAGTAATCTACCCGCTCACAATGATCCCACAGATCTTAAAGATCTTCTTGGAGCAAGACGCAAGCAGCATTTCTGGCCTTACTTACGCCCTCAAATTCTTATTCATTGTGCCGTGGTTTTTTTACGGCGCAGTCCACAAAAGCAAACCAATCATGATGTCCAATTCGCTCTGGTTCATAACCTACGTGGCAATGATTGTGGGTGTGGTGATTTACTAGTGCGGATTAACAGGTTATAATTCTTGACAGTACGAGGGCTTAAGGTATCTTGATTTCTATCAACTTTTATTATGGCTGAAATTTTTTCATTCGCAGAAGCCCAGCAATTTGCTCAACAGGCTCAAGCCCAAGAGCCAGAAGCCCCAGATCCTAGCTGCCAGCACTTGCTTCCTCATAGAGGAGCCGTAATGGTTGAAACCTTTCAGCAAATAGAGCAACAAATTGTAAAAGCACATGAAGGTAGAATGAATGCACGTTCTCCAGGTACTCATGCACTTCGCCAAGTCCTGGCAGAGGAAAGAGCTCTTTTGGAGGCAGTTTTTATGAATGGCAGGGAAGCTGCTTTGGAAGTCACAAAAGATCCAGCTACAAAGGCCGTCATAGGAGCAGAAATATATGTACTCCCAACAGTTTCAGGGCATCCATATTTTCATTTATCAATATCGCCAGACCAGTCTCATAGAAACGGGAGAGGTCAAAATTTTAGAACAATTGCTTCATGCAGATTAAGGGATATGGAGGCCTCGCTAGCTCATCTCGATGGTACTATTCTTAACAAATGGGTGCTGGATGCAGATGCATATTCAAAAGCCCCTGTCGTGCCTTTGTATTCCGCGGAGGTTTTAAGTCGAATGTCATCTGGAGCTATGACTGAATTTTCATCGGAATGGCTAGCATGCAGTGCACTTAGTAGAACATTTAGTCTTGCTCAAGAAGAAATAGCTTTGCTCTTAGGAAGAAGAGTAGAGGGGTATTACGCAAGCCAAGGATACGACCTCAGTACTCTTGAAAAGAAAGTAGGCAGTCATACGTGGTGTTTTCTTCCAGAGCCAACTGGTGGAGGTGTGGAAATCACTATTTTTAGGCGTTTTTCTTCTGCTAATCCTTCTGTTTCTTGCTGCAAAAGTGCTAGGACAAGACCCGAAGACTCCCGCCGAGAATTCCTTGGCAGACTCATTGTCCAAGGAAATACAATTACACTTCGCAGGATGCAAGGTTTTCAATAGCCTGCTAGCTGTTAAGCGCGCATTTTCCTCACAATTCCTCCAAGAATCGCGCCAACAATCATCAAGGCACCAAGCACAGCAAACATCCAATATGTGCCAGTTATAGCTTCAAGTACCCCGCCCATCATATTAGCAGCCATATACCCAAGAACTTCAATATAGCCTGCGACCTCAAGGTCGATTGTTTTTGACATCCCAGCAACAGTTGAACTAATAACACTAAAAGCCCCATACCCTGGCATCCCAGCAAGAAAGAAAACAATCCCCGGGCTAGCCAGTCTTCCAAAGCCTGCGCTGAAATAAACCATGAGCAGTGCGAATAGCAGTGCAACAAAGCCAAATACAGCACTGATAATCAACAACATAAAATGAACTTCTGCGCTGAATACACTCAGGAATCCTAATCCTGCCGCCAGTATTTCTGGATTATTCGTCATAGAAGCAAATCCCTCCTCGCCATCTTCGTAAATCGGTCCGGCCATTTTGCCAAAAATATGCATGCGAGTCTCACGCGGTGTCAGCCCTTCAATTTCTTCAGCAGTCACCGTGACATTGAATCCAAAAATAGGTTCAATCACGCCATCCTCATCTGCCGCTAGCATCTCCTTGAGTACATCAATTTCCGTAACATCTTCCACGCCATTCGCGCTGTATGAAACAGCCAATGAACGGGTTATGAAGTCGGTCGCAACTTCCTCAGAAGTAGCCCGCGCAAAACTAAAAACAAGCAGGGTCAGGGCCATAAGTCCGAACAAAATCAATCCAGTGATCCATTTAGCATCAAGATGCCAGTAAGGGCGAATTTTAACATTCTTTCCTTTACCTTTTTTCTTTTTCTTAGAGAAAAACATAAGCGTGGTGGTTAGGTAGCCGCATCATAGCAGATAAGCTCCAATGGCGCATGTGCTCAAAAAACCGCCAGCTTCACATTTCGCGATCTTAAAAACCGTGAATAAAAATTTGTGAGCGTGCGTAGTCTTTTTCCACGTGGGTCTTGTGGGTCTTGTGGGTCCCACTTGGGAAAAGACGAGCCATAGCGAACACCTTTTTATGAACAACAATATAGGGAAAAGAGAGTAACGAGAGAAAAACCGTCAGGTTTGTCTTTCGTAAATAGTGGCGGAGAGAGAGGGATTCGAACCCTCGATCCCGGTAAACCAGGATAACACCTTAGCAGGGTGCCGCTTTCAACCACTCAGCCATCTCTCCATTTTTGCGCTGCAAAAGCAGCTTTGTCAAAAAGCCTACACATAGTAGTGATTTCGCCCCGCAAGGGCAAGCCGAATCTTAGCCCTCAGCAAATTGCTCACCCCGCTTATTTCTGCTAACCTTTGCACAGATTTCCCGCAAATATTAACTACAAAAACATGCCATTTGAAGAATTGCCAACAGCGCCATCATCAGGGTCAGAAGGCATCGGCGACCGTGCAAAACTCATAGCAAAAGCTGTAAATGAAATCACCACCCTCAAGCGTGAGGCCCCCGGTCGCGCTTTGGATGCAGCAAAGGAAGCCGGCCTAAAAGAGCTCCAGCGCCAAGCCGTGGAAATGCTTCAGGATTCCGCTGAAGCTGCGGCCCAAGTCGCAATTGGACTGCAAGAATTCATACCAGTTTTACTGAGTAAGTTGGGGTTTATGGATGCAATTAACATTACCAAAACAGCAGGGCTCGGTTTTATATCAGATGTGCAGGAGTGGCTCTCAGCAGACGACCTCATGCCAGATCAAACAATGGAACACATCATCACCGAGATTCGCAAAATCGTTCAAGAAAAAAACGACCCAGAGTTAAACGCAGCATGGGTGAAAATTGAATTAACTTTTCAGGAGGCACAAGCTAAATCTGAAAAAGGCCTCAAGCTCCTCAACGCATATCAGGAGCAAAGTTTAGGCCAAGGCCTTTCCGCCGTTGAAAAAAAGAAGCTCCTAAACGCAGCTTGGGGCGGAGCAGTGGATCAATTAAAAGAAGACTGGTCCGAAGCAGTTCGCCAAGCTCACAAAATTGAAGACGCTCTGTAGCTACATTTTCTCAATAACTGGAATCCCCAAAATAGCCAAACCGGTTTTTATTTGATGCATGAATCCGTGCACAATTCCAAGCCGCGTCCTGCGCGCATCCGCGCTGTCCGCACCCAAAACCGGAAGCTTACCGTAAAATCTGTTGAACTCGTGCGCCAGGTTGAAAAGGAAAGTGCAAATCAAGTGCGGCTTTCGCTGCACGAGTGCATCCTCAAGCACGTCAGGGAATTTTGCCATCTGCCGAACCATGGCAACCTCAGCTTCTTCAGTAAGTTTTGGCAGGCCGCTCAGCACAATTTCATCGCTCGCCTTGCCCGCAATACTATTCGCTCGCGCATATGAGTAAAGCAGGTACGGAGCCGAGTTCCCATCCAGCGTAATGATTTTTTCCCAAGTGAAAATGATGTCCTTAACGCGATCCTGCGACAGCACGCCATACTTCACACTGCTAATTCCAATGCTTTCAGCCTCAGCCGCCAGCTCCTCGCCAGAAAGCTCAGACCCACGCTCCTTAGCCATTTCAGCAGCCTTTGCAGCTGCCTCGTCCAGAAGCTTTTCAATCTTAATTACATTCCCTTTCCGCGTGCTCATTGCGCTATCCGTAAAATTCATCCGTCCAAAATTCACATGCTCAAGGTTCACCTCACGCTCGCCGTCGCTCGCGTAACCAAGCGCTTTTGACACCGCAAAATTCTGCTTAAAATGCAGCGACTGCGCATGATCCACAACGTACAAAATCGACTCTGGGCGGAAAGTCTCCACACGATACTTTACGGTTGCAACATCACGCGTCAAATACAGCGTTGCGCCGTCACTTTTCACGAGCATCGCCGGCGTTTTATCCTCGCCCATATCAAAAATCAAAGCGCCGCCCTCGCCTTCTTTAAAAAAGCTACGTGCCTTGCCGTCCGCCACCACTTTATCCGCCATTTTCAGGTAAAAACTCTCCCCGGTGATGTGGTCAAACTCCACGCCAATCCGCTTAAAAGTCTTTTCAATGTCCTGCAAACTCTCGCTAATAATCCATTTCCACATTGCGGTGCGCAGCTCATCGCCTTCCTCCAGCGACTTGAATATTTTGCGCGCCTCGTCATTCAATTCAGGATGCTTTTCCGCCTTGTTATTGAAATGAACGTACAACTTTGTCAGCTCGTCATTCGGATTTTCATGAATCGTCTCCTCTTTCCCCCACGTCTCCACCGCATAAATCAACTTCCCAAAATTCGTCCCCCAATCGCCCAAATGATTCACCCTCACCGCCTCATAACCCATGAACTCCAACAGGTTTGCCAGCGTATCTCCCAGCACCGTTGTGATGATATGATGAACACCCATGTGCTTGGCCGCATTCGCGCTATTGTAATCCAAAACCACCGTCCCACGTCGCCCATCACGGAATTCGCGATTCTCACCCTCAACAGAAAATCCACTCTCCAAGCTCTTCAAAATTTCTTCCAAAAATGCTGCATCCAAGCGAAGATTCACAAAACCTGGAGCCGCAAATTCAACTTCTCCAACCATAAAATCTTTAGGAAAATTTTCAACAATCTTCCGACCGACCGCAGCCGGATTCTCGCCCAACAACTTTGCCAATTTGAATGGCGCCGCACACGCATAATCCCCGTGACTCGGGTCCTTTGGCTCCTCCAAAGCAACAATTTCAAGCAGTTGCTCAGCGGAAAGCTCCGGATAAGCAGCCTGCACGGCCTGAATAAAAAGTGGCTTTAACTGTGTGCTGAGGATTTTCATAGGTGTCAGTGCGTAAAGTGACAGAAGCGATTTTATCGAAATCAGAATATATGTTAAAATGCTCTCCTGCAAATTAAAGCACAAAGAGATTTGCAAGTTTGAGCTAAAACTGTACAATTTCCTCCGTGGATACAGACTTAATTATCGTCATCGTTTTGCTTCTCCTCTCCGGCTTCTTCTCAGCCAGCGAGACTGCTTTGATGACTCTAACTCCTGCCAAGGTACGCATGCTTCTTGAAGCTGGCAAACCTGGTGCAGGCTACTTGGCTAAACTCAAAAAGCATCACCACAAAACTCTCATCACAATCTTGGTGGGGAATAATTTTGTAAACATTGCAGCCTCTGCACTTACCGCCGTATACGTCACCGAGCGTTTCAACTCATCTGCAGTTGGAATTGCAACAGGAGTGCTTACCGCAATCGTCCTGATTTTTGGTGAAATTTTCCCAAAAACCCTCGCAACATCATACGCAAAACGTTTCGCGCTGATTTCCGCACCAATCCTGTACGTGCTTGGGATTATTCTCACCCCGCTAATCTGGATTCTGGACCTCCTCGTGAAAATTCTCCTTCGCGTTCTCGGCACAAAAAAGCAAAAGCAAGTAACGGACGAAGACCTAATCGCAATGGCTTCAATCGGTGCAGAAGAAGGTTCAATCGAGGCTCATGAAAAGGAATATATTGAAAACGTACTCGAGTTCACGGACATCCAAGTTGGCGATATCATGACGCCGCGTGTCCACATGGACGCACTGCCTGAGGAACATGACCTGGAAGCTGCAGCAAATTTTGTGCTGCACCACACTCACTCGCGCATCCCGGTGTACCGAGACACAATGGATAATATTGTTGGGATTCTTTCCATCAAGGAGTTGCTCAAGCAACTTTATAACGAGGAAAATCCTGACAAAATCACACTGCGTCAGGTTAATTTGCATACGCCTCTCAAGGTTCCCGGAACCGTGCCAATCCAAAAACTTTTCCATCAGTTCAAGCTAAAACGGACTCACATGGCAATCGTTCTAGACGAACATGGCGGTACGGCTGGCCTCATCACAATGGAAGATCTACTCGAGGAAATTGTGGGGGATATTGAGGACGAAGAAGACAAAGACGAAGATGAGATCCGCGAAATCAAAACAGGCGTTTATGAGCTCAGCGGGCGCACCGAACTAGACGAACTCATGGAGCTAACTGGCCTAGAACTTGATCACCCTGAATACAAAACAGTTAGTTTCCTCATGGTTGAGGAACTTGGTCGCATTCCTAAAAAAGGCGAAAAAATTATCATAGATGACTGGGAATTCAAAATCACCAAAATGCTGCGCAGCACAATCATGAAAATCGAGCTTCGCAAAGCAAAACTCGCAAAAGAAAAGAAGTGATTCCTCAGTCCAGGCTCTAGTGAATGTACAGCTCGGTCCCAATCTCAGTATAGCCATACAGTTTTTCGGCGTCATCAGGCAACATTCGAATACACCCATGACTCACAGGAATTCCAATGTGATCAAGCGCTTCATACCAGAATGCGCCACCATCAGTTGCCAGGTATGGAAGAGCGTGCAGCCCGTATCCATCACTACGCCAACCTTGCCAGTACGGCATGCGGTAATGAGGTGAGGCTCCACCAATACGCAGCTCCTGCTTATTCAAAACTTCATAAGTTCCGCGCGGAGTAGGCGTTGCCGATGCTCCAGTTGAAACTTTCATTGTCCAAACAACGGTGTCGCCCATCAAGGCATACATTTCCTGGTCAGCTAGCGAGATTTCAAGGCTTCTCTCCAAACCTTCCAGTTCAGATGCAGCCATTGGTCCGTCCATTGCAAACTCAATATTGCTGTACATAGATTCAGTCGGCTCTCCAACCACAATGTCCACAGGGAAGGTTTCACCAACCCATTCAACATCTTCAATTACAGGCTGGAACCATTCGCGGTAAATGTCATCCGTAGCGCTATCCGGCGCAACACTTTGGAATTGAACGTGGAACGTTTCACCTGGGTCCACATATTCCTCAACCATTTTTATCCGATTTGACGAAATCCATCCAGAAATAACAGCCTCGCCACCACCAAAGTAGCTAGCGCGGTCTATTTCCTTCTGCGTCCCCACATTCACAACATCGCCTTCCCAGCATCCAGCGCTACTATTAAATAGACGCGTATTCCCGCTGTTAGTCAGCTCCATGTCGACAAGAAAAACCTGTCCACTTTGTACACTTTCGTCCACTGTAACAGATTGGAAGTCGACAGCAAGCAAAACCTCCTCGTCTTCACTTGGTAGGTCATATTGACAGTATGTCCACTCGCCATATTTACCCAAAATCACATTTTCGTCCATTGTATAAAGCTGCTCCGGGCTAATGCTGTACGCCTCTGGATCAATCCTTATGATTGGTGTAAAAAGTGCACCCTCAAGTGCCAGAATCTCCTTATTAAACAGAGAAACCTGCATGTGTTCATTGGTGAAAATACCAATCGCAAGCGTCACAATAAAGGTGATGGAGGCAAATAGAATTGTCAGAATAGGGCGTTTTGTCATTTTATTTTTGTTTTAGCAGGCTCATCAGCGCAATTTTGGCGCTCAAGTGCGAGACGTGATTTTTTGTATCCAGCAATTATAGCAGAAAAAGCCTCCCAGGTCAAAACTAAGTTCCCGGGCCGCGCCTAACCCAGCATCAATGCCACGATTTTCCCATAAAATTTGACTAAATGTGCAAAAAGAGGTATAAAACACTCTATTATTTAAATAAATATGGAAGGAGCTTTACCAGCATCTTACGCAGAACCTTTGGAGCTTGATGCAGATGTAGCAATTCCTGCAGCTAAAACAGCTCCTAGAGGTGTTGTTATTGAATTTCCTGCATCCTGTGTGAACGATGAAAAGGAAGATCATTATGCCAAGATGGTTGATATGGGGGAAGAAGCTTTGATCCTTACTATTATCGATGGTGTGGTTTTCAAAACAGATAAAACCACAGGTAGGATAAATATAAATTTAGAAAAAACTAGTGATGAAGCGAAAGCTGCAACAAGGGTGCTTGCAGAGCACCATATGGAAGTTGCACGCATAAATGCAAAACAGTTCTATTTTAACAACAAGGATTGTGGATTAAATCGTGAAAATTTTGAAAGCATAGCAAGGGAGGCGCTTTACATATCAATACTTAAGTTTGTATGTGGCGAAAGCAAAAGTTCTGCTATGGATCAATATTTGGACGGAATGATAAGGAGTGAGTTGCTAAAAGCTGTTTTAAGGAGGAAATGGGGTCCAAGTGGTGGCAGAAGCAGATATAAGTCCTTTAAAAAAGCAGAGGTGGCTCAGGCTAAGCTGGCTAAGGAAAATGGTGGTCAACAGCCAAGCCGTATGGAAGTTGCTCAAGCAATGGGGCTTACGGTGAAGCAAGTCCATGACAGATTAGATTGGCCAGCTAGGACGCAGGTGTCTTTGGAAGGTCTATATACAGGCTTGAACGGTTGTGTAGACATCAATCATCAAGATACAGATGTCCCAACGCCTGAGGAGCTAGCAGCTGCAAGGGAAATAGCATCAAATTTGCAGTTTCTCACCCCTATTCAACTCCATCTTCTAGAGACACAAAATACTGTTGTTAACAGTGGAAAACCTATAGGAGACTTTGCCATTGCAAAACATTTGGGGATGAAAAAACAGCATTTACCACAGATTCGTGATGCCATCCGTCTCGTTCTGGACGGAGAAGAACCAGGTCTGCGAGACATTGATCGTAAGCTAATGACAGCAAGATTTGAAGCAGGGTTGGAGTTAAGATTAACCCGGGTGCGCCAGGATCCGCATAAGGCCAAAAGAGACGCCAATGAATGGGTGGATATTTTTAGGATGCGTCATCCATATAACGGGGAGCTACCTCAGGGTTATATAGAAATAGCTATAGACTTTGACTTAGATAGTAAGCAAGTGCCACATCAAAGAAACACCACTATGGAAAAACTCATAAGAAAAGACAGAAGACTCAGTGAGCTTTTTGAGATCATTCACGGCTATGTGCTGTAAGGCATAATCATTACTTAAATAAATATGTACGAAGCTGAAGTAAATCACTACCCCTCGGATGAGGATCTATATGATCTGACAGAAGAGCCTACAAGGCCAGAGGTTCGCAGTGAACAGCAGCAGCTTTTAAGCATCTTGCGCCAAGGCATCTCACACGAGCTTGCACCACCCACAGATCAATATTCAAAAGCTGAACTAAAAACGGTCTTAAGTGATCCAGCAAAAGCAGTGCTCAACAAGATTGCAATGCAGTATCTTGATCTTGCTCATAAGCGTGCAAGAAATTATTTCTTCAAAAATCAAGACTCAGGCTTAACTCTTGAAGACTTTGAAAGTATAGCGGTGGGCGGTCTTTTTGAGGCTACAATTAAATTTGTATGTGGAAAGGCGCAATGTTCTATAAAAACGTATTTAAGGGGGAGGGTTGACGCTTACTTGTTGGAAGCAGCTTTAGCGCATAACAGATGGATGTTTGGCTCCAAGAGTGTATACACGGACAGTAGAGAAGCAGAGAATGCAGAAGGGCATTTAAGGTCTAAAAATGGTGGGGGGAAACCAAGTCGTCAGGAGATTGCTGAAGAAACAGGCCTTCTCTTAGATCAAGTACATCATAGAATGACTTGGCGAAATCGTTCGGTTGCTTCATTGGAAGCACCTGCACCATCGGGCGCCGAAATGGCAATAAGAGATTATGTGCCAGATACAGATGCACCAACGCCTGAAGAAGTGCTAATTTGCCCAGAAGTAGAAAGTCAGACTCAATACCTCACACCTTTCCAAATCCAATTTTTGCATACGCAAGGGATTCGTTTGCTTGGATCTCGGAGAGGAGGAGAGATGCGGGATCGAGGTCCAATATCTGAGACTGCAGTTGCTAAAAGACTCGGTATCAAAGAAACACATTTGCCTGCAATTCGAGAAGCAATTCGCCTTGTTCTGGATGGCGAGGAGCCTGGTTTGCGCGACGTTGATCGCGAGAAAATGATCATACAGCTTGAAGCCGAATTAGCTGAAGCGCTAGTGCAAAAGCATCCTAAAGCTGTGGACAATTGTATTGAAGTTCTTAGAAGAAGACACCCTTACAACGGGGAGGCAATTCAGGAATATATGCCAATAGCCGAGGAGCTTGAACTTAACAATAGGCAAGCAGTTCAGAGATTACATGGCTGGGTTAAGAAAGCAATCATGACCAACAAAAGACTCAACGAACTATTTGAAATCATTCACGGCTACTTGCTCTAGCCCCGCATCGCTTCAACAACTACCCCAACAACTTCTCCATTTCCTTTTTGAACGTTTCCACGTCCTTGAACTGCCGGTACACGCTGGCAAATCGGATGTAGGCAACTTCATCAATCATTTTCAGCGCGTGCATCACGTCCCGCCCAATTATTTCAGATGGCACTTCCTTCCCGCTGCTACTCCAAACACGCTCCAAATTCGTCAGCATCTCGCTGATTTGGTCCTGCGTAACGGGCCTCTTTTCGCAAGCCTTCCAAATTCCACGTTCCAGCTTCTCACGGTCATAACTTTCCCGCGCGCTGTCCTTCTTCACAACAATAAAATTCGTAGTCTCCAGTTTTTCAAAAGTCGTGAAGCGGTGGCTGCACTTTTCACACTCCCGCCTACGCCGAATTGACCGCCCTTCATTGGCATCCCGCGAATCAACAACACGCGTATTTTTATCTTTACATTTTGGGCAGAGCATCAAAGCTGGAGTGAAACGGAAGCTTGCCGAGCGCCTATTAGCGCGAGGCTAACGCGGCGTCAGCCACAACAACCTTAAATAACAAAAGCAATATAGCTCATTTCTTCAGCCTTTGCTACAATTCAAATAACAACCATCAACGCCAAAATGCTCGAAAGCCTACTAACTTCGCTAGACCTAACTCAAGACCAACTCATTCAGATTGCCATTGCAACTGCCCTCGCGGCAACGCCTGCAATCATCTGGTTTATTGTGATTTTTAAGGGACGAAAGAGCTCCCGCTGGCCCCTGCTGCTCGCGTTTTTCCTGGGCACGCTGACGGTTCTCCCGCTCATGGGACTGGAGTATTTGTGGATCTGGTTCCCAGACTTGGACATTTACAAAGCAATTGAAACCAACATCACGGAGGCGCATTTCTCGGTGTTCGTGGCGCTGGTTGTGGTGGGCATGCTCGAGGAACTCACAAAAAGTGGCGTGGTCCGCTTCATAGACAAAACCCGCATAGGCATCCAAACAATCAACGACGCCGTCAAATATTCCATCCTGGCCGGACTCGGTTTCGCCTTCATTGAAAACATTTTCTACTTCTACTATATTTGGCAGTCCAGCGGCTTTGCCGGACTCCTTGCGCCCCTCATTTTCCGATCCATTTTCACGGTTTGTGCGCATGCGGTGTTCTCCGGAATCCTAGGTTATTTTTACGGAATCGCCAAGTTCTCCAAGCCAATTGTTGAAACAAAACTTTGGATGGGCGAAAAGTCCCGCGGCGCCTACTTCCTTTCCAAATTTCTCGGTACAAATGAGGCCAATGCCTTCCGCCAAATCATGCTAATTAAAGGGCTCGTTATCGCGATGATGCTCCACGCATTCTTCAATTTCTTCCTCGACTTCCAGCTGCTCACGCCAGTAATACTTCTAGTAGGTGGCGGATTTGCATATCTCCTCTACTTGCTCGCGCACAAAGCCGGTGCAATCGCATTCGGAACAATGACTCAAGACACATCCAACGTGACCATAGCAAAACAGGACCGCGACGTGGTGCTCGAGCTGCTTGGGATGTGGACCAACGAGGGCCGATACAAGGACGTAGTTGATATTTGTCAGCGGCTCCTAATGCGCGACCCAGACAACAAAGTGGTGAAGCTTTTTCAGGCCAAGGCCATGGACAAACAAAAGCTCGCAAACCTGGAAAAATCCTTCACATCCATTTTTTCCGCCAGCGACAAAAAGCAGGACGAAAAGACTCTCCGCACGCTCGTGAAGCAAAAAGTTTTGATGGAAATGTTGAACGAAAAACAAGGCGGCACATCAGCCCCTGCCGCTGCACCCGCAGCTCCAGCTGCCGCAAAACCAGCAGCTCAGCCAGCTAACACAAAGCCCGCGCAACCAGCCGCGCCAGCTCCAAAAATCCCTACAATTCCAAGTCCAACTCCTCCGCCTTCTGCAGGGCAAAATGATCAGTCATCCCAGCAATAAAGTCCCGCGTTTTCTCAGGAGTCATGCCAGGCTTTTGCACGTAATACGCAAACAGCTTTTTGATGATCACCTGTCCGCGCTGTGAATACTCGCGAACCTGCTCCGTAAAATATAAATTCTTGCTCAAGAACTCACGCAGCTGCGCATTCGCCTTCGCAATTCCATCGCTGAAGCCAACCAGCACTTCCTCGCAAGCATAAACGTCGTCCAAGTTCTCAATCGCATTCTCGCGAAGCCGCCTTCGCGTCTCCTCATAAGTATCCTGAATCATGAGCCCAATCATCTTGCTCACGGTCCGAGAAATCCGAATTTTTTCATCTTTAATTTCGCCATGTTTTTCGCGCGCCAACCCAGATGCAATCTGCCAAAGTTCAATCCCATCGCTACCGGCCTCGCCGCCCGCGCCCGCCAGATCACTCTCAGTAAAAAGACCGCTCCGCAGACCGTCATCCACATCGTGATTTTGATATGCAATTTCATCTGCCAAATTTACCACCTGAGCCTCCAGTGAAGGCCGTACGCCATCATCATCGCCTTCCGGACTATCCCAAAAGGTTTGATGCTTCATGAGCCCCTCCAGCACCTCCACGCTCAAATTCAGACCGGGGAAGCCTGGGTACACATGCTCAAGCTCTTCAACAACCCGCTGACTTTGTTGATTGTGTTCAAATAGACCCGCAGCCAGACCTGCAGCGCAGCGAAGGGTCCCTGTCCCGTTCGTCCCTGCCCCTGTTCCGTGTTCCTTCAAACATTCATTCAGTGCCTCCTCACCGGCATGCCCAAAAGGCGTGTGCCCCAGGTCGTGCGCCAAGGCAATTGCCTCCGCCAAATCCTCATTCAAACCGAGCATCCGCGCCAAATCCCGAGCAATCTGCGCCACTTCCAGGGTGTGCGTCAGCCGATTCCGTGCATGGTCGTCATGATGCGGGACAAAAACCTGAGTCTTGTCCTTGAGTCGCCTAAAAGCCCGCGCATGAATAATCCGGTCACGGTCCTTCTGGAAAGGTGTCCGTGCCAGTGGACGCGCATCATCACCGAGCGCCGGTTCCACATGCCTGCGTCCGCGGCTTGCCGCGCTACTCACTGCGTATGGTGCCAGGTTTTCATTCACTCCGTTTGGCATATTGACGAATTAGATTAAGATCTACTTATGAAACTTATCATGAATCTCGCGAAGCCGCGGGTTTGTTGAGTGCGTGTAAATTTGCGTAGTTGTAATTGACGCGTGCCCCAGCATATCCTGCACCGCACGGATATCCGCGCCATTATGAAGCAGCTCCGTGGCAAATGAATGCCGAATCACATGCGGCGTCACCTTTTTTGCAATGCCGGCCAGCTTTGCCGCCTGCCTCACCACAGTCTGCACCGTGTATGCGGTCAGTCGCCGTTTTTCTCCGAGTGACAGAGTGTCATCATCCCGATTCCGCCCGTAGCTAATGAACAGCGGGTCCCAATGATCCGCCTGCGGGCCACCGTCTCGCTCCACCAAATATAACTTGATCCACTTCACGCAGCGCTCGCTCAAAAACACAATCCTCGGCTTGTCACCTTTCCCGCGAATAGCAAACTCTCGCCGCTCCAAATCCACCTGCGAACGATTCAGCGAAACAAGCTCGCTCACACGCAGCCCAGTCGAGTACAGCGTCTCCAGCATTGCGCGGTCACGGAGCCCAGTCCGCTTACTAATATCAATCGCCTTGAACAGTCTCTCCATCTCTTCCCGCGTGAGGAAATCCACAATCCGTTCACCAGTTTTTTTAAGGTCGATTTTTTCCGGTGCCAGAGTTGGCACATCCTGCTTCACCAAATATTTCAAAAATGCTCTGAGCGCAATCAAATGATAGTTTTGCGTCTTCGCCCCGAGTGGCCTGTCCCGCAAACCCTTGTACCGATTCAAAAAAAGCTGATACTTGTGCACATCATCCAGCGTGAAATCCCCCGGCCTCCGGTCCCCAATAAAATCCGCAAAACGCTGCAAATAATGGTGGTAATTCTCAATCGTGCGCTGCGACTTGCCTAGACCCACTTCAAGGTGCTCAAGGAATCGCGACATCAGTTTTTGCAGCTCAGTTACTTCGCTCATTGCGCGCGTGGTTAATTCGTCAGTAGATCATAAAGATACCCGGCCGCCTCCCTTCTCGTCAAAATTTGCGAAGGCATAAAATAATTCTCGCCTTCAAGCAGCTCCTCGGAAGCAGCATATGCCGCGCCCTCCACAAACCAATCGTCCGCTTCCACGTCCCTGAATTCGTCGTCATATGAAAGCTTGCCAACATCAGCCAACCTGTAAAGCATGGTGAAAAACTCCGCTCGATTGATTTCGGCCGCAGGCGCAAAACTGCCATCCGGATTCCCTTCAATCATCTCAATTTCATAAGCCTTCACCAAATATTTCAGGTACCACGCGTCTGTCGGCACATCCCAAAACGGCACAAAACCACTGTCCTCGGAATAGTAATCAAAAGACCTCAGCAGCACCTTGGTCATCTCCGCCCGATTCAAATAATTGTCCGGATAAAGCATCCCATCGCTCCCCAAAAATATCCCCTCTTCCTTCAAGAACTGAAAAGCCGGAAGGTCAGGATCCGTATTCGGCAGGTCCAAAAAAAGCTGCTCATCAAGAACGCTATCCCAAGTGTCACCACCGGACGTCAGGCTATACGCGGCAGTCATGTCATTCACGAATCCAATCATACTTTCCTCGATTGAGTCACCGGGATAATCACCAAAATAAACGTCTCGTCCAGAATGCGGCTGAGCCATGCTGCAAGATGCCTCAATCTCGCCATTGAGCTCAATATAAAAGCCACCAACTCCGTAATGCAGCGCCACGCTGTCCCATTCGTAAGGGTGAATTGAGCCCTGCGTTTCCAACCTGTACCAGCCAGCTTGTTGTTCACAATCAGCGTCATAATCCGGCGCATAAATTCCCGCAAAAAGCCGTCCATCGGCATTGAGGTACAAGTACAAATCGCCCTCGCTGGAATTCGAAATCCCAGAAGAATCAAGAATAGTTCCAACCGATCCATCTGGCTCACCAGTGTAAATGTCAAAACTCAGCGTGCCGTGCAGCGGAATATCATAAAGGCTGCTCAAATTCAGCGAACTCTTTTCACTCTTGGTAGAAAGCTCAGTGCTCGTTGGCGGAAAGAGCACAGAAACTGCCAGCTCAGTGGACGCCACCGACTCCTCCAAAATCTCTGCAATCAAATCCGTATCCGCAACCGCATCAGCAAAATTCTGCACATTCTCCTGGTTAAAAGTTCCATCCTCTCGGTACAAACTCGCCTGATAAATCATATTTCCATTCACATGAACCAAGTGGTGCGAAAGATATTCAGCATCAATCATTCCAAAAACATCCACGTCATATCCGCCATAACTTTGATAAAAAATACTACGGTCCGCCGCGCCCAAATCCTCCGAGTCCAGAATCAATTTTTGGCCGCTCGCAAACGCGTTCAACCCTGCAATCCCATCAAATGCCGCGTGCGCACTATTTTGGTCGCCATAAGCAAAAACTGCGATGCGCAGCTGGGGCAACTCCTCGTCAAACCACGGATCCAAAGTGGAGCGCGCCTCATAAACCGCATACACACCAGATGAAGTAGCCGCAACCTCCTGCACACTAAATGCACTGTACCCATCCAGAATTTCCAGCGAATCTCCACCAGGGAAAATCAAATCCTTTGCATCCTGAAGCTCACTCGTACTCACACCAACTGCTGCAAAAGCGGTATTCGCCGCCAAACTTGCCGCCAAAAAGCAGCCCGTGAAGAGCAAAACATAAGCGGCGCGAACTATCAATTTGGGAAATCTCATGAAGCTATTGTACTATGTTCATGCACTTAGATGCAAAACGCCAATCCTTCGCGGACTTCCCGCGAATTCATCCCAGACGCGAACACATGATCGAATTTAAAAACGCCACAAAAAGTTACGGAGACAGCATGGTTTTGGATGCCTTGAATTTGGAGATCCAAGGAAGCGAATGGGTCTGGCTAACAGGTTCATCCGGCGCCGGGAAAACAACTCTCATCCACGCACTTATCGGTGCAATCCCTCTCACGCATGGCGACATCTTGGTGGACGGATACAACGTCACGCGTTTCAATCGCCTGGCCCTCCAGGAATACCGCCGCAAACTCGGCATTGTGTTCCAGGATTACAAACTGCTCCCAAAACGCACCGCTTACGAAAACGTGGCCTTTGCCATGGAAGTTTGCGGCTACTCCGACAAACAAATTGAAACCCGCGTCCCAGAAGTTCTCGCAAAAGTTGGCTTGTCTGACGCACGCCACCACTTCCCACACATGCTTTCTGGAGGTGAAAAACAGCGCGTCGCAATTGCCCGCGCACTCATCCATGAGCCTCGCCTCATAATCGCCGACGAACCCACCGGCAACCTGGACCCAGACACCGCAAACGGCATTGTTGACCTCCTCCACAAGCTCAACATCGAGGGCGTCACAATCATTTTCGCTACCCACAATTACAATCTCCTCGAACGTGTTCGCGGTCGAGTTGTACGGATTGAGGATGGGAGGGTGAGTTAACTTCGCGCCTCTCTAACCTCACCATTGACAAAAACCGCAAATCATCCTATAGTGCAGGCTATTTATTTTAACATGCCAGCATGTCTGAGGCCCTTCGCAAAAATCTAGGCCAAGCGGTTCTCACAATGATGGACCCTCGTCAGCCAAATAATGAAGTTGTACAAGCTATAACGTCAGTTTACACATTGATGGAGGCCATGACTGATTTGTCAGGGATGGAGGGCTCTTTGCCAAGGGCTAAGGAGCTTGATGCCGGGATGGCGCTTTCACCTATCAAGGCAGCAGAATGTATTCTAGATTTCAACAGAACTAGGATGCTTCTTGTTGGCCTTTGCCATGCAATTGCTGATAAGCGCAAGGAGCTAGGCAGGGCAGTCAAAGTACTTGAAATTGGTTCAGGGCCTTTTGCTCCGATCCTGGCTTGCGCCGCAACTCTTTTCAAGCCAGAAGATTTTCAATTTGTTGTGAATGATATTTTTCCAGAAAACATGGACTTAGCTGTAGATCTTATGACTGACCTTGGCCTGCAAGACTACCTTATTGGTACAATGCCAGGAGATGCTCTAAAAACAGATTTTACAGGTTTCCAGCCAGACATAATTTTTTGTGAAATTATGCATCGTGCGCTGCTTCATGAGCCTCAAGCAGCAATTAGCATGGAAATGGGGCGGCAGTTCGGTTCAAGAGTTCTCTTTCTTCCTGAAAGGACTGAAGTAACAGCAGCAACTTTTGATGCAGCAACAAAGCGGGGAAGGCAAGAGCTTGGACGAATGGTGACCCTTGACGCTACCTCCAGAGAGCTGGCTCGCAGGATGGGTCCTGAGCAAATGCAAGAAGCCACTTTTGTCTCAAAGAGATTTAGAGGTCCAGCTAATGACGTAGATCAAGTTGTAGCTCTGGAAACAGCAGTGCAAGTGTACAGGGGCTTCCACATCTCACCGAACACTAGTGTGATAACAGATACAATTGCAGGTGAGAGGGCCGTCCCGCCTAGGGGGTTTGGACCTGAGGGCTTGCCACGAGGCTATCAGATAGACTTGCAAATGGGAGGAAATAGAGCCAGATGTTCAGTTGAGTCCGGCCTACCCTTCGACATTGCATCAATCATGCAAACAGGTGACGGCAAAGATCCAATCTATTTGGATGGCGCTGAAATAGCTGAAAAAGTCCGCCGCCGCCAAGGATTAAATCGTTAATTCAATACAATAATTCAGGATTAACAAAAGGCTGGTTTGCGAATGCTAGTACGATTTCAGGAAAAAGTCAGGACTTCCGCCGCAAAAACCGTTATATGTAAAGCGATGTTTTGATCAAAACGCTTGACGGTGAGTGCACGCTCACCTACCATGAGCTTAACCAGACCCGCAGCATAGCGAAGGGTCACCGAGGGCATGCTACCCGAGGTCAACGCGCCGTGAGGCGCACCCAATTAGATATTTTTTAACCTCCATAAATATGTCGGACGCAAAAAACAAAGCGGCAGTAGACACCCGCGCGACAAGTGATAGTCGCAAAAAAGCATTAGACTTAGCTATGTCTCAAATTGAAAAGGATTTTGGTAATGGCTCCATTATGAAAATGGGCGAGTCCAAACGCATGGATATTGCCACCACTTCATCAGGTTCACTTTCTCTCGATCTTGCACTTGGTGGGGGAATCCCAAAAGGCCGAGTTGTTGAGATCTACGGGCCAGAAAGTTCTGGTAAAACCACCCTTACACTGCACATGATTGCAGAAGTTCAAAAAGGCGGTGGCCAAGCTGCATTTATTGACGCAGAGCACGCTCTTGATCCAGCTTACGCAAAGCTCATCGGTGTAAATACAGATGACCTGCTTCTTTCCCAACCAGATAATGGCGAACAGGCCCTCGAAATTACAGAAACGCTCGTGCGTTCAAACGCAGTTGATCTTGTGGTTGTTGATTCAGTTGCAGCACTTACTCCACGTGCAGAAATTGAAGGAGACATGGGTGATGCACAAATGGGTCTGCACGCAAGGCTTATGAGCCAGGCACTTCGCAAACTTACAGCAGCAATTGGTAAGTCAAATTGTACTGTGATTTTCCTCAATCAAATTCGTATGAAAATTGGCGTAATGTTTGGAAATCCAGAGACTACAACAGGTGGGCAAGCTCTCAAATTCTACTCTTCAGTACGCATGGAAATTCGTCGCATTGGAAAAATCGAAGCTGACAATGGTACACCGGATGGCAAGGAACTTGTTGGTAATAAAGTTCGCGTAAAGGTTGTAAAAAACAAGATCGCGCCACCATTCAAAACTGCTGAATTCGACATTATGTACAACAAGGGAATTTCAAAGGAAGGAGATATTCTAGATCTTGCTGCGAAATATGAATTAATTCGCAAAGCAGGTGCCTTTTACAGCTACGGCGATGTTAAGCTTGGGCAAGGACGTGAAAACAGCAAAATCACACTTGCTGCAGATAAAAAACTCATGGACGCCTTGGAGAAAGAGATCAAAAAAACTGTTGCAGCAAATAGAGCTCTATAGTTGCATCCAAGCTTCAATTCACCCTCAAAATCCCACGCAAAAATGGAAGACGAAAACTACAGAAAGTTGATGGATTACGCTATGCGCGCGCTCTCACGACGCGCGCATACAGTTCATGAAATGGGCACAAAGCTCAAAAAGCGCCCACAATATACTCCTGCACTTGAGCAGAAAGTTGTCATGCGGCTTACGGAGCTCAATCTGTTAAATGACGATGACTTCACACGCAACCTTATTGAAAACGCAGTCAATTTCCGTTTTCAGGGTCGGCGCAAAATCATGTACAGGCTTCATCAAAAAGGTGTCCCACGCCACAAAGCTAATGAGATTTGGGGTTCCATGGAAATTGCTGAGCGTGATGTTGCAATGAATGCATTGCAAAAATCAAAAAAACGTTTTGAAAAAATCGCAGCAATTCAGCCAAAAATGTTAATCTCCAAGCGTGCTCAATTCCTCGCCGCTCGTGGGTTTTCCCCTGCTATTGTTTTTCAGGTTGCAAAGGAGGCATAAATGGTGTAAATTCACACCGTACAAATCATCGAAAACATAAAAGCAGGATTGTGAAATCCTGTTTGTTTTGAATAAAATTTTATTGCCTGTCTGAAGCAGGCTTTTAACCCCCGCATTATGCACCAACAGTTTATGGCCGCAGTCCGCCAACTATGTAATGAAAAAAGTCTTCCAGAAGATGTAATTTTGGAAATTGTAGAGTCTGCAATCCGCACAGCGTACCGAAAAGATTATGGGAATAAGGACCAAAATATTGATGTAGAAATCGATCCAAAAACAGAGAGCGTTAGCGTTTTCCTTGTAAAAGAAATTGTGGACAAGGTTGAAGAAGAAGAATGTGAAATTTCACTCGGAGACGCGAAAAAAATGGACAAAACTATGTCAGTTGGTGGTGAAATTCGCATGGACGTAACTCCAATGACATACGGACGCATCGCCGCTCAGGCAGCAAAACAGGTAATAGTGCAACGGATCCAAGAGGCAGAACGTGACATCATGTACGAAACATTTAAAGATCGTGAAAATGAACTCATCAACGCGCTCATTCATCGCGTGGACAACAACCAAGTTTACGTTGAACTTGGCGGCATAACTGCCCTACTCCCTGGTCGTGAGCAAATTCCAACAGAGAGGTACTACGGCGGGCAACGCATAAAGCTTTACCTCGATAAGGTTGTGAAGACAACAAAGGGGCCGCAACTACTTATTTCTCGCACGCATCCAAAGCTTGTTGAAAAGCTCATGGAGCTTGAAATTCCTGAAATCAAAGCCGGTACGGTTGAGGTTAAAGGGGTGGCTCGTGAACCTGGTGTGCGCTGCAAGGTAGCGGTTTCATCAAATGACGAGCAAGTAGATCCAATTGGAGCATGTGTTGGGCAAAACGGTGTTCGTGTGCAGAGCGTAACGCAAGAACTTGGCGGCGAGCGTATAGACATAATCCCTTTTGACGAAGACTCAAAACAATTCATCACGGAGTCTCTCAAGCCAGCTAAAATTTCACGAGTTGAGCTCGATGAAGCAGCTCACCTAGCAAAGGTTTTTGTAACGCAAGATCAGCGCGCACTTGCCATTGGTAAGAGCGGTCAAAATGTACGTCTAGCATCAAATTTAACAGATTGGGAAATCGATATCCTAGACACAGAGGTTCCAGCTGCAGAAAGCGCAAAACCAGGCAAGAGAGGCAAGGCGACTAAGGGTGGTAAAATTGCTGAAGGCGGAGCAGAAGGTGAAGAAGTGATCGAAGAAGTATTGATGGTTCACGACCTAGACCTTTCAGATGAAATCAAGGAAAAACTTGCAGAAGTTAATCTCGAACAGGTCGAGCAGCTTAAGGGCCTTTCTGTGAAAGACTTCACTGAGGTTGAAGGAATCACTGCAGAGGAAGCCGAGCAAATTGTTGGAGCTATCAAAGCACTTTAGCTGTATTAAAAACTAGATTGATGTTGTGTGATTTTAATCAAAGTTCACAGGGCTCTTGACAAACAACTTTAGTATGCTAACATAATCTCCTTAAAAATTTTTATGTCAGAAAGAATTAATCCAGGTGCGGCAGAGCCTTTAAGCAGTTCTACTCAGAGAGAGGATCCCCCACAGACTGAGCTGCTGACATCATCAAGGCACAGTATTCAAGCGGCCACAGACAGTGCTTTGCAGGTAGACGGAGGGCTTGCCACTGTTGATGTTGGAAGGGGTGGAGACAGTGTCGCAGCTGTTTTCCATGTACAAGAAGCAGGTGGTGATCAGCAAAACTTGGAAGCAGTGTTAAGGGTCACAGGGAGTCAGCGCCGTGTTGACGCTCTAACTAGAGCGCTAACTAACCTTGTGAACGATCATGCAGCAGGTGTTGTAAGGAGAGAGTTTGAAGGAAATTTGCAAGTAAGTCCTGAGGAATTTATGAAGCGAGCTGCAGCCATGGGCATTTGCAGCGCGGAAGTTTACAGTTTAGATGATCGTGAGAGGGCATGTGAATTATTTTGGACCCAATGTGTGGAGCCTCACTTGCAAAAGCTTGATTATATTACCGCAACGACTTACATAGATATGTTTTTAGGAGAAGTGATTGAGAAGCTTTTTACAGGATTACGTCAAGAGGATAAAAGGAAGGCAATACATTTGATTGGCAAAAAAGGCTTGCTGGCAAAATGTGATATTGCTCAAGCAGAAAAAGATGGGGGACTATTAACTTATAAAAATGTGCATGGAGCTGTAGGGGGTCACAAGGTTCGCTATGTTGTAGTTGAACTAATTGAAAGGGGGATGCTTGATATAGGTAAAATAAGCCAATTCGCAAATTTAAATAGAACAAATCCTGTGGGTCGTCGACAAAACCTAACTGGTCTAGAAAATAATCAGACTTTGACAGTAGAAGTTTTTCAGTTAGAAGCTGAACATTTGACGCCCATAACAACTGCCATTTGTCAGGGCGACTTACCTTTATGTATCAAGTTGAGTTATTTGAATGGGCTTTGTTTCCATGGAGGTGATGCAAAATGGGATGTGGTAGAGGCCTGTTTATCTTGCATTGAACCTCTTTTAGAAGAAGCAATTCAGATTTTAGCTGCATCGGGGGATGATGAGGCTAAAATAGCATCGGAGTTTGGATACTATCGTGATGATAAAGGTAATACGGCGGATACAGTGACTAGATCAGTGACTGCAGGGGACGCAGCAAAAAGGCAAGTGAAAAACACCGCTCAATTATTAGCTGAGCAAAAAGAGAGAGGAATGACTTCGTTTGGCCGCATGTTGGAACCAATATTTGCAGTTTTAAAAAAGCTCAAGGCAGATCCTTTAGCAAGGTTAGGAATCGCAATTGATCAGAATTTATTGAAAATTCGAAGGTCATTTTTAAAGATCGAACAAGTTATTGAAAGTGGTGATATTGAAGTAGCCAGTGTTTTATTGGCAGAAATTAAAAAGCTTCTTTTGGATCTAAAGATCCATTTATCTTCAGCTGATCAGGTTGAAATGTCTCGTTTAAATACTAAGTTTATCGAGCTTGTAGTCTCTAATGACGACACAGATGTGGTGGAGTTTTTACACGGCACAAATACATCCAAAACAGATATACAGGTAGCTTTGATGAGGGCAGGCAAGCTGGAGCAGCTAATGAAGTCTCTCGTTCGTAACACTAAAGATTTCAAAAATGACCCCAGTAGGGGTACAGGTGAGGCTTACAGTGACTTTTTATCAAGAACAGACACTGAAGCTTATCAACTTTGTGTAGATGACCAAGCTGACATGTCTATGTCGGAGCTGTATAGACAGTTGAAACTGCAATTAGATAATCTTTTCCTCAATGAGGATGACTCAACTAAATGGCAATTACGTCATTTGTTTATCCACTTTGCAGATAGTTTACCTTTTTTATTGTTGGGAAGTAATATTGAAATCGAGGCTCTTTTGGAAGAAGCAGAACATATGGTTGGTTCTGGTTCTGATCTTGAAGTAAATTTTGCCCGAGCCCCTATTTCAGTCCCTGAAATTTTGTGCGATTGTGTCATGAAAGTTGCAGAAAGTTGGGGTGAATCACGCAAGGAGGAGTTGAGGGATTTGATTTTGGCTACTACTGTTGCTATTGAAGCAGAGCTTGGTGCAAATGAACCCCGTAAGGCAAAGTGTTATCAAAAGCTTTATGCAGCAACGGGGCTTGTAGAGTTTCAAGAAATAGTTCGTGATCTGGCGTTAGAATCAGACGATCCATATTTGATGTTAATGTCAGCATTTTAGTATAAGCGCTATTCTGCCCTTAACAAATAACCTGAAATCTGCTATAATCATGAGATAAATATATCTCACGAACCTATGGCAGATAAGGATTTCGCAACATCACAGGTTAAAACTGATGCACATGTGCAGCAAGCATCTGCTACAAATGGTGCGCCATTAACTTCGATTAACCGAGATTTTGAGGAACGCACCGTTGCCGAACGCGCGCAAAAGATGGGGATGACATACATCGACATTGCAAATGTGCGCATCAACACAGATCACCTCAAGGTGATCACCGGCGAGGAAGCTCACCAATCCCTGGTCCTGCCGTTTTTCAAGGTTGGGAAAAAGGTGAGGTTGGCAATCGTCCACCCTACAAATCCGGGCACCCAGGCTCTCATTCGCAAATTGAAGGAGCAGGGTTTTGCAATCAACGTGAACCTCGCATCTGAAACTGGCCTGCGTGACGCGCTCCGTGCATACGGAAAAATCACGTCCCAGCCAATCAAATCTGAAAACATAATCGACGAAAGTCAGATAGCGTCATACCAGAAGGAAATTGAGAATCTGCAAACCTTGCGGACGAAAATTAAGGAAGTTACTGCCGAAGAGGCTCTCAACTTCATCAACGTTGGCGCGCTCAAAACTGGCGCCTCAGATATTCATTACCAACCTGAAGAAGCCCGCGTAATTGTGCGTTTCCGAATCGACGGTGTGCTCCAGGCAGTTCTGGAAATCGACCGCGGAACTTACAACTACATCAGCAATCAGCTCAAATACAAAGCCGGTATGCGCCTGAACGTAACCAACGTTCCGCAGGACGGCCGATACTTTTTCACAGTGAATCAGCGCAAAGTCGATGTTCGTGTTTCTTCAATTCCAACCGAATACGGTGAGAGTTTTGTATGCCGTCTTCTCGACTCGCAGAACAAATCCCTCGGCTTTGAGGAACTCGGCTTTGAAGGCCGCAATCTGGAGATGCTCCAGCGTACCCTCGGGCTCGCAAATGGGATGGTGCTTGTGACCGGGCCAACAGGTTCGGGTAAGACCACAACGCTATACTCGCTGCTTAACGAATACAACCAGCCGGAAAACAAAATCATAACACTCGAGGATCCGATTGAGTACCATCTCACGGGGATAACTCAGAGCCAAATTAACGAAAAACGCGACTACACTTTTGCATCCGGACTGCGCGCAATTTTGCGTCAGGATCCAGACATTGTGATGCTCGGTGAAATCCGCGATATGGACACCGCAGAAACAGCCGCACAAGCCGCGCTAACAGGTCACGTGCTACTCAGCACGCTGCATACAAACAGCGCAATCGAAACAATTCCGCGCCTACTAAACATTGGCCTCAAACCTTTCATGATCGCACCGGCACTTGGTGTCGTGGTAGCTCAGCGTCTCGTCCGAAAAGTCTGCCCATATTGCGCACAACAGGAGCCGCTAAACGACGGCGAACGCAAAACTTTGCAGGTCGCAATCACACAAATCCAGCAAACTCATCCTGAAATGCCAGCCGCCGCGCAACTTGCGCTGCCCGCAACTCTGCCTCACGGTAAGGGTTGTGAAAAATGCAGCAATACAGGTTATCTCGGTCAGCTCGCAGTAGCCGAAATGTTTGAAAATACAGACGAACTCAAGGACAAAATCCTCTCAGAAGAGCCAACAAGTGAGCTCTTCAAATACGTCCGTGCCCAAGGCATGCTCACGATGGGTGAGGATGGCGTACTCAAAGTTCTCCGCGGAGTCACAACTCTGGATGAAATCGAACGCGTCACAGACATTGCCCAATCTGTTCTGCATGCAAAAATAGCTGCCGCAGATGAGGAGCCGCCAGCAGTTGAAACTGCTGCTGAACCTGCAGTTGCGCAAGCCGCATCACCAGCAGAAACCCCGGTTCAACCTGCGCCACCAGTTCAGCCAGCGCCACCTGCGCAACCTGAACCTCCTGCCGCATAACTCAAATCCATGTTTCTGCGGATAAATCCGCGGAGCTCCAATTCACCAAGCGCTTCATAAAGTTCACGCAGCTGGTCTTTAAACTTTTCTCCAAGTTCAGGCCCTGTCATGGACTTGCATGATAGTTCTTCAAATACAGCTTTTTGCAGGCCAACAAGGCTCTCTCCAGATACATTCTTCCAGGGCAAACCCATGCAATCCACAATATCTTTTGAGCAACTAACTAGCTGCGCGCAGCTAGCCAAAAGCCGGTTCGTGCCAGCACTCTGCGGATCTGTTACGCGGCCCGGTATGGCCATCAAATCACGCCCCTGATCCAAGGCATGCTTTGCCGTATTCAATGCCCCAGATTTATGCGCCGCCTCCACAATCAAAACCCCTTTTGAAACACCAGAAATCAACCTGTTGCGAACCAAATAATCCGACTTAAAAATCGGCGCCCCATGCTCCTTTTCACAAATCAAAAGCCCGCCATTTTGCACAATCCTTTTGGCCAAAGCCTCATGCCGCACCGGCCCAATTTCAGGTAAGCCCTGCGCAAGCACAGCAATAGTTCGCCCACGTCCCTCGAGTGCGCCCTTATGCGCAGCCGCATCAATCCCATAAGCCAAACCACTCACAACGCACACACCCTGCCCGCTCAATTCTTTGGCTATTTTAAAGGCCTGTGCCTCACCATACGCCGTAGCTCGCCTAACGCCTACAATCCCAACACACGCCCTCTCAAAACAGGTTAAATCGCCAATAAACCGCAACACGTCCGGCGGATCAAAAATCCTCTTCAAAAGAGCCGGATACCGTTCGTCCTTAATCGACAACTTTTCAACTTTCATGTCAGCGTGGTTAATGTGTTTTCACACAGCTTAAACCAGCATCACCTGACAAATCCCTGAAATTTTCGCAAACCACATCGCAGCAAACCTAGCTACTTCTTCGCCACCTTCTTTTCCACTTTCTTCTCCACAACTTCAATACCATCATCCGCCATCATTTTCTCGAGCATCTTCTCTTTGATGTGGAAGAAATCGCAGATAGCCTCTTTGGTTCCAAAAACTACATTCCCAGTCTTGCAGATTGGGCACATATAGTCATATTTAGTCCCCTTCTTCTTAGGATCTTTCACGACTCTCTGACAATCTCGGCAATAAAAAAGCATATTTTTTGGTTAAATTTCGCGATAATTGCGCCATTCGCGCACCCTAAAGATCCATTCTAATTTTCATACTATCTGTGATGTGACTCCCGCCACTATAGGCATTTGGGTCACGCTCCAAACTCGCCTTTTCCTCCTTTGGGAAGGCACTTCCTTGGCCGCTACCCCACAGATTTTTCTTAGCGCTGTCGCTGTATCTGGACTGCGAACGCATCATTTTGTATCGAGTCTTGGCATCCAAAGTCAGAGGATCCACGCCATCCGGCGCAGACATTGTGGAAGGTCGCGGTGCCATAGATGGCGTCACCGATGCCCTCACAACAGGTCTAGCCGCAGGTCTGCTTGGTTCACTCACCACGGTTGGCACTTCATAGCCTGGATAATTTGCAACAGCTCGTTCCTCCATATCAATCGCATCGTTAGCACCAGGGTTCATCATAAAGTCGTCAATGTCCTCGTACCCCCCGGCCTTCTCTTTCCTATGAGTAATCCAACCTGCAATTACCATCACAGCAATCGCCACAAAAGCAGTCATCATCCCGAATCGCGTTCCTTTATGACTCACATTTGTCCCAAAACTCGGATGATAAAAAACCGAATTCGCAACCACAATTAAAAAGAGAGACTGCAGACCTAGCGAAATCGCCGTCGCGCCCATCTTCTTCTTCAGTTTGAAAAAGTTCCGACCCAGCAGCGGGAAGAAAATATTGGAAAAACTCACTGCACCAAAAACGGCAATCAAAGCTCCAACAAGGAAAAGTGGCCCTTCAATTCCCAAATACGTTTCACCCACGCCAAAGCTGTTACGATTGTCATACCACGGCAGAAAAGCACTCACCGTCAGGACTCCGCTGGCAAGCAAAATTGTCTTTTTTGTAGCAGGCATCCTCAGAAAACCTTGTTTGACACGCTGTGTTAGCGACATAATGTTGGGGAAAAGGGTACTTTGGGGTACGCTTAATCTATCAAAGACCTCGGCTAATGACAATAAAAAGCTTATGAAGCTTCCAAAGGTGAAAAGTATCGGGATAGACATCCGCGAGGCAGGTGGGCAAGGAGCCGGCAAGGGCCGTTACGCAGAAGAGATTACGCGCGCCATAATTGCCGCCGCACCCAAATCAACAAAATTCATCCTTTTTACAAAAGCCGAAGCCCTAGGCGAAGGCTTGCCGAGGAGAGCAGTAGCGAAGCGAATGCTCCTATGTAATCCGAGGCTAAGGCGCCAAAGGCGCATCAAACAAGTTGTTCTCCCGGGGCAAGGGATATTTTGGCATCTCCGCCTGCGCCGCTACCTTAAAAAGCATCCCGTGGGATTTTTTATTGCGCCAACAAGCTACATTTATCCAGCAATCGCGCCGTGTCATCAACGCTTGGCAACAGTCGTTCATGACTTAATAGCCTTCCTTCATCCCAAAGAAAATCATTGGTTCGCCACGCTCGTGGAGCGCCTCACCCTGGGCCGCGCCATACGCCGCAGCGAATTCGTGATTTGTGTATCAAAAAACACCGCCCGCGACCTCGTAAAAGTGAAGCCTCGCGTCTCCGCCAAACCTGTTGTCATCGCGCCACCAGCGGTCTCCCGCGCATACAAACCCACCAAAGCAAAAACCGTCACTCTCCCCAAAAAATTCATCCTGGCTGTGGGCACACTCCAGCCTCGCAAAAACCTCCAGCTTTTGTTTGAGGCCCTCCCAGATATCGCCCGCGCCCACCCCAACCTATACCTCTGCATCGCAGGAGGCGAGGGTTGGAAAATGAAGGAAGTTTTCAAAGATTTCCCCGAGTGGATGCAGGACCGGGTCCACCTTTTGGGCTACGTTTCAAACCCGCAAATTGTGGAACTTTACTCTCGCGCCTCCGCCCTTATTTTCCCCTCACTTTACGAAGGCTTCGGCATCCCGCCACTAGAAGCAATGGCCTGCGGCTGTCCAGTTATAGCCAGCAACACCTCCGCTATTCCAGAAGTAGTTGGCAGGGCCGCCATACTAATTGATCCAGAAGATCCAATTTCACTCACGCGCGCCGTACTCGAGGTGCTCAAGCCAGCCACTGCCAAAAAGCACAAAAAGCGTGGCCTCGCTCGCGCCAAAAAGTTCACATGGCGCAGCTCCGCAAAAGCCATTTTGGGCCAGATTTTCGCATAGGATTCGCCTAAATCGCGCACAATCGCCCTGCAAAATTAGCCACCACCCAACCTGTAAAAGGGCGGTTTTTTCAAGAAACCCCACAAAACACTTGACAAAACACACACTTCTCATTATAATCGCATCTTCATTTAAATTTCCTAATCATATTAAATATGAAACCTCTACACGCACTTGGCGGACTTCTAGCTCTTGCTACCGTAGCTAATACGGACGTAGCTGAAGCTGCTGATGTTGATCTTAGGAGCGACAGGGTTGTAAACGGTCTTTTTGACGGCAAAGCCGACTCTGGACCCGAATTTGAAATCGATCCAGCAGCTCTATCAAATCTATGTAACTACATTGGTGATAAAGCTCTAACTGCTGCAACAACAGAAATGATAGCTGATCAACTAGCTGTAGATTCCAGTCTAGGTTTAGAAACACCTGGTCATAAGGAGGCACGGCAGGAATTAGCACAGTCAGAGTATGATGCTGTTGCAGAGCTTATCACTTCAAGGGCTGTACAAACCCTAGAGGAAAAAGTTAAAAACTTACAAGAAAGTACAAATATTGGTGGTGAAGGCACTGAAATTGTTGATATTTACACAGCTATGGATGCGGCTAAAGAGGTTGAGGCAGAGCTTGTAGAGGCATTATATGTACTTCTAGGTCTTTACGAGTCTGATGGAGATACAGTGAGAAAAGTGACAGGAGATCATAGGGCTGAAGCAGTAAGAGGCGCAGTGAATGATGTTTACCTTGCACTTCAAGGTTCAAGCACTTATGCATTTTCTTGTCCTGAGGAAATTGTTGACTATACAATTCAGCATGTTGATAATCCATTCCCATCTTACGACGACTCAAAAGATCTAAAAACAAGTTGGGCTGGAGATAATGGAGATGGTGATGGACGTGTAAGTCCTATTGTAGAGGAGGATAAAGATCAAGCTGCTATAGCTGCCTTCGTGAAAAAGAATACTGAAGGGACAGGGCTTAGCACGGAGAAGGATGACTCCTCAGTCTATACTGATAGAGCTGCTGACATCGAAGGTGCTAGAGCGGAATTGATTTCATTTATAAATACTAGGCTTGAACCTCTCACTGAAAAACTAAGGGTTGGTTACGAGCAAGCTGTAGATCCAAACGTGGGAGACAGGTTCCGTGCAAAGAACAAGATCGATGGTAAGAATTGGCTCCAAAGGCTAACAAACAGATAAGTAGGTCAACAACCTATTGATGAAGTTAATAAAACAGCGGCCCTCGGGTCGCTGTTTTTGTAAGCAAGGCCAGCTTCACTTGGTTGTAATTAGATGGAGAATCTGCTATACTTAACAGATAGTTTTTTAAAATAAATAGTATGTCACCACTCCAAAGACCAGAGTCTCCCCCAGCATGGATTGATGCTGAAGGAAATGACACAATTGAGGCAAAGCAATACATGCAGGAACTCGGTGATCTGAATAAAGATATCCTGTCTAGTTTGGACGTGCCAGATAAAAACACCTGTGACTTTGCGGAGCATACCGTGGCAAATGAGGAGAGTCTAGGTTTGATTTTGAAAGAAAAGATCTCAGCTTTCGGACAGAATTCAAAGCTGCTAACAATGAGCCTTGTTCACATGAATGTGCTTCAAGATATGCAAATTCAAGGTCTGTTCGTCGGTGATAAGGTCAAAGTCGAAGGCGGCAAGCTTACAATTACAAGCCCTTCTCATCCAGCATTAAATAGGGAGGCCTATCTTTTTAGCGAATGGAGGTCAGAGGTCGCAGCTCAAGCGTCAGCAGTTCTGCCCCCTGTTGTGGAACCTTCGCATGCTCTGTTAGTAGAAGAGGCTCAGGAAGTTGCGCAACCAGAACCAAGCCCACTTGATTTTCAGCAGGTAGTGGACCCTCCAGCACCCGAGCCAGAGCCGCAACTAGAACCGTTAGTTCCATCGCCAGTTGAAATTCAGAAAGAAGTAGAAGTCTCAGCCGTTGAGCCTGGGTCTACACCTGAGCCCTCAGAGCCTGAACTGACTGAAGACCAGCAAGCCGCACAAGCGGCAGCACAAGCTGCAAGTGAGCGCGTTGAAGCAAAAAGGCAAGCTGCAGCTAAAAAAGGAGCTTGGCGTAAAAAGCGCAACCGCTAACCTGCGCTACCCAATCACTCTCTCAAACTCACCCACCATCCGCTCAAGCTGATAGTGTTTTTTGACAAAGGCCTGTCCTTGCTTCGCTACCTTTTTTCGCAAAGCATCATGCTTCATTAGTTTCTTCACAGCCTTGTCCATTGCGGAGATTTTTGCTGGCACAATTAATGCTTCGCGGCCGCTATGCAAGTCTTCAGAAATTCCACATTTATCCGTCACCAAAACCGGCGCGCCAAACCACATCGCCTCCGCCGCGACCATACCAAAAGGGTCCATTTCCGTAGACGCCAAAACAAACAAATCTACAGCCTCATAAAGCGCCATCAACTGCCGTCGCGGCATGGATGGAAGGATCAAAATCCTCCCCTCCGCGCGGGCCTGCGCACTCATCGCTTCGAGCTTGGCCCGCAGAGGCCCTTCGCCTACTAAAATCAACTTCGTATCAGGTTTGGACTGGACAAGTCTGACTACCATGTCCACCCCCTTGTCCACTGTCAATCTCGACACACAGCCAATCAAAAATGGCCTGTCCACGCCACCTAAAAAGTCCAAAATTTCCTTTGGCAAAGGTGCTGGTTTTTCCACAATTACGCCGCAGGAAATCGCTACTAAATTCTTCGCATTTCGCGCTTCATCGCGCTTAGCGCCACGCGCTCCGCGCGTGCCACTTACAAACCGCTCAATAAGCGGCAACATTGCATTGGATGTCACAACCACAGTTGCCCAGCGCGACCACAATTTGTAAACGTGCCGCCAAGGATTCCGCGCGAGCCACCGGCCTACGCGAGCATGCTCAAGCCAGAGCACTTTCATGCCAAAAAGCCGAGCCCAAGGTGTCATCAAAAGTTTTTCGCCAAATGAGAGACAGTACAAAACATCAACTTGCCAACGCCGCCTTGCTCGCCACAAGTGCCAGCCGGCCATCACGAACAAAATCGGAAACATCACGGTGAAAATCACTAACCACAGTTTGCTCACCGGCGGCTTGCCAAGCCAAGCACGCTGCGTCTCAAATCCGGCATCCTTAAAAAGTCGCTCCAAAACCGAGCAGCTCCCCAAGAAAAACGCCTCAAACTCATTAGCACCGCCACGCTTCGCGCCACCTGACCTACCGCGTTTCGCGCTGCCAAACTTGCCGCTGCCAACCAAGCCTTCCATCAAGCGGATGGTATGCATTTCTTCCCCGCCAAGCTGCGATTCGTACGGGAATCGAGTGACAAGAATCCTCCTTTTCGCTACATTCTTCATGTGAGTTCATAAAACTTAAAGCCCCGCTATGAAACCAAAAAAACCAGAAAAATTCCAGCTAATCGGTCTAGTTGGCCGCAGCCGCATGAAGGAACACAAGTCATTTTTGAAGGATCTCGCGAAGTATCTCAAGAAGAAAAAATGCAAAGTAATGTGGGATTCTCACCTTTCCTGCATCTATGGCGACAAGAATGAACACAGCCAGGCTCACATCTACAAAAAGGCTGATTTGGTTATAACTCTCGGAGGAGACGGCACCGTTCTTAAGGCGGTTCGTGAACTTCCAAAACGCAAAAACCTCTACTTTTTCGGAATAAATTTGGGAAATGTTGGCTTTCACACTGAAATGAAAAAATCCAAAAGCGCGTTCAAAGTTCTGGACGAATTTTTTGCCGGCAAATATTACGTTGACGAACGACTTCTTCTTCGCGTGACTCTGTATCGCAAAGGGAAGAAAATAGAAACCAATCTCGCGCTCAATGACGCAACAATCAACCAGGGAAATTTTGCGCGGCTTATATCGCTGCGTGCGGAAATCAACCAACGAAAAATGATCCATTTCAAGGCTGACGGTGTGCTCGTATCGACTCCAACAGGTTCAACCGGGCACTCGCTTTCAGCCGGTGGTCCAATTGTTCACCCGCAAGTGGATGCAATGATTTTCACACCAATCTGCCCAGCAGACCTCACGGTGCGCCCGGTTGTTATGCCAAGTAGCAGACAAATCAGCATCACAATTGATACGGAACGCCGCTTCGACGATAACAAAATCGGACTCACAATTGATGGACAAATTGTGCTTCCAGTTGAATATGGCGACACCATAAAAATCCGCAAATCATCCCGCAAATTGCGCTTCATCAGAAGAAGCAGCAGCACCGGCAGCTATTACCGAATCTTGCGTGACAAACTTGGGTGGGGAAGTAGATGTAGTTAACGTGAACTTAAGAAATTAATAAGAAAAGAATAGATAATGCTTCTTTGGCTTAGCGCTCCCTGCCGGCTAGAGGACAGACAAATAAGATAGCTCTATTTGCAATTACTTAAGTTCAGATTACTCCTCAAGCACCGCCTGCGCCGCCGCCAACCTGGCAACTGGAACGCGGTACGGACTGCAACTCACGTAATCCAGCCCCAGTTTGTGGCAGAATTTTACGCTGTTTGGCTCGCCGCCATGCTCGCCGCAAATTCCAATCTCAATGGTGCTATTGTGCTTGCGTCCCAGGTTCACAGCAATCAGCATCAGCTGACCAACGCCATCCTGATCAATCGTCTCAGTTGGGTTGTCTTCCAAAATCCCAAGCTCGCTGTAATCCGGCAAAAACGACCCCGCATCGTCACGACTCATTCCAAAAGTCATCTGCGTCAAATCATTCGTTCCAAAGGAGAAAAAGTCTGCAACCTTCCCAATCTCGTCAGCCGTGATACACGCTCGCGGCAACTCAATCATAGTCCCAATTTTCCAGCTAAACTTCGCGGCATCGGTGCCTTCAATCAGCCCCATGTCGTCCGCCACATCTTCAATCACTTTACGAACGAACTTCAGCTCGTTCACATGGCTAATAAGTGGTGCCTCAATCTCAACAATAACCTTAATTCCGTCTTCCGACGAAGATTGCGCTGCCTCAAAAATCGCGCGCGCCTGCATTGCATAAATTTCAGGCATTGTGATTCCCAATCGGCAACCTCTGTGTCCGAGCATCGGGTTGAACTCGTGAAGCGAATCCACAACCTTTTGCAGAACTCCAAACTCAACACCCATTTCTTGAGCCACAGCTTTGATCTTTTTCTCCGTGTTAGGGAGGAACTCATGCAAAGGTGGGTCTAGGAGGCGAATTGTCACCGGAAGGCCGTTCATGGCCTCAAAAATGCCCTTAAAGTCCTCTCTTTGCATAGGGAGGAGCCGTTCAAGTGCCGCCTGCCTAACTTCCTTGTCCTGCGCCAAGATCATCTTCCTCACATACATGATCCGATCCTCATCAAAAAACATGTGCTCTGTGCGGCAAAGTCCAATCCCTTCCGCGCCAAATTTGCGTGCCACCTCGGCGTCATGCGGCATGTCCGCATTTGTGCGTACTTTCATTGTACGAACCTCATCAGCCCAGGCCATAAGTTTGTCAAAATCCTCACACAACTCAGGTTCAATTGTAGGCGCCTGCCCACGAATCACTTCTCCAGTCGCGCCATTCAGAGTAATCACATCGCCTTCAAAAAATGCCTGATCACCAATCTTCAAGGTCTTTTCTTTTTCATTCACAAGCGCTGTCTTACAACCTGCAACACAAGGTTTCCCCATGCCGCGAGCAACTACAGCTGCGTGGCTCGTCATACCTCCAGTTGAGGTCAAAATCCCCTGCGACGCATGCATCCCATGAATATCTTCAGGGCTCGTTTCCTTTCGCACCAAAATCACTTTTTCGCCATCCTCAGACATCTGGTAGGCCTCATCTGCAGTAAATACAATCTTACCCGCAGCAGCACCTGGCGAAGCCGGCAATCCTTTGGTCAAAACCTCAATTTCCGCTTTCGGGTCAATCGATGGATGAAGCAGCGTGTTCAGCTGGTTCGGCTCAACTCGCATCAGCGCCTCGTCCCTGTCAATCATGCCCTCGCCCACCATATCTATAGCAATCTTAATCGCGGCCTTAGCCGTACGTTTCCCGCTCCTAGTTTGCAAAATCCAAAGCTTCCCTTCCTCGATTGTGAACTCCAAATCCTGCATATCTTTGTAGTGCATTTCAAGTTTCTTTTGCATGGTAAAAAGTTGCTCGTAATTTTCCGGCATTTTGTCCGCCAAAGCAGAAATTTCTTCCGGCGTACGAATCCCAGCAACTACATCCTCACCCTGCGCATTCATCAAAAATTCACCATAAAACGCATTCTCTCCAGTGGACGGATCACGAGTAAACGCAACACCGGTTCCACTCGTCTCACCCATATTCCCAAATACCATTGTTTGGACATTCACCGCCGTACCCATGTCATGAGCCAGCCCGTTCAGGTTACGGTAAGTCACAGCACGCTTGTTTGTCCACGACTTAAATACTGCCAAAATAGACAATTTCAGTTGCTCCCGCGGATCCTGCGGAAAGTCCTCACCCTTGCGTCCACGCACAATTTCTTTGTATTCAGTCACTAGCCTCGCCCAGTCATTTGCATCCAAATCCGTATCCAACTCCACGCCCTTCACCTTCTTCATTTCCTCCAGCGCCTCTTCAAAATGATTATATCCAATGCCCAAAACCACATTCGCAAACATAGCAATAAATCTGCGGTAACAGTCATATGCAAACCTCGAATTCCCAGTTTTCTTCGCGAGCCCATCCACAGTCGAGTCATTCAGCCCAAGGTTCAAAACCGTATCCATCATTCCCGGCATAGACACCCTGGCACCAGATCGCACAGACACCAAAAGCGGATTCCCCGTATTCCCAAATCGCTTCCCAGTCAGCTTCTCCAGCTCAAGAATTTTCTCGTCAAGCTGCTCAAAAAAACCTTCAGGCATATCATTGCGCTCAAGGTATCCATTACAAGTTTCAGTAGTAATCACGAATCCCGGAGGAACTGGCAGTCCAAGTCCGGTCATTTCGGCGAGATTTGCGCCTTTACCTCCAAGAAGGTTACGCATCGTCTGGTCGCCCTCTGAGAATGAATAGATGTATTTCATTGTGGGGGATTAGATTTTTAAGTGAGAATAAATCATGCAAAATCTACACAAAAGCCAGCTAGCACGCAACGAGTTTTTGGCTTGAGTTAGCTGCGGGAAACGAATTTTGTGGTGAGGTCTTATTCGCTAAGGATCTCATGAATATCTCGTGAGAAAGTATTGTCGTCATAAGCGGCAAAAAAAAGTTCCTGAGAAGGCATTACAGTCAAATGTAGGTCAAAAGGGCTAACATCTCCGGTCCACTCGTCATCTCCATGAAAATATGCATACTCATCTACAGCAGGAGGTGCGCCACTAATAAGATCAATTCCTCCATCTGCCTCTTCTAGGGATGCACCATCAGCACTATGCGTACGTCGGCCCATTAATTCCACAAGAATAGATTTCTTCAGCCAATCCCTGAAACTTGGATGGCTACCTTCTGCTGAGTTGCGTTGGCCCCACATTTTGACCAGAACGCTTTGTAAAATTTCCATTGCATCTTCAGCTTTAGCACCTTGGTTGCGTATTGTTCTTATTGCCCAAGCTTTGTGCACTGAGACTGCCCCGTTAAATGCAATTCTGGCAACTTCTTTGTCACTACTGCCTATCTTTATAAGTTCAAGTCTCCGCGCTGTGCTACGGCTATATCTTGTTGCTGTGGATGGCCTGCCTTTTGCCATAAAAACGTATGCTTAAAATTAAGATAGCATCATACCCCAAACCCCAGTTAAGTCAAGAAGTTCCTGTGAATTAAAAAAGAGGATATCGTTTACTTACTCTCCCCTCCTCAGCCTGATCGCAGCCTCGAGCCGTTCAAGCGCTGTGATAAATGCCGCCTTCCGGTATGGGCATTTGTGCTTTTTAGCGTTTTTGTAAACTGACTCCCAAGCTTTGCACATAATTGCTTTCAGCTTTTCCTGAACTTCCTCCGCAGACCAGTAGTAATTGGCCTGGTTTTGTACGAGCTCAAAGTAACTAACAGTCACGCCACCGGCATTGGCCAAAATATCAGGGATAACGCGCACGCGATTCGCCTCCAAAATCTCATCCGCCTCAGGTGTAACCGGCCCGTTCGCAAGCTCCAAAATTAGCTTCGCCTTAACGCGCCCCGCATTCTCTGCCGTAACCTGATTTTCCATTGCCGCAAGAACCAAAATATCGCATTCAAGCTCCAATAGTTCCTCATTGCTTATCCGCGCGCAGGACTGCCCCGCAACAAAACATTCGCCAACGTGTCCGTGCTCCTTTTTGCAAGTCATGGCCTCACCCGGTTTTAGTCCGCCGCTGCAATGCAAACCACCTTGCGAATCAGACACCGCAATCACCTTGAATCCAGCCTCGTCGAGCAAGCGCGCAACGTGAAAGCCGGCATTCCCAAATCCTTGCACCGCAATCGTCATTTCAGAAGGTTTTTTATCATGCCCCTCCAGCCATTTTTCAAGAATATAAACTCCGCCTTGGCTGGTTGCACTGTCACGCCCTTCGCTACCCCCAATTTCAAGTCCCTTCCCAGTCACAACACCAGGGATATTCTTCCCCTTAATCTTTGAATATTCATCCGCGATCCAAGCCATAATCTGTGGATTTGTGTAAACGTCCGGCGCAGGCACATCAATTTCTGGCCCAATAAAATCTGCAAGCGCAATCGTATATTGGCGCGTCAGCTCCTCAAGTTCACGCGGCGAAAGTTCTTTTGTGTCAACAATCACTCCACCCTTACCGCCACCAAGCGGAACTCCAACAACCGCACACTTGATTGTCATCCAAGTTGCGAGTGCCTTGACCTCGTCCATATCCACTTCAGGATGGAAACGAATCCCACCTTTATACGGCCCGCGAATACTATTGTGTTGCACGCGGAATCCACGGAAAACTCGCAGCTCTCCATTGTCCATTTTCACCGGGATACTAACCTCAATAACTCGTTCTGGATGCTTCAGCACTTCTGCAATATTCGGCGCAAGTTCCATCAAAGTAGCCGCCTCTTTCATCTGCCGTAAAGTATTTTCAAACAGTGACATGTGTTTGGGGTTAGGGGTGGCCTCTCGGCCTAGCTAGTTAGGTACGAACGAATGACCTCTGCTGCACGTTTTACCTTTTCTGGGCTGGCATTGGCAAGCGAAACACGCACCATATTGGAGCGGTCAGCCTTTTTCCGATCTGCCTCAGAAAAGAATTGATTTGCCGGCAAAACCACCACGCCCAGCTTAGCAAGCTCCGTGATTTTTTCCTCCGGTGCGACCTCCTGTTGAGTGCAACCCGGCACGCCGTTCATATCGAACATCAAATAGTACATCTGGCTGGCGTAATTCACGCCCAGCGTTTCACTGAAAACCTCCATATTCTGGCGCAACCATGCTCGGTATTTTTCGCGTTCCTCCTCACCCAGCAAAATGTGCGCCGCACCAAGAATTTGCGCTGGCCCAGGAATAAAGGTCGTATGCTGGAACTCTCCATTCACACCACCCGGCCCCTTCGCAAAAATAAACGCCGTCTTAAAATCGCGACCTTCCGGCAGCAATCCTTTAAACAACTCTTCTGTCAGATACTTATTCGTCGCCTTTGTAATCAAAACATCACCGAACCGCAGCCCAGTGCTTCGCTCAATCTTTGACCTCGCCTGAATCCTAACCGTCCTGTCCGGGCACAAATCCACCATGGACATCGGCTCGTCCGTGAACGGCGCTCCAAAAAACGAGCTATAAACTTCGTCCGTAATAACAAGCGCATCCTGCTCTTTGGCAAAATTCGCCAGCAAACTCATAGTCGATTCATCCGAAGTGAAACCAGTCGGATTATTTGGGTCAATAATTAACAGCGCTTTCACATTCTTCAGTTTCCCAATCATCTTAATACTGTCATTTTCCAGTTTCCCAGTTTGCGGATTAATTGAAATACTCACAACATCCAGTCCTCTATTCTCCATAATTGTGTTGTATGGAGCGTAAACCGGAGACGCAATCACAACTTTGTCGCCAGTCGTCAGGTACTGAATTCCTTCCTGACCCAGCAACTTGAACAGAGTCCCAATTGCATGCGAAGCCCCTGCCGTAAAAATAACATCGTCCGCATCCAGCGGAGTTTGCACAGTTTGCTTGTGCCACCACGCAACCACTGCTCGCACGAGCAACTCGCCCTGCGGCGAATGATAAGTCCCGCCGCTGACTGTTGAACATTTGAAAATTTGATAAAGCACGTCATACGCAGTCCACTCAATTTCTTGCTCCGCGCCAATTAGCACCGCACGCTGAATGAACTCACTCAAATCGCGCAAATACCGTTCTGCGAGTGCTGGAACGTACGCACTTCGCGCCATAACAGCAATTTCTTCTAGAATTTGGTTCTCCTGCGTTTTATCGCTGTGGATGAACAGACGCTTGGCATTGTTCAATTTCGTGTCTAAAAACAAAAGGAAAGACAAAAACTCACGGCCCCGCATTGACGGCGCAAAACCGTAACCTGGATCTCCCCTGGAAAGATCAATCATTTCATCACCACCAACGTTCTCCCGCGCCACTTCTTGTAAAAGCGGAAACACTTGAAAGGGATTACTGTGCTGAACGGAGAAGCCCCATTGGTTGTCGTAAAGTTTCATATTTTTTGAGTTAGCTGGCTGCCGCAAGCTGCGGTTTGCCATGGAAATTGTAGCCAGTTTATGCGCGGTGCCATGCGCCTGCAAGTGAAAAATATTAGGAAAGTAGCCATTCCATAAAGTAGGCCATCAATGAACGCGGCTTGCGCCGCTCGCGATCCAACTCCGCTTGCAAAGAGTCTATAATCTTAAAAAGTCCAAGCTTTTCACGATGATGCATGTCAAGCCCCTCAAAATCCGCTTTCTTATGCGGCTTAACCTCATTCTGACTAGTCGGAATTTCATTTTGATTAGTCAAAACCGTTTTTTCAGCTTCAACTAGCGGCGCAGGAGGGTTTTGCACATACGAATTATCCAACATCTCCACAGGCACCTCCAAAGGCACCGACTTTTGCACAATTTCTTCTGTTGGCATTTGCACTTCTATCATTTCCACCGGCGGCGCCACTTGACTCACATTTTTTTTACGTTTTGGGACAACAATTGCATCACGCCTCACAACATAGTGAAATCCCTGCGGTGTTTTTATGCGCTGAGCATCCAAGTCACCTTTCTTTATCATGCGTCTAACAGTTTGTGGGGACTTCCCCATCGTGTCAGCAGCTTCATGTATTGTGTAGAAATCTTTCACAAGGTGGTGCTATGGAAATATGATTAGACAACAAAGTGTCGCCTTATCACAAGTGTATAGGCCAAATATGGCTTGTTGTAAAGCAAAAACGCAATCTGACTAGTCAAAAACTACACAACATTGGGTAGGCGGATGTTGACTAGTCAACACTTTCAATCTGACTAGTCAAAACGCATTTCTAACCTGAGGCTCTGACTAGTCAAAGCAAAATTTTTGACCAATTGACAAAGGCAGAACATAAATCCGCCTATACAGTCAAATTCGTTCAGGTTAAGTATTGATTTTAATTAAATGTGGTTTGCGTGAGCGTTCTTTTTTGATAGGATTTGCCTAGCAATTTCATTTGCCTAAGCAAATCAAGCCGTGGACAACCTACGCCTCTCCTGGGATCTCTTCATACTCGTGTTCTTTGGAATTGTAATAGCTTACAGTTTCATTATTGGTCGTAATCAAACCTTAAAAATGATTATTGCCGCGTATATGGCAATCCTAACTGCAGATGGAGCAGGGAATCTTTTTCAGAACTACCTACTCCCGGCAGCACCAACACTACAGGGTGAAGCAGGTGATCAGGCGCTCGTTCTCATAAAAATCTTCGTTTTCATACTCGTAATCGTATTACTCGCGATTAAAGGCGGCTTCCGCGTAGATATACTCCCAGAGACCTCCATAGTCACCAGACTGCTCTCAAATCTAACGTTTGGCTTCTTAAATGCCGGTTTGATGGTAAGCACCATCCTCGTTTATCTCACAGGCGGATCATTCGTAACCGGGACGGTCCAAGCTGCCATAGAAACCAACCTGTACCAGGAATCGCAATTCGTACAGATGCTCATAGATAACTACAACATCTGGTTCGCGCTACCTGCAATCGCCATAGTTTTAGTTAGCTTTTTTGAACCTAGAGAAGCTTAAAAATTGCCAATGCAATATTCTCTTGCATCCATGGCTTTTCATCTGTAAACTCCCCGTGGGTCAGTAGCTCAGGGGTAGAGCAACAGCCTTTTAAGCTGATGGTCGTGGGTTCGAGACCCACCTGACCCACCATCAAAAAAATGCTTTGCATTTTTTGCCGAGCGATTATTACGCGAGGCCAACGCGACCGGAGGGAGCAACCATGGCCTTTAAAAGTTTTGCACTGCTTTTCCACAAACAGAGACAAAACCTGATGTCTGGCCAGACATTGCTTCTTTGGCAAGCTTGCAGGTTAAAATCGAGTTTTCCACAAGTCAAAAAGACCCAAGAAGTTTTGCACAATTGCTGCACATTTTGGCTAAAAGATGCCAAATCCTCCACCCTTCACATCAACCTTTCCTTCGCCCGCCAACTTAGCATAAAGCTCCTTCTCTTCGCGGCTCAATTTTGTAGGAATTTTCACATGAATGGTCACCTTGTGCTCACCTAATTTCTCCGATCTAACAGAAGGAGCACCCTTCCCTTTCAGTACAAACTCCGTAGCGCTCTGAGTCCCCGCAGGAATCTTCAAATCCTCCTTTCCATGGATAGTATCAACCTTCACGGTGGCTCCCAAAACGGCTTGCAACAGGTTAATTTCCTCCGCTGAATAAACGGTTTTCCCTTCGCGAATGAACTTATTATGATTCAGCACAATCACATGCAAGAACAGGTCTCCATGGGTCCCGCCAAGCATGCCTGCACTTCCCTTGCCTGACAGCCTGATAGTGCTGCCATTTTCAATCCCAGCCGGAATCTTAACGCTCACCTCTTGTTTTTCCCGAACGCGCCCTTGTCCACTACATTTTCCGCAAATCTTATCTGGTAGCTCGCCACGACCTTGACACTGTGGACAAACATGTACACTGCTAACCTGTCCAAGCATGGTTTGGCGTGTCGACCTAACCTGTCCACTTCCACCACATTCTCCACATTTTCTTATCTCGGTTCCAGGCTCATTTCCCGCACCCTTACATTGATCGCAGGTTTCAGGTTTAGTGATTTCCAAATGCTTAACCGCACCAAAAACCGCCTCCTCAAATGTAATCTGAATTTCAGCTTCAATATCTCCACCACGCTGCGGCCCAGCCTTTTTCCCGCCACGCGAGCGGCCACCACCACCTCCGCCAAATCCTCCACCAAAAAAGCTCTCAAATATATCTGCAAAATTGCCAAATTGATCAGGGTCAACATTCACGCCCCCCCCGTATCCACCACCACCTCCGCCAAAAGGGGAGGGTCCTGCACTTCCAAACTGATCGTAGTTTCCACGCTTTTGTTTATCCGAAAGAACCTCATAAGCTTCCTGCACATCCTTAAATTGCTTTTCAGCATCCTTGTTACCCGGGTTTTTATCAGGATGGGACTCCTGTGCCTTTTTTCGATAAGCCTTCTTTATATCCGAATCAGACGCAGTTTTTTCGACACCGAGAGTTGAATAGAGATCTTTCATACAGTTTTGATTTGATATCAGTTTGGTAGGGACAAGAACACTTTATATAAAATCTGAATTTAAGCAAGATTTTTCCCAAACAACAAAATACAACAAAACCGTCATATGCGCAAGCCATTTGGCACACCTTTGATGTGTGGGCGGGAATGCCGCTTTCTCAAGCTGAAAAACACGTTTTGACTAGTCAGAATTGAGCACCTCAAAAAGCGGTATTTTTTAGGCACTTGCGTGTATAGGCGGACCGACGTGCGGTATACATTTGAACCTGCTAACTTGTCTACATTTTTGACTAGTCGGAATTGCATTTTGACTAGTTGACTTTTGCAAAAAAGAAGCATAGTTCGACATTAAAAAATAAACGGCTATTTGGCAATAGCTGGAAAACGGCTTGTAGATCGAGAAAATTTTAGTTTGATTAGTCAAAAAAAATGTGTATAGCTTATCACGGCGATGTTGATAGGTGGTGAAAACCTGTCAAGTCGGGTGGGTAAAATCGAGCGAAAAACTTGAAAGAGTGGACAAGGTTACATAAACTATCGCAAGTTCCAAAAGGTCCCATCGTCTAGCGGTTAGGACGCTGCCCTCTCACGGCGGAAACGGGAGTTCGATTCTCCCTGGGATCACCATCAGACCCGAAGTGGAACGGAGGGTCGCCGAGCGATTACTACGCGAGGCTAAGGCGCCGTCAGGCGCAACCTAACCTGACCCACAATGTCTACATTGTCTTGTCAACATAGAAAGTGAAACGTCTTGTCTACTTACAACGTTAAGATAGACAGCACCTGCCACAAGTGCATTAACTCGTTTCCCCGAGAAAGTCGACAAAACAACAATCGAGACACCCAAAGGTACTTACGAACTTTTGAATCATTTCGTTCCTTGAAAACCCGGAAATTCACAACACACTATTAAAGCGTAAAACGCTAAATCAACCTTAAAAAAAGTCGCACTCATAAGGTGCACAGGCCGCAGCGCAAGTTGCCAGGCCAAAAACAAAAATCTTACTTTATTTAAGAAACTACTGTTATTGTCAGGTCGAAGCAGTAGGCCAAAAAATTTACTTTTTTTGGGCTTATTCTGACATTTTGCTTATTCTATTTTAAAAACATTTTTATATATTAATCCGTACATATTATGGATATCTCTTTCGTACTCCGGAAGTTTAAAAAGTCCATAGCTGGATTCACGATCCTAGCTCTACTTGCAAGTTTTGTAAGTTTCGCTGGAATCGCTTCTGCTTTCGATGACACTAGTGGTCATTGGGCAGGAGACTACATCGATGAACTCGTTTCACAAGGTGTAGTATCTGGTTATGATGACGATACTTTCGGTCCAGATGACTCACTTACACGTGCTCAACTGGCGAAAATCGCAGTCCTTGCTTTCCTTGGGGAAGACGCTATAGAAACAGGGGACGCAGTATTTGTAGACGTATTATCAAGCCACTGGGGTTATGATTACATTACGACAGCTTACAACTACGGCATCGTTTCTGGTTATACAGACGCGGACGGCGAAGCAACTGGTTATTATGGACCAGAAGACATTGTTACTCGAGACGCTGCAGCTAAGATCCTTGTAGGAGCTGCTGGTCTTACAATGTACACTCCAGAGAGTGCTACATTTACTGACGTTGCAACTTCTGCTTGGTCTTACGAATACGTAGAAACTGCTTACTTTTACTCCGTTCTTGACGGATATGGTGGCGGACTATACGGACCAGCTGACGCTGTTACACGTGGACAAATTTCTAAGATGACTGTTAACGCTCAAAACCCAGTAGAGCGCACTGAAGACACAGGTGGTGACGATGACGACACTACTACAGGTGAAGGTGCAACTCTAGAGGTTGAGCTAAGCAGCGACACTCCAGCTGGAGACACAGTCCCTGACAAAGCTACATCTGTAGAGATTGCTACATGGGATTTTACTGCTGATGGTGCTGACCTTGAACTAGATATGGTTCAAATCCACCAATACGCAATTACAACTCTAGCTACAGATCATAACGTTTACCTTTACAATGGGGCTGAACGTTTGACTTCAGGAACTTCAATCAATTCTACAACTGGACTAGCTAAGTTCAACAACCTAAACATTACAATCGAAGAAGGTGAGACTATCTCACTAACTGTTCGTCTTGATGTTGGTAACGGAACTACTGTTAAGGAAGTTGGTGTTGAATTAGTTGATGTTGATGCTGTTGACGCTGGCGAAGCTGACGTTGATGGTGACTTCCCACTTCAAGGTGAGAAGTTTGACATTGCTACTGAAGAAGCAGGAACAATTACAATTGAAAAGAATGGAACAATCACTAACCCTAAGGTTGGTGAGGACGACGTTACAATTGCTAAGTTCAAATTAGCTGCTGCTGATGAAGGTGCAGACCTTGCTGAAATTGGACTATACCTAACAGGTACAGTTACAACTTCAGACGTTGTAAACTTTGAACTTTACGTTACAGGTACAGACGATCCTATCGCTACAGTTGAAGCTGTAGATAGCAATGATGTAGTTCGCTTCGTTCTTGACGAAGTTTACGAAATTGCTAAGGGTGACTCTCGTATTTTCTACGTAACTGCAGACTTCAATACTGGTCGTACAAGTGACGACGTTAAGTTATACCTTGACGAAGACACTGACCTTGTTGCTTACGGTGACAAGTATGGTTACGGAATGTCTGTAACTAAGACTAACTACGACGGTACTGCTGCTAACTGTTCTGTATCAAGCAGCACAAAATGTTCTTACTCAGCTCTAGAAGGTGGTGACATCACTGTTTCATCTTCAGGACCTGCTGCTTCTGACATGGGTATCGACGCAGATGATGCGGTTCTTATGAACTTCTCAATTACATCTGTTGCTGAAACTACATTTAAGAACTTTGGTATTAGTCTAAATGCTTCTGAAGCAGAGGCTACTGAAGGTCTTGTGAACGGTACTGCTGCTAACTTCACAGATATCAAGATCACTGATGTTGATTCTGGGAACGAAATTTGGTCAGCTGTAGACGTTGATGTATTTACAATCACCTCTCTTGGTGGTTCAACTGCTATCGACGAAACAACTAATGGTGATGACGCTCAGTCTTACCACCTATTTACAGACGATCTAGAAATGGAAGCAGGTGAGGAACTTAACCTTGCTCTTACAACAGACGTTGCTAACACAACTACTCTAGACGGAATGACTCTTGTTGCTACTCTTGAACTAGGTACTTCATACCCAGAACTAAGAGACTCAAACAACAAGGTTCTAAAAAATAGCACTACTCTAGTTCCTTACAGTGCTGTTACAGCTAAGACAATGACAGTAGAGACTCCGTCTCTAACAATGGCATTGGCTTCTACTCCTTCTAGCCGAACTTACGTTAAGGGTACTACAGACGTTCAATTTACAGGTCTAGTGTTCACTTGTGGAACAGCTACAGACTGTGTAGTTACAGACGTTACTCTTACTGGTTACCTACACGAAACTGGAGGTACACCAACTTCTGCTCTTGCAACTGCAATGCAGACTTACGTAAACCAAGTATGGTTTGAAGATGCAGACGGTGAAATGATTGGATCTGCAGCTAGTATTACTGCTACAGGTACAGCCGTTTTCGACAACGAAATCGACTGGACTATTGACGCAGGAGCCTCAGAAACTCTTTACATAGTTGGTGACATGACAAGTAACTGTTACTCAGCTTCAAGTGCTGAATCTATTGGATTCGGTCTTAATGCAGCTACTGACGTAACTGTTTCTGACTCAGATGGTAACACCATCACTCCAACTGGTACTCCAAACAGTACCCCTACTTACTACGCTACAACTGCTAGTGGTGGTCCATTGACTATCACTGTTGCTGATGACACTCCAAATGAGGACATCATTATCGCAGGAGCTACAGGAGTAGAGGTTTCTAAGTTCAAGTTTAGTACTGAGGGAGCTTCAGACACAGATCCTACTGAGGATATGACTGTTCAACAGCTAACTATCACTAATCGTCAAAGTGCAGCTACTACAGCAGCTATTGGTGATTACGATGATAACGTAACTCAAGTTGAAATTGAGTACTCAGACAGCAATGGTGACACAGTTAGTAAGACAGCTAGTCTTGTTGGCGGTGTGGCTACATTCACAGCTATGGACTTCTTAATTGAAGCTGGCTCTTACGAATACTTGACTGTTTCCGCAGATCTGAACACTACTAGTTCAGGTGCTGACGCAGGTACTTATGTTGATCTAAACCTTGGGTTTAGCAACTTTAAGGCAGCAGCAGCTTCAAGTGGTGAAACATACACAGCTTCTTACATCGATGCTACTTATGCAGCAGCATCAGATCTAGACTTTGGTTCTATCACTTGGACAGATGATTTTCATGACGTTAACCTAGCCGTTGCTACTATAGCTGCCCTAGGTTCAGCGCAGACTATTACTGTTGATGATGAAGGTGCTCTTGATCCAGAAAACCTACCTGTAGGTACCCTCCTTTGTGTAAGTGAGGATTTAAAATGTAGTGGTGAAGCGGTTTACGTTGTTACAAGCTGGACAGATGGAACAGTTTGGACAGACGGTGTAGCTGGAGATACGGTTACTACTCTTGTTCTTGATAACGCTGTTACAGCATTAGCAAATAACAACAACCTTGTTTACGCACTTCCAGGTACTGGTTACCTAACAGGCTCTGAGTACATGTACGTGTACGAGAGCGTGCCTACTCTTACACTTTCTACTACTTCCCCAGCGGCAGGAGTTAGAAGTGTAAGTCCTACAGATACAGCATTCGTCTTTGACATAACTGCTTCTGAATACGGTGAGGTTAAATTCCGAGCTGGTGTTGCTGAGGCAGGAGCTGTAATGCTTGATGGTGTTGGTGACCCATGTACTATTAGTTCTGCTGTAGCTACGGCTGCATTGCAGGTTGATGGTGCTGGTGAACAATGTCTCTTTGATGCAGCAACTGGTGATGGCGACACAATGTCTATCGCACTTGCTACTACTACAAGCGACATATCACAGTACGCTCGTGTTAACTTCTGGATGAAGTGGAATGATGCTTCTGATGCCAGCGACGCTCTGTTTACAGATCTTCGTGTTGGTACAGGTCTTTTGGCAACTACACTGGACACTCCAGGACAGGCTGGTTTAACAGCTGCTGAATGTGGAGCGTCAGCAGCGACTATTACGGACAATGTATGGTATAATTGTGATACAATTCTACCTGTTGCCGCAACAATCGCTGACATTTACTTCCACCTAGAAATTGCTGATTCTACTCGTATTGTCGATACAGATATTATCCACCTGGATGCTGTTAAGTTCTACAATGAAAAGATCACTGTAGATATGGCTACAGATACAGGAAAGACTGCTGCTTACACTGCTAATACAAGTAATGTAGGAGGTCCAGTTGCTGCCACCCTTACTAAGGATGGAGATACATACGCTACTGGTTACTTCTCTACATACACTCAAGGTGCAACTGCAACAGCAAGTGCTTACGTTACATTCATCCCTACAACTGCAATTACAGTTTCTGCGGGAGCGGATGGTACGGAAACACTAAAGCTTGTTACAAATACACAAGACCTATTAGCTGATGTAGCTGGAGTTGATGATCCTACTACATTCTCTATTGATTACGGTTCAGCTTCTGACCTTACAGTCACAGCTGGAGACGTATACTGGTATGAGACAAATGCAACAGTTACATGGCTTGGTCATCAAGCTGACACTAAACTTAGTGGTAACACAGTTAAGTACTAGTCCTTTCTTAGGATGATTACTTAAGTCGAATCGCGACTTGCTAAGTAACCCCCCACCCGTTCGCGGGTGGGGGGTTTTTGTTATGTTTGCACTTTTTTTGTATCGCAATGTGCCCTATAATACGCGAGCTTAATTCGTTAATAAAACACTATGAAAAAGATCACAGCACTACTTATACTAATTGTACTTTCACTCACACTATCCTCTTGCGGCAAATGGGATCAATCTGACCCGGATATGCTAGATGAGGTCCGTGAAGGGCACGAGGAAATTCTTCAGACCAACCTAGACCTTTTGGATGAAACCCCTGAAGATATGAAAATTATATTTGAGGTAGCTTTTAGGTATCACATGCTAGGAGATTATAAAAAAGCCAAAGAGTATTATGATCTTTGCTTGCAGTACAATCCAGATCACACTGTGGTTTTAAATAATCTTGCTGACATGCTTGAGGATATTGAGGAGTACGAGCTTGCGGCGGTGCATATAAAAAGGCTTTATGAACTTCAGCCAGACAGTTCACAGGTAATTAAGGACACAGTACGTATTTTGCTTGCAGCGGGCGACTCTGATAGCGCGCAACTTGCACTGGAAAATTACAATGAATTAATGAAGGACGAAGAGGGTGTTGTACCTGAGGGTGAAGCCTCAATCATAAGTAAGCTCTACGACGATATTTTCGAGAGCAGCCAAGGCACTCAATAAAAAACACAATCCGTCAAACGAAAGTGTGGGCTAACTTTTGCAGTTTTCTCTTTCGTAAGGGATAATATCCAGCAGCTATTACCTTTTATTTCTTAGCCCCTCCAAACATGTCAATTAAACGATTATTCTTTAATGCCGTTCTGGCCTGCAGTGTCTTTATGATACTCGGTGCAGGGCTGGCTTTTGCCGCAGAAAATACGTATACCGTCACGGGCGGTACGGTTGCATCCTTCCCAGTTGTAGGTGCTGCTTCAGGGGAAGTTAGTACCATTACCATAACAGAAGATGGTCTCAGTGATGATTTTACTAGCGATCCAATAACACTTACAGTTGCACTTGATGACGCTGAATATGAAACAGCTACCTTCGATCAGACAGTAGGGGCTATAGGTCTGACATCAACTTGTGGTTATGATACAATTGGCGCTCCTTCGTATGCAGGAGATGGAGATTCATTCACTGTGATTGTATCAAGTGCAGCTACAGGTCAATCTTGTGGTGCTGGTCAAGAAATAACACTCTCAGGCATGAAAGTTTCAACAACGTTTTCAATTGCTACTCCTGGTTTTGGGCAAGCTCTTGTAAATGTTGATTCTTCAACTCCCACTGGCAGCCCTGTTAATGGTGACAATATTGATCTACCTGTTAGCGCTGCAGACGCAGCAGCAACGCTAACACTTGCAGATGCAAATGTTGGTGACGCAGGTAATGCGACACTTGAGTTTACACTACCAGTGGCCTTGGGTGACGATGATACAGTCTCATTCACAGCCCCAGCTTCATTAGATGTTTCTGGTGTTACTTACAACTCAGATACTTTTGCTGCTCCATCTAACTTTGATCTTTGTTCAGCAGCCGGGCCGGTTGTTACATGTGATGTGAATGGTGGTGGCCCGGCCGCAGGCACTGGTACCATTGTTATGACGGGAATTTTCTCTACCTATGAAGACACAACTGATATTACGGTCTTCACTGCTTCAGACGTAGGGAATGGTAATGTAGCAACAGACACTACGATTGCATTGACGGATTCTACTGCTGGAGCCCTAGCAACAACAAACGTGGAGCCAACTTCAGTAACAAACTCTACAATAACCACGGCTACAGTAACATTCACTGCTAGTTCAGAAATTCCAACGAGTGGAGTGATTAAAGTAACATTCCCAACAGGTTGGGATGTTTCAAGTGTTACATCTGGTGAAGCAGTAACTGGTATTGCAGGAGCATTAACAGTTACAAACAGCGGACAGATAGTTTCAGCAGTCGTAACTACAGGTGTCACAGGAACGCCATCAGTACCAGTCGCAGTTAGCTTTACTTTAGCTAATGTACGTACACCTGCTGCTACAGGAAGCGGAGGGACCTATATTGTGGCAACATTACTTGCAGATGGAAGCACAGCGGTTGAAATAGACGCAACAGTTACAGCAGATGTAATCTTTGCAGCATCATCAAGCGCAGACGTAACAATTGGAACACCAACTGGCTTAACAGTCACAGACAATCCAGATGGAGACGGAGTTGTACTAACTTGGACAGACCCAAGTGGAGATGATTCAACAGAGGTAGATATCCTTCGTGGAGTATCTCCAGTTCCTGTAAGTGCAAGTGCTTTAGCAGCAGTTGTAATTGGAACTGAAACATACACAGATACAGACCTTGATGAAGGAGATATTGTTTCATACATCCTTAAAGCAACAGGTGAGGGAACAGACGGCGACTTGACAAGTTCAGTAGTATTTACAGTTGGATCAGGTGAAACAGTTGTTGTTGAGGAAACAACAGTAGTAGAGGAAGAAACAACGGTTGTTGAAGAAACAACAGTAGTTGAAGAAACAGTTGTTGAAGAAGAAACAACAGTAGAGGAAGTAACAGAGCTCACAGATGTAACAGAGCATTGGGCAGCTACTGAGATTGAGTACATGGTGGACACTGGAGTAGTGGAAGGAGATCCAGATGGAACTTTCCGCCCAGACGAAAGCCTAAACCGAGCAGAGGCAGCAACATTGCTTCACAGAGTACTTGGTGTTGGAGACCCAGCAGATGTTACAGAAGATCCATTCAGTGATGTTTCACACAGCGAATGGTACGCACCATATATTTCAGCACTTCTTGACCTTGAACTTGTTGCTGGAAATCCAGATGGGACATACCAGCCAGGTGAGGACATCAACCGTGCAGAGTTCTTAACACTTGCAATGAATGCATACGAGTACTTGATGGGAGACGTAACAGATTTTGAAATGACAGATGCATACGTAGATCTAGATACAGATGCTTGGTACGCACAGACGGTTGCCAACGCAACAGCGCTTGAGTTCGTATCAGGAAGCGAAGGAGACGACGGACAATACTTCAATGCAGACAGTTCAATCACTCGCGCCGAGGCAACAGCAATTCTTTACAGAATGTTTGCAATCGAGCTAGCGAGCAGATAATAAGACCTTGGAGGGTTTATATTAGATCAAGAAAGGGCGCCCTACGGGGCGCCTTTTTGTTGTTTCCTTTTTGCTGATCAAACTAAGTCCCTTCTTCCCAGCTCGTAATATATTTCTTTTGCTTTTCGGTGAGCTCATCAATGCTGATGCCGAGGCTGCCTAAGTGCAGCTCAGAAATATCTATGTCAATTTGCCTGGGCAATGTGTAAACGCGCTTGTCCAGTTTGCCTTGGTTTTTAACCAGCCATTCACAGGCGAGGGCTTGGCCGCAAAAACTCAATGACATAACTTCGCTAGGGTGGCCTTCCGCCGCCGACAAGTTTACAAGTCGTCCGTCCGCAAGAATATAAATCTTTTTACGTTCGTTCGCGCTGTCAGCGCCGGCCGCACCGCCAATCACGATTTCCTTCATAAATGGCCGCATGAGGCGGATTTCACTGCCGGCAGCCTCAATGCCGCTGACATCGATTTCGCAGTCAAAATGGCCGCTATTCGCCATGATTGCGCCATTCTTCATTAGGGTCGCGTGCTCCGCGGTGATCACATCCACATTTCCTGTTACGGTGATGAAAATGTCGCCCAGCGACGCCGCATCAATCATCTTCATTACGCGGAAGCCGTCCATGTGCGCCTGCAACGCTTTAAACTGATCGATTTCCGTCACAATCACATTCGCACCCAGCCCCTTCAGCCGCATCGCCACGCCTTTTCCGCATGATCCGTATCCAGCGACCACAGCGGTCTTGCCAGCAAACATCACATTCGTCGCGCGCAAAATCCCGTCCAAAGTCGACTGCCCCGTGCCGTAATAATTGTCCATCAAATGCTTTGTCAGATTGTCGTTCACAGCCACAACAGGGAAGGGCATTGCATTGTCGCGCTCCATAGCTTGCAGCCGAACCACGCCAGTTGTTGTTTCCTCGCAGCCGCCAATCACATTGGCCGCCTTGTCCGGATGATTTTTTGCCATTGCAGTCACTAGGTCGCAGCCATCGTCAATTGTCAGGTGCGGCTCAAATCCAATCACAGCCTCAAGGAATTCGTAATATTCCTCCGCGCTCTCGCCCTTGTGTCCAAAAACATAAACGCCAGCTTCTTCGGCAAGCGCAGCCGCAACATCGTCCTGTGTGCTGAGCGGATTACATCCCGCAATTGCAACTTCCGCTCCACCCGCGCGCAGCGTGTGCACCAAGGCAGCGGTCTCTTTTGTTATGTGCAGCGCAAGTGAAATTCGCATAGCCGTTCCGTCCGCACTTACAAATGGCTGCTCTTTTGCGAAGCGTTCCTGCACCGCCATGAGGGCAAGCATTTGGCCTTCAGCCAGCTCAATATTTTTGTGCCCTTGCTCAGCAAGAGACGGATCTTTAATTCGTGATTGCATGGAAAAATCGATTAGTTTTTTAAAAGTAAATGGTTTGTTTAAGCTGCAGCATTTGTCGCCGCGCTGCCCACGGCAGCTTTCAGAGCTTCCGCTTTGTCAGTCTTCTCCCAGGTGAAATTCGGCAACTCGCGGCCAAAATGTCCGTATGCCGCTGTCTCACGATAAATCGGCCGGCGGAGTTTGAGCCACTCAACAATCCCGGTCGGGCTGAGTTCAAAATTCGCGCGAATCAGCTCTACAAGTTTCTCGTTGCTCACCGTGCCGGTTCCAAAAGTTTCAACAAAAATGGACACAGGCTCAGTCACGCCGATTGCATAAGCTAGCTGCACTTCACACTTTTTCGCGAGCTTGGCCGCAACAATATTTTTTGCAATATAACGCGCCATGTACGCACCGCTTCGATCAACTTTAGAAGGATCCTTTCCAGAAAAACATCCGCCACCGTGATGACCCATGCCACCGTAAGTATCCACAATAATTTTGCGTCCAGTTAGGCCGCTGTCTCCAGGAGGCCCACCAATAATAAATCGTCCTGTTGGGTTGATGTGGAAAACGGTTTCTTCCCTCAGCCAGTCGCCACAAACAGGTTTAATCACATGCTCCATCATGTCCGCGTGGATTTGCTCGTTGGCAGCCTCCGGACTGTGCTGCGTTGAAAGCACAACCGTTGCCACAAACTTTGGAACGCCGTCTTCATACTGAACCGTCACCTGACTTTTTCCGTCAGGACGAAGGTAGTCGAGGATGCCTTTTTTGCGAATCTCGGCAAGACGCGCCGTCAATTTATGCGCCAGAGAAATTGGCAAAGGCATGAGCTCCGGAGTTTCATCCACAGCAAAACCAAACATCATTCCTTGGTCGCCCGCACCGCCTTTATCCACACCCAGCGCAATGTCCGCGCTCTGTTCGTCAATCGCAGTCATGACCGCACAAGCCTGATAATCAAATCCGTATGCCGCATCATCGTAGCCAATATCCCTAATCACCTTGCGCGCGATGTCCGGCATTTCCACATAAGTTTTAGTTTTAATCTCGCCAAAAATCAGCACAAGCCCCGTGTTCACAGCAACTTCACAAGCAACGCGCCCCTCGGGGTCGGCAGTCAAAATAGCATCCAAGATTGCGTCTGAGATTTGATCAGCAATTTTATCAGGATGTCCCTCTGTAACAGATTCGGAAGTGAAAAGATAAGTGCTCATAGTTTCGGATTAAGCTTGTTGATTACAAGCGAATTACTCCGAGACCATACACGATTTACAGAAGTCACTCAAGCTTAGAAACTCAAGTTCCATATGCTCTTTAAGGAAGGCTATTTTTTTAGACAAGCCGGTGAAGTTTTCACCGCTGGCATAATCCACATAATCACGCGACTGGAACTCCCAACTGTTGCACTCAAAAATAACAAAAGGGCTTACTTTATTTTTCTTTTGCAGCGCACAAATCCGCCCCAAAATTTCAAGCAACTCGTCATCGTCGGTGGCAAGCAGATTCTCTAAATTCATCACGAATGTGTATCCAAAAGGCAGCAAATATTTCACGCGAATGTGAGGCATTGGATCCTCGCTCGTGGGCAAATGTTCAAAGCCAAGCTCGTGCATGTACTCCAAATCCGTCTCCAAAATTTCCTTGTGCGCACGCAGCACCCGCAACTTTTTAAGGCCCGCTTCGTCCAACATTTCTCGCAGGCTCCGCAGCGCTTTTTTGCGCGTTGGCATGTCTTGCCAGTCGCTCTTCAAAGTCTTCAGCCCAATCTCATGGCCGCCACTTTTCATAGCCGCAATTTCCTCGCCAAATTGCTCAAGCAAATCCGACTGCACAAAGAGCGTACTAGGAATTTCCAGCGCACTACAAAAGTCAGAAAAGCGTTCAAAGAATGGTTCAATGTGTTTCACTTCGTGCGGCAATTCAGCATGCGCATAAGCCTGCTCAACATTCACCGTGAGGCAGAATTTCACCCCGTCGCGGAAGCGTGCTTTTCTCATTTTACCAAAGCGTTTGTGATTGCGAATTAGCAAGCCAGGAATTTGCCATGGCATGAATTTGTCTTTGGCCGCGAAGATTTTTGCGCTCTCGCCATTGCGTTTTTTCTGAATCAAATTTTCATAAATGCGCAAAACTTTTTGCGCCGCAATGTCCCAGCTGTATTCCTGCGCCACTATGTCATAGCTGGCATCTCCCATCTGATGAAGCTGCGGATTCAGCGCAAAATGCTCAAGATAGTAAGCGAGTTCGGCAACATCATCTGGCTGCACAAGTCGTCCATTTACATTTTCCAGAACCACGCGTTTTATGTCTCCAACGTCGCTCGCCAAAATTGGCAGCCTCGCCGCGCAAGCCTCAAGCAAAGTAAGTGGAAGCCCCTCATGCCTAGACGGCAAAACAAAAAGATCAGACGATTTGTAAAGTTTGATCAGCGCATCGCCAGTCACTTTTCCATGGAATTTTACGTACTGCGCAATGCCCAATTTTTCCGCCATTTTTTCAAAGTGTTTCCGGTCGCGGCCGTCTCCAACAAGGTGCAACAAAAAATCTTTTTTTGTCTGGATGAAGTCCGTGGAATCAAGCACTTTATGCATTGCCTCAAGCAGCAGATCCACGCCCTTGTCATACACCAGCCGTCCAACAAAAATCGCAGCAAAACGTTCCGGATTTTTTTCAGCAGGCACGCTTTCAAAAGCCTCGGCATCTATGCCGTTAGGTACAACTACAACCTGTTCATTCACGTTCGTGGCCTTCAGGAATTTTTCAGAAATACTGATTTCTTGCGAGTATTTTGTTTCCAAACACATCACGCGGTCAAAAACTTTTCGCAGCGTCCAACTCTTTTGAAACACGTGACTCGCATGCACAGTCAGCACGCTCGGCACTCGCGTAAACCACGATGCAGCTTTAACGGCCATCGCACTTACCGAACTGTGGGCATGTACAATTTGATAATTCTTCCACGTAAACAGCAGATAAAAAAATGCCGACACCGCAAAAAGCGGACGGCTTGGGAGGAGGCGCCGCACGCGCACGCCATCTAGTTTTTCCAGTTCGCGCTCCACGCGTGTGAGCTTGCCTTTCATTCGGCGGGTCAGCACGTCAATTTCATAATTATGTTCGGTCGCCAATTTTTCCGCCAGCTTTGCCACATGCATTTGCTCACTGCTATATATTGGGAACCAAGAATCAATCACCAAAGCAACACGATGCTTACGTTTCTCTATTTTACGAATTTCCATATGGCGAGGTTAAGTTGACTCCTGACTGAACTCTTCCTCAACTTTGAGGGACTCCTTTAAAGAATGCAAGGCAATTTCCAGTTGATCGTCATCAGGTTCCCTGGTCGTCAGTTTTTGTAGCCAAAGGCCAGGCGCCATGAAAACTCGCATCAGCATGTTTTTCTGCCATTTTGCGCTGAGCTTCAGAAGTTCATAACTTATGCCCGCAATAATCGGAATCACAATCAGCCTGTCGCCAAGCTTTGCCCAAAAAGTGTCCGCCGGCGGAATTGCAGTATAAACAAGTACGCTCATCAAAATCACAATAAAAATAAAACTCGTTCCGCAGCGAGGATGGAAGCGACTTTGCTTGCGCGCATTTTCCACGGTGAGCTCCTCACCAGCCTCGTACGCAAAAATACTTTTATGTTCCGCGCCGTGATATTGAAACACTCGCCGAATATCCTTCATCGCAGAAATCACTATAATATAGGTCAAGAAAATCGTGATTTTGGTCACGCCATCAATCGCGTTAAAAAGAAGATAATGTTGCTCAACGTAAGGCCAAATCTCAGCGGCCTTTTCCGCGATCCATAGCGGCAGGAATTTCAAAAGAAAAATTGTGAATGTCAGAGTCCCGAGCACGTAAACAATCCCAAGGAAACCGAATAGAAATTTCTTCCAGATGCTCGTTTCTTTTCCGCCGCTATCAGTTTCGTCATCTTCAGCCACGTCCTCGTCCAGAAAAATCGCATTTGAATAGTTCAATGAACGAATCCCAATAATCATAGATTCAACCAAATGAATCAGTCCGCGCAGCAGCGGAATGTTCAGCACAGAAACGCCTTTCACGCGCATCCGCTTCATGAGGCTCACGAATTTTTTTTGCCGCGTCTTGATCTTGCCTTTAGAGTCGCGCACGCTCACGGTGTAAAAATTTGGGGAGCGCATCATCACGCCTTCAATCACAGCCTGTCCACCAACCGCGAAGTCAATTTTTGGATTCGTGCTCATGCAAAATCTGGATCATTAATAAAGCCGTCCGATTATAGCAGAACTGCGCTAGATAGGGAGGGGAAATGGAGCTGAAGAAACTTCAGGTTTTATTCAGGATTTCCGTAGAGAATTTTCCTATAATCAATCTATGTATATAAAAAGATTTTTAGAATGGGTCGGCTTAAAGGAACGTCTTCACTCCAAAATATGCAAAGCACCTTATGTCTCGGAGGGTGAGGTTTGGTGGGCCAGCATTGGCGAAAATGTTGGCTCTGAAATTAATGGGAAGAGCCAGCTGTTCACAAGACCAGTAATAATTTTTAAGAAATTGACCCATTCTTACTATTTTGTAATACCGGCCACGACTAAAGAAAAATCAGGAAGTTGGTACGTACCTTATGACCAGGGTGGAGTTAAGGCAAACGCCTGCTTGCATCATGCAAGATCTATAGATTACAGAAGATTGTTTTCACGCCTTGGGGAACTTGAAGCCTCTGATTTAGCAAAAATAAAAGAAGGGCTTAAAAAACTTTATTTATGAAAATTTTCCCCTCCATCTCTGGAGGGGTCGCGGGAAAACCCGAATGTGAACAAATTATACTTTTGAGTTACGTAAAAAGTCAAATTTTAAATTTAGCCTCACAAACCACTTTGGCAAACTCCTTGCTCCTCACGCCACGCCCTTGCTAGAATACCCACACAAATCGTAAATCCTACAAGCTAATCCCCCCAAACATGGAACTCATACCTATCTTGATTGCAATCGTGGTAGTGCTTTTAATTAGCATCCGCCAAATTAACGAATACGAACGCGGCGTGCTCTTCACATTCGGTAAGTTCAGCCGTGTCCTCAAACCAGGTTGGCGTATTGTAATTCCGGTCTTCCAGTCCATGCAAAAAGTGGACATGCGTGTGCGCACCGTGGACGTGCCAACGCAGGAGTCGCTGACAAAGGACAATATTTCCGTTGGAGTGAACGCGGTTCTTTACTTCCAGGTTGCAGATGCCAGTAAAGCCATTATTCATGTTGAGAATTTTTACTACGCAACCAGCCAGCTCGCTCAGACAACAATGCGTAATGCGGTCGGTGAAGTTGTGCTTGATAAACTTCTGTCTAATCGAGAAGACATCTCGGAAAATATCCGCACAGTAGTTGATAAAATGACTGACGACTGGGGAGTTAAAGTTGTGAATGTGGAGCTCAAGGACATCCTGATTCCGGATAACATGAAGAGGACAATTGCTAAGGAGGCTGAAGCGGAACGTGAAAGGCGTGCAGTTGTGATCAAGGCGATAGGTGAAGTTGAAGCTGCAGAAAATATGGCAAAGGCAGCGAACCTTTTGAACGCGGCGCCAGGCGCACTTCACTTGCGTACTTTGCAATCTGTTAATGACCTTTCTTCCGATCAATCCAACACAACGGTTTGGATGTTGCCAGTTGAAGTTCTGCAGGCATTCGATTCTATAAGTAAGAGTGTTGCTAAAAAGGCTGCATAGCAGCAACGACAGTCCGCGAGCGAAAGGAGCGAATAACTACTTACCAATACAAGCCAAATGGCAAAACTAAAATACGCAATTGCTGGGCATCCTCTCGGTTTCTGCCTGACAACGCCCGTGATGAATGGTGCCTTTAAAAAGGTAGACGTGGATGCAGAATTTGAAACGCTGAACCTGCCGCCAGAGGGGCTCACAGACCTGATTGAGCGACTGCGCAGCGGAGAACTTGCCGGGGCAGTGATGGCTACGCCGCACAAAACCCCCAGCATCCCGTATCTGGACGAAGTTGAAGACGCCGTGAAAGTGATAAACAGTGTGAATCTGATCCTCCGCGAAGGTAAAGGCAGCGAAGCCGGCGATGCGAAACTTGTTGGATACAATACAGACAGGCTCGGCTCAATAGGTGCACTCAAAACAGTTGCCCCAAACATTAAGGGCTTGAAAGTTCATATACTTGGAGCTGGCGGCGCGGCACGCGCCGCAGCATATGAATTGCAGAAGGCCGGAGCAGAAGTTTCAATTTGGAATCGTACCCCGGAGCGCGCCAAAAAATTCGCAGAAAAAATCGGAATAGAATGGGTTGAAGATATGCGCAAATGGGAAGGTCGCCCAGAAGTGATCATCAATGCAACAGCAGCCTCATACCAGCCAAAGCAATCCAGCCTGGTCCCGTATCCACTTTGGGAAAAAGTTCGCGTGGCAATGGACGCCGTTTACGGCAAAACCAGCCTCTTCCTTGAAGAAGCCCACGCAGCTCACGTTGAGCACCAGCTTTCCGGCGAAATTTGGTTCCTGCACCAGGCAATCCCAATGTTCAAAATGCTAACCGGCCAGGACGCGCCAGCAGACTCCATGCCTGATTTGCTAAAAGAAGCCAGCGAAAGCAGAAAGGATTAAATCTCGCTCACGCCTTCTTCGCGAACCAAAAATTCCCAAGCAAAAAGCAGCACGGCAGCAACAATAAAGATGTCCGCCAAGTTAAAAGTAGGCCACCAGTAGATTTTGATGAAGTCTATGACATAGCCAAAACGCACGCGATCAATCAGGTTTCCAATTGCCCCCGCAAGCAAGAGCGCGAGCCCAGTTAGATGCCAATGGTCACGCCAGAGCTTATTCTGCACAACCAGCCAAGTGCCCAAACCGAGCACAATCGCAATAATCGCATAAATGCTCCAGGTTGGCAGGCTCAGGCCAAACGCCATCCCGTAATTGTGAGTCAGTGAAAGGCCGAATTCCGTCTTTTGGTACAATAAAAGTGCATCATCAGCCCAAGTTTTTGTCAGCTGATCCGCCCCGAGTAAAACCACAAAAAGTCCTGCAAAAAACACCCAAACTTTGTCAAATTTCCGGAAAGTAGATTTTTTGATGGATTTCATGGTTTTTGTGGCGATTTTTTTATCAGCCTCAGCTTATCGCAGCTTTCAGGTTGGGGCAACATAAAAGTTGCTTTTCAAAAAACGCTGCAAACACGCAACAAACCGCTAGCACTTGACAAAAACTGCACTTTACGGTAACCTGTTATAAGGCTTAAAGTTAAGTCTAACCTTAAACCCAGAAAGTATGGCAGGTCCATTACCAAGCAGTCCAAGCGGAGCACGCAATATAGATGACACTAGGCCTTTCGATCATGATGGGCCGTTGGCTGACGGTAGACGCTATCTCATTCAAGATGACACAGTGTTTATAATGAGAGATCCTACTGATGATCCTAGAGATTTAAGTTCATATGAATATACCCGGGCAGATAGTACAGATATCGGCACAATAGTTGCATCACTTGGTGCAGCTGTAGATGAGACTGTTTTACGAGCAAATGCAGCACCGCCACCAGCCGCAGCCGCGGCAGGTCCAGCAGGACCGGCAGCAGGACCAGCGGCAGGACCAGTAGCAACATCTCGCAGTTCAGTAAAAGACCTGCTTATTGCAACATATGTTGGAGCCGCAGGCGCGAATCTTGCATGGAAAACTACAAAAACTACAGCAGGAGGGCTCGCAGAGGTAGGAGCAAAACTTTTAAGACCAATTGGTTCATCGCTTTCTACTTTTGGGAGTACTGTAAAGGATGCAACAGCATGGGGCGCTGTCAAAGGATGGAATGTTGTTGATTGGAAAGAACGAGGTGATAGACGTGAATCTTGGTGTGGTCGTGCAGCTCAATGGACTTGGGATGCTGGTTCAAATGTAAGTAGATTTGGCTTTAAGACTGCAACAGCTGCAGTAGTTACTACAGGTCTTTTCCTTGGAGGAACAGGCTTGGGTTTAACTAAAGGTGCCGCAAGAGCGGCTATGGATTACTCAAGTATTCAATACTCTCCAGAAGGTAGAGCTGGCGGTGAAACCCGTGCAGCCGTGAAGCCTGCAGAAATTGCAGACGCATGTAAAAGTAAACTTAGCGGTGACAAAGCACAAGAAATTGCAGCAGCAGGTAAAACTAATGACTCAATTGGCTTGGCAATGACAGCTCTTGCAGAAGCAGGAGTTGATGATCCTGAGGCATTTCTTCGCGGGAAAGGTGTCCTTTCATCAGGTCCAGTTTCATTTGGGAAACGGTGGTCTTTGGCGGATGACCGTGGGTTTTTGAGTGCTGGAGGGACAGTTAAAAATAGAACATTTGAAGCACTTTGGAAGAATCCAACAAGTGCAATTGCAGCTCCTGGTAAATGGGCAATGGGCTTTGTACAAGGGAAATCTCCAGGAGACGTGAAGCTTTCAGATCTACAACAAGCTTCAGTGGCATTTACTGAAGCATCAGAACCATTTAAAGCTGCCTTGGCAGCGGTAAAGACAGACCCAGATGCGTCAACAGGTTTAAGAGATGTTTATAGTGCGTTCTTACGTATGCCTGATAAAGACATTAAATCCACAACTTTGGCTGCATTAGAAATGATAGGCAAGGGCGATGGTGCAGCAGCATTTATCCCAACAGCATTGTCTCTATACAGCGACATTAAACATCCAGAAAAAGCTTTGGATGGCTATCAAGTTGCACATGCTGAATATCAAACTATGGCAGAAAACCTAATTAAGATGGGTGGGAATAAAGCTAAACTTAAAAAGTTTATTGAAGGATTTGATCCGCATTTAATGCTTAATCATTATAGTTTGATGGAAGATGGAAGATCTCAGATACCAGAAGTCCAAAGGCATCTAGCTAGCCTGCCTAACAAGAGAATGAGAGATCAGCAAAGAGCTCCATACAGACAGCAAATTGCACAATTTTATTCAGCAACTAGCCCAAAGCTTTCTGCCATTAAGATGACAAATCAACAGCTGCTTGGGGTAGGAGGAGTAGGGGGAATTGTTAAAGAAATTGAGAAAATCCGTGATGACAGTACAGACGCAAATACAAAGAGCAAGGCAGAGGCGCTTGCAAAATGGATTCGTGAATTTGCTAAAACTTCGGAAGAAGGATTTGCGGTCTTCTGTGAAGAAGCTTAGTCATTTCCACTAAAAACGTACTTTCCCGCAAGCCGGTCTTTTCGCCATGCGTCTAGGAAGCCTTCCACTAAGGCGGCTACTTCGCTAAACTAGCGATACTTAACGCCCCCACATGGCAAAACGTAAAAAATACGACCACATCCTGCTACTGGCGGTTCTTCTAATCGTTGTGATTGGAGTAGTTATGATTACGAGTATTGGGGTGCCAAAGTCCATTCGTATTTCGGCACCAGACCTGGCATATCCAAACTGTGCGGACGACGCGGTGGACTGCTACCTCATCCTGAAAAATCACGTCATCCGTGTTGTCATCGGCCTGATTGCGATGGTGCTGGCGTGGAAAATCAACTACAGAATTTGGAAAAAACTTTCCTTCCTCGCATTCGGTGCGGGCGTGGCCCTGCTGATTTTTGTGCTCATTGGCGGTGACGATAATAATACCTTTGCGACCAGTTGGATTAACATCAGTGCGCTTCCATTTGTCGACTCACTGCAGCCGTCCGAGGTAGCGAAATTTGGACTCATTACCTACCTGGCATTCTTCCTTTCGGAAAAACTTTCCATTGCAAAACTGCAAGAATGGCAAGAGGGCTTTTTGAAATTCGCACTCATTTCAGGTGCCGTCATTGGCCCGATTGTGCTGCAGCCGGATCTCGGGTCCGCGTTGGTTCTGACTTGCATCGCCGTGGTTATGTATTTTCTTTCCGGCGCCAGCCTAAAACATTTTGTGGTGGGCGGGCTGATTGTGGCAATCATGAGTTTGATCGCGATTTCCAGCATGGATTATATTAACAACCGTGTTACGGCCTTTGTTAACCCGGACTCGGAGTGCATTGAAGATTATTGTTGGCAGACGCGCCAGGCAAATATTGCCATTGGTAGCGGTGGATTTTGGGGAAAGGGCCTGACGCAGGGAATTCAAAAATCGTATTGGTTGCCGCAGGCGGCAGATGACTTTGTGTTCGCAGCATCGGCCGAGGAACTGGGCTTTTTGCGCACCGCACTGATTGTTCTTTTGTATACACTTATTGCATATCGTGGCTTCCAGATCGCGAATCATGCACCTAATAAATTCGCAATGTTGATGGCCGCGGGCATAAGCACCTGGATTTCTGCGCAAGCCTTCATTAATATCATGGTGAACACCGCGCTCTTTCCAATCACCGGGATTACACTTCCTTTCATGAGTTATGGGGGGTCTTCCATGGTGATGACTTTGGCTGCGGTTGGAGTTCTGCTCAATATTTCCAAATACACCAAGCACAATGCATATAGTTCTGACAGGAGGCGGTACGGGAGGGCACGTCGTTCCAAATATCGCTATAGCCGAAGCTATTAAGGGTCTCGACAAGACCACGAAGCTGACATACATAGGCTCCAAGCGAGGCATGGAGCAGAATTTGGCATCCAAGGCTGGCATCAAATTTTATAGTGTTGCGACCGGCAAACTGCGGCGCTACTTTTCCCTCGCGAATGCGGTGGATTTATTCCGCGTGCCGATTGGGATTGTTCAGGCATTTTTCTTGCTCGGGCGGCTGAACCCGCGTCCGGATATAATTTTCAGTAAGGGCGGATTTGTTGGATTTCCAGTTGTTGTTGCAGCATGGCTGCGCGGCATTCCGGTTGTAATTCACGAATCAGACGCACTACCAGGCCTAACCACAAAACTCTCCGCTCGCTTCGCTCGCAAGATTTTACTTGGCTACGAAGCGGCAGCAGTCGAGCTACAAAAATACGAAGATAAACTCGAAGTAATTGGCAATCCAGTCCGCGTAGGAATCGCAAAGGGTAGCACCCTGCGCGCACGCAAACTCACTGGCTTTAAAGGTGACAGGCCCGTGCTGTTGGTAATGGGCGGAAGCAGTGGCGCGGAACAAATTAATCAAATAGTAAAAGAAGAACTAGACGCCCTCACAGCGCACTTTGATGTGCTACATTTAACCGGACACGGGAAGGGACGCAGGAGCCGCAAAGCGCAAAACCCTCACTATTTTGCAATGCCCTACGCGCACGATGAAATGAAAGACTTTTACGCGCTCGCTTCGCTCGCGCTTTCCCGCAGCGGCGCATCAGCGCTTGCTGAACTTGAAACGCTTCAGTTGCCCGCGCTCCTCTACCCACTCGGCTTAAAAGTAAGCCGCGGCGACCAACTTGCAAACGCACAAGCCGCCTGCACGCTGCATGAAATTTTCATACTCGCAGACAAGAAAAAGACAGCGCACTCGCAGCTAACCCTTCTGCCAAAACGTCCTAAGAAAATAATGGAAAATTCTGTGACCGGCCAAATAGCGGCCATGTTAATTTCACAAGCTCAAGAAAAATCTTCCACCAAATAAATCGCTATGAAAAAATCTCGCACATCGCGCAACGCACCGTTAAAACTCGGATTCCAAGGTTGGTTCCTCACGGAGCCATATGCTGGAATTGGGCAACATTGTATTGGGATGCTCCGCGCACTCGCGGAGGAGGCAGGTACTGCTCGCGCTCCGCGCGGCACAAGCTCCGTGCTCCAAATCACAATCCCGGTTCCGCGTCGCGTCACAGTTAAAGGCGTGCCTAGCGCATGGATAAAAGTTGTCAGGCCAAAGTGGTGGATCCCGCTCGCGGGGCTGCGCAAATGGTATTGGGAACGCGTTCAGGCTCCGGCATTTTTCGCTCGGCAAAACCCGGATTGGGAATATTATCCATACCCTTGTCCGCTCCCGCGCTACTCTCCAAACATGCGAGCCATGACGGTTCACGACACGATTTTATGGCAAGACAAAAGGTACGCAGCCGGCGGCATTCGCGGCGCACTCAAACGCAATTATCACAAACAAACTCGGCGCGCACTCGTTGGCGTTGATCACATTTTTGCGGTATCTGAATCAACTGAGGAAAGCCTTGGGATTCCAGCCGCAACAATTCTTCCGAATGGCGCTCCAGACCTGCCAGCCAAACTCAAAAAGAGCAAAAAAAATCCATACGCAAAGGCGCTCGTTTATGTAGGCGGCTACGACATTCGCAAGCAAGTTCCGCAGCTTGTGGAGGCGTTCACAGCGCTCCGCAAAAAGCATCAAGACCTCAAGCTAATCCTCATAGGTGAGGCGCATCATGCATCGCATTATTATCCGCTCGTGCCAGAAGCCGAGGGCGTAGTTCAGCTCGGCCGGGTTTCAGACACCAAGCTTTACGAGGTCCTTTCGCAGGCCTTTGCGTTTGTGCATTTTTCAGACAGCGAGGGTTTCAACATTCCGCTGCTCCAAGCAATGCTCGCAGGCACTCCGGCCATTGTCCGGGACATCCCTGTGAACCGAGAAGTTTCCGGCGGCACGGCACTTTTCATGAAGCCAACCGGCGCCCGTCATTCGCTAAAAAAAGCACTTTCTGATAAAATCGCACTACTGCAAAGCGAGAAAAAACGGTCCGCAATAGTGGCCGCACAAAAAAAAGTAGCTCGCAAATATTCGTGGAAAAAATCGGCAAAAATTTTCCTTAAAGAACTCCGATGATGAACATTGAAAAAGACCCACAAATGGAGCAAAAATTTCCCGGGCAAAAACCCGGTGAGCAAATCAAATTGCTTGTGCGCAAGCATTGGGTGATTGATATAAAAGTTGCTCTGACTTTTGTGATTCTCGGGGTAATCCCGCTGATTGCCGCAATCGTAGGTACCGCTTTTTTATGGCACGGCAACTTTTCAGACGACTTTTTGCTGTTCCTGATTGTGGTGTGGACCTACTTGCTTTTTATCATGATGATCACGTATTTACGTTGGCTGAACGAGGAGCTCGACATCATAATTGTGACGAATGAGCGCGTGATTTCGCATGATCAAGTAACGCTTTTTCACAGGCAAATTTCTGAGACAAGCATTTCGCAGGTGCAGGATGTGAAAGGAGTGGAAAAGGGGTTTTTCGGGACGCTGATGCATTACGGTCCGCTTGAAATTCAGACCGCTGCGCGAGAAATTATTTTCAAAATTCAGGACATTAGCGATCCATATCACGCCGCCAGAATCATCCTCGATACGCGTGACCGCTACTTGGATAAGGAGAAATTCGAAGAAGATCCAATCGGCAAATCGCTCAACCAAAAGTCCGGGCCAGACTCGCCCGTTTTCACAATCTAGTGCAAACTTCCACTTAACCCACGCACCTTGGAAAATATAATTCTCATAGTAATCGCCGCGTTCACGCTGATTTTCATTTGGCTGATGTGGCTCAGGTACAGCCTCGTTCACGTGCTCAATCAGGCGGAACGGCAGCGCGCAATTTTGCAGGCAGACCTTTCAAAACGCCGCGACATAACACCGTATCTTTTGGAAAGCTGCAGAACCGAAGCGGACCCCGGCATGTGGCAAAAACTGCTGACTGCCAGGGCGGAATTTCACAAGGAAATGCCATTCGCTGCCGAATGGGAATTTGAAAAACTGCTGCTGCGTTTTATTCAGGAAACTAAAGTGACGTCGGTCGGCTACCTCGAGGCAAAAAAGGATATTTTGGAGATGGCGACTTTGATTGAAAAAGGCAAACAGGGGATGACAAATGCGGTGGATGAATTTAATGCGAAGCGGAAACAGTTTCCATATTCTCTGGCTTCTGCTATCTTCGGGCTCAAAGCGATTTCAGTCTGAAAATGCGATATTCTATACAAACATACGGGTGCCAAATGAACTACTCGGATTCCGAGCGTGTAGCAAGCGTGCTTGAGGAACTGGGTTACGAGCGTGCCACGTCCGCCACTGCGGACTCCGCGGATGCCTCCGCGACCACCGACTTCCTGGTGCTCAACACCTGCAGCGTAAAGCAAAAGGCGGAGGATAGGGTTCTTGGTTTGCGCCGTGAACTTGCCGAACTCAAAAAGAAGAATCCAAAAATGATCATTGCGCTCACAGGTTGCATGACTCGCAAAACTTCCACGCATCGCAGCGGCGAAGATTGCCCAAACTGCATCGCAGCCAAAACGCAGCCAAAAAAAAGCGCCTGCAAACCGCGGGAACACCGCGACCCGCTCCTGCGCCGAATGCCGGAGCTGGATATTGTTTTTCAAATTAAAGATGTGGCGCAACTCCCCGAGCTGATCCGCGAACTTCAGCACGGTCCAGTTGCCGCGCAAGCCGCGGACAACGCGACCGCGACCGATGGGGAAGGCTCCGTTGCAAATTACTTTAAGATCGCGCCTTTCAAAGAAAATGCCGCGCAAGTTCTTGTGCCAATCATGGCCGGCTGCGACAAATTCTGCAGCTACTGCATTGTGCCTTTTGCTCGTGGTCGTGAAGTGAGCCGCGACTTTAATGAAATCCTCGAAGAATGTCGCCGCCACGTTACAGAAGGCGCACTTGAAATTACGCTCGTTGGCCAGACGGTAAATTCATACGGACTAAGTTTTAATGACCGCAAATCCGGTCACTTTGAAAAGTGGACAGCGGACGGCAAAAGCCCATTCGCAGCCTTGCTCCGCGAGGTAGATAAACTGCGCGCCAGCGGCCTCAGGCGGCTACGTTTCAGTTCGCCACACCCGCGTGATTTCAGCGACGAATTAATCCAAACGCTGGGCGAGCTCGAAACAATTTGCCCATACATCCACATGCCAATTCAATCTGGGAATGACGATGTTTTGCGCCGAATGAATCGCAACTACCGCACGGCGGAATACATGGAAATTATGCATAAAATTCGCAAGGCAATCCCCGGATGCGCAATCAGCACGGATCTAATTATTGGCTTCTGCGGCGAAACCGAACAAGAGTTTGAGGACACTTACAAAATGTACGAGGAAGTGGAGTGGGACATGTGCTATCCGTCACGCTATTCACCGCGCAAAGGAACTTATTCCGAGCGCAAACTCAAGGACGACGTGTCCGCTGACTTGAAGGCCACCCGTTGGCACCGCCTCAACGACCTGCTCGTGAAAATCATGAAGAAAAAGCATGAGGCCTTTGTTGGCAAAACCGTAGAGGTGCTTGTGGAAAAACAGGAGGATGGCAAATGCTCCGGCCGCACGCCGCATTACAAAGAGGTCTTCTTCCCAGCGCCTTCAGGCGAGAAGAGCGAAGAAAATCTCATAGGCAAAATCGTGCCGGTTAAAGTGACGGCGTCTAAAGGGATATTTTTGGAAGGGAATGAGATTTCAGGAAAAATTCAGAAATAATTCAGGATTTTGTCAGAATGAATAGTTAGTATGAGGATATTAATCATTTTGCCAAACATGAAAATAATACTTACTAATCACGCAAAGTATAGGATGCAGGAAAGAAAAATCTCCAAGTCTGAAGTTGTAGCGGCGATACTTTCCCCAGATAAAGAAGGAAAACATGATGGCAAAAGTGTGGCAATGAAAGTTAGAAATAACATGCATCTTCTGATAGTATATTACGTGACAGACAAAATGCTTATCCGCGTAATCACAGTGATTACCACATCAAAAATCTCTAAATACTTCAAATAATGCCTAAAATCGAATACGACCCAGAAGTGAAAATCTTAAAAATCCGCATCCGAGGGGGGAAGAGTGTTGATAGTGAGATAAAAGACAACATTGTCCTCGATTACAATAAAGATGGCGAGCTTGTGAAGCTTGAAATAATGGAAGTGAACTTGGATGAGCTGGCAAAGGGAAGCAAAGTTAGCGCAAAGATCGCAGCTTAGCTACTCCAACACCGCTTTAATCCTCCTCACGCCGGACGAACTGGATTGCTCTTTTTTGATGTGGAATTTACCGAGGTCACCGGTGCGCTTCGCATGCGGTCCACCACAGATTTCCTTCGAGAAATCGCCCATAAGGTATACCTTAACTTTGCCGCCTAGCTCCTTTGCATATTTGTCCGCAAAGATTCCGGTTGCCTCCAGCTTTTTAGCTTCTTCCACAGTCATTTCGTCGCAGCGAATTTCTAGGTCCGCTTTAATCATGTCGTTCACAATTTGCTCAATTTCCTCCAACTGCTCCTTGGTAACTTTTTCAGGATGTGAAAAATCAAAACGTAGCCGCTCGCTGTTAATGTTGCTTCCACGTTGCTCAACATGCTCGCCCAAAGTAAGGCGCAGCGCCTCAAGCATCAGATGCGAAGCAGTGTGAAGCTTCATGGTCTCCTCTCCGTGGTCCGCAAGTCCACCTGCAAATTTCTGGCAGCTCCCCGCTCGCGACTTTTCCTGATGAGCTGAAAAGGCTTTTTCAAATGCCGCTTCATCAACATCCAGTCCGCTTTCCTTGAAAATTTCCGCCGTCATTTCCAGCGGGAATCCAAAGGTTTCAAAATAGTAAAATGCACGGTCGCCACGCAATTGCCACCGACTGTCTTTCATTTTCCCAGCCGTCGTACGCACGTCTTTCAACTCGCTTGCCACGAGCTTCTTGTTAGCAGCTTCCGCTTTGAACTCGCCTCGCAGCGCGCCAAGCATTGGACGCAGCACTTTGTTAAAAGTTCCAAGCGCTTCTTTGTCCGCCACAATCTGTGAGACCGCGTTCAGAGCCATTTCAATTCGCGCAACTTTTGCTTCCGCCGCAAGGATTTCCAGCGCCTCGTAAGCACGCGCAATGTCCTTTGCAATTTCCTGTTCGCCGTGTTCCAGCGTCTTGCGGAATTTATTTTCTTCTTCCACTACAGACTCCATAATTCGCTTTTCATTTTTCACTAGCTCAGGGTAGGTGTCGCCATATTCACCAATGAAAATTCGCGCCAACTGCGAAGTGAAGTCGCCCTCAATCCCCATTTTCCGTCCGTGGCGAATTGCGCGCCTCAGAAGTTTGCGCAGCACATATCCTTGATCATTGTTGGATGGGGTCACACCGTTTTCGTCGCCCAAAATAAAAGTTGCGGCGCGCATGTGGTCCGCAATTATCCGCTCGCTCAGTTTGTCCGCCTCAGCGTCATCCGTACCAACAGACAGCTCTCTAATTCGCTCAATCGCGACCTCAAAAAGCCCAGTTTCAAAGTGCGTTTCAGCTCCATTTAAAACCGCAAGCAAACGCTCAAAGCCTATACCAACATCCACATTTTTTTGCTCCAGAGGCGTAAAGCTCCCGTCCTCCTCCTTGTTGTACTCCATAAAAACGTTATTCCCAATTTCCACCCACGGTGTGTCATCGTCCGCAGGCTCTGTATCCCACATCGCGTCGAGGTTGCCTGAATTGTAGTAGAACATTTCGCTATCAGGTCCGCACGGGCCGGTTTGGCCAGCAGGTCCCCACCAGTTTTCCTTCTTGTTGTAAAAGAAGATCCGTTTTTCCGGCATCCCAAGCTCCTTCCAAATTCGCGCAGACTCTTCGTCACGCGGCGCATCGTCATCACCTGCAAAACAGCTCACGCAAATGCGCTCCGGGTCCAAGCCCAGGCCGCCTTCATCGCGCGCAGTCGTCAAAAACTCCCAACTCATCTCAATAGCTTCCTCCTTAAAATAATCGCCAAGCGACCAAGTCCCCAGCATCTCAAAAAATGTGCAGTGCGTGCTGTCACCAACCTCGTCAATATCATCAGTGCGCAGACATTTCTGCACGTTCACAAGCCGAACCCCATCCGGATGTTTTTCGCCCATCAGGTAAGGAACCAGCGGATGCATGCCCGCAGTTGTAAAAAGCACAGTCGGGTCGTTCTCAGGAATCAAACTCCCGCCAGGAATTTCCGCATGCGCGTGTTTCTTGGCAAAGAAATCAATATACAAACGCCGAAGTTGATTAGCAGTAATTTTCATACGCTGAATTTTAGCATGCACCTGGGGAAAGGGGAAGGAAATGTGCTGCTGAATGTGCCTCCACGCGTCTTGGTCAAGTCGCCGCCCACTCTTGACGAAAACCGTGATTTACGGCATAATACTGGACCTTAAGTAAAATAAATGGAAGCAAGTGCATTAGCAGACAAATTGGGTGCAATAGATGTTGTGGATCCAAAGGTTTTAGATCCAGATGTTCAATGCACGGCTGAAAAACATTTCATTGGGTCAAGATGGGCTCGTGCAAAACAAGTTTTGTTGTTTTTTGCATCACATGTAGGTGAGTACATAACATATAAAATGATAATGGAGGGTACTGGTTTGGATGTAAGTAGCGTGCAGAGATCTCTTAAGGTTTTGATTGCGAGGTCAAACAAGTTTCCAAAAGAATTTGGATTTATTCTTGAAAAAACTATTCTTCCTGAGAAAAGAGGGCAGCAGTCTAGTGGTGGGCCAGTTAAATTACACGGTGCTAGAGCTTTTATTTTGAAAAAAACAATCGCAGTAGATGACGGTCAGGGGGGCCAACTTGAAGAGGCCGATGGAGTACGGGCGATTATACTTGTTCCAGGTTCTGCGTACAGTGTAATGCCCATCACTGATGATGTTCGTTATCGCGCACTTAGCTCACTAAAAAAAGAGTTCAAAGTAAGAGGTGTATCAATTGCGGAGGTCCCGCCAAAAAGTGCAGGACATCTGTTGTCTAATGCAGGTTGGATGATCCGTCCAGAGCAGAGAGAGGATGTGCTTGTTCAAGAGTTATTTGCAGCTGCACAGGTTAGGCGGGCAGGATCAACTTACAAAATATTTATTGACAATGCTTTCCCAAGCAATAGTCGTGGAGGGTTTCATTTATTAGAGGCGAGAACTTTGCCTCGTGCACTTGAACTGGGTTTCTTTGTGATGAATGTTGGTCGCGGAGCCTTTGCTATATTTTTTCTTGATCCGAAGCAGAGAGAGGAAATGCTTCTTAAAAAATACCCCAATGAAGACAGGAACGCTGCATTGATTTATTTAGATAAAGTGGTGCCGTTTAAGCCAAATATTTTCAAGAGCAGGTGTGAGAATAGTATGGGACTTTTAAGTCCAAGGTGTAGGAGTATAGCCAGGATAGTTAGGCGAGACTTTATGGCTGGTAAGCCAACACAGCAAAAGGAGTTGAGAGAACAAATTCATATGACTCAACCTACAGTTAGACTAAGATTGCAGGAGATGGCAGAGAGAAGATTTGATACTTGGATGTACGTGAGAGCAAGGCCTGATAGACGGCTAGAGCCAGTCTTGCTGGACATCAAAGCTTATCGCAAAGAAGAGTATGAAGATGCCGCTTTCCGTAGGGACTTTGAGGAGCGGGGCGACGCCGCTGTAGAAAACTTTCGCTAACTTTGCATAGCCCTGCCAATTCTCCGATTTCTTGTCCAGACATTCAGGTTTGCGCCCCTGTAGATTTGTGATAAACTGTGTCCACTTATGAAGTCATCCACTCCACTCCAACGATTAAGCACGCTCGTGTCCGAGACGCTGTTTGTGATAATCCTCGTACTCCTGTTTTTTGTTGTGGGCGTGGCGGGATATGTGAAACTCAGCCGACTTTCTGACCTGGCCGATTTTCTTCCAGCAGACAGCACGCAGGCCTTCATAGTTATGGACGCTTATGATTATTTTTCATCCGTGGGAACTGCCGAAACCGACGACACCGCGACTGACGCGGATGCGACTGACGAAAGCTCCCCGCTCCTAACGCATCTCCTTGGCACACCGCTTTCGCAGCTTGATTTTTTTGCCGGCGACATTGGATACGCACTTGTTGGTGACGACCTTGTGACTTTTATTGAAGTGAGCTCCGAGCGCGCCGCAGAGGATTTCCTCGGGACAATGCTCACGGAGGACGAAGAATTTCAGGTCCTCGGCGAGGACAGCGAATCGAGCTCCCGCGAACAAAAAGCGCTTTGCTTTGAACATTCGCAACCTTATTGTTTTACTTTCCTCGGCGACCTTCTCACGCTCACCAGTTCGGAGGAAAGCATGCAGCAGCTCCTTGCAGTTGCAGAAGGGCAGCCCAGCGTCAGCTCAACTGCAAATTACGGGAACGTGCGTGGCCGCATGGCCAGCATTACTAGCGCATTCATCTACGTAGACCTCCAACTCGCGCGCAAACAAACAATCGCCTTCATGGGTGATTTTGGAGTTCTCGAACCGGGCTACCTGGATTCAATTTCCCAGCTTTTCCCTACCTTCGGCGCAACAATTAAAATGGAACCGGCGTCCGCCAGCGAGCCTGGCGATTGGTACGCCGAGAGCTTTTTCGCGGTGGATAAGGGCGTCATCAATGGCGACGCATTTTTCCAAAGCACCAGCAAATACGACCAAAATTTCCTTCAGTGGACTTCCGGCAATCAGATTTTCGAGTGGGGCGGCGACGACCTTCAGGCGCAACTCAGCCGCATTTCTGAAATTCTTCACGGACTGAACGAAAGTGCAGCAATTATTTTTGACTCGAGTCAGAACGAGGCGCTGCAGGCAATTTTTGGCAATGACGTGACTGCAGACGAATACGCATCGCTCTTGGACGGCGAATATTATTTTGGATGGACGCCCAATACGCTCACAGATGGAATGAGCGATGGCACTTTCAACCTGATCCTCCAGCTCGATAACGAGGAAGAAGTTGCAAAGGCGACCAAGCTCAAGGATCTTTTTGCGTCCAACGCAACTTATCAAAAAATCTACACAGTTGAGGGCGGCGAGCAACGAGCTGAAATTCTCGCAGTTCAGACCGAGGTAAACACCTTCGCGAATGTGCAATATTACAAATTCACGAGCGCTGACCAAACCATCGCACTAGTTGCCATTTTTGAAGACAAAGTGGTTATGTCTACTTCGGAAGACGAATTTTTTGACATGATCGGACGCATTCGAGGTGGACAGGAACTCCGTTTGACGTCTGAGTTTGAGGTACTGCTTCCGGGGTCGGATGAAATCGCACTTCTGAACCTTAACTTTTTGCCAGATGGGAATATACTGAAAACGCTGCTAGGACATTTTGATCACGCAGCCGGAACAAAAAAAATATTCCACGACGGTATTTTTTCAAGATACTTACTGACAAACTAATCGCATTAAAACCGCATGACAATAATTAAACTCGACATCGGCGAAGAAGAAGTAAACCTTATGGAGGACATGCCAAAGGCGTCTAAACATATGCTGAATTTGAAGTCCGTGGACGGGTCCAAAAAGGCCCGCGCGCACTCGAGCGTTTCCGTAGATTTGAAGGAAGAAATTAAGCATCGCAGCCAGGAGGCTCCGGGGCGCATCTGCATTGTTGGCGAGCTGCCGGCGAGCAGGCAAGGGCTGGGGCGCATGCCAATGATTGCGGCCGCGGTTCTCGTGATTATGATTTTGAACTTGGGGCAGGTGCTTTTCCTCGGCCAAAAAGAGGGCGGCGAGGCGCTGGCTCTCGCGAGTGAAGCATTTCTTTCGCTGCAGGGGGCGAGTCAATCTGTGATTGCTGGTGCGGGCGGCGATGCCGGCACTGAAACCGACGATATTATACTTTTCCAAGAGGCCGAGCAACTTTTTCAAGAAGCTGAAGAAAAGAGCGCGTTCCTTTTAAATTTCAGTTCAAAGTGGCTGCCGGAACCTGCGCAAGTTACAAGCCTGCGGAACGTTTTGGATGCCGGTGGTTTGATGTCCGAAGTTGGCCAGCACATTGCGGCCGTGCAACAAGAATTTCAGAATCTGCCGGATGAAGGATCGCTCACGGAGTTCCTTCGCTCTGTTTCCGAAAACCATTTGGAGCTAGCGGCGGACAAGCTTCGCGAGATGAACGGACTACTCGATGACGTGGATTTGACCGGCACTGGATACGAGGAAAAATTCGCGGATTATCGTGGCAAGCTGACCACACTTCTCAGTCTTTTTGATCTGTGGATCGACGCAAAAGAGCCCGTTTTGGCGGCGCTCGGTGATCGCTACCCGCAGCATTATTTGGTGCTTCTTATGAACAATGACGAGATGCGCTTGGGCGGAGGATTTATTGGAAGTTTTGCAATTGTGGAACTGAATGACGGCCGGCTGACGGACATGGAATTTCATGATGTTTACGAATACGACAACCTCTATTACGAGCATGTTGACGTGCCTGTGCACGAGCTCCGCGACCTGACTAGCGAATGGCGTTTGCGTGACAGCAACATTTCACCCGACTTCCCAACCACAGCGGAGCATGCAATGCAGTTCCTCGATTTGGAGGGCGGCCCGGGCGTGGACGGCGTGATCGGCCTGAATTTATCTGCGGCACAAGCAATGATTGAAGAGCTCGGCTCGCTATCGCTCGCCTCGCTCCCGCAGCCTTTGACTGCGGAAACTTTCCCTGCGGTGCTCAGCACTTTGGTGGAGGCAAAAACCTCTGGACTAACATCGCCAAAAGCAATTCTCAGCGAGTTGATTGATGCCTTTATTGCCTCACTCGGCGGCACGGCGGACGCCGCGCTCAACCCGGAAGTCATCGCCAAAGTTGGCCTGCGCGCGCTGGATGAAATTAACAAAAAACAGATTCTTCTTTATCACACAGACGACTCGGTGCAAGGCCTCCTGACTTCGCTTGGCATGGATGCGGCGCTCCCGGATCTCGCCCTGCTAGATGACGAGCAAACCGACTTTCTGCTTCCGGCTTTCACAAACATCGGCGCCAATAAAACGGACAGATACATGCAAACGGACCTTGCTCATCACACTCAAATTTATGGCGACGGATCGCTCGTGGACAGCATGACAATCACGCGCACCCACACTTTCAATGATGCCACTTTTGCGTGGCTCGCAGACATCACCGCGCAGTACGGATTCACGTCCTGGACGGAGGAGCTCCGCCGTGTCCTCGGCGACGACCAAAATCACACTGGCATTCGCATTTACGTTCCGGAAGGTGCGGCAATTCTTGACGTCACCGGCAGCGCCCACCGCGACGACCTCCAGTTCTACTACGACAAAGAACAGGACATGTCATACTACTACCTCGACCAAACCGTGGAGCCTGGCACCAGCGAATCCTTCACCGTGACCTACAGCCTCCCATGGAAATTCCGTGGCGAATTCCAAAATTACGACTTCCAGCTTTTCAAGCAGCCCGGACTCAAAACCGTGACTTACCAAAAAACTGTGACCGCACCAGACGACATCCTGCTTTCCGGCGAACCATTTGCAAGCGAGCCACTCGCGGATGCTGCGGGCGAAGCCGCGACCAGCGAAGCCGACTACTTTTTGTCAGGCAGCCTCGTGGGGGACGTGAGTGTTACGCTTTTGTATCGTTAAAAGTTCTTCCTCTTAAACATCTCCTCCAGCTTGTCAAAAGTTAACTTCACAATTGCCGGCCGTCCATGCGGACAGTGAGTACAATGCTTAGTTTTTTCCATGTCCGCAACCAGCGCTTCCATTTCCATCATGGTCAGGCTGTCTCCGAATTTCACCGCCCCGCGGCAAGCCGTAAAGGTCAAAATATATTCGCGCACGTTTTTCACCTGCAATTTCATTTCCGACTTCGCACCAGCAAGCATTTCCTTTAGCACACGTTCCGGTTCCCGTTTTTCAATTCCTGCAGGCACGCCACGCAGCAAAAAAGTACTCCCTCCAAAGTGCTCAAGCTCGAATCCAATCGCGGCAAAGTCTGCAATATTTTCACCAACAAATTCCGCACCTTCTACGCCCAAGTCCAGTTCCAACGGGGTCAGCAACTTCTGGCTCGCAGGCGTCTCTTTCTCCAGCGCCTCCATCAGTTGCGCGTACCTGACTCGTTCATGCGCCGCATGCTGATCAATGAGCACCAGCCCATCCTCGCTTTCCGCCACAATGTAGCTGGCAGCAATTTGAGCAACCGGCCGCAACACGGTTCCTTGCACTTCAAAAGTTCGGAGGCTTCGTTGCTCGCCAGTTGGCGTCATGGATGAGTCAAGTTGCACAGTTTCACCTGGATGCATTTTGCCACGCAAGTTTTGCAGCTGAGGTTTTTGTCCAAAGGCAAAGGTCGCAGCTTGAGGGCTTGCATTCGCGCCACCATGTGCCGCGCCACCCATCACCGGCCCAAGCATGCTGCCTTCAAGGGCATGATGCACGCTCCCCATCACTGCCTTATAAACTTCTTGTTGGTTCACAAATTTCACCTCGAGTTTGCGCGGATGCACGTTCACGTCCACAAATTGCGGGTCGATCTGAATGTCCAAAACGTACCAAGGAAATTTCTCATGCATGAGCAGTGAATGGAATGCTTCCTTCACCGCATGCGCAATCATTCGGTTCTCAATTGGGCGATCATTCACAAAAACAAATTGATATTTTCGGCTACGACGCGCCAGCTCAGGCTTCCCAACAAAACCACTCACAATCAGGTTCGACTGCTGAAAAGTCACAGGGATTAAAGCGTCCGCAACCGGCCCACCAAAAAGCATCCGTACGCGTTCACGCAGCGACTGCTCAGAGGGAAGATCAAAAACTTCCATGCCGTCACGCAGTAGGCGGAATCCAATACTCGGATGTGCCAGCGCCACCTGAGACATCATGTCAAAAATCCGTCCGTATTCGGTCCGCTCCGTTTTCATATATTTTTTGCGCGCAGGCGTGTGGTGGAAAAGTCCAAAAATTGAAATATCCGTGCCCGCGCTACATGCATCTTCCTCAAACGAGACCTCGCGGCCACCGTCAATTTCAAGCCGCGTTCCAACGCGGTCGTCCTGGCGGCGAGTCTTCATCACAACCCGCGCCACACTGGCAATGCTGGCAAGCGCCTCTCCGCGGAAACCCAGTGACCGGATCTCATCCAAGTCCGCGAGCCCACTTATCTTGCTAGTTGCATGCCTCTCAAATGCTAGCCGTGCGTCGTCCGCACCCATACCGTGGCCATTATCTACCACGCGGATCTTTCGCAGGCCGCCATCTTCAACTTCAACCGCAATTACGCTCGCTTTGGCATCCACGCTGTTTTCCAAAAGTTCCTTAAGCGCGGAGGCAGGGCGTTCAATCACCTCACCAGCCGCGATTTGGCTTATTAGTGCGTCGGAAAGTACTTTTATATTCATGCGCCAATTCTAGCTTTTCAAATAGGAATAGCCAACTCAATTCACAAACCGCATATTTGTGCGCGGCCTATCTTCAAAGTATAGTGTGCATATCTTAGTAATAAATTACACTCTAACCCGCCACGTAATGAAAATTCGAAAAGTCCTTATAGCAGTAGTAGCCCTGCTAATTCTTGGAGCTTCAGCAGGATATGTCCTTACAGATTTCGATTCGCTAAAAGGAGCATTTACAATTTCTGACGGTCGGACAGGGCCATCATTGCCAACTGGCACTCGTTACTACAGTCGCCTTGCTGTTACAAAAACAGCGGACACAGCAGATGGCGTTTGCGATAGCGATTGTTCCTTGCGTGAAGCAGTTACAGAAGCAAACATGAAAATGGACAATGTTCTTATTGAGGTTCCAGCGGGCACTTACATACTTGCAATTCCAAACACGTCGGGTAGTGAAAGCTTAAACGTGTCAGGTGATTTGGATGTGGGGCACGTGGGTTATCATATAGTAATTGAAGGAGTGTCTGCGGAGACAACTCTTATTGATGGAGGCGGGTTGTCCATGAATGATCGCGTATTGCACACTAAATACAATACAGAGGTGACTCTTTACAATCTTACAATTACAAATGGATATACAGCTTCAGACAACGGCGGAGGAATTTACAACTTAGGTGATATTGAAATTGATGGTTGCGTAGTAACAGGGAATTATGCAAATAGCGGTGGGAACATTACAAATATGGAAGGCACAATGCTGATCCAGAACTCTTCAGTCACACTTGGTGGTAGCCTAAATGTTGGAGGAGGTATTTGGAATCAAAATGGAGGGGAGCTGACTATAGAAGACAGCACAATAAATGCTAATTATTCCACTTATCATGCAGGAGGAATTTACAATTACGGTGCAACTTTGACAATTGAAGATAGCGTGATTAGCAACAATGAGGCAGCTGAATATGGAGGAGGGATATACAATACAACGGGAGGATCTATTGAAACTTATAACACAACTATTTCTGACAATCTTGCCTCAGCTGGGGCTGGAGGAGGAATTTATAATGGAGTTGATAGCACCTTTCTTGCCAGCAACACAAACATTGAAGGGAATGAAACTAATTACTATGGAGGAGGAATTTATAACAGTGGCTCGGGGGCTTACTTCTCTTTGGAGAGTTCTGAGTTAAGTGAAAACTCTGCCGATTCTGGTGGTGGTTTTGCAAGTATTAATCAATCGGAAATGTTAATAGTGGATTCTGTGGTTAATGATAACCTGGCAACGGCAGTCTCTGGTGGCGGAGGGGGAGGATATAATAGCGCACCTATAACAATCTCTGGCTCTAGCTTTACTATGAATTTCACAAAAGCTGGAGGAGGGGCTCTGGTGCATCATGCAGGTACTATGGATATTAGCGATTCAACTTTTACATTGAATGAAGCTGAAAAAGGCAGTGGAGGGGCAATTATCAATGTAGGCAGTGCAATTCTCACAGTAGAAACTTCAACTTTCGAAAGAAATATAGCTGGCCTCAGTGGATGTTTGGACGGTGGAGGGGCAATACATAATGACGGCTTTGCTGAGATCAGTCAGTCACTTATTTTTGACAACGTTTCCATCTACCATGGCGGAGGAATTTACAATAGTCAGCTTGCAGAATTGGATCTGATCAATACAACAATCTATGGGAATGAAACTACAGATCCAGGGAATTCTGGAGGAGGAGTTTATAACCAGCAAGGAGGGGTGTTGAATATTTCCTTCGCAACAATCACCGAAAATATTGCCACGGGAGAGGGTGCTGGGATTTATGAAGAAGCTGACGGCACAAGCATCACCAATTCTATTCTTTCAGACAACATAGTTTCAGGCGTGATTGAAAATTGCAATACAGGTCTTGCATCCAGTGGTTACAACTTAGAGGATCGCGATACTTGTGGGCTAGATTCAACAGGAGACCAATCAGGAACACGGCCAGTACTTAGCCGTTCAGGTTTGACCGATAATGGCGGCTTAACACACACAGTTGCATTGGGCTCTGGATTTTTCCGCGGCACATCTCCAGCCATTGACGCTGGACTATGCCAGGACATGGACGGGAACACAGTCACAGTCGACCAAAGAGATTTTGCAAGAGACAACACTTGTGATATTGGGGCTTATGAGCTTCAGTAATCTTTGGCGCCACGACCCCATTGACCCCCCTCTAATCTTATGGCAAACTTCCTGGGATGAGTAAAATGAACACAGAGGCCAAGAAAGAGAGACATCAAAAACTCTATGAAGGCCAATACCATTCATTCGCGGGAAAGGTGTGGTTCCACACCAAGCGATTCATTCGTAAGGCATGGCTTGTAATAAAGCCATCGCGTAAACGAATCTCGCATTTCATGCATCCCCTCGATCATATGCCGGCGCCAAAACGCCTCTACACGCAGCTCGCCATTTGGAGTATTGGGCTGCTTGTTTTGACTTCCATGAATGTTACGCATGCGGCGTACAGCGGAGGTCTCGGTGCAGGTCAGGAGTACGCAAATCTTGCCCTTGAAATCTCTGGCACTTTTGTCAGCGACGAAGAAGGATACATTATCAAAAACATGCCGCTGGAAGGCGAAGCAATTTACGATCAAAATCGAATCGCACTTATTGATCATGAGGTTCAGTCGGGCGAAACTCTCTCGGTTATTGCTTATCGTTACGGCGTGTCTGTGGACTCAATTCGTTACGCAAATTCTTCCCTCAGTAATTCCGACTACCTCAAGGTGGGCCAGGCCGTCAAAATCCCGCCAAAAACCGGACTTTATGTGGAAATTGATTCCGGCGACTCGGTCATAGCACTAGTTGAAGAGTACAAAGGGAGCCTGGACGAAACCAAATTTTTCAATGATCTAGAAAGCGACGAAGACCTGATTGCCGGCGATGAAGTGTTTATTATTGATGGCAAACCGAAAGTAGTTTACGTGGCGCAAACTTACACTACCACTAGTAGCAACTCATATCAGCCGGACGTAATGCAATATGACATGCCAGTCAGCGCGGAAGGTTGGGTTATCCCAACTCAGGGTGGAATCACGCAAGGTTATCACGGCGGCCACTACGCATATGACGTTGCTGACAGAAGCAAACCACCCGTGCTCGCATCAGCCTCCGGGACAATCACCAAAGCGTCTTCTGGGACGTGGGGCGGCGGTTACGGTAATCACGTGATTATTGATCACGGAAACGGATACCAAACTCTGTACGCTCATCTTGATGTGGTTTACGTCAACACCGGCGACTACGTGAGCCAAGGCCAAGTGATTGGAAAGATGGGGAACACTGGCCGCGTTTACGGCGCAACCGGAATCCATCTCCATTTTGAGCTGACCTACAATGGTGTGAAACAAAACCCAGCAATCATGGGTGTTTGGTGAGACACGCAGCTCACGAAGTGAGCGAAGTGTCCTTGTTCCCTTAAAAAAACAATGAAAATCCTCCACATGATCCACGCAAGCCTCCTTTTCATCTGGCACATCCCACGCCGAATCGCGCAAGCGCTTGTTCATGCTTATCAAGCAACACTCTCGCCCGATCACGGTCCGCTCCGCCACATTTTCCCTGGCGGCTTCTGCCGCTACACGCCTAGCTGCTCCTCATACAGTCATAAAGCTCTTGGCAAATACGGCCTCATCCTTGGCAGCCTCAAAAGCCTGTGGCGCATTCTGCGTTGCAACCCGTGGAGCAAAGGAGGCATTGACTTGCCGTGACCGCTTCCGCTAAGCTCCCGAAGGTCTTTAAAAAATGACAAATATGGATAACTCAAATGACGTTCGCCCCGTTAAGCGCGCACTTATTAGCGTGTCTGACAAAACTGATCTGATTCCGCTCTGCCAGGCTCTCCACGAGCACGGCACAGAAATTATTTCAACAGGTGGGACAGCCAAGGTGATTAAGGAGGCCGGAATCCCGGTGAAGGATATTTCAGACTACACTGGTTTCCCAGAAATGATGGATGGGCGAGTCAAAACCCTGCACCCAAAAGTGCACGGCGGACTTTTAATGCGTCGTGGCGAGGATGACGAAATTGCGGCTGAGCATGGAATCGAGCCAATTGATATGGTTGTGATAAATCTTTATCCCTTCAAGCAGACCGTGGCCAAAGAGGGCGTGACCGAACCTGAAGCAATCGAACAAATAGATATCGGCGGGCCAAGCATGCTTCGCTCTGCTGCGAAAAACTTCAAATGGGTAACTGCCATGACCGCCATTCGCGACTACCCGCTAGTCATGGAAGAGCTTAAAAAATTCGGTGGCGTCTGCGGCAAAACTCGTCGCAAGCTTGCTTTGACTGTCTTTGACAAAACCGCCGGCTACGACCGAGCGATTGCGGACTACCTCATGTACAAAGGTGAAACTGTGGAGCTCCTGGACCTTCATTACGAAAAAATTATGTCCCTTCGTTACGGTGAAAATTCTCACCAAAAGGCGGCATTTTTCCGCGATCCATCAGATCATTTCCCAAATGTGACCAATGCAAAAGTGCTGCAAGGAAAGCAGCTTTCATACAACAATATTGTGGATGCAGACGCGGCGCTCGAGCTATCCAAAGATTACGAAAAGCCTGCAGCGGCGGTGATCAAACACACAAACCCCTGCGGCGCAGCAACTGCCGAGAACATCACAGACGCGTTCACACTCGCTTACCAAGTCGACCCAATGTCTGCCTTTGGCTGCGTGATTGCGCTGAACCGCCCATGTACCAAAGAGATTGCGCAGTACGTCCGAGAACATAAACTTTTTGTAGAAATTGTTATCGCACCAGCATTTGACGAAGGTGCACTAGAAATATTCGCGAAGCGCAAAAACTTGCGTCTTCTTGAAACCGGCAAGCTCCGCAAAAACCCGAACCAACGAAGCGTACGCAGCGTATCTGGCGGAATCCTCGTCCAGACTGCAGATCAGTACATTATTACCGATGACGACCTCAAGGTTGTCACCGACGCAAAACCGTCCGACGATCAAATTGAAGCACTGCTTTTCACTCGCGTTCTTGTGAAGCACGTAAAATCCAATTCAGTGGTTTTTGCCAAAGCTCACAACAAAGGCGGATGCGTTGCAACTGGAATCGGTGCGGGCCAAATGTCTCGCGTAGATAGCGTGATTATTGCACGCCGCAAAGGTGGCGACCGCGTTTCCGGCAGCGTAATGGCATCGGATGCATTTTTCCCATTTCCAGACGCAGTTGAAGAAGCACACGAAGCGGGCATTTCCGCAATCATCCAACCTGGTGGCTCAATCCGCGACGAAGAAGTTACAACTCGCGCAAACGAGCTCGGAATCGCAATGGTTCACACCGGAATACGTAGCTTTAAGCACTAATTTTTCAGTTAGGATTTTCGCAATTTAATGTATGCTATCGGCATGAGTCTAATTCAAGCTATCATTCTCGGAATCGTTCAGGGGATCACTGAATTCCTCCCGATCTCATCGTCCGGGCATTTGGTGCTCGGGGAGGTGTGGCTCGGCCTAGATGTGGCCGACCTTAAGGATTTTGACGTGGCGGTGCACGTGGCCAGCCTACTCGCAATCCTTCTCTATTTTTGGCGCGACCTCATCAAACCAAAATACTGGCCTTGGCTGATTCTCGGCACAATCCCAGCGGTCATTGTTGGCTTCACTCTCGAAGACCAGATTGACGCAATTTTCCGCAGCGTACTTTCAGTTGGCATAGTCATGATGGTGATGGGCGCAATTTTCTGCATCCCGGAAAAATTCGGACAAAGACCTGGAAAGCTCGGCTGGCTAAACGTAATTGCAATCGGTCTCGCGCAGGCACTTGCAATAATCCCAGGCGTTTCACGCAGCGGATCCACAATTTTTACAGCTAAGATGCTCGGCCTCGGACGCGAAGAAGCCGCTCGTTTCTCATTCATGCTCGGCTCAATAGCAATCGCTGGCGCAGGCCTACTCACGGTCCTTGATCTGGAGGAGCTGGCAGTTAGCAGCCCTGTTCTTGGTGCCGGCTTTGCCGCGTCATTCATCGCAAGCTTCGCCGCAATTTGGTGGCTCATGCGCTTTCTCAAAAATCACTCAATTCGAGTTTTTGGAATTTACCTTCTCATCCTCGGAGCGACGGTTATGCTTTTGCAGCTTGTTTAACCCAGGCTATTCACAATTCCCTCGACAATCACGCCGAATCCTGATAAAATCCCCTAAACTAATCAAGGGAATTTATTCGCAAAATTTAATCGCAAAAATATGACACAAGTGACTTCAACAAATCCAGCAGACTACGCAATCGCCACCATCGGGAGCCACACGGCTCTTCAGATTCTCAAGGGCGCAAAGGACGAGGGGATGAAGGCGATAGCAATCTGTACGCCGCAAACTCGCCGCGTTTATGAAAGTTACGGAGTTGCGGACGAGATCATCGAGATCCCGAGTTTCAAGGATTATTTTTCAATTGAGCAACAGCTCATCGACCAGAACGCAATTATAATTCCGCACGGATCTTTTGTTAGTTACCTCGGTCCGGAACGCATGAAAAACGAAGTGAAGGCAATGCATTACGGGTCCAAAGGTGTTCTTGAGTGGGAGTCGGACAGAACAATGGAGCGCGAATGGCTCAAGGAGGCTGGCCTCAACCTGCCAAAGATTTTCCATTCACCGGCAGACATTGACCGCCCTGTGATTATTAAATTTCACGGCGCGCAAGGTGGTTACGGCTACTTTATTGCGCATACGCCGGAGGAATTTGCAGAGCGCATTGCGGAGTTCCCAGGTCAAGACGATTACGTTATTCAAGAATATGTTGTGGGCGTGCCAATGTACGCTCATTATTTTATGTCGCCAATTACCGGCGAGCTGGAAATTATGAGTTTTGATAAACGTTATGAATCCAACGCGGATTCCATCGGGCGCATCGCAGCTAAGGATCAAATGGATGTGGGGCTGCACACCAGTTACACCGTCACGGGGAATGTCCCAATCGTGGTTCGCGAATCACTCCTCCCAATGTTTTTTGAGATTGGCGAAAACGTTGTGAAGGTTTCAAAAACACTCGACGGCGTGCCAAAAGGCCTTTACGGTCCATTCTGTCTCGAAGGAATTATGGATCCCGAGCTCAACTTCCGCGTATTTGAAATCTCTGCTCGAATTGTTGCCGGCACCAACCCATTCACCAACGGCTCACCATACACTTGGCTTCGCTACAACGAAGCAATGTCCACCGGTCGCCGCATAGCACGTGACATCAAACAAGGAATTGAGGCAGGCAGACTTGAGGATTTGCTCGGGTAAGAGTATGATCAGACCTTGATTCAATCTAATTTCATTCGAATTGAATCGGATCAAATTTTCAAAATTTAAAAATAATAAACATGGAAAGAGGAAGACTATGGGCGGGGGCAATGGCAGCAACACTTGTGGTGCCATTGTTCGGGGGTGTATTTGTGCATGAAAAGGGAAGAACTGCACAACAGCAAGCTGCAAACCCTTATGCTTACTGCCCACCAAACGCAGACATAGAAGCTTCACAAGCATTCCAAGAAGCAACACCGCGCGTACAACAAAAAATGCTTTGCAGGGAGGCATATGAGGAGGCGCGAACCAATTACAATGACGCTCTAAATGCATGCATAGAGGCTACAGTGATCTTGAAAGGCGATGACTTACTTAGGCGTATGGAAGCAGATCTTAATTGTAAGACAAATTTGGATGACTCAACCATTGAAGAGGTTTTTGAAGTAGCCAGGAGAAACCACTCCATAGTTAGTAGGTAGATCAATCCTCAAAACCAGTGTATGATCTCCCTGTAATTTGACTTAATTTATAAAAAACCAGAAAAACATGGACATCCAAAACCTACTCAAAGGATACGATCTACAAAACCTAACAATCGGTGTGCTCGGTGGGCACAGCGCACTTGATGTTTGTGAGGGCGCAAAAAAGTTCGGCTTCAAAACGCTGGCTGTTTGCAAGCGCGGCCGCGAAAAAACTTATGAAAAATATTACCGCACTCGCATGCATGGCAAGGGCGACGCAGCTGTGGAAAAAGGATGCATTGATGAAATTATTGTGGTGGACGATTTTGCAGACGTGGTGAAGCCAGAGGTCCAGGAGCAACTGCGCAAGCACAATACAATCTTCATTCACAACCGATATTTCTGGGTTTACTTTAAAGATTTTGCAGACATTGAGGAACGCTTTGAAGTTCCAATGTACGGCCTTCGCCAAGGCGTGAAGCTCGAGGAACGCGACCAGCCACTCAACCAATATCACTTGCTTGAAAAGGCCGGAATCCGCATGCCAAAAATCGTCAGTGAAGGCGGTGAAAAACTCAGCGCAGATGAAATCAAAAAGCGTTTCGACAAGCATTTTGCAGATGGCGGTGCACCGCTTCTTATCAAAGCGAACGAGGCAACTCGCTCATACGAGCGCGCATTTTTCGTAGTCACAACCACGGACGAATACTTCAGAAAATCGGAGGAAATGATTGCAGCTGGCACAACAACTCAGGACAACATAGACAATGCAACAATCGAGGAATTCATTATCGGTGCGCAAGTTAACCTCAACTTTTTCTACTCACAAATTCACGGAGAACTTGAGCTCATGGGGACGGACGCTCGCCGCCAAACTAGCATGGACGGCTTCCTTCGCTTGGACGCAAAAACCCAAACTGATTTGATAAATTCCGGCTACCAGCCATCAATGATTGAAACCGGTCATTTTGCTGTGACAATGAAGGAATCGCTACTTGAAAAAGCTTACGAAATTGGCGAGAAATTTGTCAAAACAATGGGCGAAGTCGTGCCACCAGGCATGATCGGGCCATTCGCACTTCAGGGCGCAGTTGCAGCTGACGACGGCAAGGAAGAGTTCGTCATTTTTGACGTCTCAATGCGTATTCCTGGCTCGCCAGGCACGCGCTTCACTCCTTACACCAGCTATCTTTGGGGCCACGAATTCTCATACGGCGAAAGAATTGCAATGGAAATTTCCGAAGCACTTGAGCTTGGACGGGTTGAGGAGATTATTACTTAAATCAACGGCATATCAAAATCCTCAGCTTGTTGAATCACGTTGTTTGCTGCAGGCGCGTCTTCTTCGCTGGCCTCGTCCCATTTATTAAGATTTTCCTCAACGGTTTCACGCGGCGCACAGTATGCTTCGCGAGACATCTTTTTGATTGATTCGGTGTAATCCACTTTGCTGTAAGTCATGTCCATTGTACGTCCAGAAAAGGCTTCAGTCAGTTCGCCATCAATAGACATCTTTGTGTAAAATTCACGAACACCCAGGTTAATAATGTCACGCACATGGAAAACTGGTGTGTATTCTTCGGCCAAAATCACCGCATCCTCCGCACCAACACGGAAGCTCACCATTGAACCCACATTACCAAACACCGTCTTCCGCACCTCCTCATTTAGCTGCCCAACATATTGATGGGCGATGGTCAAACAAAGGTGGTACTTGCGGGCCTCAGACAGAATCTCCGTAAACGTGTCGGTGGCAAAGTTTTGGAACTCATCCACGTAAAAGTAAAAGTCCTCACGCTCCTCCTCACGCATATCCGCACGAGCCATAGCTGCTTGGTAAATTTTTGTAATAATCATTGAGCCAATCAGCTGCGAATTTTCTTCACCCAGCAGACCCTTGGATACCTTCATCAGAAGGATTTTTTGATTATCCATGATATCGCGAATGTCGAAAGTGTTCTTTGGCTGACCAATAATGTTACGAATCATATTCGTAGAAACCAGCTGACCAACCTTGTTCAGCAGCGGCGTAATTGCCTCCGCATCAAATTTTTCACTCCATCCCGCGAACTCATTCACCCAGAAATTCTTCACCACGGAATCCTGAATTCGGGCAATAATTGTCTGGCGGTAATTCTTGTCAGACAGCATTTTCAAAATCGAGAGCACAGTAGTATTCGGCGAATCCAGCAGCGCCAGCGTAGTGTAACGCAGCACGTGCTCAAGCCTGTCAGACCAGTTGTCACCAAATAGTTTTTTAAATACCGCCGAAACTCCCTGGGCGTAAGCCCGTGGGATGGCGAGTCTCCTGCATCTTCTTCGTGTTAAGATAGAAGCATGAAGAAAGAATTAAGGAGGTCATCACATTCAGTATATATTTGTG
>Ga0208904_1000049_pt1 | contig 118200 bp, 137 predicted proteins | sample AntAceMetag02UKB_FD_184774 | JGI IMG/M metagenome (GOLD analysis project Ga0208904, IMG submission 184774) | Saline lake microbial communities from Ace Lake, Antarctica - Antarctic Ace Lake Metagenome 02UKB (SPAdes) (version 2) | ecosystem: Environmental > Aquatic > Non-marine Saline and...
CTGATATTAAAACAACACAAATCTATACTCAAATTTCTCAAGCATCAATTAAAAATATAAAAAGTCCTTTAGACAATCTTTAGAATTATTCAATAACTTCCCCAATCAAATAATGCGCACTTACTTTATTAACTTTAACTTTGATCTTTTTCCCCAAAATATTTTTTTGAGAAATAATTGCAAATAGTTTATAATTTCCATTTCTAGCGAGCCAGGCATTTTCAAATCCTTTTGAGTTTACTAAAACTTCATGTTCTGTGTTTAGGAATTTTTGTTGGTTTTTGAGGCACATTTGATGATGAAGTTTTGAAAGTTCTATGGCCCTTTCTGTAATTGTTTTTAGAGGGAGTTGTTTTAATATTGATGCAGGAGTTTTTGGTCTTGGGGAAAATCTACTCGGGTTAATTGTTTCGGGTTGGATTTTTTCAAATAAATCTAGAGTTTGTTTCCAATCATCTTCTGTTTCCCCAGGATATCCGACAATAATGTCTGTTGAAATATGAATCTCGGGAATTTCTTTTTTAAATTCTTTTACAATTTTTAAGAAATCTCTAGTCTTATATTTTCGATTCATTGATTTCAGGATTTTATCTGAGCCAGATTGAATTGGGATATGGAGAAATTTGAACATCTTTTTATCCTTGTAAATATTAATTAATTCTGGGAGAATCTTTAAAACATTATTTGGGTTCATCATCCCAATTCTAAGTTTAAATCTTTGCTTAAATTTTAAAATTTCTTTTAATAGTTTGGGGAGAAGATATTCTTTTCCATCATCCCAATAAGATGCACAATCTTGAGAAGTTAACCATATTTCTTTACATCCTGCTTCTAGATCTTTTTTAATTGAATTTATGATTTTTCTTTGAGGATAAGAGAAGAGTTTCCCTTTTGCCAATCTTGTTATACAATAAGTGCATTCTCCTAAACACCCTTCTGAAATTTGGGTTATTCCTATAAATTTTTCTTTGGAAACTTTTGGCTGTTCTAATTTTACTTCTTTTCTTTGTTTAAGATATTTGTCTTCATCATATTGATTCGAGGCTATATCTTGAATTAAATTTAAAATATTTTTAATTTGGCTTGTATCTAAGAGATAGAGGTTTGGATGTTGAATATCTTGACGATTTAATCTTGGCATACAGCCAGCAAGAATTATTTTTTTATTCTTCTTTAGTAAATCAAAAACTTTTATTCTAATTTTTTCTTGGGTGGGTTCTTTTACGATACAGGAATTTATTATAATTAAGTCTGCAAATTTTATATTTGAAGTTATATTCATTCCTGCTTGCCTAACTAAACCTTTCATAATTTCTGTTGAGTTATAATTGGCTGTACAGCCATATGTTTCAAAATATATTTCTAGCATATATATTATTAAAAAAGAGAGTTTAAAAAATTAAAGAAAAAAAATAAAAATAATAAAAGAAGAATTATCTTCTAAGAATTGCCATTACAGCACTAATTAAAGTTGTAATCAGAACAATCCATCCTACAGCTGTAACGATAAAGATTCCTGCCGCGCTAGCTCCACCAAGCCACCATGGAAGACCTAAAGTTCCATTAATCAATCCGAATGCAACTGCTAAAGAAACTATTACTGCTGTGAACCAAGATAAAAATCCTAGTGCACCGTGTCCGCTGTTCATTTGTTTTGCCATTTATCAACCTCCTTTTTTATTTAATTATTGATAGCTATATCAGTATTTTTTTATTTAAATAGGTTTGGGTTACATCCTCTCCAAAACTTCAATTCCCAAAAGATGTAAACTGTTTTTTAAAACCTGTTTGAATGATTCAACTAGTCTTAATCTAAATTCTGTTTTGTTTGATTTTATAACTGGGCAAGCATGATAAAATTCATTAAAGATTTGTGCAAGTTGATAAGAATAATTTGCTATCAGCGACGGGTTTAAGTGGCTATAAGATTTTAAAACAACTTGGGAAAATTCTGAAAGTTTTTTTATTAATTCTATTTCTTTTTGCTCAAAGTCTCCAATTGCATATTGTTTTTTTCTTGTTTTTATTTTTTTTAAAATACTTGATGCTCTTGCATAGCTATATTGAAGGTAAGGCCCGGTGTTTCCTTCGAAACTTAGTGATTTTTTTGGATCAAAAATAGTATCCTTCTTCACATCTATCTTTAACATTGAATATTTAATCGCTGCCAAAGCAATTTTTAAACTTCTTTCTTCTAAAATCTTTTTAGAAGTTTTGTCTCTTTTCCGTAATTCTTTTTTTGCGAGATTTTGAATATTTTCTAATATTTCATCTGCCTTTATCCCTTCTGTGCCTTCACGAGATTTTATTTTTTTCCACCCAGGGAGAAAGATATTCCCATAAGATATATGTTTTAGTCCCTCGTGGGAAAGGCCAAGTTTTTCTAAAATACTGAAGAGAACATTAAAATGATAATCCTGCTCTTTCCCTGTAATATAATAAGATTTATTTAATTTAAATTTATCAAATTTAAATTTTGCGAGATAAATATCTTGAGTTATATAAACAGAAGTTCCATTCGATCTTAGTAATATTTTTTCTCCAAGTTTTTCTTTTTCTAAATTAATAAAAATTGCTCCTTCTTTCTTTTTTTCAAACAACTTATCTTCAAATCCTTTTAATATTATATCTCTTCCTTTAGTATAAATTTTACTTTCATAATATTCTTCATCAAACTTAATATCAAATTTCTTGAAGGTTTTTTTCCACCCCTCAAATGCCCACTTATTCATTTTATTCCATAATTTAATTGTTTCTTTATCTCCTTCTTCCCATCTCTGCAACATCCTATGAGATTCTAATTCTAATTTTACATTTGTTTTTTCTTTTTTCCCAAACATAGAATAAAAATTTCCTACAAAATGATCTGATTTTATTTTCCCAGGACTTTTATTTTTCCCAAAAAGTTTGTAGGCGGCCATTGATTTACAAATATGAATTCCCCTATCATTATTCAAATTTGCTCTAATTATTTTTTCTCCATTAAATTCAGAAATTCTAGAGAGTGATTCGCCAATAGACATATTTCTTAGATGTCCTATATGCAATGGCTTATTAGTATTTGGAGATACAAACTCAATCATTGTTTTTATTGGCTTTTCTAATTTAACTTTCCCAAACTTGTCTCCTTGTTTTTTTATTTGGAGAATTAAATCTGTTGCAAGTTTCTTTCTATCTATGAAAAAATTAAGATATGGCCCTTGTGTTTGAATTTCTGAAAATTCTTTTTTTGATTTTATTTTTGACCTTAGCTCTAGGGCAATTTCTTGAGGGGACATTTTTAATTGCTTAGCTAAGGAGAAGCAGGGGAATGCGAAATCTCCCATGTCATATGTTGGGGGAATTTCAATTAGGCTTTGAATTTCTTCTAAGGATATTTTTACTTTTTGAGGGAATTTTTCTAAAGCCTCTTTTATTATCTTTGAAATCTGTGGTTTCATAAAATATAAAAAGGAACATAAGTTATAAACTTTATGAAAACCTATGATTTGATAATAATTGGTGCAGGACCAGCTGGATTGACTGCTGGGCTTTATGCTGTAAGAAGTGGGCTGAAAACAGCTGTGATTTCTAAAGATATTGGGGGGACGTGTAATAAGATTTTAAAGTTAGAAAATTGGCCAGGGTTTGATGGAAGTGGCACAAAATTAATGAAACAATTTCATGATCAATTAAAAAATTATGAAGCAGATATTTTATTAGATGAAATTGTAAGTGTTGATAAATCTGAAGGAGGGCTTAAAGTAAAAACTAAAAAAGATGAATTTGAATGCAAGTCCTTGATAATTACTACTGGAATGAATCGTAGAAAATTAATGATTCCTGGGGAAGAAAAATTAAATGGTAAGGGTGTTTCATATTGTGCGACGTGCGATGCTTTTTTCTTTAAGGGCAAGACTGTGGGAGTTATTGGTGGAAGTGATTGTGCTGCTGTTTCTGCTTTGGCGCTTTCAGATTTGTGTAAAAAAGTTTATGTTATTTATAGAGGAGATAAATTAAGATGCGAAAGCATTACTACAAAAAGATTAGAAGAAAAAGAAAATGTTGAAATTATTTATCGCGCTCTTCCATTGGAAATTTTAGGAGAAGAAAAAGTTGAGGGCCTTTTAATTAATCATGAAAACAAAAAAGAAACTTTAAAATTAGATGGGGTTTTTGTTGAAATTGGGGCCGAAGCTTCTACTGGCTTTATTAAAAATTTGAATTTAGATTTAAATGATGATGGAGAAATTATTGTTGATGAAAATATGAACACAAATGTTGCAGGGATTTTTGCAGCAGGGGATATTACAATTCAAAAGTTGAAGCAAGTTGTTGTTGCAGCTGGGCAGGGGAGTATTGCTGCCAAGAGTGCTTATGATTACATAAGTAAATTATAGGAGTAAAAAATGGTAAAAATAAAATCAGATAATTTAGAAAAGGCTTTGTCTAAAAAAGATGCTGCGCCGAAGATGTCGAAGGAAATGGAAATTGGTTTCCATCAGGGTGCTTTGAATACTTTAGTTGCTGAGAGAAATGAATTGTTTAAGATGATTCAGAATGTTGAGGCGATTATGCAAATGCATTTGAAGAGATTGGAAGAGTTGGGCATTAAGATGCCTAAGCAAGAAGGGAAATAGTTGGATAAATGATTTTTAAGAAGGTTGGTTATTAACTCTTAAGTGGTTACAAATAGAAAAGTTTATAAAGGACAATCTGTTATCTTAAATATGCAAAATATAGTATCACCCATAATGAATTTTGAACAGTTTCTTAGAGGGAGACTTAATGCTTGTTCTGAAAAAGCTCCGAAAAGTTTAAGGGAAGCAGTTCAAGACCCAAACCTTTCTCAGGGAATAAAAACGCTTCATGGAGGCACAGTTAAACATAGACTTGATACTCTTGATGCAGCTAGTGAGGGGATAGTACTAGGCAATGCGGATGAAAGTTTTTCTATTAGGCCAATAAATGAAGAACAAGAAAATCAAATTGCATCCCATGCGAGACAATTTTATGAGAATGCAGGTTATAGTTTATATGATGAAAACAGTTTCGGGTTATCAGACGCTTATTTCTTTAAAAACGGTTCTGGAGATGTAGTTATTGTAACATACACATTGCCATTGGACAATGAAAGCGATAGTTTATTAGTTTCAACTTCAAAAGTGAATGCCAGATAATTACTAATAACTTTATTTATATGCTGAAACTTTTAGAAAGTATATCTAGTTCAAAATTTATAGAAAAGTTTCTGACAAATCTATCTAGCCGAATCTGCCTGAGCTTCACTCTCTTTCTTTTTCTTAACTGCGAAGCTTTCCTGGTTTCCGTCAGAGGCCATAATTATTTCGTCTGCCAAAGCTTGCGTTATTGTTTTCTTTTTATTGAATGCTTTATCTGATGCTCCCTGAACCAACCATCTAATTGCAAGGTTAACTCTTCGCAATGGCGATACATCAACAGCCTGAGGGTATCGTGCGCCACCGTATTCAATTACTGTAACTTCGTCTCGTGGTGCAGAGTTTTCAATTGCCTTTACTAAAACCTGAACTGGGTTTGTGTCTTTCTTTTTTTCAACCATTTTAAACGCATCTAAAACAATTTTCATGTTTTTTGAATATTTCCCTGTACAATGTCCTAAAATTATTTTGTGCTTTTTTCCTCTGTGTCCTGCTGTTGAAACTCTGTTCATTAATCTCTCTACAATATTAACTTTTAACTGTCCCATTTTTTGCACATTTCTTCCATGGCTTTTTACAATTAATTTTGGCTTAAGATTTATTGCTACTTTTAATCCAGGGTCTTCTATTTTAACTTCTGATAAATCATATAAATCAAATATTTTAAAATTTGGTAATGTTGTTGTTTGTTCTGTCATTATCTTCTACCCTTCTCTATCTTCCCGCTTACAAGTCTATGTAAGGGCTGATCATTTACTTTAATAACTTCATATCTTACCCCAGGTATGTCTCCTTTTGAACGACCTTGCTTACCACCTATTCTTTGAATCATAACTTCATCATGTTCATCAACAAATTTTTGTGCAAGATTTCCTGGAATAAAAGCTGTGACTTGTTTTGAGTTTTTCTTAAGTTGAACTCTGCAACATTTTCGCATTGCTGAGTTTGGCTGCTTTGCTTCTTTTTGAACTTTCTTTAAAACAATTCCATTTGCTTGATTAGCTCCTGCAAGTGGATCTGACTTTGCATAAAGATTAAGAACCCTAACTTTAAATTTTCTAGATTTCCATCTAAACTTTTTCCGGTCCTTCAATTTTTTCATAGCTGATTTTAATCCCATATTAAATTAATTAGAAAATGGTTTTTAAAGGTTTGGTTAAATTACGCAACAATAAAATCTTTTGCGAAGTAAGAACCTATTATTTTTTTCATTTCCTCTAGTTTTGTCTTGTTTCTTCCAAGAAGAGTAGCTTTGTTTTGCATATTCCCAGCAGTCACAATCATTTCATCTCCTTTAACTTCAAGCTCCTTAAATGTTGCTGGGCTAATAATTGCTTGAATAAAATCTTTTGCGTGAGAAATATCTTTTGGCATTGGAATTATTTTAATTCTTTTTTTAATTATTCCTCCAATCTTTCTTAAATTTTCCACATCTCTTCCAAGTGCTTGAGACAACATAGATTTAGGAACACAAAAATAAATTGAATTATTATAATGAAAAACGTGTCTTGTTTGAATTCTTGTTACTTTTTGAAATAAATTTAAATATCTTAGATCTTGCATATCTATTGTGCTTGCCATTATAATTTCATATTTGCTTGTTTTATAAAGTTATTGATAGGAATATTTATATAGATATTTTTATTTAATTGTCTATGGAATATGAAGAGGTGAAGCCTAGTTTTTGGAGTTTGAAAAATGTTTTTATAATTTTTATAATTATTTTTGTTTTGGCTATCGTCGGGGTTTTGATTTGGTTTTTTGCTTTTAAGGATGCTTCTGAAATTAATGTTATTAGGGAGTTATCTGATGAATCTATAGAAAATTCTTTTTTAGAAAGTTGTTTAAATAATTGCGGTTCTTGCGAGCAAAATTGTAAAGATAGTGATTTATTACAGAGAGCAGAAAATGGTGTTGATGAAAGTTTGTGTAATAATATTCTTAATGAGGGTCTTAAACAAGAATGTATTTTTAGTGTTACCTTAGTAAAAGCAATTGATTCAAAAGATAAATCTTTGTGCGACTCAATTATAAATGAAGATGAAAAAGAAATGTGCATTAATGCTGTAGAATATAGTTTGAATCCTACAGAAATTCAAGAAGATTTAGAATAAATAAATATATAAATAAAAAAAGAGATATAATAAAATGAAAAAGAGGGAATACGCAATAATTTTTACTTTAGGTTTAGTGATACTTAGTTTGGGGATTTTTGTTTCTGCTGAAGTTGTTGTTGGGGGATACCCTGTTCCAAATCCTGGGCATTCAATTCATGAAATTGCTCCGCCTCTTTTAAATAATGAAATTCCTCCTGCAAATGCTGTTTTAGGATGGATTGATGGAGCATGGGACCTTGTTTCTGGAAATAGTGGGGGGGAAAGTTTTTGGGAAAGTGCAGGGGATGGAGGGATAGGTTATTCTGGCGGGGTAGTTATGGTCGGAGGTCCTTGGATGACAAGCGGAATTCTAGGAGGAGACTATGGAGCTTATGGAGGAAATAGTAATGGAAATTTGGGATATCTTGGAGGAGCAAAATTTGGAGTCAGGGGAGCAAATAATAATGGGAACTTTGGATATTTGGGAGGAATAAGTTCTGGGGCTTATGGAAAAAATAGTAATGGAAATTATGGATATCTTGGCGGAGAAGATTATGGGGCTTATGGAAAAAATAGTAATGGAAATTATGGATATATTGGCTCAACAACTTCCGGAGTTTATGGCTATAGTTCTTCTGGGAGGGCGGTTTATGGTAGAAGTTCAACAGGGTATGCAGGATATTTTGGAGGAGATGTTAAAGTAACTGGAGATTTGGATATATCTGGAGATGTTGAAATAAGTGGAACTTTAAAGCTCCCTTCTGCTGGAACAGCATATTGTGATCCCGGGACAATAAGATATAGTAGTGCTGGAACAGGAAATTTAAAATTTTGTAATGAGAACCATGATTGGATTGGGACAATTTAATTTTCTTAAAAAAAACTTAAAAATAAATTATTTATTAACTTGTTCAACAATCTTTGTCTTTGCTGTTTTCTTTTTAGAATCTTCTTTTACTAACGGTCCTACAACTTTTACTAATAGCCCAGGCAATCCTGTTCCAACAGGCACAGGTTGATTTAAGATAATATTTTCTACTACACTTGTTAATTTATCGCCTTGCCCTCTTATTGAGGCGTTTACAAATTGTTTAACTGGTGTTTCAAAAGTTGCTCGTGCAAGGATTGAAGACTTTTGCGCAATAATTCCCATTCGTGTTACACCCTTAACAGTTCCTGTATTTGTCATTGAATCTGCTGCTAATTTAAAGTGTCGTGAGTCAATATCAATACCTTGCCCTCTTAATGTTTGATCAATTTCATCAATAATTAATTGACGTGCAGCCTCTATCCCGAAAACCTCTGCAGTTTCATATAAATCATTTGATATTAATTTATCCCTATTAACTTCTTTACAGTCTAACATATCCTTTAAATTTGTCCCAAGAGTTATAACCACAAAGTCTCTTTCTCTTTTTACAATTAAAACTTGCTTAACTCCTTTTACCCCAGAGATAATCGTGTCTTTTAATTTTTCTTTAAGTTGGTAAATTTCTTTGAAACTAAAATCTGTTGCACTTAAATTAATTGAGTTTGTTCCTTCCTTTACTTTGAATTTTAAATCTTTAAGTCTATCAACAACTTTCTTAATTGAGATATGAACTCTTCGCAAGGCTTTCGGATCAATTTTAATTTCTATTTTTTTGTTAGTAAAATCTAATCCAATTTCAGAAGTTATTTCTCTTATTCTAACTTCTTTAATTTTCTCAGCAAATATTTTTGCATCTTTTTCATTATTGTAATCTTTATTTAGATAAATCTCCATTTTCAGAGAAGAGGGATTTTTACGAGCATCGAAGATTTCTATAATTCTTGGTAAACCAGAGGTAACTTGCATTTCTGAAACTCCTGCCATATGAAAAGTATTCAAAACCATTTGTGTTGAAGATTCCCCAAAAGATTGTGCAGTTATCAATCCTATTGCTTCTCCTGAATCAAGTTTACCATTTAAGTGTAATCTTGAAACATCTAATCCATCATCACCAAATTTGAATTCTATAATATTATTATTGCTATCTCGGATTGTTCCGTCGTAGGCAACCACAAGGTCTTGGAATGCATTCGCTAATCTTCTATAAAGATAACCTGATTTTGGAGTTCTTAACCCAGTATCCATAATTGAATCTCTACCAGTCATTGATTGAAAGAAAAATTCATCTGGCTTTAATCCTTTAATAAATGCAGATTTAATGAACCCTCTTGAACGAGGAGACAATTCCCCTTTTTCAAAAAAAGATAAAGTTCTTTCTTTAAATCCTATGCTGATACGTCCACCTAAGAATGCTTGCTGTCCAACACAAGAAGCTATCTGAGTAATATTCAAGATATTACCATTACTTCCGGATTTCATCATATGATTAACAGGATTTTCTTCAGGAAATTCTTTTCTAACAACTTCCCCTATTTTTGTTCTAACTTCATTCAAAGCTTGTAAAATTCTTACTTCTCTTGACTCTTCTAAAGTTTTCCCAGGAATAATTTCCAAAGTTCCTTCATTATAAGATGCAATTATTTCTTGAGCTTTTTTCTCAGCTTTTTTAATAATAGCATTCCCGTCGTCAATTAATTTTGCATCTAAATCTAAATCTTCAACAGACATTGTCATTCCTCTTTCGCTAAGATAGTTTGTTCCTAAATTAAATACTTTTTTAAGAGTTGCTACAGCTTCTGTTCTACCAAGCTCATTATCTAATTCTTTAATTAAAGCCCCATCTTCTTTCCCAAAAACACTTTTTGTTAAATCTCCACTTATAATCTCTCCTTGTTTTATTGTAATATTCTTGTTAATAAAATCAACTTTTGGCAATATCATTGAAAATAATTCTCTTCCAGATATAGATTTTTTAGAAACTTTTTTAGAAATTCCTGAACGAAAAAATAATTGATTTGCTTGTTCTCTTGATATCTCATCTTTTTCAAGTAAATATCCTCCAGTTGTTGCATCAAAAATATTTCCTAAAAAGTTTGTGTTATTTTTTGAAGAAATTAAATTTGCCTTTACATCCAAAAGAATTTTCGCTTCTGCTCTTGCTTCTTCTGTTTGAGGAGAATGTATATTCATTGCGTCACCGTCATAATCCGCATTATAGGGGAATGCTGCAGAGGGATGTAATCTGAAAGTTCTTGAGGGCAAAACCCTAACATAATGTGCCATTAAATTTGCTTTGTGCAAACTTGGATGACGATTGAATAATACTATATCTCCATCTTGTAAATGTCTTTCAACTTTGTAACCAGGAGATAACTCATCGATAATTTCTTGCTTTAATTCTTCGGTGATTTTTTTTCTTCTCCCATCTGGCCTTATAATATAATTTGCACCTGGATAAATTTCTGCCCTTTGAATTAATTCTTGTAATTTTTTTAAATTAATATCATTCACTGTTTCTGCCATAGTAACAATTTTTGCAATTTCATAAGGGACCCCAACTTCATTAATTTCTAATGCTGGATCTGGAGAAATAATCGATCTTGCAGAATAATTTACTCTCTTACCTGCTAAGTTTTTTCTTATTCTTCCTTCTTTTCCTTTTATTCTTTCTTCAATTGTTTTCAATGGTTGCCCTGATCTATGTCTTGCAGGAGGAACTCTTGAAACATTGTTGTTGAAAAAAGTTGTAATATGATATTGTAATAAATCCCACAAATCTTCTATGATAACTTCTGGTGCACCTGCGTTTAAATTTTCCCATAACCTTTGGTTTGCTCTAATAATGTCTGAAAGTTTATGTGTTAAATCATCTTCTGATCTTTCCCCAGATTCTAAAATAATACTTGGTCTTACAGTTACAGATGGGACTAAAAGTGAATTTAAAATTGCCCATTCTGGTCGCGCACTTGTGGGGTCCATTCCTATTTTAATTAATTCTTCATCTTGAATTTTTACTAGAATTTCTCTTATTTGTGTTGGGAATAATCTTTTCTTTCCAATAAAGAAAGTTGTTGGTTTGTCTAATTTAGCCCTCTCATGAATGCTCCCGCAATGTGGGCATTTTTTAGAATCTTTTGCTTTTTTTGCTCTTTCAACTGGAGTATATTTTTCTAAATGTTTATCATCTAAAAGTAATTTCCCACAATCGTGGCAAAAGCATCTTAATCCTGTTTCTACTAATGGAATATAATGTAAATGCATAACAGCTCTTGCTAAATCTATTCTTCCTGGATGACCAAGGCATTCTTTTAATCTTCCTCCGCAAGTTCTACATCTTACACCTGGGTCAATTGCTCCTAATCTTAAATCCATTAAACCACCGTCGACAGGATAACCATCAATGTCATAAAGTTCTGGTGTTACTATTTTTGCAACTGAAAGTGATTTAATCTTAGTCGGACTAAGTAAACCGAATTTTATTTCTGATATTTTTTTTCTGATTGTTTTTTGCATTATTCGTATTTGTTTTTTAAATTAAATTTAGTATGAATATGAAGTCCTTGTAATTCTTCTACCAATAATTTGAAAGCATATGAAACTTCCACAAATTCAACTTCTTGGCTATTGCAAACTGGGCAATAAACTTTTTCTCTTATTGAATCGTCTATGGCAATTGATCCACACTTAGTACAAATTGGTAATTCTACTTTGTCTGAATCATATCTTTCTTTTAATAATAAAGATGCTCCGTGTGCCACAAGTGCTTGCTGCTCCATTTCTCCTAATCTTAAGGCACCCCCTCTTGAACGTCCTTCTATCGGCTGTCTTGTTAATAAAGCAATTTTCCCTGAGGCTCTTCCATGGATAGAGTTTGCAACCATATATTTTAATTTTAGATAATACATATTCCCGATAAATATTTTTGACTTCATTCTCTTCCCTGTAATCCCACTATACATTGTTTCTTTCCCATCAAATCTAAATCCAAGTTCTTTTAATTGTTCTTCTAAATCATTTTTAGTTTCACCTGAAAAGGCTGTACCATCTATAACTTCTCCTCGAAGACATCCAACTTTCCCAGCAAGAAGTTCTAATAAATAACCTACACTCATACGACTTGGCAGACCATGAGGGTTGAAAAGAATTGCAGGCTTTATCCCATCTGCAGTAAAAGGAACATCTTCTTCTGGGATTATCGCTCCAATAACTCCTTTCTGACCATAAGGTGTTGCATATTTATCTCCTAACTCAGGAATTCTATGATCTCTTGTCCTAATTTGAATAACTTTATTCCCTTCCTTATCTTTAGTTATAAAAATTCCATCAATAACTCCTTTTTCTTCTTGTCTCATTGTTACGCTTGATTCTTTTTTAATTCTCACAGAAATTTCTCTTGCTTCAGATAAAAATTTAGGAGGTGAAATTTTACCAATTAAAACTTTTCCTTCGCTCGCATCTGTTTCATTAGAAATAATCCCGTCATCTTCTAATAGATCGTACATTGATTCCATTCTATATCCTGAAGTGTCTTTATCTGGGATTGCTATTTCATCTTTTAATCCACCAGCGTAATTCATTTCAATTGCAGAGTAGGGTCTAAAATAAAAACTTCTTCCAACACCTCTATCTAAACTTCCTTTGTTGAAAACCAACGCATCATCCATATTATATCCATCGTAGGGCATAACAGCAACGATTAAATTTTGTCCTGCAGGATACATGTTTAATGTATCATATACAAAACTTCGAACAATTGGTTTTTGAGGGTACTGTAAAATACTTACATCTGTGTCTAATCTACATAAATAATTTGCAGAATATAATCCTAAAGACTGCTTGAAACTTTTAGTTCCTTTAATTAATTTAGCACATGAATTATGATTTACATAAGGGGTTAGGGAAGTTACAACTCCTAAAAGATCCATTAAATCAATTTCTAAGTGAGTATGTTTTGAGCTTAATTCTTCTTCACTTAAAGAAACAAGGGCATTTTCTTCTTCTGCAGCGTCGAGGTACTCAATAATTTTCTGGCTAACTAAATCTTCCCATTTTAATTCTCCTTGCTCTAATTGAAGCAAATGTTCTTGTTTTAATCTTGGGATTCCAGAATCCACAATTATTAATGGTCTTAACACTCTCCCTGGTTCTGTTGAAATTGTAACAATTTGATAATTTTTATCTTCTTTAAAATTCATTTGTAATGGAAGGTCTCTATCTCTTCTTCTTTCTCTTAATTCTTTTACAAATTCTGAAGGTGTTTCAACAATTCCTAAAAATCTACCATTGAAAAAAACATCTGTTCCCACAGAATTATCTTTTGAAAGTCCTAATTTTTCTAATTCTTTTAAGAATTTTGTTTCATCTAAATTAGATCTTGTGGCAACTTTTGCAAGTAAAGCAAGATTTTTTCTTAATCCACATTCTGTTCCTTCAGGAGTTTCAATTGGGCAAAATCTTCCGTAATGAGTTGGATGTAATGTTCTGGCCATTAAATTTTCTTGGTCACTTTTTAACATACTTGCAACTCTTTGTAATTGAGAAATTGTATCTAAATAATTTGTTTTACTCATGTTTTGAGTTACACCTGAACGTTCACCAATCCAACTTCCAGTTGCAATCGCTGATTTTACTCTGTGAGAAAATAATGTTGATTTTGCAATTGTTTTAATTGAATAAAACTTTTTCCTTTTTGAAGATTTTTGCAAAGAATATTGAATATCTCTTACAAGGATTCCTAAATTTACTCTGAATAAACTTGATAATAAATCTCCTGAAAGCCTAACTCTTTTATTTTCATAATGGTCCTTGTCTGTTCTTAAATTTTTATCATTTTTCGCGATTAAAAATTGTTTCATGAATTTGCATAAAGTTATTGCTTTTTTCATTCTGTCTTCTCTTTTTACACCTATGTGAGGAAATAAATAAGAATCTATTCTTTGCTTAACTCTGTCAAGAATTTCTTTTTTTGTTCCTTGTAAATTTGTTTGTTCTGCGATATAAAGCATTGCGTCTTCTGTTGTCCCAAGGTCTACGAATTCGTATAAATTTACAATTACACTATCTGTTTCTTGTCCAATGTATTTTGCTATGTCTGCTTCTTTTGTTAAGCCTAATGCCTTTAGAAGAACGATTGCTGGGAGTTCTTTGAATCTGCTAAATGAAGTTCCAATTATCCCGTTTTTTGATTCTGTAATTGTTGTTGGGATTCTGTAAGTCCCTTTTAATGAAAATACCCTCAACATTAATTCTCCTTTATTGTTTGTTTCTATGAATGGTTGGTTTTCTGCTAGGTCTTCTGCCATAGTCATTACTCTTTCATTTCCATTAATTATGAAATACCCTCCTGTGTCTCTTGGGTCGTTGAAAGTTTCTATTAATTTTTCTTTTGAAAACCCACTTGTATTACAAACCTTGCTTCTAACCATTATTGGTATTTCTCCTATTTCTACAATTTCAGAGTCCACTTGACTATCCTTTTTTACTGTTAATTCGATTGTGATTGGTGCAGAATAAGTTAAATTTCTTAATCTTGCCTCATAAGGTAAAACTTCTGATGAGCTTCCATCGTCTTCAATAATTGTGGGTCTTCCTACAGTTATTTTCCCCAGAAGGATTTCAAAATCTTCGTTATTAATTGTATCTTGAACTTCTGATACAATTTCTTGCATTCTTTTATCTATGAAATTATTGAATGAAGTTAGATTTGATTCAATAAGAGAATGATTTTCTAGATAATTTTTTACAACAAGGTGTTTTTGTTTTTGCATTTAAACGACCACCCTGTAGAAAATTATTTCTTTGTCTTCTTCTTTTCTTGTAACTTTAATTATATCTCCAACCTCGCAATTTTCAGGCAATCCTGGATCACTTGAAAGGATTTTTGGTAATTGTGGTTTAGAAACATTTAATTTTTCTAGAAGAGAATCTGCCTCTTTTTCGTTCAGCTTTGAATGTTTTGATTGTAAGATGTGCATTTTTAAGTTAAAATTGTTCATTGGCCCCAACACATTGATTGGACTTTTAACAACTTTTTAATAATAAAAGAATGCCAAAATTGGTTTTTAAAGTTTGTGGTGTGGGGAATTTTGTGTTATCTGTTCAAATCAGAATTATAAGATGGAATTTAGTTATTCCATTAAACGGCCCCGAAGGGATTTGAACCCTCGACACCTGCCTTAAAAGGGCAGTGCTCTAACCAGGCTGAGCTACGAGGCCATTAAAGTATTTAATTAGAATCAGTTTAAAAAGTTATTCTTATAAAAAACTCTTCAGTTTATTTTCAAAATCGTCTTCAGAACGAGAGCCAATAAAGGTTTCTATTTGTTTCCCGTCTTTGAATAAGGTGAAATTTGGAATAGAACTTACATTGAACCTTTGTGATATTTCTTGGTTTTCGCTTACATCTACTTTTCCGAACTTTATTTTCCCCCTGAATTTTTCAGCCAAGGAATCTATTGCGGGAATCATCATCATACAAGGAGCACACCATTCTGCGAAAAAATCAACTAAAACTAAATCGTCTTTGATAAACTCATCAAAATTCTCCATTGTTAATTCTATTACTTCAGACATTGTAAAGATATATTGTTAATTGGTTTTATAAAATTATTGGAATGCTAATTCTCTTCAAGCCCTTCCTCAATACATTCCCCTTCACAGAAAGCTTCACTATTATTTTCTCCTAAAAGACAATTATCCACACATTCAAGAAATTCAACTGAACCAATATTTTTAATTTCTTTTTCAGGATTAGCAACAAACATGCCTGTTAATTGGAAATAAGAGAATGCTATTAAAAGTAAAACAGCGAACCCGATGATCATTGCCCCTTTTTTCATAAAGAAATTAAGATTCATTTATTTTTATAACTATCGAAAGAATATAAAACCTTATAAATAAAGAATTATTTTATTGGATGTTAGAATGAGAGAACTTATTCTAGGATAGAAATGTAAGGAGGAAAAAAGAACATGAAATTATATGTAGGAAACTTGCCTTGGAGCGTTGACATGAATGGGCTGAAAGGACTTTTTGAGTCATACGGAGATATAGAAGAGGCAACAGTTATAACCGACAAGTTTAACGGTAGATCTAAAGGTTTTGGATTTGTGACTTTCAAAGACGAAGAAGCTGGTAAAAAAGCAGTTGCTGAAATGCATGAAAAAGAACTTGAAGGAAGAAAACTTACTGTATCTGAGGCTAAAGCAAGAGAAGATACACCAAAGAATGATTCTGTGAATGCACAAGAACCTGTTGAAGAATCTTCTGAAGAGCCTGTTGAGTCAGCACCTGAAGAATCTTCTGAAGAAGCTGCTTAATTAGATTAAGAATAACTTTTTTTTATTTTTTTATTTTTATAATCCAAAATTCTCAACGAAATTCTCAATAACTCGATATTCCATTAAAAAATCCTGGCCCTTTTTTGTCAGGGAAAAAGTTTTTTTGTCTTTTTCTCCAATATCCAAACTTATGAAATTTTTAGTGATTAATTCGTTTATGTATTCCTTGAACATTTGAGGAGATAAATTTGATGCGTAGAGCAGTCTTGTTGGTTTTATTTTTCTGTTTCCTTGTATGGCTTTTAAGATATCTCTAATAATATTAAGTCTTTCTCGTTTTCTAGATGCCATTATCTGTCCCTCGTAACTTTAATTACACCAAATAAAAATAATAAAAATAAAAGAATGTTTAGCCCGTAGACTCCCATTAACATGGTTTTATCCCAATGAAAGTAATTTGCGGCAAGAAAGTTAAGGACCCACGCAATAAATCCCATGAGCATGGCAATAAAATAATATTTTAAAAATTTCCCTTTTGGAGTATTGTTGATGTAATTATTAAAACTTATTATTACAGCTAATGCGAAAAGAATAATTTGTGACCAAAGCATAAATGAGTGTGTTAGCCAAAGGTAATCTAGTAAAACGATTATGGCTGACATTAAGTAGAATACAATAATTTTCCCATTAAACAGAGAACTTCGCGAATGATTATCTAATTCAAATTTTTTCCATAAAAGGCTGTAAACTAAAAAGAATCCTGCCATAATTAAAAAGAATTCAAAGAGAATATTCATTATTATAAAATATGTTGGGGTAGCCATAAGATAGCCTGATCCTAAAATATATCTCACAAAAAAACCGAAGCCGAAGAAGAGGAAACAATTTCTAAAATATCTTATTCCTTGGTGGGAACTTAAACGAAAAAGTTTGTTTGTTCTTAGAACAATTACAAGGCATATTGAAATTATAATTAAAGCGTAAATTATTTTAATTAATTCTCTACTCTGAATAATCCAATCTATCATAAAATTGAGTCCCTTTTTTCTTATTTAAAGATATCTGTATAGGACTAATATGTATTATTTCTTCTGACGGCTTATAAAGAAGTTTTGGCTAAAATAATTATAAATAAGGTGACAAAATGAAAGAAATCGACCCTCCATAACATTCAAAAAATCAGGTTCTTGATTTTTCTAACCTCAACCATCTTTATCCCCAAGAACCTGATTTTTTTATTTAGAAAAGATTAAATACTTGAATGTTTTATTTAATCTATACTAATAATGTCTCCTAATTTTGGAGATAATTAAATACAAAATAACCAAATTACAAAATGCCACACCAATGCGTTAAATGCTCAAATATTATTTCTATTGGAAGTAGAGAATTATTAGAAGGATGTGAGAAATGTGGTGGTCGCTTTTTTTTCTATATTAAAGATGAGCAACTTGCTAAACTTAAAGAAAATCCTATTGAGATTCCTGAGGAAGAAAAAGTGCAAGTTGAAAAAGATATTCGAGAAATTGCTGGAATTACTGATGCGCAAGCGCCGGTTATTTTAGATATTGAATCAGTAAGGATGCTAGGCTCTGGAAAATTTGAAATTGATTTAGTAAATCTTTTTAGAAAAGATAGGCCTTTAATTTACAAATTAGAAGAAGGAAAATATATTATAGATTTGGCTACAACTTTACAAAAAAGCCTGAAAGAAATTAAGGAAATTAGAGATCCTGATGAGGATTAATTTCAATAATCTTATAAATCTGATTCTCCTTAATTAATTATGTCTAAAAAAGTTAATCAAATTTTAGAGCAAGCCTTAGATAGCGTTAGACCTTCTAAGGAAGACTTAGATTTAATTAATAATTCATTAAAAGATTTTTTGAAAAATTTAGAAAAAGAAATTAAAAAAAATAATGTTCTTGCTGAGCCTTTTGTTGGGGGAAGTTTTGCAAAACAGACAATGATAAAGAAAAATAAATATGATGTAGATATTTTCTTGAGATTTGATAAAAAATATTCTGATGAAGAAATTTCTTTGAAGGCGAAGAAACTTTTGAAAAATTTTAAAGGGGCTTCTATTGTTCATGGCTCTCGGGATTATTTTAATATTAATATTGCTCCTGGCTTTTTTATTGAATTAATTCCTGTATTAAAAGTTAATAATCCCAAAGAGTCTAAGAATATAACAGATCTTTCATGTTCTCATGTAAAATATATTCGAAAAAAAGTTAAAAATAAAAAATTGCTGGATGAGATTAGATTGGCGAAAGCGTTTTGTTATGCAAACAATTGTTATGGTGCGGAATCTTACATAAAAGGATTTTCAGGATATTCTTTAGAATTGTTGATTTATCATTATGGGAGTTTTTTGAAATTTATTAAGGAGATATCTAAGCAAAAGGGAAAATTAGTGATAGATATTGAAAAGCATTTTAAAAATAAAAATCATGTTTTAATGGACATAAATTCTTCTAAATTGCAATCTCCGATTATTTTAGTTGATCCAACATATAAGCAGAGAAATACGATGGCTGCGCTTTCTGAAGAAACATTGAAGAAATTTCAGAAGGCTTGTGTTAAATTTTTGAAAAATCCTTCGATAAAATCCTTCGAGCTTGAGAAAAAAGATTTGGAGAAAATAAAAAAACAGGCAATTAAAAGTAAATCTCAATTTATCTTGCTTGAAGCTCAAACAAATAAACAAGAGGGAGATGTTGCAGGGAGTAAATTATTGAAATTTTATAATCATCTTTTTGAAGAAATTTCAAAGGTTTTTGATTTGAAGAATAAGGGATTTAATTATAATCAGAAAAAATCTGCTAGATATTTTTTTGTTGTTAAGCCGAAGAAGGAAATTATTTTACAGGGTCCGTTTATTGATGATAAAAAAAATGTTGAACGATTTAAAAAACAGCATAAAAAAGTTTTCAAAAAAGGAAAACATATTTATTGTAAAGAAAAACCTGTTCAAGATTTAAAGAATTTTATTGAGCTTTGGAAAAAGAAGAATAAGAGGAAGATTCGGGAAATGTGGATTACTGGCTTGAAGGTTGTTTAATTTAATCTTTCATAATACTTAATTGGGAATTTTCTTAAGACATATGTTTCGCCCATAAAATTAGCCAAATATCCATCTTCTTTTCCAGAAGGGGGGGTTGCAGAATTTTCTTCGATGAGTATTTTCATTTCTTCTGGTGTTAGAGAATGTGGCCCTCTTCTTTTTACAGAATCTTTATTTTTTTCATCAATCATTTTATTTTCTCCCTTCCTCTCTAAAAACAAATGGACCATAAGAAGAAAGGTCTTCCTCAGGGTCGCCTAAATAGATTTTATCTCCGTCTCTTAATGACCTTGCCTGGTTTTTTATTAATCGTCTTACAACAATTCCATCTTCCTTTATCCAAGTTCCATTCTTAGACATATCTTCAATAGTAAATCCTAAATCCGGATTATAATCTATTTCACAATGTACTCTTGAGATTGAACCAAGGTCGCTAGAATTTGGGACTTTCCCAACCATGTAATGTGAGTTTTCCTCATATGCTCCTCTTCCTATAGTAAGGGGAAATTCTCTTCCAGATTTAAGTAAATCTATTTCCCATTCATTTCTTTTTGAACCCGGAGTATCTAAAACTCGAGAAGGATGGTCAATTAATGTTGCGAGAGTTCTATGCCCATCTTTAATAGGTTCAGCCATTTTAATTTGCTCCCATGGCCTTATCGAATAAACCTGCAAATGCTTTTGAGAAAAATTCTGAGTTTAGCCAGATTGCAATATCATTTTGCACAGAATCTTCTTTTGATATATAGAATAAAACTTCGTCTCTATCTACGATGAAGAATTTCGCGTCGATATCTATTTTTTTAATTTTAGTTTCTATTTTCTTAGAAATTTCATTGATTAATTTTTCGTCCCCAGATAAGGCAATTTTTACTTTAATTCCATTTTTCTTAAGTTTGCCAATTGTTTGAGAGAATAATTTAAGTTTTGAGTTCATTTCTTTTACGTTTGAGCAGATTATAACTTCTTTTTCTGCGTTTTGTAGAATTTCTTTAAGGTGATTTGAGATGTTTGATCTTCCTTTTAGAGATGCTGAAATGTCTTCTCTTTTTACAGGCTCCATCCCGCCTTGATAAAGATTTAAAAGATTTGCATATTCTTCTGTGTCGCTTACTTTTGCTAGACTTATGATTCTTTCTTTTGCACTTTCTTTAATGTTATTCTTAAGTTTTTCTAGGATAACATTTGGCTTCACTCCAATGTATTTAACTGGTTTTTCTAATTTGATTATTGTGAATCCTCTTTTCTCTAGCCCTTCTAAAACATCGTATGTTCTTGAGCGCGGGACGCCTGAGATTGTTGCGATTTCACCTGCTGTTGCAATTCCTTTTCCAAGCAAAGCTAACCATACTTTTGTTTCGTAAACATTCAGACCAAAGTAATCTTTGATTTTGTTTATTAATTCTTGTTTAATTATCATTTTATCTTAAAACTCTTGGGAAACAATCATTATTTCCACATAATTTATTTAATTGAGTTCCTGAAATTCCATTTGGGAATGTATATGGAAGTATTAAATTTCCTTTTACTATTACTGGGGCTATTACATCGTATCTAATTTTTTCTTTAGTTAATGCCCTCCCTATACTCTCTCGAGAGAAATTATCAGAATCTCCTTTGCAAAGTCCAACTAATCCGAGTATCATCCCGAAACAACCATCATTATTTTTTTGCAATCCTACATACTTAAAATATTCTTCTTTGTTTGTCATACCTTTGGGGTAAGAACTTTCGTTTATAAATGTTTCGATTGTGTTACTTTTAGAAAGGGAGAACAAAAATGAATATATGAACGCCCCGACCGCAGATAGGTACAATGTGGAACATTAGGGATTTTAAGCATTATCTATTTTAGTCTTAATTAGTTCGGCTTGTTTAACAACTTTTAATAAATAGTCTATATATCCTATTATTTGGTACGCAGTTTCTATTGTTAATTTTCCCTCATTATGTGCTTTTTGATTTCTATGGTATTTCATCATCCCCATCATAATAAGCTTAAACCCCTCTTTTTCTTCTTCATCTTCAGAAGCAATAATTTTTAGTTTTCCATTATTTTTATCAAAAGCTTGGGACATTAAATTAAAGCCTGTGCTATTTAATTTTGATTTTTCTTTTACTCTAATTTCTAAATGTCTTTGAGCATGTGAAACTGCATTCCAATAATCCATCCCATTAAATGCTTCCTTACATGAATCTAATAATCTAGAATCTGAAACCATATCTTTTAAAAATAATTTTGGTCTTTCAAATTCATCCCCCCTTTGTTTCAATTCTTTAATATAATTTTTTCCTTCTGAAGTAAGGACATTAAACATAGATGAACGTTGCTTAGGGTCTTGCATGATTATTCCTGCAATCTTTAATTCATTATATCCTTCCCATGCCAACGTTTTTTCTTCTTCAGATAATTTTCCCGAATTTAAAGAGGGGATGATAGTATCCGCCCCATGAGAAACTCTTGATTTGGGAGCAGAATATTTTTCTAGCATTAGAAGAAACATATTTTTCAATTGAGTTTTTGTAAACATATTTTAATTAATTAAATATTCTACTTAAATCTATCCTACAACTCTCGTACATGTACAACACTACCACAGGTTCTATTTAAAATGTCCAAGTTTCTCTTTTTTATGAAAATAGACCCATACAAACATGAAGAAAAATATAAACGATGGATGGAGAAAGTTAAGGTAGAAGGTATTCCAGATATAAGTAAAGAAAATTCTAAGATTATACTCCAATATATTTTAGATATGGAGCATGGATTAAACGTTTCTCTGAAAAGTGTTAAGGGTGGTAGAAGTTATATTCGTCTTAATACAATCAAGGAGAAAACTATTTTCTTTTCTAAAAAATTTAAAGAGATATATAATTTAGATAATATAACTCAAATAAATGAAGACCAATTAGTTTTATTTTTCTCTAAAATGCAAAAAGGGGACATAGCAAGACAGGATGGAAAAAGATATCTTTCAACGAATTATTTTGTAAAAGTGTTTAAGGCTTTTTGGCATTGGTATCAAACGATTAATAGAAAGAAAGGAATAATCTTACTAGACATAACTATTGATTTAGATTCTAGAGGGGAAAAGCCAAAATGGGTTTATCTAACAGAAGAACAAGTTAAGAAATTATTTGATAATGCTCAGCCAAAATACAAGGCTTTGATTATGTTTCTATTGGATTCAGGAATTCGTTCTCCAACAGAGCTTGTAAATGTAAAAGTTTCAGATTTGTATAATGATTGTGAAGAATTACATATAAGAGAAGAGGCAAGTAAAACTTTTGGAAGAAAGATCAAATTAATGATTTGTTCAGATTTATTAAAGCAATATATTAGAGAAGAGAGTTTAGAAAAAGATGATTACTTGTTTTCAATTAAGCCACAATCTGTTAATAAATATCTAAAAAGGCTTGCCTTGAGGGTTTTAGGCGAAGGAAAGAGCCTTGCAGGAGAGAGTTATGCAAAATTAACAATGTATGATTTTAGGCATGTTTCTTGTTGTTATTGGTTGCCGAGATATAAATCTGAATCTGCCTTGAAATATAGATTTGGTTGGAAAAAGTCTGATAAGATTCATTATTATTCTGAGTTGTTAGGAATGAAAGATACAATCACCGAGGACGATATGTTTGTTGATATTACTAAAACAGATTTGGAAAAACAACTTAATGATTCTAATAGAAAAAGAGAATTATTGCAAGAACAAGTTCAAGTTATGGAAAAGCAAATGGTTGAGATAAGAGATAGGTTGGCGGGGGTTAGAGAGCATATTTAGGAGGGAACAAACAGAAGATAGTTTATTTTTAAGGGGTGGTTTTAAATAAATTCAATTATTATATTTGCAACCAAGTCTTCTACAAAATCTATCACCTTAGAATCTTTTATTGTTATTAAATTTGGATGAGACGCAGTATTTCTCGTGCCTAACTTTTCAACTAATATTTTTCTTTCATTATTATCAATAATCCTTGAAGCCCTGCATGTTTCAATAAAAGTTTCTTCTTTGATATCAGAAAAATCTTTTATAACCCTTATTCGTTTATTTTTTGTATTTCTTCTCAACCACTCTACATTAAAATCATTTAACCTTGTTTTATTGGAAAAAACGTTCTCTTGTAAAGTATTTATTGTCAATATCCAAACCAATATAATTGTGGCTCTTTTTGCGCCTATATTAAAACAATCTATTGCTTCTTCTAAAAAATCTTTTGAATCTTTATTTTTTATTTTTGGAAGCAAATCTTTTAAATCATTTTCTATTTTGTTTTTTTTAGAATTTCTTTTAAAAGAAAAATATTCTTCCCATTTTTCTTCTTCCTTTGTAAATAGCTTGTATTCCCCCCTTTTTCCACTAAGCATTCTTTTGATTTTTGGACTACTCAAATTTTTTAATTTTTCAGGAATGTTAGATGGGACATCATCTCGAAGATTATCAAAGATTTTTTTTATATTTCTTGGAGCAAATATTTTTTCTCCTGAGAAAAAAAGATAAAGATAAGCAATAGCACATACTTTATCATCCATTTTCAAATCAAAAAAACCTTCTTTTTCAAATAAAATTTCTTTAATTTTATTTTCCATTTTTAAAAATTTCCTCTTTAACTTTTTTCAATTTCCAATTTGGGATATTATATCCCTCTCCTCTTTTATTTTCCACTAGTTTTTTGTAATGTGTACAAAAAGCATTTTTCGCATCACTTGAACTGATTAGAGACTTCTCTTCAACTTCTTTAAGTACAGCAAATTCAGAATCAACAATTTCTTTAATTTTCATTGCTTTTTTTGCTACTAAGTAAACTAATGCTTTTTTCATATTAGTTAACTCATCATATTTTTTAGAAAAATCTAAATTCCCTCGGGGGTCTATTGTAAGAAGGGGTTTTAATATTTCTGCGATAAGTTTTATAGAGGATTCTTTATTAGATTCTACAAAAATTTCATCCAAGGGATCTGTTTCCTTTTCATCCATTTTTTATTTTTTTCTTTAATTTATTTTCTAAATATTCTCCTCCTTCTTCAGAAATTGAATAATTGTAAGCAAGAGTTTTCCCAATAAAAAATCTTTTTCTATCAGTGTATTTTAAAGAACCTTTTTGATTTAATGCTACACTAATTCTTTCAGATTTTTTTGTAATATTAAAAACTTCTTTTAAGATAAAACTTATTTCTGGAGGAGTTAAGCATTCTATTCCCTTATTTTTCATTTCTTTAAGTATAAGTAGGGCAAGGGGTAAAAGATTTTTTATATTATGTATTTCAGGATATTGGCTTCTATTTAATTTTGATGAAAGCGATAATTTTCTATCTTTAGATTGTTTTTTTGATTCTAATCTATTCATCCCAATTATAGCTTTTTTTGGTTTTTTGCTAGAGTTATTTGTTTTAATATCTATCTCAACTTTTCCAGGAGTCATAAGAAAATTTTCTATATTTTCAACCTTAGTCAAAATTTGTTTTAAAATCTCTTCATTATTCATTTTCTAAAATTTTATGTATAAATCTTGGTTTAATTTGATGAATATCTCTATCTATATCTTCTATAAATCCTTCTTTTCTTAAGTCAGATAATCTCGCTCTTATTTGTTCTTTGGGTTTTTTTAACACTCTTCCTATTTCTTCTTTTTTCACAGAAGGAGAAATTCTCTCTTTTTCGGGTTTGTCTGCAAAAAAATCTTCAATTTTTCTTGCAATAAATTTAACTATGAGCATAAATTTTATTTTATCCTTATCCCCAAGGGGTTTTTTAAAATATATATTTCCATTCTTGTCTAATTCGCAAATATGACTTATTTTCTCCCCAAGAATAATAAGGTCTTTCTCTTCAAAATTTTCATCATCTTTAATTAATGATTTTCTTATTTCATCAAGACTTTTCATTTTTCTCCTTTATTTTTAACAAAATTTCCTTTACTTTTTTATAATTATCAATATTCAAATGGTAAGAGCCTTTCTCGGATTTTAATATTACCTTTTCTCCTAAAAGCTTATTCATTGGTGCTGGGATTGTTGTTCTTGGAACTCCTAGTTTTTCTGCAAGTTCTGAAAGAGTTATATTTGGACTTTCTTTTAACTTTGATTTATACGAAAAATAATTTCCAAGAACAAATAAAAATATTTTATCATTGTTATTAAAATAAGAAGAATCTTCTAGATATGTTTCCCCTGTTTCTTCAATTATATTTACTATTCCTTTGCTTAAAATTACTAATGAACTCAATCTTTCAGTAACCTTTTCTTTACTAACGAACAGTTGGCTAATTATCGTTTTCTCGTCGGTGTTATGTTCCATTTTTATATTATTATTAGTTTACTTAACCTATAGAATATAGTAGGGTATATAAATGTTTCTAGTTACTAATATGCGTTTTTAATACTCTTTTTGAACAATTTATAGACATTTAATTAATCTAAGAATATTGTTCTTTGATGGATAAAAAATTACTGAGAGATTGAGTTCATTAGTAATTTTAAGCAAAGGAATAGTAAATATAATTGAAGAAACAGGGGAAACATATCTAGAAGATTCTTCTTATTTTAACACTTTCTCCAACATCCTCTCAATCCGATCTAACTGAGGTTGCTTCCTCAATTTAACACGACAAAGCTCAGCCAAAGAAACCTTTCTCTCTTCTGCTTCAACTCGAAGCTTATTCAACTCTCTAGTCTCAATCATTAAATGAAGTTGAGCATTCTTTTTCACTTTCTGCCTCCGAATTTCTTTTTGTTAATTTTAATTCAATGATCTCTATTAAAGTGAAAATCTCTTCAACAATATCTTTTGTTTTTTCCATAAACAACCAAGGCACTAAAATTATTTAAGCGAGCGTGCGGTTAAAATATTATAAGCACACAAAATGACAATTACAGGCAAAAGAAAAGAAAAGGGAATTTGGGTAAAAGAATATACTCTTTGGACAAGGGTACAAATTGCAATATTAGCTTATTTCAATAAACACAAAAACAAGCCTGCAACATACAGAGAAATTGCTAGAGCATATGGCAGAGCAAATTACCCAGATTATAAGAAGGCCTGTGATAAACTTGCAAGGAGAGGTTACTTAGAAAAATTAAAAGATGGTTCCTTTAATGTTAGTAAAAGCGATTGGGAAATGGTTAAGATAGGCACAGAAACAACAACAAGGTCTTTACCATATTTCAATAGTTATCTTAAAAAAGTTAGGTAAGTTAGGTTTGCTAAGGTTTAGTGGGGTTTCTTTAGGTTTAGTAAGCTTAAATGGGTTAAATGGGTTAAATGGGTTAAATGGGTTAAATGGGTTAAATGGGTTAAATGGGTTAAATGGGTTAAATGGGTTAAATGGGTTAAATGGGTTAATAGTTTCAAATGGAAGAACTTCTAAAACTATTAAGAGTCAATAAAAGAGATGAAATTAAACAAAATGATTCTAATTAAAATCCACTAAGAATTCTTATTGTATCATAAACTGCTTGTTCTCTAGCTTGAGAAATTGCTTGTTGATTTTGTTGTGTTTGTACCCAAGAATTATATTGTGTGACCAAGGAATTCAAATTATTTGCTGTTGTAGTAATGAAAATTGCGTTTTCATCTAGTCCAGATAATAGGGTTTGCTTATTGGTAAAAACATTCCCCTCTTGTAAAAGAAAATTTTGAGCGTTTACTACATGGTTTGCATATGCTTCTAATCTTGGTTGTAAATTATTAACGCAAGGAGGAATTTGCTCATAAGACATTCCACTTGGGCAATATTGATTAATTATCTCATCCGTTTTTCCCGAATCATAATTCATGATTTCGATATGCTCTTCCCATTTTGCATCTGCCTCTTCATAGGCTAGATTTTTTTCATAGTTATTTTTTACCGAAGAATATTCACTATAACTTGTGTAACATTCTCCATTATAGCAATATGTTTGGGAATTAGTTTCGGAAATATCTTCCTGATAAGTATTGTGTTCAATATATTCATATGTAGAAGTATTAGTGGCGTCCCAGTCTACAAGAAAAAAAGCTAACAGAATAAAAACAACTCCTACAATAATTGAAGCATAAATCCAATCTTTTTTGTAAGTTTTCCCTGTTTTTACCATTCCACTTATTAATGGAATGTATCTTTTAAAGCTTTCCACGTGTTTGTGGTATGGAAAGAAGGGGCGGTTTAGAAATAAAAAAGAAAATTTTGAAAGTCTTAAGGGAGAATGGCGAAATTTCTTTAGGAGAAATAGAGAGAAAAACCAATGCAAATAATATAACTATACTCAATCATCTTAAAGAATTGGAATTCTTTGGAAGAGTTGAAATTATTAAACATAAAAAGAGTGAAAAGACTGGAAGACCTTTTACAAGTGTTAAATTAATCAAATAGATTTTTGATCCAAACTTTTATAAACTAAAGGATCTAATATTAAATATGAAAGGGGTTAAAGTTGCAGAATTATTTGCAGGCGTCGGAGGATTTAGAATTGGATTAGAAAATGCTTCTAAAAAATTTAAAGTTGTTTGGAGTAACCAATGGGAGCCTGGAACAAAAACTCAATCTGCTTCTGAAATTTATGTTGATAAATTCGGGGGAAAGGGACATTCTAATAAAGATATAGGAGAAGTCAAACACAAGGATATCCCTGACCATAATTTACTTGTGGGAGGATTTCCTTGCCAAGATTATTCTGTTGCAAGAACTTTGAAAAACTCAACTGGGATTGAAGGAAAAAAAGGGGTCCTTTGGTGGGAAATTGAGGGAATCTTGAAAAAGAAAAAACCAGAATTCTTAATTTTAGAAAATGTAGATAGATTACTAAAATCTCCTGCAAATCAAAGAGGAAGAGATTTTGCAATTATTTTATCCTCTCTAAATAAATTAGGATATTTTGTTGAGTGGAGAATAATTAATGCGGCGGATTATGGAATGCCTCAAAGAAGAAGAAGAGTTTTTATTATGGCATATCAAAAGAAAAGTTCAATTTACAAAGAGATTAAAAAAAAGAAAAATCCAGAGGCTTGGATTACTAAAGAAGGAATTCTTGTGAAGGCATTCAAAATTAAAAAGAAAGCATTCAAAATTAAAAAATTCGTTTTAGATAAAGATACCCTCAAAATTTCAAATAATTTTGGGAAAGGTTTGAAAATTAGTCCGTTTGAAAATTCTGGAATTATGATTAACAATAAGGTTTCAACATTGAAAGTTTTCCCTAATTATACTGGAGAAACAGTTATACTAAAAGAAATTGTTTTAGATGAAAATACAATCGAAGAAGAATTTTTTATTAATGGAGATTTTGAAAAATGGAAATATGAAAAAGGAGCAAAGAAAAAAGAAAGAGTTGATAAAAAAACAGGATTTAAATATACTTATGCAGAAGGTTCAATGATATTCCCTGATTCATTAGATGCACCTTCAAGGACTATAATAACAGGAGAGGGAGGGACTTCTCCCTCGAGATTTAAGCATGTAATTAAAACTAAGAGTGGAAGATTAAGAAGATTAATTCCAATTGAATTAGAAAGATTAAACATGTTCCCCGATGACCATACAAAAGGACATTCCAATATAAAAAGAGCTTTTCTGATGGGCAATGCTTTAGTTGTAGGAATTATTGAGAAGATTGGAAGAGAGCTTGCCAAGAGAATTAAGGATTAATCTTCTCGTTTTACAATAAATATTTTTGTTGCGAGTTCTTTTAATTTTTCTTTTCTTATAATTATATTCACAGACATCTCAGCAAAATGGGTTGATAGATAAAATTTACAAAACTCAAATTTATTTTCATAGAAGCTACCTGGATTGCCCTTCTTCCTTAAATTCCCACTTATTCTTTCTGAAGTTATTTTATTCAATCCCTGAGAACCCAAAAACTCTATAATTTTCTTCCTTTCTATAAGTATGCAGTTTAATTTATTTATCTGGTCCGAAGTAATGCTCTTTCCTTCCGAATCAGAAAAAATAGAGATTAGAAGATAATATTGAGTTTTATAATGCTCTCCGAATAGCCACCCCCCAGTTAATCTTCCTTGCTGTAATGAATCAACTTCAAATGCAAATGTTGGTATGTCCTTGTTTATGTAATCTATTTGTGCCTTTTCGTCAACAATTATTTTATTTAATCCGTCAATAGAAAACTTAACATCCTTTCCCTTGAGTTGATTTTCTTTATCAGTAAATCTTTCGAAATCTGAAACTTCTTTCTTATAGAAATATTTATCCAAAAATTTCTCAATCTCTTTCGATGCATTGGAATCTTCTTTTCTGAATGATTTTTTCATATTAAATTTTCTTTATTATACCCTTGTTAAAATTTCCTTCTTTAACTTTTTCAATTCTAAATGTTTTTGGAGCATTCAATCCAATTAAGATTGTTGGGACTGTTAAAAGAGTGTGCATAGGCTTAAGATATCTTATTGCCTTTTCATAAGATCCCACTGCACCATCAAAAGCTCCCGCTTTTTTCATATCTTCGCTAACTAAAATTATAACCCCTACTTTTGTTTGTATAGCTTTCCTAACGTGATTCATTTCACTAGCCAAAGTTGGTTTTGTTAAATTCCAAGCAAGTGCTTCACCATGATTAAAAGATACTTCTATTGAAATTGATTCTTTCGCAAAATCTAATCTCCAAATTGTTTCTTTTTTCTGAGAATATTCTGGGTCTTGAAAAATTGGAGCTTCAGGAAGCCAACCCCTTTCAGACAATCTTTCTTTAAGCAAGTTATTAATTGCTGAAGAAAGACTCATTTTATTTTTTGAAATAGGGAATTTATTAATTAAGTCTTTTTCGGAAATATTTTTAATAACTTCTTGCAATTCTTCCCAAATCTTTTTATGCTGAGTTTCTAATAATTCTAAACCATTTCTATGGGAATAAGTTTTAAATTCCATAATAAAGAGATTGAATAAAGCTATAAAAAACCTCCGAAAAAATCCCTAATGTTCCAAAGTGTACGAACGCCCCGACCGAAGCCAAAACCTTTAAGGCATATCGAGGGAGTGTCTTTTTTTATCTTTAATATTATATTTTGTCGATGCTGTTTAACTTTTTAAAGATTGTCGAGATTGAGTTGGTCTATTGATTTTAAATTCTAAAACACCCCCTCAATATCTTTCTCACAAAGACTTAATTCTCATTTTATCTATGATAATTTAACTTTTTGAATAATTTCTAACATTTAATAAAGCAAGATGGATAATGTCATCTTTATAAAGGGACAAAATATGAAATTTTATGATATTAGAAAAAATGTTAAACCCCTTGTGGAAGGGAATAAAGTTTATTGGAAAAATGGCAATTCCATTAGCTTACTTAGCAAATTGTGAAATTCCATTAGAAGATTTAGGAATTCCTGATGCAGAAGAATTAGCATGTTCTGTAAATATGTTTCCAGACTTAGAACCAATAGATTTTATAGAATATGAAAATGATGATGGAGATTTAATTCAAAAAGTAAGAGTATATATGGAAGATGATTCATGCTCAAATAATTTTAGAGTAAAAATGAGAGAAGTTTTAGATGGTGTTGAAGGTTCATGGAAAAGGTATGATGGACAAAAAACACAAATATTAGGAAAAGATTGCACATTGGGTGGTTATTTTAATGCTGAATTAAATATTTTAACTCCTGCTATTATTGGTGGAGAAGATTTACATTACGATGTAAAAATAGTTGATTCATGCAAGGGTGAAAGTAATATTGCTTCTGTTTATAGAATGGAAGATGAAACAGACGACGATACCCTAGATGATGATACTAAAAGGTTAGATTAATATCTTTCTCACAAAGACTTAATTCTCATTTTTTTAAACTTCAAAATTCCCAAAGAAATAATTATTATTCCTAAAATTATCAATGAACTATTCAAAGCATTGATTTTAATTCCAATTAAATTAAGATAAAAAACTGATAAGGGAACTATCGCAATAGATAAGGCAAAACTTAATGCAATTCTTTCTATCAAATCAATTCCTTCTTTATCTGAATCGAATTTTTTTGTTTTTGGGAAGAATATGAAAGAGATGATAAATCCTGGAATAAATAGAACATAAATTGAACCAAAAATAATTCTTAATGCTCCTAAATAAGATAAAGAAGTAAATCCAGATATTGTTAAAGAAATTAAATTCAAGGTGAAAATAGCAATTAATATTCCGAGTCCCCATAACAAGGGTTTATTTTTGTAAACCTTTTCCTTGATTTTCTTAACTTTTATTTTTTCATCTTCTTGAAATTAAAAAAATTATTTATCAATCGAACGATATATTTTCTATATTTGAAAGTATTGGCATGAGAAGAATACGCCAACCAACCCTCAAAAGAATCAATAATTTTCTTTCTATTTATTAATTCTTGTTTAAACAAAAATTTCATCTTATTTAATTTTCTCTCAAAATTTTTCATATTGCTTTTTCTTAAAAGTCTATGATTATAAAAAATTCTAAATCCTAGAAAGCCGATCCCTTTTTTGAGATTAATAATTTTGGATTTATCTGGATGAAGTTCAAGATTTAATTTAGATGAAAGAAATTTATTTATCTCTTTTTCCCAAATTTCTAGTTGCCTTTTTGAATTGTGTAATAAAACAAAATCATCAACATAACGAATATAATACTTTACTTTTAGTTTGTGTTTTACAAATTGGTCAAGTTCGTTGAGATAAACATTTGCGAAAAATTGCGAAGTTAAATTGCCTAAAGGCATTCCTTCCTGCTTCACATAAGTTTTATTTAAGTCTTCTATCGAAGAAAAGGAAGCTTCTCCGAGAGCCTTATTTTCTAAAATTTTCTTAATTAATTCTAAAACTCTCTCATCAGAAATTTTTCTTTTTAATATGCTTAATAAAATCTTATGATCTACATTTTTGAAATAATGTTTAATATCTGCTTTTAACACAAAACAATTCTTAGTATTATTTTTAGAAACTTTTCTTTTAAATAAATCAAATCTCTTCAAAGCCTTATGAGTTCCTTTTCCTATCTGATTTGCGTGTGAATCATAGATAAAAGACTTTTCAAACAGAGGCACAATCAAATTGCAAATAGCGTGATGAACAACTCTATCTCTAAAAGCAGATTTAGAAATTTTACGTGTTTTTGGATCTCTCAAGATAAATGTTTTCATCAAACAAGGTTTATATGTTCGACTTGAAAGTTCGTTATTTAATTTAAGAAGATTTTCTCTTAAATTGCTTTCAAATCTTTTAATATACCTTTTCTTAGTTTTTCCTTTTCGAGCCCTTTTAAAAGCAAATAAAAGATTATCATAAGAACATAATTTTTTATACATTTGATTATAATCAGCAATAAGCTAAGCTATTCTACGAACCGCCCATTGTCATTGTCAAGATTGTTCCTGCCATTAACCCTAGACCTGTTCTCAAGCCTGTTGACATACCACGCCCGGCTAAATAGCCCTTTTATTTTGAAGATTTCCACCACTGCTTCATTTCTGTTGCAGTTGAATTTTATAACAACAATGTTGCCTTAATAAAAGGACGTGTAGCTCAGCTTACTTCGCATAAATGCGGTTGCTGATAGAAATTTCTTTGAATTAGAATTTAAAAAGATTGCTAAAGAAAGATTTAAAGTTTTTTTCTTAAATCTTTAAAAGGCTTAAGAGCATCTGGAAGCAATGTTTTTTCTAAGTTTGCGATTGCATTATCCATTGCTTTCAAATCTGCAGGAGAATAAGTTTTAATGTTTGGAGAAACATTCTCCGACTCGCCGTTTTGCACCTCCGGTGCTACACCTACGAACCGCCCATTGACATAGTCAAGATTGCTCCAGCCAAGAACCCCAGACCTGTTCACAAGCCCGTAGACATACCACGCCCGCATTTTTACATGGTCGCTTGAAGCTGAATCAGGGTAAACTCCCATCATTGTATCATAACCGTGTGTTTCTTTTCCTTCTGCAAAAATATAATCAACAACTTCTCCAAGAAATTCTTTTCCCCTCATTAATGCAATTAAAAGGGGATTTTCTTTTGCTTGTTTTTTTGTTAAATCTTTATCAATATACTTTTCAATATCTTTTCTTGTAAATTCTGCACCTTCCAAAGTATCATAGTGATCAACAGGCAAAATCAAAGCACCATTTCTTAATTTACTTTGAGCATTCATTTCTCTCAAATCTTTAGAATCAAGAACAATTTTTATTCTTCCATCTTGAGCATAAGCAACTCCATCACCAGTATCAAAATAATTATTCACCCAATCTGGAAGGTCTTTGCCATATTGCAATCTTGCCTTCATCAAACCTTCAACAGATAAAGGAGTTCTACCTTCAGCTATAAGTTTAGGCATTTGATCTACATTACTTCCATAAAAATCCTTGAAATTTTCTCTTTGTGGATTAAGTTGCATTGTAATATTCAGACATAACTTTTATTTATAAATCTTTCGGTGGTGTTACTATTCTAAAAAGGGTACATTAAAAGTTAAAATTACTTTCTGGGCTATTAAATAAATGTAATCTATACAGAGACCCTAAAAGTGGCTTTTTTCAAAAAATAACCGACGACAAAGTAAAAACACATCCAAAAAAATAGATGTCAATTTTTAAACATTTTCTTCAGATTTTCACACACCCACTTTCGCTGGGAGCATCTTCCAAATTTTTTATATTTCTGAACTAAATCTCGTTTTGAAACCACAATAAGCCAATTATTTTTATATCTCGAATTAAGAAAGTTTATTTTTTCATTAAGTTGTTTTTTCTTTTTCAACAAAGTTCCAGTTTCAATTTCGATAGCAAAAATTTTATCTTTAATTCTAAAAGTCAAATCAGCATCTCTTGTTTCATGCTCAATTATATTTTCAATATCATCATATTTTTTCAATAATTTTTTTACAGACCAAACCAAAAAAGCATGTGTGACTGAATGATTTAAAGGAGGTTTAACCAGAACAGTTATAACTCTTTTCTGAAAAACACAATATTCATTAACCTGCTTATATCCTTTTCTTAAAAGTATTTCAATTTCTATTTTGTTCAATTTAGATTTCTCAAATACTTTATTTTCGCCAATATCTAAATTAGATTTTAGAAGGGCAATTTCTTGTTGTTTTGTTTGCCTTAATTTTTTCTTTTCTTCTTCTAATTCAAATATCTCTCTCTTGATAATACACTTTCTATCTTCTAAAAAATTCAAATCATTCTTATGATTCAGATTAATAATAAAATTTTCTATCTGGATAATTTTAATTTTTAACTCAGGATATTTTTCTAAAAAGTATTTCTTTTTTAGTTTTTTTAAGTTATCTTTTAGATTTTGATAATTTAAAAGATTTATATCTTCACCCATAATCTCTTCAATGTATGCCTTTTCTTCAAAAATTTTCCTTCTTTTATCCCTAATTTTAAAATAAATATTTCTAAGAATATAAACTAATAAAATTCCAAAAATAAGAAAAAATATTAGATTAGGAATATAACCCTTAAGAATCAAATAAAATAAAGAGATAATTTTTTCTTTAGCAAACAAGATTTTTTCATTTAATTTATCATAAAATGAATTTAGGAGAATTGCTCCTATGAGAATAAGAACAATCCAAGAGTCTGAATTTAAATCCAAATTTCTTTCTACGAGACAACCTCCATTTTAATTCCCAATTCTTTTACTAATAATAAAATCTTTTGCATTTGATCTCTCAAGTGTTTATTATCTTCTTGCAAGAACTCCGCTTTCTGTTCATTTTTAGCCAATCTTTTCTCTATTTCTGTTTTAGTAATATCAATTAAAATATCTTCTTCAGAAATAGTGTCTTTCATTCCTAATAATTCAGAATAATAATGAATCTTATCTGATTTTTTCCATCCAAACCTATATTTCAAAGCACTTTCACTTTTATAACGAGGAAGCCAATAACAGCAACTACAATGTCTGAAATCATACATCGACAACCTAGAATATAATTCTCCAGCCTCACTCAACCCCTTGCCCAAGACCTTAACTGCTAATATTTTAAGATATCTATTAACAACTGCAGGATTAATGTTAAATAACTGATCTTCGGAATTTAATTTATTTTCTTCAATATAATCTTTAATAATTTTAGAACAAAGCATTAATTTAATTCTCCTACCAAAAGTTTTGCTTATTTCATCTCTTATCTGCAATTCAGTATAATTATTGTATAAATCTCCAACTCGCACATTAATTAATTCTGTTGGGGCTCTAATTCCTGTGTCAAATAAAAAAATAATCAAAGCTCGATATCTGTGCCCCGCTCTTTCATATAAATTCTTAACCTGTTTTTCGGTTAAGTAAACCCATTTTGGTTTTTTTGATTTAGTATTTAAGTCTGAAGTTATGTCTTGTATTTCAATGCCCTTTTTTCTAGAAATTTTTTGATACCAATGCCAAAAAGCCTTGAATATTTTAACATAAGTACAAACACTTATGAAATCATTTCCATCCTGTCGTTTAATTGCCCCCTTCTCCATATCTGAAAAAAATTGAAACAATTGTTCTTCCTTAATCTCTATCACACAGCCTAAATTAAAACGCGTGTTAAACTTTTTAGAGAAAAATATAAGCTTGTCCCTTAAAGTATTTAATCGATTATATCCTCTTGCCCCCTTTACACTTGCTGAAGAAATATTTACCCCAATTTCCATATCATTAATATATTTTAAGATAATTTCTGAATCTTCTTTACTAATTTCTGGTATGCCTTTTTTCACTGATTCCTTCCATTTAATATATCTCTCCTTATGTTTATATGGGTCTATTTTCATTCTTTTTTGTTAATCTATCTTGTTTTTATTTATCTGCTATCTTTTGTGTACTCGTCGGTCTTCTAAATTTATAAACAATCTGTATGAAATTAGTATAAAAAAGAGTTCCCAAAATTGGTTCAAAATGTCCTACGCCCTCGCCGAGATTCGAACTCGGGTCACCGCCGTTCTCCAAAGAGTTGCATTGAGATGCTAGACTTCCTCTCTCATCGAGATTCAATCCTCATTTGAATAAATCTAATTGAGAGGGCGGCATACTTGGCCTCTGTACTACGAGGGCATTGAATTAATAAAAGAATCGGGTTTAAATGGGTTTTTATTCAGATTTATAAAGTATTTATTTCTTATATTCTCATGCGTAAAAGATATAGCTTTTCTTCGAGAAGAACCGGGAATATTAAAAACATCCGGAAGCAAAGGAAAAAGTACCCAGATGTTTTGCACGAGGTAGTTGAGACTTCGGACATTGTTTTGCAGGTTCTTGATGCGCGTTTTATTGAAGAGACTAGAAATTTAGATATTGAAGAAGAAATAAAGAGAAAGGGAAAGAAATTAATTTATGTTTTGAATAAAGTAGATTTAGTTGAAAAGCCAAAGAAAAAAGATAGGAAAAATTTGATTCCTAATGTTTTGGTTTCTTGTACAAAAAGAATGGGAATAAAAGAATTAAGAGATTTAATAAAAAGAGAGGCTTCTAAATTAGATAAAACTTTAGAGAAAAAATATGATAAAATTTTAGTTGGTGTGATTGGTTATCCTAATACTGGGAAGTCGTCTTTGATTAATTTACTTGTAGGGAAATCTGTTGCTGGCACTGGGTCTGAGGCTGGCTTTACCAAGGGTTTGCAGAAATTAAAATTGACTCAGGATATGCACTTGCTTGATAGCCCTGGGGTTATTCCAAAGAAAGAATATTCTTCTGCAGAAAACGATGCTCTTGCAAAACACACTATTGTTGGCGGGCGTTCTTTTTCACAAGTTAGACATCCTGAAATGGTTATAGATGTTATTATGAAAAAATTTCCTAATGTATTGGAAAAATATTATAAGACAAAATCTGATGGGGACGCTGAGCTTTTTTTAGAGAAGCTTGGGAAGAAATTGAATTACTTGAAAAAAGGTGGAGTTGTTGATGAAGATAAAATTGCACGGAAGATTTTGAAAGAATGGCAGATTGGGAATATTAGGGTTTAGAACAATATTTCTTTTACGAAAAGATTTGATTCCCTTTGTTCACGATTAGTTAGCTCAAAACAGACTTGTCAAGTTTTTCGCTCTGAGAATTTAAATTATCAAGATGAATTTCTTCATTAATTATAATCCCACAGAAAAATCTGCACTTGTGCGATTTTGAAGTTAATGTTATTGAGCAACTGGTTGCGAGCTATTTTGTAAAGTGTAAACTTCATAAGTTTAATTTCTTGACAACCATAACATTTATAAATATTATAATCAATATAATAGTTATGGAAATGACAACAATTGCTGTATCAAAAGATGTAAAAGAAAAAATAAGCGAATTTGGGAATAAAGGGGAAACTTTTTCGAATATTTTATTGAAGTTATATAAGAGTGCTGTTCAAAGGCAACTTCATGATTTGTTATATAATGAAGAAGGTTGTGTTACTGCGAAAGAAGCTTTAGAGAGGGCCAAGAAAAGATGGCCAAAGTAATCTTTTCTATAGATTTAGAGAATCAAATTAATAAAAAATTTAAGGACGAATCTGTTGAAATTTTTGAATTACTTTATTCTCTTGAAAAAAACCCAAAAAAAGGGAAACCCCTAGGAACTATCGCAGGTACGATAATTAAAGAATTAAAATATAAATCATTTAGGTTTTATTTTATAACAAGTGGATATTTAGTGAGAGTTTTGGAGGTTGAAGAATTGCAAGATTTAGTAATAAAAATCGTGCGAATGTCTGATAAAAAATCTCAACAAAAAACAATTGATGAAATAAAAGTTATCTTGAGAAAATTGGGTGGAGAAGGATTTTAAAATTTCTTAACAACATTTATAAATATAAAGATCATAAACTAATTATGATAAAAAAGGTGTTTGTTGGATTTGTTTTTTGTGTGATGTTAATTAGCTTTGTTTCTGCTGGACTTTTTGGAAGTGATGAGAAAAGTATTAGTTGTTTTGGTAAATTGCAACCAGATTTTTTTAATAAAGATAGTGTTACACTACATAGTGTAGGAGATACAGATAGCAAACTAACAGATAATTGCAAAGATGAAAATCAATTAAAAGAATATTATTGTAAAAAAAGAGGTTGCACTTATCCAACTGATTGTGCTTCAGCAGAGGAAATTTTGGGTAAAGAACTTTATGATTGCCCGAATGGATGTAAAGATGGTGCTTGTGTTAAAGATGGAAATGAAAAAAGTGATGTTGAGTAAGAGCAATTTTGTGTAGATGCCCAAGATTTAGAAAATCCTAAAAATATTTTCTTAAATAAATTTACTTTGAATACTCATGGCGAGCAAAATCTTTGTCTTCAATGTATTGATCCTCTTGATGGAGATGGGGGATTTGAATTAGTAGATATGAGTAATTGTGAGAAGTCTGATGATGGTGAAGTGGATGATATAACTGGAAGATTTAGCATTCGTGGATTTTGGGATTACTATGAAGAACTATGGCCCACAGATAGTTTTTCTCCAGAATATTCAGTTGCCTATATATCAGAATTTTGTAAAAATGAAGCAACTTATTCAAAGGAAGGATGTAATTCTGAGCTTAGAAAAACAGAAAAAGATGAAATTTTAATTACAAACATATTCCCCGACCTAGATGATTTTAAAGAATATGGCCCCTTAACAAACAATTTTTTTAGATTTCCAAGAGAAACTACCAATAGTCTTTTAACTTATAAAGGAATTGAATTTAGTGGGACCCCGAGCACATTGACATGTTGGTCCGCGACAAAAAATGCTTTAGATATAACTAACTCAAGGGAGTATAAATCATTTATTAGTCTAGATTCAACGGAAAATGAAATTTATTCAGAGTTATTCAATGGGTTGGAGATTGGTGGAGACGAAATATTTTATGGCTTTAAAGGAAATAATGGTGAAAGATTTGTAGGAAAAGAAAAACAAATAAATTTTTATGGTTGCTATATGCCCCTATCTTATCTTAGATCTACAGATGGAAAATATATAATTTATAATGCAGCATTAACCTTCTATTTTCCTGCAGATTCAATGCCAATGGATTTAACTGAATTCATAAAATATGAATCACCTTATTTTAATAAATTTTTCTTTTCTGGAGAAATAATCCCTGTCCAACAATTCTCTGAATCAACAACTTCATCTTCTAAAGCTTCTATATCGTCATCGTGGAAGGCTAAAATAGATAAGGCAATAAAAGACTTTACAAGCAGATTTAAATCTCAAGACAAGAAAATTGAGAACCAAGTTGAGAAAATTGAGAAAATTGAGAAAGAGACAATAGATGCAAGAAAGCAAGTTCAAACAGTTAGCGAAGATTATGCAGGAATTATGTCTGCTGAAAATTCAGAGAAAGCATTTAGACATCCGTATTTCAAATATCTTTCAACGTCCTACAAGAGAAAAATGCTTTGTGGATTTGCAAAAGATAATAAATTAACAGAATATTCTGACTTGGGTTATAATTGTGAAATTAGTTATCAAACAAAGTCTGGTAAAGATAGAAGAACCCCTTCTTGTAAATGTAAAGAGATTAAATAATTTTAGAATTTCTTAACTACATAACCATCTTCATCTATTTTATAATTAAATTTTTTATAATATTCTCTAACCCCAACGCCAGATATAATTTTTAATTCATTGATTTTATTTTTCTTAACAATCTTTTCAGCTTCTTCTAATAATTCTTTCCCCAAACCTTGGTGTTGTGCCCCTTGTAAAGTATTTTGTTTTTGAAATACTTTCGGGGTACTCCCTTGGGAGCCTAATTTCCCCTTCTCCCCGAGCTTTAATGCTGGGCCATAGACGTGAAGTTCTCGAATTATTGCGTTCCCCCCATATATCCTCAGTCTCAACAAGCCAAATAAAATATTATCTTTATTCACAATCTCTAAAAAATATTCGTCTCCATCAGAAGCTTTGTATTTTGTTTTTTTTAGTTTTAAATCCAAATTCAAATCTTTCATATTAAATCCAACCTCTCTGTAACGAATTTCTTTTAATTTACTTCGCTTGCTTCTTAATAATTCTTCTATGTCTTTTCTCAAATCAATATTTATTACCCCTGCAACAATAAATTCTGGCGGAATTTCTCTCATTACCCTCATAACTCTGCAATAACTTGGAACATTTTTTAACATCTCAAGAAGTATTTTTTTTGTCTGTTCTTTTGTATAAGGTTTGAATTTTCCCGCCCAATACATATCTTCTAGTTTCGAACAAGGCATAACCTGGCAAGGATAAAGTTTTAATTGATCGGGTTTGAATTTAGAATATGAGAAAATTTTCTTAAATAATTTTAAATCTTTTTTTAAGTTGCTCCCTGGAAGTCCTGGCATTAGATGGTATCCAATTTTAAAGCCTGCATTTTTTAGATTTTTAGTTGCGTCCTCTACATCTTTTACTGTATGCCCTCTTTGAACTTTTTTATAAATTTTATCATCAATAATTTGAACACCTAATTCCACCCTCGTACAGCCGAACTCAAGCATTTTTTTTATATCTATTACATCTGGCCTTGTTTCAATACATAAAGCAACACATCGCTGCTTTGCGGTTTCATTTATTTTTTTTGCTTGCTTCAATGTTTTGGATTTTTTCCCATTTAATCCGTCATAAAGTCCTTTGATAAATTTTGTTTGGAATTTTGAATCATATTGTAAAAAAGTTCCCCCCATTATTATTAATTCTACTTTTTCTGTTGGATGGTTCATTGCCTTAAATGCCCCGAGTCTTCCTACAACTTGCTTGTATGCATCATAATTAACAGAACTTGCTCTTAATACAACTGGGCTTTTTGGGGTGTAGCTTTGAGGGACGTTTAGATTTGGGCAGTAAATGCAGCATCCATGTTTGCATTTTTGAGGTGGCAACATTACTGCTACAGGTGTTATCCCTGAAATTGTTTTTGTTGGTTTTCGGATTTCTCCAGGTTTTGGTTTAATCATACCCTCTTCACCCCAATAATACTTATAAAATCTTTCTAAATTAAAGAAGTATGAAAATAGAGATGATGAGGGTTCAGGTTTAAATGGCTTCAAGAAAAATAAAAACCCCTAAGGAACTTGAAGGAAAAGTAGGTGTGGAATTTTTAGGAGTTGGTTTAGTTAAAGAAATTTCTGGGTATTATCAAGTAGCAGACGTTTCATTTAATGACTCTCCATTTATTCTACCATTGGATAAAAATCTTGCGATATCAAGAGGTTTAGAGAATGGACTCAGGGTTAATGTTTTTAGATATCAAAAAAATGGTAGCGATCATTTTACTTACTTTAAGAGAGAGGAATAATTTTTATACCTTAAAATATTTCTTATATTTATGAAATCAATTTCATTTCCCAAAGAAGAAGAGAAATCTATAAAAGAAAGAATCAAGCAAAATAAATCTCTCTTTACAGTTAGAGTTTCTAAAGAACAAGGGAAATATAAGAAAGGGGAAAATTTGATAACTTCTTGGGGGGATTTGCTTGGGGTTGAGACAGTTAAGGAAATAAAAAATATTAAAGATTATGAACATTATGATGAATTAAATGAAGAACAAAAAAAATTTCTTAAAAAATTTAAAGAACTTGACGTGATTAAACTAATCCCCATAAATCAACAAAAAGTTTGGGATGAAATTGCCCCTGAATGGTCTGAGTTTAAAACAAAGCCAGCACATCATGTTATGAAATTTTTGGAAAAACAGCGAGGGAAAATTTTAGATTTAGGAAGTGGTGCGGGGAGACATTTGCAAAAGATTACTAAAGGAAAAATGTATCTTGTTGACTTTTCTGAGCAGATGATTAAACTTGCTAAGAAAAAGGCAAAGAAGCAAAAAATTGAAGCTGAATTTGAAGTTTTAAATTTAACGAAGCTTCCTTACAAAGATAATTTTTTTGATTCTATAATTTGTATTTCTGCCTTACATTGTGTTGAGAAGAAAAAAGATAGAGAGAAAGTTGTAAAAGAAATTTATAGAATTCTGAAGCCAAAAGCTCAAGCACTTATTGGAGTTTGGAATAAAGAAGCAAAAAGATTCAAAAATGCTGATAAAGAAAAATATGTTAAATGGCGAGATAAGGGAACGCGATATTATTATTTATATGATAAAAAAGAGATTCATAATTTGTTTAAGAAAAATGGATTTAAAATTATTGAATTTGAAGAGCCTAGGATGATGATTAATTTTTTTGTGGAGAAGATTTAGAATCTTTATCTTTTTTCTTAAAAACATTAACCATATCCATAAAAGATCTTTTTTCAAATTCAGTAATTTTCATTTCTTCGATATTAATATTAACTTTTAACATCCCCATCCCAGAGATAAAAACTGTTCCAATCAAAAAATCTTTTCCATCTTTGCATTGGAGAGAGAAAAGTAATTTCTGAATTTTGTTTTTTATATTTTCTTCAGCCATTTTATCTTCAACTAATTTTTGAATATCCTCTGAGGAAAAATTGTAATTAAACTTTAATTTTTCAGGTTCTTTTTCAGGGAGTTGCTCAACCTCTATTTTCGCACAATTATCTTCAAGCTTAAAACTAAACATTTTTTTTACAGAAGGGATATAATAGTCAAAATGTGTTTTATTATCTTGCTTTTCTAAATCAGTTACGACGAAACCTGAGCATGGATATGCATCTTTATTTTCTTTAATAAAATTTTTAAATTCTTCAGATGCAAATAATTTTTCTATGTTGAATTGGAAGTTCATAAAAATATAGGATAAATGATATTTATAAGATTATTGGAGCCTATATTCTTTCTTCAATTTCTTTCTTAATTTTAGAAATAAATTCATCAATAGAAAAATTCTGAATATTTTTATCCCCTCTAACTCTAACTGCAACTTCCCCAGATTTTTCCTCTTTATCTCCAATTACAACCACATAAGGAATTCTCATTAGTGAAGCGTCTTTAACTTTTGATTGAACTGTTGTTGAACTAAAATCATTATCAATTCTAATTCCTGGAATATCTGATTTTATTTTTTCAAAAATATTTTTAGAATATTTTTCATTTCTCTCTGTAAAATTCAAAATTCTAACTTGAATTGGTGCAAGCCAAGTTGGAAGCCATCCATTATAGTTTTCAATTAAAATTCCTGCAAATCTTTCTAATGAGCCATAAATAACTCTATGCAACATAATTGGTCTTTTCTTTTTATTATCTTTATCCGTGTATTCTAAATCAAATCTTTCAGGCATTGCAAAATCAAGTTGGATTGTTGCGCACTGCCATGTTCTTCCTAAAGAATCTTTTAAATGAAAATCAATTTTTGGACCGTAGAATGCTCCATCCCCATCGTTAATTTTAAATTTCATTTTCCTTTTTTCTAATGACTTTTGTAATGCATTTTCTGCCTTGTCCCAAACTTTTTCCTCTCCAATTCTTTTTTCAGGACGGGTAGAAAGTTCAACAAAATATTCAAATCCAAATTTTTTATAAAATAAATCTACTAATTCCATAATTGCAAAAATTTCTTTTTCTATTTGTTTTTCTGTACAATAAATATGAGCATCATCTTGGGTGAATTGGATTACTCTAAATAGACCTGCCAAAACTCCAGATAATTCTTGCCTATGAACAATTCCTAGCTCGCCTACTTTCAATGGAAGATCCTTATAACTTTTTGGAGAATTTTTAAAAACTAACATTCCCCCAGGACAATTCATTGGCTTAACTGCGAATTCCCTTTTTTCATAATTTGTTAAAAAAATGTTATCCTTATATTTTTCCCAATGCCCAGAAATTTGCCAAAGTTTTTTATCTAAAACCTCAGGGGTTTTAATCTCATCATAACCTGCTTTCATATGTTCCTCTCTCCAGAACTTAACTAATTCATTGTAAATAACCAAACCATTATTGTGCCAAAAAACCATTCCAGGAGCAGTTTCATTAAATGAAAATAAATCCATTTGCTTTCCAATAATTCTATGATCGTTGTCTTTTAATTTGGAAGCATCAAGTTTTGATTTTGAGATTTCATTAAGTAATTTTTTTGGGTCATATTTCTCTGAACTTTCATTTCCTTCAAACTTAAATTGCCTACTCAACTCACTCAAAGGGTGACCCTTAACTTTCATTTCAAATTCTTTGTAATAACCAAACGGAGCACGAACAACATTGAAAACTTTTTTTAATTCTTTTTCTGCAAATTCTAAAACTTTCATTGCAATCTCTGGAGACGCTAAATCTGATGATAAATGAGCATAAGGATAAAGAACAATATTTTTAACATTAATTTGATCTGCAATTTCCTTCACACTTTCAACAAGTTTCGCGACAACCCCTTCAACATTTGAATCATGCTTCTCAACAGCAGTCATCACAGCCAAAGCATTTTCAACATATTGCTCTTTTTTCTCTTCTTCAGATAATGCCGCAACTGACCTTAATGCCTTCTTTAATGGCTTGAACTTAATATAATCTGTGTGTAGGTTTAATGTTTTCATATTTAATTAAAAAGAAAGAAGTTTATAAAATTATTTATACAAAAAATTCTCAATATCTTTATTCGTTACTTTTGCCCGTCTCTTTTGATGTTCTGCTAAGAATTCATTTATTTTATCAATTAGTATTTTTTTAACTTCCCCGCTAAGCAATTTCCCTTGGGCATATTCATCATAAATCTTTTCTAATTTCTCGTCACTTTCTTCAAAATATTTCAACCATTGGCAAGCCACATCGACATCAACATTTCCACCTTTTTTTCTGTGTTCTTCGATTGTGTCTTGTCCTCCGGAAAAAGCATATTTGTTTATTTTTTTAGCAACTTCTTTAGGAGAATCTGAAAGTAAAATTGCTTTATCTGCACCACTGCTACTTTGTTTTCCTTCTGCGCCAGTCAATGGACTCATAAACTTTGCATGTATAATTGCAGGTTTTCTGTGCCCTAATTTTTCGATAACATCTCTTGAGATTCTAAAATGAGGATCTTGATCAATTGCCATTGGGATTAAACACATTTTCTTTTCTTTTTTCAAAACATTTGGCAAGAAGACTGGGACTGTTTGCATTGCAGTATAAAAAATGCTTCCGATATTATTTGAATCTGTAAACCCAAATGCAGACTTAATTGTCGAAAAAGTAATCTTCTTTGCAACCTTAATTGCCTCTGGGTACATTATCCCAGCATGCCTTGTGTCTAATAAAAAATGTGTTTTCTTTGGATTAAAACCTAATGCGATAACATCTTTCATATTTTCAAAAGCCCATTTTTGGATTTCTTCATAAGTCATGTTTTTATACAAGAACTTTTCGTCGTCTGTAAACTGGAACCATAGCTCCACATCAAATTTATCTTGCAACCATTTTACAAAAGTCCAAACACTTGCATGCCCTAAATGTATTGGACCAGAAGGACCGCATCCAGTATAAAGAAAAAACTTTTTTCCTTTTTTATATTCTTCAAGCAAAGGCTTCATATCACGATGTGCAAAAAATATTTCTCTTCTAAGATAATGATGAAGTTCGCCTGTATGTTTTTTTATCTCAGATAAGAGATTTTCATCAATTTTCCTAACTCCGAATTCATTTATCAATTTATCATAATCTACTTTCCCTTGAACGTCATAAGGATTTACCTCAAATTTTTTATTTGCCATGTTAATTATAGGACTTTATATCTTTTAAATTTATTTATTGTTTATCTTTAGATTTTTTCATTAATCTCTTCGTAATATTATCAAATTGGTGCAAAAATGCTTTTCTTAAATTAAAATTTCCATCATATCTAAATTTTCCCCCTTCCTCCTTACTTATTACTCCATTTTCAATACCCATTTCCTTACAAATCATTAAAATTTTTTTCCCAGGTGGGACAACTCTAGAAACTAAGGTGGGAATAAAATCTTCTTTGGCAGTAATTTTTTTTGTAATTTTTTGGCCAGCAAAAACTTTCTCAAAATTTTTAATTTTAGAATTTATAATAATCTTAAAACATCCATTATTTGCCATAAACTTTACCCCTTCAATGTATCTTGTCTTATTCTTATAAATAACATCTGAAGATAAAAAATCTATTGCTTTTTTAATACAATATTTAGCAAAATCAATTGATTCCTTCGAACAATGCTGGCCAGTTTCAATAGATAAACCATTTTTAACATTTTCAATAAAACTCCCTTTACCTGTAATTTTATTAGATAAAACAATACAATTTTCAAATCCCAAATAATCAGCATATCCTTTCAAATTATTAAAAGATTCTTTAGGAATTAACCCAAATTTTTCTTTATTCTGATGGGTGTGTAAATCAATTATTAAATTTCCATCACATTCTTCTAGAATCTTTTTAGACAATCTTCCTTCATGGTTTTTTTTATTTTTGTTAAAAACCCTATTTAAATCACTCTCTAAATATCTAACATTCTTTTTTGCAGCTTCCTCATTTGCAAGGATAATTTTAATATTAACTGGAAGATCTTTTAAAGAAAGAATAAAATTTGATAATGGTTTAAATAAATGGGCTTCATTCCCATGGATTCCTGTAACAATGCAAAGTGTTTTAGGACAACTTCTCTTGGATTTTTTGTTAATAATTTTCATTTTCCCTCAATGGGTATGGAGAGAATCGAACTCCCGTCTTTTGGTCTGGAACCAAATATCTTACCATTAGACGACATACCCAATAATTTAATTAAAAATAAACCTTTTTCAGCTAATTCAACCGTCCCATTATAACTAATTAATTCCTTTTCTTTCAATCTCTTAAAAACATATTTTATTGTACTCGGGGGGGTCCCTTCTTTCTGAGAAATAAATTTAATAGATTCATATTTTGTTTTTCTATTTAAAGAAGCTAATTTAAGTAAAATAATTTTATCTTTTTCAGGAATAAATATTTCAAGAATTTCTTTTATTTTTTCATACTCACAAGTAGAACTATTTTTTCTTAATTTGCCACCGACAATCTCTGACAAAAGCCAGAGCCTCTCGTTTTGTATTTGCGAATTTCATATAAATAAGTCATATTTTGTCTTTAAATAATTTAGGGTGATGTTTTTATCTCATTTTTACCCTTTCAAAACATTATTAATAACCCACCAAATATTTATAAATCTAAATAACATAATTTCTATATGAAAATAAAGGGGATTTTAATAATATTCACACTTGCACTTTTACTGGCCTCATTTGCGTCGGCGGCTATAGTAATTACACAACAACCAGAAGATTCCTATAGTATGGGTGATACAATAACAATTCCTGTAAAAATAAAATCTGTCTCAGGGGTTAATAATTTTTTTCTCATGGAACTTTTTTGCAATGGGCAACAAACAGAGGTTCACAAAGAATTTGTTTCTCTTTTGCCAGGGGATGAAAAAGAAATGTTTCCGACAGTACCCTTAGTTCAAAGCTTTACAGGAAAATCAACAGGCTCGTGTTCCTTAAAGGCAATTCTCGACGATGAATTTATTTTAACAAATGATTTTGAGATTTCAAATGAAATTATAATTACTGTTACAGAAGGAGAAACTTCTTTTAAACCAGGAGAAAGTATTATTATAGAAGGTGATGCAATTAAATCAAATGGTGATTTTGTAAATGGTTTTTTAGATATTACCTTAACAAATGAGAATCTTGGGGAAGCGGTAAGTATCTCAGACACTGTAAAAAATGGATTCTTTTTTGTGAATTTTTCTTTGCCTGAAGATACTAAATCTGGAACATATTCAGTTAACTTAAATATTTATGAAAAGGATTTTCAGGATGCAATAACAAATACTGGCTCGGGCTATCATAATATTGAAATTGCCCAAGTGGCTACAAATCTTGAAATTTTCTTTGAAAATGCAGAAGTTGAGCCTGGAACAAATTTACAAGTAAAGGCAATCTTGCATGACCAAACAGGAGAATCAATGAGAGAGACCGCTACAATAATTATTGAGGATGAAGTTGGAAATTTACTAGAGCAAGTGGATCATCCAACAGATGAAATTTTTGAATTTGCAATTAAATATAATCAAGCTCCGGCAAAATGGCATGTTAATGCGAAGGCTGGGAAATTGGATGCTGAATCAAGTTTTAATATCCTAATTAAAGAAGCTGTAAGTGTTGAACTTTCAAACCAGACCGTCTTCATTATAAATGCCGGTAATGTTCCTTATAATAAGACAGTTTTGGTAAAGATTGGTGGAGAAACAGTTAGTATTGCTACAGATTTGGGAATTGATGAAGAACAAAAATATATTTTAACTGCTCCAGACGGGGAATATCCAATTCACATTACAACCGATGAGGGCACCTCTCTTAAAAGCTCAGCAATTTTAACTGGGAAGGCTATTGATGTTCGTAAGGCAGGATTAAGAGTTGGGAGAATTTTCACAAACCCAATTGTCTGGATATTTATTATAATTATTCTTGCTTTTGTGGCTTTTATGATTTTTAGAAAAGGATTTAAGAGAAGTTTTTTTGGGCGTGGTTCAAAAAAATTAGACGAAGAGACTGAATATAAACCGATTGCACTTAATAAAAAATCTTTAATTAAATCAATGTCCCCTGCGGTACTTTCATTATCCATAAAAGGAGAAAAACAAAATGCAGAAATTGTTACCTTAAAGGTGAAAAATCTTCATGAGTTGCAAGAGAAAAAAACAAGTGCTTCAGATGTATTGCAAAAAATTGTTGATTTTGCCGAGGGGAAGAAGGCATCTACATATGAAAATTATGACGATATTTTTTTCATTTTATCCCCAGCTAAAACAAGAACTTTTAAGAATGAAAAAACAGCTCTTTCAATTGCGAGTGGAATTAAATCTATGTTAGAGAATCATAATAAATTGGCTAAACAGAAAATTAGCTTTGGGCTTGCTTTAACTTCAGGCTCAATAGTTGCTAAAAAAGAAGAAAATAGTTTGAAATTTATGAGCATGGGTACATTGGTTACTTCTTCTAAAAAAATTGCTTCGCTTTCAACTGGGGAAATTCTTTTAGATAAAAAGTTTAAAGAAAAAGCTGCAGTAAATCTTAAGGTTGAAAAGATGAATAAACAAGGTGTTGAGGTTTATTTAATAAAAGAAATTAAAAAAGTTGATCCAGATGCCAAAAAATTTATTCACCAGTTTGTGGAAAAATATGAAAGAGAAAATAAGAAGTGAATTTAATTATATAATTCTAAATAACTATTAACTATTGCTCTTTTTACTTCTGGATGTTTAATTTCCATTTCTTCTATGAATTTGCTTATTTTATCTATCTTGGTTTTTGGCTTTTTGATTTTTATTTTTTTTATCTTTGCGTAGAGAATAATTTCTTTGTCGAGGAAAAGGTATAGGGGCTTTATTATTTTTCCTTGCATTGGACTGGCTTCTTTTAGTTGCATTTTTCCTTTTATTATTTCATTTATGATTTTATTTGATTCTATGTCTAGTGTATTTAAAATTGCAATTTTATTGTATTTCTTTCCAGAATAAATTAATTTATTTCCTGCTTTTTCGCAAAACATTTCTAGAACTTTCTTAAGAATAATATCTCTGAAATTTGTTTTGTTTTTTACTAGAATTATATCTTCTCTTTTAATGAGTTTAAACTTTCTTATCGTGTAAAAAACTTTTTTTTCAAACCATCTAATAAAGCAAGTTTTGCAAAGTTTTCTCTGATTGGTAAATTCATATACTGGTTTTATTTCGCATTGATGGCACATTTTATTTTATCCCAAAGTCCTCAACTTTATGTTTAGAATATTTTTTAATTAATTCCTTTGCTTTTTCCATATGTTTTTTATCTTTTATTAAAGCTGTTGCTCCTGGTTGTTTGGGGATGATTTTAATTCCCTTTTGTTTTTCTAAAATTTCATTTTCTTTTTTATCTTTCCCTAGGATAATTTCACTATTTTCAAAATGCCTTCCAATACTTAGTAACTTAACGTCATCTTCATTGAGTTTTTTATCTATTACTTTTTTTAACTTTTGACAATATTCTTTTTCACAAAGTAAACATCCTCCTCCTGGGCTTGGGTAATCTATCTTGAATTTTTTAGCCAATTTCATTTGCTCTATTCTTCTTCTTCCGTGAATATTATATTCTGCTAAAGGTCTAATTAATCTGTCTTTTAATTTACTTTTTTCCTCAACTGTCTGCATTGCTTTTTTATGCTGACTCATTGGCCTTTGCCCCTGAACTTCTCCTGTTGCAATTAATTTTATTTTTTTAGAATCTGCAAATTTTTTGGCAATTTTTAATCCGAGAATTCTACAGTCAATGCAAGGATTTAGGGCAGTTCCTCTTCCGTAAATTGGCTTTCTTATCATCTTAAGATAATCTTGTAAAAGTTTGCCTTTTGTGAAATCGAATATCTCTAATTTAACTTTTTGTTCTTTACAGAATTCCTTAACTTCTTTTTCAACATCCTTACTAAATGGAAATTTATTATGAAGTGCTATAATTTCAAAACCTTTTTCTTGCATAATTTTTACGACTAATCTAGAATCTAATCCATTTGAAAGCATTATAATACATTTATTCATTTTTAGAAAACTTTTCTTTTAGCCAAACGCCCACATTGAAGACTTTCCAGAGAATTCCTACGATTATTATTAAAGCTCCAAGGACAAAAATATTTACAAACACAAAAAAGCTTTTTGTGAAAAAGATTGTTGTGAATTGCAAGAATGATTCTTCTAATCCGCCGACTATTTTTTTAATTACTAAGAATGGTAGAGAAGAGACTATGATTAATATCCCTCCTAGAATAAAAGAACTTGCTTTATTTTCAGAGAGCAAAAAGATTAAAAATGCAAATATTATTACGAATATTAATGAAAAGTAGAATTTGCCTTTCCAATAATCTTGGGCTTTTTCAGAGATAAGGAAAAAAGGTTGTTCTGTTTTTTCAAAACAATTCCAGAATTCGCAATCATATTCTTGATAATAAACTTCTTCTGCAAGAGAATTTAATTGATATTTTAAAATAGATTCTTTATCTTGGAGAATAATCTCACAGGGGATATCCCCATTTAAACCTAATTCTTCTCCACTTTCGAAATCAAAACTTGAATGATTTTGGCAATAGATTTTCATTTCTTCGAGATTGTCTTCAAGAACATCATCAATATTAATTTGTTCTCCAATTACTTCCTTAAAAACAGTTTCAATTTCTCCTTGAACATTTTCATAATCTAAAGAAAGATAAACTGTAAGACATGAATTCATTGCAAGTAAACTAACTAAAAATAAAATGCTTACAATAACTATTCCTGCGCCTCTTATAAAACCCATGAATAAATCAAGAATTTATAGCTTTTAAAACTTGCTCAATTATTGCAGGAATATCTTTATTAGAGCTATCAATAATTAGATCATAATTTTTTTTATCAAAAAAATTAACATCATAAAATTTTTTTACTTGTTCTACCCAAGTTTGAATTCTTTTTTCTAACATTTCTTTAACTTCTTCGATACTATCTTTCTTTTTTTCATCTGGACGTTGATCTTCAAAAATTCTTTTAGAAGAAATATTTAAATCCACATCAACAAAAATTTTAAAGGCATCTGGAATAAAATGCCATGCAAGCCAACTATCTATTAAAATATTCTTTCCCCTAATGCCAAGTTCTTTTATTTTATCATCAATAACTTTATGGGTCCATTCCTCGTTTAATTCGTTTAATTCGTCTATAGTAATACCTTTTTCTTTAGCAACTTCCCCCCTCAAATCTCCTGTAGAAATAAATTCATAACCAATTTTTTCAGCAACTTTTTTCCCAACACTTGTTTTACCACTTCCTGGCAAACCTGCTATTACAATTATCTTAGGTAACATATAATTTTAGAGGGCAAGGAGTTTTTAAAATTAATTACTTATCCAAAATCCCAAAATAAAGATGCCAACTAAAATTGCAAGAAGAATGATAACCCACCACCCATTTAATTTTATTTCATTCTTTTTCCCTTTTTTTATTATTGGCAATTGTGGTTGATATTTATGTTCTGCAATATTCCACTTAAGAGGGAGTTTTATTTCTTTTAATTCTTGTTGTTTCATTTTACATCCTTTTCAAAGTTGCAATTCTTTTATCAATTGGAGGATGAGTGCTTCCCACTCCCTTGAAAGGATTTGAAAAGAATAAAGGTGCAACAGCTTTTGATACTTTTTTTTCAGGAGAGACAGCATCGTTTTTTATTTTTTCTAATGCTCCTATTAATCCTGTTGGATATCTTGTGAATTTAACTGCGCTCGCATCTGCACTGAATTCTCTTTTTCTTGAGATAGACATTTGTACAAGCCAGACAACTATTGGCGCGAGGATTGCCATAGCGATTCCTATAACTATGAAAATTACATTTTTATTATCATTTCCTCCACCTCTAAAAAATAAACTTCTTAGAAATATTTGAGATATAATTGCAATCATCCCTACCATTACTGCTACGAAAGTCATGTATCTCATATCATAGCTTGCGACGTGTCCTAATTCATGTGCTAGTACACCTTCAAGCTCTCGTTTGTCTAGTTTTTCTAATGCGCCTTCTGTTACACATATAACAGCATGCTGGGGGTCTCTACCTGACGCAAATGCATTAATCTGCTTAGACTTCATGATATAAAGTCTTGGCATTGGCATTCCTGATGCGATTGTTAAACCTTCGACAAGTTGATAATATTGTTTGTGATTTTCTCTTGATGCTTTTTTTGCGCCAACACTTGCAACGGCAATTTTGTCTGAATTATAATAGGAAATTAAGAGGTAACTTATTGAAATAATAATCGCGATAATTAAAATAACAAAAACATCCATGCCGCCCCATGCCATTCCAATTACCCAGACTAAGGCAACCAATACAATGAAAACTATTAACATTAAGAAAAATGATTTGTATTTATTTCTTGAAATTTGATCTCTGAAATCTATTCTGGTTTTTTCCATAAAAGAAATAGGAAGAATTAGTTTTTAAGATTATTCTCTAATAAAATATTTAGGTATTTGAAAGGCAAACCCACCATACTTGTCCCTAAATTTTTCATATAATCCTGCAAATTTTTCTCTTTTATCTTTTGCCACCTCCACTAAAGGTGCTCCAAATAGTAATAAAATATTGAATGTTAAATGCTCTTGAGGATCATAAACATAATTTTTTCCATTAAGTTTGCCAGATAATCCTTTTAATTCTGTTAAAATCTCTGAGGCAGAAGTATCTGTTCCAAATGATTTTCTTTTAAGAATTTTTGATGTTTCTTGAAAATCTTGTTCACGATTTTCTAATTTATCTTCTTCACTATTTGGAGGAATTAAATAAATATCTAAGGGCCTAGGAATCTTGTATAATTTACTTATTAATTTTATAAAACCCTCAGTCATAGGATTTGGGACATCCACCCCCAGTAATTCTTCCCCGAATTTATGAAAATATAAACTTAGAAGATAATTTTCTTTTATATCAGGTTCTTGATATTTAATAATCTCATAAGATTCCTTAAGATAATTTATGATTCCCTTTTTATTTAAATTTAGATTTTTGAATTTTCTCCAAGTATTAATAATATCTGCCATTCCCTCTAATTCAAGAGTCTCCAATTCCATGGATATTTTAGTATCTATTGTAGATTCAAGAGATATAACCATAGGATATAGAAGATAGGGGAATATTTAATTATTGTTGTGATTAGAATTTAACCTTTACAACTTCTCTTTCCTTGGGGTCAGTAACTTCAAAGAATTGCATTTCTTTTCTGCCATATAAACTAGCAAACATTTTTCCAGGGAAAGTTGTGCATAAATTGTTGTAGCTTAAAATTGAATCATTGTAGAATTGTCTAGAATAGGCAACTTTGTCTTCTGTTGAGCTCAATTCTCTTTGAAGTTCTAAAAAATTTGTGTTTGCCTTTAAATCAGGATAGCCTTCTGCAATTGCGAAAATTGATTTCAATGCCTTTTCTAATCCTTGGTCTGCTTTAATCTTTTTATCTACACCTTGTGCGCCCATAAGAGCCTTTCGCGCCTCTGTAACAGCCTTGATAGCTTCTGTTTCATGTTTAGCAAATCCCTTGACAGTTTCAATTAAATTTGGAATTAAATCTGCTCTTCGCTTTAACTGGACATCAATTTGTGAAAGCGAGTTCTTTATTCTGTTTGCCAAAACTGCAAATCGATTGTAATATGAGAAAAATATTATTACTAATAGAACCAATACAATAATTATTAACCAAATCCACCATAGCATGATATGATAAATAGAAGGGGGTTTATAAAATTATTCTAATGTAAAATTATTCCCTAGAAGGATCTCTTTCAAAAAATCCTTTTAAATTTTTGACTTCTTGTTCAAGCTGACTTTTATCAATATTTCCAGAAATTTTTATTTTAAATTTATTATTTTTTCTAATGCCTAAGCTCTCAATTCTTCTCATAGAAGGGATTAATTCCTCCTCCATTAAATTATTCCTTCCTGTGGAACCCCTAAATAAATATCCTTTTGGCATTCTTGGATTTTCTTCATTATCTATCCGAGTTATTTCTATTTCAAGATTTCCATCTTCAACAGAACTTTGTATGTATCTATCTAGCCGAACATTTGGGCTTACATGAAACCTATATTGTGCAACAACTTTAAATTCATATTCCATAGATAATCTGAAAAAATTAAATTTATAAACTTATCTCTCTAATTTATATTATGTTTCGTAAGAAAAAGAAAATGTTGAATATTTATCTGTTTCGTCACGGGAAGACAGGCTATAATGAGAAAGGCTTGTTTACAGGTTGGAAAGATTCAAAGATAACTAAAAATGGCTTGAAGGATGCTCGGAGAGTTGCGCAGATTTTGAAAAAGAAAAAGTTTCAGGTTGCGTTTCATACTCGGCTGACGCGTTCTAAGCAAACATTGAAAGAGGTTTTGAAATTTCATCCTGAATGTAAAAAGTTAATTGAAGATGATAGAATGATTGAAAGATCGTATGGAGATCTTGAAGGAACAACTCACGATTCATTTATAGATAGGATTGGAGAACAATCTTTAGATTTAAGAATAAATGGTGATGCTCTGGAAAATCTTGACCCAAAAAGAAGAAAATGGATCGAAGAATTTCTTGGAGAATTAGAATATAAAATAATTCATCGAGGGTGGACAAATCCTCCTCCAGGAGGAGAGTCTTTTAGAATGGTTGAAAAACGTGTTAAGAAATTCATAAAACATTTGAAAAAGTTTATGAAAAAGTATAAAGTAAATGTTGCTATCTCTGCGCATGGGAATTCGATAAGATTATTTAGAAAAATAATGGAAAAGACTTCAATTCAAGAAACAATACAATGGCAAATTCCGTATGACAAGGTGTTTCATTATAAAATAAGAGTATGATAAAATTTAAAAACTAAATCTCATTAAATTAACAATGATAAAAATAGACCCCGATAAATGCATTGGCTGTGGCTTATGTACTAATATTTGTGAGGAAGTCTTTGAGTTTGATTTTGATAAAGGGAAAGCGAAAATCAAAGTTCAAAAAGATTTGCCTTGCGTAAAAGAAGCGATTAGTAATTGTCCTGTTGAAGCGATAAGCGATTAAGATTTTTTCTTCTTAAAAGGTTTAACTAAATGTTGAATTGTTTTCCCAATAATAAATATAAATGACCCTAATGCCCCTAAAATTAAATCAATCATTGTGTCATCTATTTTAGACATTGCAAGATTAAGTTTAACAGAATTCCCTATATCTCTAATATAAACTCCTTGAAGTTTCATGTCCCAAAGAAGGTCCATTAAATATTCTCCAATTTCATGAAATGCTAAAAAAGTTATTATGAAAAGGAAGACGACCCACATTTTCCATTCAAAAGTTAATTTTTGTTTATCCACGATATGAAACATTAAAAAACATCCAATAATTGGTAGGAGAAAATGAAGAATTTTATCATAGATTGGATAAATTCCATAGAGTGCCGAAAAGAGAATTCCTCCTGCCAAGATAATCATAATTTCATAATAATGAATCAATTTGAATTCTATTTTAAACATCTCATCAATAATATAAAAAACAAATAACCCGAAGAGAAATCCAAAAACTCTCATAGGTGTAGCTAAATTCTGGAATAGATATAAACCTAATAAAACCAAGAGAGAAACCCCTGCAAGAAGCCATCTTTTATGTTTAGATTCCATATTAAAATTAAGGAATTTTATTATAAAAGGTTTTGTATCGCAAACTTTATTAATAGCTTAAACTTTTCCTAGATATGCAAAAAAAAGAAGAGGCTAAGAAACCAGATTTCATAAAATGGTTTTCTGAGTTGAATAAAGATTCTGGAAATGTTGCTGGAGGGAAAGGTGCTAATCTTGCTGAAATTTATAATCTTAAAATTGATGTTCCTCCAGGATTCATTGTTACTGCACAAGCCTATGATTATTTTATAGAGAAGGCTGGAATCAAAGAAAAAATTCAGGAACTTTTAGCGAAAATTGATTATGAGGATACTGCTCAGTTAGATAAAATTACAAGGAATGTTAGGGCATTTATTATTGATTCTTCATTCCCAAAAGAGATGGAAGTTGAAATTCTTGAAGCATATGAACACATGGGTGCGAGCGAAGACGATTATACAAATAAATCTGTATCTGACTTATTAAAAGTTGCCTCGGAACCAATCTTCGTCGCTGTCAGAAGCTCAGCAACAGCAGAAGACCTTGCAGGTGCGAGTTTTGCAGGGCAACAAGATACTTACTTGAATGTAAAAGGAAAAGATGATTTATTAAAAAATGTTCGTAAATGTTTTGCTTCGCTTTTCACATCGAGAGCAACTTATTATAGAAATAAAAAAGGTTTCAAACATGACCAAGTAAGTTTGGCTGTTGTTGTTCAAAAAATGGTTGATTCAGATAAATCAGGTGTAATTTTTTCCAAAGACCCTGCTTACAAAAATGAAAATGTTGTCATGGAAGCTGTTTGGGGATTGGGAGAAGGAATTGTTTCTGGAAAAGTAACTCCAGATAGATATATTATTTCTCAGGATTTACAAATTTTAGAAAAAAAGATTGCAGATAAAAAAATTGCATTGACTCGAGATTCTTCTGGAGGGAAGGCAATTGTAACTTTAAGAGAAGAAAAATCTAAGCACCAAGTTTTGAAAGACCATGAAATGCAAAAGCTTGCAGAGATTGCTCTTAAATTAGAAGATCATTATAAGGCACCACAGGACATTGAATTTGCAATTGAAAAAGAGGAAATTTATATTGTTCAAACAAGGCCAATTACAACAATGGAAACCAGACATGAGGAAGGAGGAAGAAAAGAGCTCAAAGGAGAAGTTATATTGGAGGGATTGGCTGCTTCTCCTGGAATAGGCGTTGGGAAATTAAGGATAATTGATGATTTAAAAGATTTGGATAAAATTCAGAAAGGAGATGTTTTAGTTACAAAAATGACCAATCCAGATATGGTTGTCACAATGCAAAAATGTTCTGCCATAGTTACAGACGACGGGGGCATGACTGCTCACGCGTCTATTGTTTCTCGTGAAATGGGAATTCCCGCAGTTGTTGGGACTAAAGAAGGCACAACAAGATTAAAAGACGGTGAGATAATTACTGTCGATGGCTTTACTGGAAAAATTTACAAAGGTAAAGTTGCAGAAACTCAACAAAAAGAAATTAAAGAAGTTTCTGCTAAAACTAAAACTCAAATAAAAGTTATTGTTGACCTTCCAACTTTTGCAGAACGTGCTGCTAAAACTGGGATAAAAAAAGTTGGCTTGACAAGAGTAGAGGGAATAATTGCAGAATCTGGGAAACATCCTAATTATTTTTTAAAGCAAGACAAAATGAAAGATTATGAAGAAGTTATTTTTAAGGGAATAAATGAAATTGCGGAACATTTTGAAGAAATTTGGGTGAGGACATCTGACCTAAGGAGTGATGAATTTGGGAATCTCGAGGGCTCCCCAGGATATGAAGAAGCGAATCCTATGCTTGGTTTTCATGGAATAAGATATAGTTTGAAAAATCCAGAAATTTTAAAATCAGAATTAAAAGCATTAAAAAGAGTTTCTGACAAAAATAAAACTGTTGGGCTTCTTTTGCCACAAATTATTTTAGTTGAAGAGGTTCAAAAAGTTAAAGAATATTTAGAAGAAGTTAATTTTAAAGATGCAAAGGTCGGAGTTATGGTTGAAACTCCTGCTGCAGTCCAGATAATTGGGGATTTATGCAAAGAAGGAATTGATTTTATCTCGTTTGGTACTAATGATTTAACGCAGTATATGCTGGCTGTTGATAGAGGAAATGAAAAGGTGCAACATTTGTTTAATGAATTGCATCCTGCTGTTTTAAGGCAATTAGAATTTGTAATTCGTGTTTGTAAAAGAAATAATGTTGAAACTTCTATTTGTGGGCAGGCTGGATCTAAGAAAGAAATGGTTAAATTTTTAGTTGAAAAAGGGATTGATAGTATTTCTGTAAATGCAGATGTTGCAAAAGAAATTTCAGATTATGTTGCGGAGTTGGAAGGTGCTGTGGAGGCACCGACAGAGAACAAAGAAGAATCTTCAACACCCAATGGTGTATCCCAAGACATTTCTGCTACCCTAAAGGGCATAACCAAAGGTCACCAGACAAGCGAAATGCCTACCGGGGACAAAGAAGTCGTGGAGAAAAATAGAGAACCACATCATAAATCATTTTTAGAAAAAGCAGAAGAAGTCGTGGAAAATTTTATTGAAGATGTTGGGGGAGAATTTTTGCCGCCAAATATTTCTGAAAAAGAAGACGCAGATACAGAAGAAGAAATCCCACAAATAAGAGGCGTTGAAAGTTTGTCAAAAGAGGAAGTTGTGGAAGAGATTTCTGAGACACCCAAAGAGGAAATTATGGATCCGGAGGAAATAATCAGCGAAAGGGAATCCGAGGATGTGGAGCCTGAATTTAATGCAGATAATATACAAGAACATGAGAATCATTCTGAAAAAAACATAACATCCAAGGGTGTGCCACGAGACATTTCTTCAGAAATATCTACTAGTGACAAAGAAGATGAAGTTTTAGATATTTTTTAATTATATTCTAAATCTAGAACAAGTTGGTCAGCTTTTCTACAAAAACAAAAGAATTATTTTTAATGATATAAGTCTTTTAATTTTTTCTGTATATCTTTTTCTAATTCAATATTTCTTCTCTTAAAATCCTCTTCACGATTTTTTAATTCCTCTCTTAGTCTATCGTCGTATTCTTTTCTTAGCTTAGAATTCATTTCAAGAACTTTTTTTGTAAGAACTTTTCTATTTTTATCTTCTTGTTTTGCAAGCGTATTTTTATTTTTATTTTCCTGTTTTTGAAGTTTTAATTTAACTTTTTTAAGATATCTTTTTTCTTTTTCAGTATTTTTTATCAAATATTCTTTTTTTGAATTAAGCTTACTTTCTTTATTTTTAATTTTATTTTCTAATTCTTTTTTCTTATCTAGATATGTCTCATTCAATTTCTTAGACTCATCTCCAAGTTCTTTGTCAAAATTTTTATTTAGATTCTGTTTATGTGCCAAAAGCATACCCTCGTTGTGTTCTTTAATTTTCTTTTTAGAATCTTCTAAATTTTCTTTTGTTTTTTTATTAATCTTTTTCTTATATTGTTCTTCGAGTTTTCTTCCAATAGATTTAATTTTCTTAATTTCTTCACGAGTTAAAACCGCTTTCTTTTTCTTAATTTCATCTTTTACGACTTTTCTAAATTTCTTTTTAACTTCTTTATCTAAATGCTTTTTAACATTTTCTGAATATTTTTCATGATATTTTTTTTCAATATCTTCATATTTTTTCTTTAACACAAAATCCCTATTTTTTAAATCTCTTTTTAATTCTTCTTGAATGCCAGTTTCTTTTCTTTTAATATCCTCAGAAAGTTTAACCTTAATCTCATTTAAGGATAATGCAAAAATGTCGTCAGAAATTGCTCCAACCTTTGGATTAATTTTTTTAATAATTTCTCTTTTCTTTTTTTCATCATTTTCAAATTCTCTTATTTTTTTATTTAATTCTTCGATTTCGTCTCTTAATTTTGGGATTTGATTTGTTTTTTTCACAAGTTTTTCTTTTTTAATTAATTCTTTTTTTAAACTTCTAATCTCATAATCTTTCCTTGTGGGTTTTCTTTTCTTTTTTTTAGCCTTTCTTCCAGAAATTTTTCTTTTCAAACTTCGTACTTCCCTTTCAATTAATGGAATTTCAGAAACATGTTTTAATCTTGCCCTAATTTTTGCGACTTCTCCGGGAAACTTTTTTTCAGCCTTTAATGAATTTAATTCTTTTCTTAATTCCTCAAGTCTCTCGACACCTTTTCTATAAACTTCAAAATCTTTTTTATCTACTTTTTTCACCATCTTTCTATAATATATATTGCAAAATATACTTTTTAAAACTTATGAAATTGAATCTGTATCATACCCTTTCTTTTTCCACTTTTTTAGGTCAGCGATAATATCTTTTTTGGAAATCTTTTTCTTTTTTGTAAAAATATTTGTATCATATCCTTTCTTTTCCCAACGAGAGATAAGTTTTTGTTTTTTATTCTTCTTAGGGGATTTTTTTTGAACAATTTTTCTTGGAGCAATTTTCTTGGAATATCTTTTTGGGAGGTAGGGCATTCCTTTTTTTCTCTCTTTATATTTTTTATTTACTAAGATAATACTTAGTATAACTAATATTAAACCCATAATTCCTGCGATAAGATATAAAACATTCCCAAGAAGATATTTCCCAAGGACATAATAATCATACATCCAAGGAACAGAAATTATTCCAACTGCTTTTAGGATATGCAATGTCAGCCATGTTAAGAAAATTATTACAACAATACTTATGGACCATTTGTATTTCCTGAATAATCTCTCTTCTGCTGCAAGAATTTTTCTAAGTTTTTTTCTTTCAATATAAATAACCAAACTTATTAAAATTAAACCAAGAACAAATACTACTGGGAAAACATATGTTTTCCAATTACTTGGGACTGGAGAGTAACTTATTACTTGTTGTTCTGAATCAATTTGGATTGTCCTGCTTGACTTTGCCTGGTAATTTCCGTAGGTTACCGCCACATTAAAAGTATAAACCCCGCTTGTGAATTCCCTTGGCAAATATAATTCGGATTCTTTTTCAACTGTTTCAAAGCTTCCTAAATAAAAAGTATCTTGCCCTGAAGAAATTTCCCCTTCATTATTTTCAATCCAGTATTTTACAACAACATCGTTATTAAATTCAGCCATTCCTTTTATTAGATAATTAAATCTAAATGGCTCTCCAGTAACTTCTGGAGAAATAATTTCTAAAATTTCTGCGTCAAATAATTTTGCACATCTCCCACTATAACAAGTCTCATCTGAGGGGCAATCGCTATTAGAAGAACATTCCGACTCGTAACATTCATATTCGAAGCAATATTTATTTTCTTCACAATCAGAATCTTCTTCGCATTCATGCTCTTCAGGAATTGTTGTTACGCCGCCTCCGCCGCCTCCAGAAGAATCTTGGACAACGGCATCAGTTGAGCAACCAGAAGTTACAAAACTTCCACAATCTGAAGAGCAATCCAAATCCCCTGAATCAAAACCTTGATCAACACAAGTTTGAGAATTTAAAGCTGTCCCGTCGCAAGTTTCTCCAACTTCTTTAATATTATTCCCGCATGTTGCTAAATTAAATATTCTTCCCAAGATTCCTCCACGCCCATAATAATTTGTTGAGTCTTCTTCAGATGAAGGAGCATTCCCTGAAATAAATCTTGTGGTATAACTTGTTGAACTTGCATTTGTTTCTGCGCCCCCATAACCAATATCTGTTCTTAGGGTATAGCTTGAGGAATCTCCATCAATTGCAAAGATTCCAACGCTAAATAAAATTAAGAGAAAAACTAAATAAATTCCCAAACCTCTTTTTTGTACCATGAAAAATTGAGGTAAAAATACTTTTTAAATATTGTTTTATTCACTAAATCTAAAATACTCTCTCTAAACCAATTATTATTTGAAAAATTCTGTACTTAGGTATTAAATAAAAAATTATAAAATAATTACCTTTATATACATAAATTCTATAATTTTCTAACATGAAAAAACATTATTGTGAAATACTTGGGATACCCCTTAGTGCTAGCCCAAAGGAAATTAAAGACGCTTATAGAAGATTAGCCAAAATATATCATCCTGATATGCCAAATGGGGATGTAAGCGAATTCGCAAGAATTAGCGAAGCACATTTTTATTTAACCGATAAAAAACTAAATCCATTTTCTAATGGGCAACAAACTATTGAAGGGAACTATCTAAGACTTGAAAAACTGGAAGAAGGATTGTCATGGGCTGAATTCTTTAGAAAAGGTTATGAAATAATTAGAACAGGTTTAAAAAAGAAAAAACCTCTAAAAAAATCCAAACCAGAACGCGAATCAATTGATATAATAGTTTAATTAAAATTAACTGACCAAAAGATTGCAATCGGCTCCAATATAAAGAGTCCCGCTACTCCCAGGATCGCCCAAATCAGTTGTATTTATTGAAGCATTGCATGTTGCTGAACCAGAACCTGTGAAACTTAATTTTCCTGTTCCAAGATTACATGCTGTACTAATTGTGCAAGCATCAGCCATATTTATTTCCCAACTTGTATTTATTGAAGGACAAGTGCAAGTATCTGATGTAGAAGAATAGTCTAAAGTTATATTATACAAAAAAGGTGTATAGGAAGAGCTGTAAGTTGCAAAGTCAAATTTATACTGAAAATATTGGTTATCAACTAAATCTGAAATACTTTCTCCAGACCAATCATTATTTGAAGAATTCCATGCCTCTGTATCACACACAACATCATTACAACTTCTTACAGAAAGGCCTAACGTATGAGCTCCTCGTTGATAAATATCTAAAATTTCTGTTGCAGATAGAGAACGATTCCACATCGCGACCTCATCAAGAGAACCATTAAAATAGGCCCCACCATCAGTAGCTTGCCCTATATGTAAGTCTGCAGCATTAGCAACCATATTCCCGGTTAATGCAGTAGACTCTTGCAAAGCCCCATCTACAAAAATACTTATATCGCTAGAATTTTTTGTTCCCGCAATATGATGCCAAACTCCAGTCTCAACTCCTGTAGAAGTTTTAACATTAAAATTAGTTGTATCTGTTCTTATCCAAAAAGAATAGTTACCGCTTCCAGTTTCTGATTCAAATATAAATGTCCTATCTCCTCCACCAATCCACTTATTAATTATTCTTTGAACTGTCCCTATACTGTCTAATTTAACCCATGCAGAAAAAGTCATTTCAGTTGTAAAATCCAAACTATCACTATCCGAGACATTTACATAATTACTAATTCCATCAAAACTTCCAGCATGACTTCCTAATTTTGAAGATGTTGTAAATGTCACCCCAGATGCAGCTCCATTGTTTCCTAACCCAGAACTATCTGTCCACGCATTATTCATATGCAACAACAAAACATTGCCTGTCATGCTTGCAGTTTCATCACAACTTGTTGCTTGGCTATCTGGCAACTCTCCAACATCAGAACACCAGCTAAAATTATTGAAACTTTGTGAACTGCTTAAATCTTTTATTTCAGAAAGATATTGTCCTGAAGGATAATATTGCCCTCGCTGTGAATAATAACTCTCTGAAATTTCTGTTGCAGATAAAGTTCTATTCCAAATTGCAACCTCATCAATAGATCCATTGAAATAAATACCTGATCCAACATGTTCACCAATTCTAAAATCAGCATAAGTTCCATCACCCATCATAGTTGTTGCTGTTGAATTACTATCTTCTAATGCTCCATCAACATATAATTTAGTACCTTCAGAAGTATCCCATGTAAGAGTAATCTGATGCCACAATTCATCTGTAAAATTTGTGGTACTATACATATAATTATTTCCTGTATTCCCTCCCTCTGTATGGGCATAAGCCAGCCCACTATCAAGAACATACATATATATTCTATCTTCAAACGCAATATTATGCTTAGATAACCATGCTCCAGCAGTTCCACCATTCAATTTCTTAACCCATCCACTAATTGTTAATGCTGGTGGTGCAACATCTAAAAGAGTTGGTTGAGAAATATAATCTCCCTCTCCATCAAAACTACAACCATAACTTCCTAATTTTCCAGAAGCAGAACAATTAACTTGCCCTTGACCTGTTGCATTATTTTCATTTCCAGATGTATCTTGAACTAAAGGTGCTTGTTTATTATAAATATTTTTTATTTCTGTTGCTGATAATGTTCTATTCCAAATTGCTACTTCATCTATTGTCCCATTAAAAGACTGAGAATCAGATTCCCAAGCTCTTCCAATTTCACAATAAGATAATACAGTATTTACTCCAGCTATAGATGCTGTTCCATCTGGATTCCCATTTAAATAATAATTAACATCTGTGCCTCCAGATAAAGTAACCACAAGATGACTCCACTCCCCCATAGAAATATTGGTATTACTTGAAGAATCGGCATTACCCGAATATCTTCCAAGAATCATAGTGGGATTTCCAGCATTCCATGTTAGAGCGTATGCATTTCCTGCAAATTTTGTTCCATACCCTACAATTCCCCCCCATATATCACTAATACTTGCAGGCTTTATCCAAATAGAAATAGTTCTATCCTCCGCTCCATCTGGAAATCCTGAAGAACCACAACCAACATAATCATTAATCCCATCCAAACTTCCTGCATAAGTTCCTAATTTTCCATCTGTTGTAAATGCGACACCACCTTGAGCGGTTCCATCATTACTCAAACCAGAAGCATCTGTCCATGCATTATTCATATGTAACAATAAATTATTCCCAGCCATATTAATTCCAGTATCTCCTGCACTATCATCTAATTGGCTATCTGGCAATTCATTAGGAGTTCCCTCATTCATATGCAATAAAAAAATATTGCCTGTCATATTAACTCTTGTAGTGATATTGTAAATTTGTGAATCTGAAAATTCAAAAGTTCCATTTAAAAGACTAATAGAATCTGTAAGATAAGAAGTATTTGTATAAGTCCCGTTGTTAAAATCATTTTCAACTAAGTTCTGCCAAGTTGAACTTGTAACAATGGCTATAAAGAATAAGAATAAAAAAATTCCTAAAAAGATTTTATCTTTTTTTTTAATCATCTTAGGCTCCAGAACAGATTTTTCCCCCGCTGTCGAAGATTATGCAATCCATTGAAGTGATATTCCCTGTTGTTGTGATGGCTCCTGTTTCAGAAGCTAAAGTAATGGTAACATCTTCAGCAACACTTTCAAAATAAAAATCTTTTCCATTAGCCAAATAAATATCTTGCTCAAGAGAAATTGATCCTTCATTACTAAATTCTGCAAAAGTATCAGAGCTATTTGCAATAAATAAACTAGCCCCAGTATAGATTAATTTATCTGCCAAAGATATATTCCCTAAAGTTGTGATAAGTCCTGTTTCAGAAGCTAAAGTAATAGTCTCATCTTCTGCAATACTTTCAATAATTAAATCAGACTGAGCAAAATAAATATGTTTATTAAAAACCATACTCCCAGTATCTTCATTACTAAATTCTATATAATTATCTGAACCGTTTGTTATATAAAAAAGTCCACCATTCGTAGACGCATCATAACTTAAATTTTTATAAAGATTTAATCTATCTGCTTGAATTTTAAGTATATCATTTCCCAATGAACCAACTTGAAAACTATGAAATCCTGTTGCATTTGAAATTTGATAAAGCATTTGTGCTGTATCTCCTCCAGCAAGTATTGCAAAAGCATTAGGAATAGCATAAGTGCTTGATGTTGCAACCAATTGGCCATAAGCCCATTCAGCTTGAATTTTCATTGATGCTTCTGCATTTGAACCTGGATTATCATTTTCTATTTGAAGCCTTAATCCTGCATCCATACTTTTATTTAAATGCATAAAATATTGGGGAGTAGAAATTCCAAATCCAAATTGTGAAGCAGTATTATTGTAAAGATTTGTCCCATTTGTTGCGAATGAAGAACTGCCTGCACTTGCGCTTATCCCTGTTAATAAACTCCCATCTCCTTTGAAATACGAAGCTGTTGCATTTCCTGTTGTTGTTATAGCTCCTGTTTCTCCACCAAATCTTATTGTTTCGTCCTCAGCCACACTTTCAAAATATAAATCCTTCCCTCCAGATATAAAGGTCCCAAAATAAATTCCAATTTCACCTTCATTATTAAATTCCATAAAATCATCTGTTCCATTATTTATATACATATTAGATCCAGAATAATATAAATTTTCTCCTAAAGTTAAATTTCCCGTAGAGTAAATATTTCCTTTAACCCCAACCCCTGCAGATGTAAAATTTATCCATTCTACTATTGCCCCTGTTGATATATAAGAATCTAATTCCCCAAAACTTATTATTCCGCTTGGAGAAACAGAATAATAACTTTTATCATCATAGTGTGTTAAGGTAGTGTATTTTCCTGTTGAAGTGTCATATAAGCCCAATGTTGGAGCAACTGCTCTTGCATCTATTGTCCAATTTACTTCTGAAGTTCCAATTCCCAATCCAGCTGATGTTGAATTAAATATTTTATTTGAAGAATCTTCGAATAATCCTCCTCCACTTGCACTTATCCCGGTTAATAAACTTCCATCCCCTTTGAAATAAGAAGCAGTTACATTCTGAGCAACGCTAATCCCTGCAGAAGTAAAATTCAACCATTCAGTTGTTGGGAGATTTGGATTATAACCTGCTATTTCTCCAATAGAAAATTTCCCTCCTGGAGATGTATCTAAATAAGTAATATTTTGATATGGGCCAAAGATTGTATAACTTCCATCATCTGCTAATAATCCTAAAATAGGAGAAACTGTTCTAACATCAATACTCCAATTCATATCTTCAGTACCAACTCCTATCTTGCCAGTAGTTGTAAAATTTCCAGAACCATTAAAATTATTTGAAGTGAATTGGTAGGCAGCCTTTGCATCATAGGTTGCGTTATATGTTGAATAAATTCCTGTTGAATTAATTAAACTTTGAATCCCAGCAGTTGTGTTAGGGGCATATAAACTATTTGCATAACTTTGGTTCCAAGAAGCATTCCCTCCAGAATTTGCATCATAGGTTGCGTTATATGTTGAATAAATTCCTGTTGAATTCAAAAGATTTTGTAAATTTCCTGTATTGTTTACGCTAGTTATTCTATCAAAAATATCGTCTAAAATTGTGCTTAAAAATTGTCCTGCCCAATTTGTTCCAGTATTATTTATTGCAGAGGATTGTATATTTGTTGCATTTACTAAATCAATATTTCTTTCTAAATGAGCTGTATTAATTTGGTTTGCATTTACATATGAAGAATTTATTTGTCCTGTACTTGATTGAAAAATTTGACGCGAACTTCCATTAAATGTGAATGCTTCGTTATTTACATAAAGTTCTAAATAATATATTCTTCCAAATTCTAAAGTTAAATCTTCAGATCCATTCCCGAGGAGAACATCATATTGTCCGTTAGAAATTGCTCCATTAAAATCACCTGAAGAATTATAAATTAAATTCCCAGAAGAGTAAGCATCGTAAATTGAAACTACTAAATTTCCTGTTGACAAATTTCCCCCACTTGAGTTGTAAACATTTCCTTGCAAGGCAATTAAATCATCTATTGCGAAAACTCCTGATGATAAAAAAACTACCAACAAGCATACAAATATTAAACCTCTTTTATCTCCCATTTTTATTCAGTAAAATAATGGAAAAACACTTTTTAAATATTACTCCATAAAATACTCTCTGAAAATCTTTATAAATATCAAATTCCTCTACAAATCATGGTAAAAAAATCTGCTAAGAAAAAAACTTCTTCTAAAAAATCTTCTCATTCAGTTTCAAAAAATAATCAATTAGCAAGAACAGATAAAATTCTCGTGGATAATTTTGTGTCTCTTCAAAAAGTTATGACAAATCTTGCTGTAAAGTTTGATCATCTTTCAACCCAATTAAGTAATTTGTTAAATTTATTTGAAATTTCTGCAAAGTCACTTGCTGAAAAAGATGTTCATTTAGAAAAAGAAAGAAGGGATAATAAGCAGATTTTGAACAAATTGGAAAATTTAGAAGGGCAAAATAAAATAATTGCAAAGGGATTGTCTTTGATGCATGATAAAATTCCTCATCCAGAAGAAATTGGAGAAGAAAATTCTCCTGGGCAAATGCCTCAAAAACCAATTATGCAAAATCAGGCACCCCCTCAATCATCCCAAGTTCCTCGTGGGCAAGGAGACCAATATTATAAATCAATTTCTTCTGAACCTAAAAAATTGCCGATAAGGTAAAATGTTACTTAAAAATACTTCCAAAGAATTTAGAAAAAGTTTTTTTCTTGAATTTACAAGGCAATTAATAAAGGCTACAAATCCAAGTATTTTTTTTGAATTAACCGAGCAAATTAAAGAGGAAACTCTCGAAGAAAAAGAAGAGAGGGCTAAGCAAGATAAAAGAATTAAACAATTAATAAAAGATAAAGAAAAGGCAAGACAACCACTTTTTTCTCAAAGAAAAAGAGAAATCCCCCGACAAAGAATGCCGAGGGTTTTGACTATGCCTAAGCCGAGGCTTCCTGCGCATCTAAGATATCTTAGGCCAACATCTACAAATTTACAAATTGATTTAGGGAAGTTAAATATTTTAATTAAAGATAGGGCTGTTCAGTCAATTGAATGCAATGGCCCTGATGAAAAAATTATGGTTCGGGTTCCTTCTCTAAAGCCTTCTACAATTATTCTTTCAAAAATAGAAATAGATGAAATTGTAAATAAATTTTCTAAAATTTCTAAAATTCCTTCTGATTCAGGTTTCTTTAGAGTCGTCGTCGGAAATTTGATTTTTTCTGCAGTTGTTTCAGAAATGACTGGTTCAAAATTTATTATTAAAAAAATGAATTCTCCTAGGAGAGGTTAATTATAATAAAAGATTAATTGGCCATTAGAAAACTATAAAAAAACATTATTTCTTGTATATTGGAGGTGAAAAGCACCTCAGAAGCTAATTCTGAGAAAATTAAAATGATAAAAACGCCAATAATTTGGAACATAACAAGAGATTGTTTTTGGGATTGTTCTTATTGTTGCATTAGTGCTAATCAAAATTCCAAAAAAGACTCTGAAATTTCGTTAGAAGATAAATTAAAGATTGCGAGAAACATTGATTCTAGAGATGTTTTTATAGATGTTTCTGGGGGGGATCCTCTTATCTCTCATGAGAACCTAGAAGTTATTAATAAATTATCGGATATTTTTGGAAGAAAAAACTTATCTATTACCACCACAGGAAGAGGTTTGGAGTTAGTAGATTTAAATCTTTTATTGAGAGCCGTTAGCGAAGTAAGTTTTACTTATGATTTCCCCCACGAGCCTTCTCCTGATCGCCCATTAGGATATAATTCTTCTAATTTGATTGCAGTTCAAAAAGTAATTCAAATGGGAATTGGAACTTTGGCTCAGATTCCTCTAACTAAAAATAATATTTCTAAAGAAATTACTCATAAAATATATGAAAATTTAAATAGCGCCGGAGTTGAAAATTTATTATTAATGAAATTTTTTGAGTCGGGAAGGGGAACTGGTAAAAGTGATTTAACTTTATCCCAAAAAGAAAATAGACAAGCTATAAAAAATTATAAAAAATTAGAAAGAAAATACGGTTTCCCAAAAATAAGAGTTGCCCCATCCTTAAGAGGAAAGCTCTTTGGGGAATGCTTCAATTCTTTAAATATTACAAGCCAAGGTTTATTATTATCCACTCCGTGGGCTTATAAGATTAGCGGAGAACCTTATAATTGGGCAATCTTGGGGGATTTAAAAACTAGAAAATTGTCTGAATTAACAGGTAGGAATGTTTATCAAAGATTTTTAACTCAATTAAATAAGAATATCAGAAGATGAAAATTAAAAAAAGAAAAGTTAAGTCGGTAATAACCAAAAGTAATTTGCCTGGGGCAGATTTTGTAATTAATCCCTATATTGGTTGTCAACATGCATGCAAATATTGTTATGCAGATTTTATGAGAAGATTTACTGGGCATGGGAATGAAGAATGGGGGTCCTTCGTAGATGTTAAAGTTAATGCTCCTGAAACAATAGAACCCTCAAAGATAAAAAAAGATTCTTTAATTTTGATTGGTTCAGTAACAGATCCTTACCAACCATTAGAATCCAAGTATGAACTAACAAAAAAATGTCTAGAAAGATTACTAAAAAATCAACCAAAATTAGAGATATTAACTAAATCTCCATTAATTTTGAGGGATATTAATTTATTACAAAAATTTAAAAATTTAAGGGTTGGAATTTCAGTGGGAGTTTTAGACGAAAACTATGCAAAACAATTGGAACCTCACGTAGCATCTCCCAATAAGAGACTCGACATATTAAAAAAACTTCATGAAGCTGGAATTTCTACTTATTTATTTGTTTCTCCAATATTCCCCGAAATTTCAGACGTTTCTAGGTTAATTGATTTAGTAAAAAATTATGTGGGAGAAATATTATTCGAAAATTTAAATATTCGCGCAAATAACCGAGGAAGGATTTTGGAGTTTATTGAAAAAAATAAACCAGAATTAAGAGATTTATATAAAGAATTATCTAAGAACAGAGCATATTGGGATATTGTTGAAAAAGAGATTATGGAAAAATGCAAAAAAGAAAAAATTAAATGTAGAATTTATTTTCATCATAGTAAAAAATGATAATAAAACAATTAGCATCATTCTTAGGAAAGGCAAAAAAGAAAACTTTTGCTTCAAGAATCTCAATTCCTAAAAGTACCCAAGATGGAGGTAAAGAATATTCTTATCAAGATGGAGAATTTTTATATAAAGATAAATATTTCGGATCTACGATTGATACTGGACAAGAGTTAGTTTTTCATAAAAAGAGTCTGCTTTGGTCCATGTCTTATAGGGGAGGGATGTTAGTAGGCCAAGATAATTTATCTGGAAAATGTTTTTCTTTTTTAAAAAAATGTTTAAGAAATACTCCTAGAGATTTCCCAGTTAGAGGGGAACCGATTTATGAAGAAGGATTATTTAGATATGAAAATATGTGGGAAGGTACTTTGGAAGATTTTGTGGGAGAGGAAAAAATATTTTGGAAAGGAAAACAAATTTATTTTAGAAATTATCTTGGGGGCATGGGTGAACCGAGAAAAATTTAATTTTCAAAGAATCCTCTCAACAATTGGCAATTTGAGAAACCACCCTTCCCATTTAATCACTAAATAATTTCTTTAATCTTTTTTCAATTGATTTTTCTTTTTTTCTATTAAATGAAATTACCCTTATTATTGGCCTTCTTTTTATAATTAATAAAACTAAAATTCCTACAATTAAAGCAAATAGTATTATAATCCACCAATAGTTTTTCTTTTCTTTTTCAGGTCTTTTAATTGGCGCTGAATCTTCATAATCGGTTATCTGTTCCATTTTCTCAGCTTTTTTAATAAAAGGAATTAAATCGAATATCTTTTCAATTGTTCCGCCACTGCTAGAACCTCCTTCAGAACTTCCTTCAGAAGGTGAAAGAAGAACTTCCTCAATAATACATTTAGAAGAACAACCATCTCCATCAGCTAAATTTCCATCTTCACATTGTTCATCAGGATCTAATCTATCATTTCCACAAGCAGAAATTGTAATACAAGTATCATCATCACAATCGCCTCCCTCCTCAGTCATATCTTGAGAATTCACACAACCAAGGTCTCCACCTTCTCCATAATCAATAAATAAATCTTTATCATTATCTTCTCCATCTTCACAAATCGCTAAGGGATTTCTTTCATCCTCATCATCAGGGCCTTCACAAGATTGGTCTGGAGCGTATTCTATTCCATTAATAATGCATCCATTCCAATCACAAGTGTGGTCTTCATCTTCATCAATCCCATTTGAACATTGCCCAGGGGTAGGGATAAGTTTACATTCTAAAGAGCAAGCTTCATTTGTAGAATTATCACATTCTTCATTATGATGGCTAGCCAATTTTGTTAAAATATTGTCTCCACAAAAAGAGTTATAACAACCGTCTTTAACTACGAAATATTCAAAATCTACTTTCCCATTCACATCTTTAAAGTGAGTATCCATCCAAATAAGTGGTTGCCCTACTTCTGGGAGATCTTTAAATTCTGTTTCATAAATTTCTTCTCCATCTAAAGAGTAAATTAATTTATTTCCTTGCCGTTTAATATTCATAACATGATAATCAGAAGAATATTCAATTTGAGTCCCACCATTATTTACATTTCCAGATAAATCTTTAGTGTGGTAAATCTGAAAACCAGTTTGATACATATGCATTGTAGCTCGGACATATTTAAAATTATCTTTAAATCTAACTGAGAATTTAACTCCAGGCTTATAGAATTTTGTTTCTCCATAATCTGAAAAATTAGAAAATGCAAATTCAATTTCAAAATCATCTTTTAACCAATATTTATTTGTTGCCTGTAACCCATCTATACTAGAAGCATTTTGCATAATTCTATTATATGCTGCAAGGTTATTTTTTCTTAATCCAACTAATCCATCATATCCATATTCTTCGAATCCTTCTCCAACACCATGTAAATCAATTTTATATTTCCCATCTTCAAATATATTTTTAGGAGCACGATATCCCCACAACCACCAACCATTTGTAGTAGGATTATTTCCTCCTCTCTTAGAATTAAAATATTGCCCATCTTCTTGATCAAATGTTGAAACAAAACAATAATTTTCAATTAAACATTCTGAATCACAACCATCTAAATTTTCTAAATTTCCATCATCACATTCTTCACCCCCTTCTAAATTTAATTCCCCATTTCCACATAAAAGAATAACCTCATTTGTTTCATTATTATCAATATAATTTGAACATCCCCCATCTTTAAGATCAATAAAGCCGTCTTTATCATTATCTATTCCATCTCTACAAGCAGGTTTTGGGACAGACACATCATTAGTACAATCTTCATTACACAAATCACCCCCATCACATTGTTCTCCAACTCCAACAATTCCATCTCCACAAGGATTATTATAGCATCCCCCTTCAAGAGAAAATTCATTTACAGAAACACTTGCAAGGTTTCCTCCAAATTGAACATCTGGAGCAAATCCAATCTCTCCAACACGAGGTAAATGAGTAAAATTTCTCATTTCATGAAATTTAACATCGTCAACATAAAATGATAAATTATTTCCTTTTCTTTCAATTATTAATTTTTGAGCAGATTTTCTAAGTGTTTTATCCATATAATTAGTAACATTCGGAGCAAGATTTATTCTATTATGAACTTGAGAATAAATCCCCATAGGAATATTTATTGCAAATTCAGCTCTAATTGATGTCTGATTATCTTGGAAAGTAACTTCAAATCTCCATGCCCCGCTATGTCCTGTTTGTTCTAAATCTGCAAAATCAATTTCTGCCTTAAAATCATCTAGAACTTTTTGTTTTAATTTCAAACCTTCCCAAGTATTATGTGTGCTAGCATATTCATTTGCCCCAGAATAGTTTTTGTCTGTACGTTGAAGCGTCCACCAATGAACATAATCTCCCTCTCCAACAACCGAAGTTTTATATTGCCCACCTTCTATTGAACTTGAAGTTTCTCCACCCGCAACAGTTTTCCAAACTTTCCAATTATCTAAATCTAAAGTTTCTTCATCAAAAGTTTCTCTAAAACAATAAGGGCATTCTTCTTCACTTGCATCTTCTGAAAAAGAAAGGTCTAAGCTTTGTAAGGCATTGCCTGCTTCTTGTAAATCTTTTATTCTTCCTATAAAATCTCCTGTGTCTTCTTCGAACATTTCAAAGCATTCTTCAAAACACCAAATAGTTTTATTTACTGTTATATCTTCTGATATTTGACATTGTGTTGATTCCATCATATCATTGGCGCAATTATTTTTATCTGTGCAAATTCTTCTGCTTGTCCCGTTTAATGAAATTTCTTCTGTTAATACTTCTTCGACTTTGTAGATTACTTCGCACTCTCCCCATTCTGAACATTCCCAATCTGGTTCACATTCTAATTCAATTGGGATAATTTTTTCAGAACATTGGTTATTATAACATTGCTCATTGTCCTCGCATGTTCCGCAGTTTCCTCCGCAGTTGCCTGAACCGCATTGTTTGTTTTCACATTCTGGCTGACATTCTTCAACACAAACACCTGATGAACACTGAATTCCTGTATCGCAAGTCCCACAAGTTCCGTCGCATCCATCAGAACCGCATTCTTTGTTTGTGCAATCTGTTTCGCAGATTATTGGGGGATCTTCAGGAGTGGTAGGTGTTCCACCTTTATTATGAACTAAAAAATTATTTGCAAAGAAATTATTATATTTATCAACGACTTTTAAATTATAAGTTTGGATTGGCCCTGGGAAATATTTAATTGATTCAACTTCTAACCAATTTCCATTAAAAATAAAATCTCCTATTTCTAAATCTAAAATTTCTTCTTGAATTTCAGAATCTTGTTTTGCATGTAGAGCGTTAATTGCTCCCCACCCAATTTTATTATCTTTCTTAATATAGAAAGGATGTTCATCTGTAACATTGATTAAATTATTAATGGAATAAAATCCTTCTCTAATTGGAGATTCTAATTCTAAAACTTTTGCAAAAGTGTATTTTTTATTTTTTGCATCATAAGATAAAACCTCTTCGTTGACTTTAACATCTTTGATTTGTTTTTGGGAATTATCTTTCATTGAAATTAAAGTGTATCCTGGGAAACATGATGAAGAGGTTTGTGTTACTGGTGTTGTGTAAGGAGTTGTTAATGGCAAATAATCTATTGATGTTGCTGTTCCAGGAATTGTGTATGCTGTAGAACCAATCCCATCTCCGTCTGTATCTGCAGTAGAATAATCTGAATAATAATTTCCTCCTAATTCAGTCCCCCCAAGAATATTTGTTCCTGCTGCGTTTGTTGTGTTCCATGAATTTAAAGTTCCGTTGTCATAGGCAGGAGTTGTTGACGAGAAAATATTATTGTAGATTAGATTATTTGTCGTGTTTGGGTATGTGTAAATTGCCATTCCTATAACATCAGATACATTATTGTTGAAGATTGTTGTATTTTTAGTATAATATCCTCCATTTGCATAAATCACAATTCCATCTGGACTTGTTCCTATGAAATTATTATATGAAATTATATTTTCTGTAGAGTTTCTTGCATAGGCAATTAAATCTAAATCTGCAATAGTATTATTATAAAAATAATTATAAGACATATTGCTATTTTTAGTATCCATTATAACAATCCCATATGGGTTCCCTGTGAAATTATTTGAGATAATTGTTAAATTATCACAATTAGGAGCTCCTATATTTGTTAAAATTCCATAACCTGCTGCATTAAAAATTGTATTATTTTCCACCAAACTATTTGAGGTTTCATCTAGTTCAAGATTATTATTATAGTCTCTAACTTCACAATTTTTAACTGTAATATTATTATTCCCTGAAGAATAAATTCCTCTTCCCGAATTATTCCCAATTAATATTGTTCCATCACACGTTAGTGTTGTGTGGTTTGAATTAAAAATTATAAGTCCATCGTTAGAGGAATCATTGAGGTAGTATGTTCCTGAGCAAAGGGTTGTGTCTGATGTTATTGAGAGGTCGTCTGTTGGGGTTGTGCAATATCCATTTGTAAATGCATAAAGATTATAATCATCACTTCCAATATAAACAACTCCATTTGAAATTGCAGGAGAAATACTAATATTTCCTTCAGTAGCATAATTCCAAAGATATTCTCCGGTTGTTACATTTAAAGCATAAATATTTTTATCTGTGCTTCCAATAAATAATATCCCATTACTCGAGATTGCTGGAGAGCTACTTTTTACATTTCCTCCTGTGGAATAATTCCATATTTTAGATCCATTTGTAGCATTTAATGCGTAAATATTTTTATCATCACTTCCTAGATAAACAATATCCCCCATAACAGAAGGAGAGCTAGAAATTTCTCTATCAGTACTATAATTCCAAATTTGACTTCCATTGGTTGCATTTAATGCATAAATATTATTATCCAAAGACCCGACATAAACCTTTCCATTAGAAATTGCTGGAGAACTTCTTATTTTATCTCCAGTAGTATAATTCCAAATTTGACTTCCATTGGTTGCATTTAATGCATAAATATAAAAATTATCATCTCCGATATAAACAATATCTTCAACAACAGCAGGAGAATTAAAAATAAATCCAGAGGTAGTATAATTCCAAATTTGACTTCCATTGGTTGCATTTAATGCATAAATTTTGTTCTTATAACCTGCAGGGAAATAAACTATATCATTTAAAATATTTGGGGAATCTAAAATAGCGCTAGTAGTAGTATAGTTCCAAATTTGACTTCCATTGGTTGCATTTAATGCATAAATATTTTTATCATCACTTCCAATATAAAGAACCCCATTTGAAATTGAGGGAGAGCCCTTAATATCTCCCCCCGTAGTATAATTCCAAATATAATCTCCATTTGTAGTATTTAAAGCAAAAGTTTTATTATCACTTCCTGCGCTATAAACAACCCCATTTGAAATTGAGGGAGAAATTTTAAGTTGATTTCCTATTGCAGATTTCCACAACAACCCAAAATTAGTCATATTTACACTATCCCCAGAATAACCTGTATGGTTTGCATCATGCATGAACATTGGCCAATCTTCAGCAACAATAAAGCCCATAATTAAAATAAATAAAATTACAATTGAAAAAATTGTTATTCTCCCAATTTTATTCCATGCTTTTTTATTCATCTCTTCCCCCTCCTTAAATAATGTAATTTGCAATTTCCAAGAATACGAATATCAAGAACACCTTCGCCTTCAAGTTTCATCAGCCCCATCGAAGCTGTTATCCGGGATGTCTTAGTCATATCTGCAAGTTCTTGAATAGTTAAACCACGGTTATCTTTTTTAAGGATACTTTTAATGCTCTTTATAGTTTCGTCTATTTTACCCATATAACCTCTTTTAATAGTGCTTAACACTAGTATATAATATAAGTATTAATTATTAGTATATAAATGTTTCTAGAAATCATAGTTTATTAATTAGCCATATCTAGTAAACAAGCTCTTTTGCATACTGGATCATATAACTGCTCAGTTTTTTTCTTTTTGGCTCTATTCCTAGAAGCATCATAAAGATAATTCATATTTTTGGAATCCGTAATTTTATCTCCTCTCGAATCATATAAAAGAGATACCTGCTCTGAGCTATTATCTTATTCTCTTAAATATTCATTAAAAAAATCTATAACATTCCCGGGGTAAACATCCCTATCTGTCCCAAATTCTTTAAACCCATAATTTGTTTTAAGTATATGAGTTTCTGCTGTATTAAAATCCAAGATTAATTCACTATGCTTCCAAATTTGTGGGACACAGGAACTCATTAATCGATTTCCATCTCCAGTTAATTCTAAATAATCATTAAAATTATCTGCAACATATGCCTTTATATCTTCATCCACCCTTACTGCCACACTAAGAATACTTGCCCCACCAGAATGACCCATTGCCCCAATATTTTCTACTCCCTTATATTTTAAAAATTTACTTACAAGTAAATTTTCATAAATTTGAACTGCTAAAAAAGTCTGCCCATTTAATAACATATCCCTCGTTACTAGATCTTCTTGATAGCCTCCGGCCATTGCCCTATCAAATTTAACGAATGTCGCATATCCATTCTCTGGGAAATACTTTTTACAATTAAAGGCACGGATATATTCTAATGCACCACCATGCCCTGGACTTGCAATAATCGTTGAAGAGATATCTCCATTAGGAGGAGAAAAAAGCATACCCTTGAATTCCCCAACAAATAGATCTTCAAATAAAAATGTTTCTAAATTATATCCTTCTTCAGAATAAGAATCAACTTTTGTAACCCTTAGATTTCTCTCATCCATTCCAGTTAAAAGAAAATTTATATTCAATCTTTCACGAAGATCATTTTTTAATTGGCTATTTGAAATGCTACCTCTTTCTAGAGATTTGATATCTCCTTCTAAAATTTTTTGAATATATTCTTCTAATTCTCCCTCATTATTAAATACAATATTTGCATTTGAACTAGCAATTTCTGGGAATCTTAAATAATCTGCTATACACTCCCCCCCCTCATATGGACAATTCCAATCGTCCCCAATATCTTCACACTCAACAACATTATAAGTGCTATCATGGGGATATTTTGATGTACAATTCTCATCAATATCATCTATATAATCATCATTGCTGCTACTATTATACACATCTGAAGTATCATCATCTCCACTATTAACATCGCTAACATCAGAAAAATCCCCCCTCCCATCAACAGGTTCTTCCCCTTCGGCACAAGAGGTGGAACCAAGCCCCATTAATGGCGCGCCAAGCATCCATAACCCTAAACCCGCAGCAACAGCTTTTTTCCCAATAATCATACCAGAATTATTAACTTTTTCTTCTAAAAGACTCTTATTTCTTCTTTGAATTCCACGTTTACTTAAGTATGTTCTTATGGATGTAAGGCCTTTATATAGGGGTCTCATATTTTGGCCAAGATTTAGAACTATTTAAAGCTTTCGTTTTGTTGTTATTATTAAATAGTTACCAATCCCTTTTATGTAATTGGATTTTATTAAGGATATCTTTAATTCTTTTTATATCTTTATCTAATTCGGGCTTTGTATCTAAAGTCTAAATAAGCAGTTACTTTATACACACATCTTATTTATACACAAAGCCTCTAATTCGCCAATCTAATCGTCTTTTAATATTATTTAACAAGATTATAAAATGTTAATATAAATGTTTTGGGAAATTTATTCTACAAGAGGGCTCAAATCTACAGAATCTCCTCCAGAAATTTTATAAGATTCTTCGCCTATACCATCTTCATTATTATCTTCTCCAGAATAATTTGAATAAAAATTTCCTCCAATATGAGGCCCTCCAATTATATTTGTCTCTAAAGTCTTTAGAATATTCCAATAATTTGAATCCCCACTAGAATCATATGCCACCTTCCCAAAAAGAGGAGATTCAAAAATATTATTCCAAATTCTTCCTCCAACACTCTCTTCAAGATAAATAGTAGTCCCTCCATTATCTACCTCTTTAACAATATTCCCCGAAACAATTATTTCTGATGCCTTTTCTATTCTAATCCCAGCTGATCCAACATCTGAAATTTGATTATCATAAATTTGACCTCTTGTTGTTTCCCTTAAACTAATTCCATCATTTCCAACTCCTTTAATATAATTTCCTTCTAAATAAATATCTTCACATCTATCACAACAAGTAATTCCATTTCCATCCACATCTTTTATTGAACTATTTTTTATAGAAATATTTATTGGAGAATGAATTAAATAAATTCCTTCATTAAGCCCTCCTTCTATAGACACCCCATCTACCTTAACGTCCCTAGTGCTCACTATTTGAATATTATCTCCAAAATGATTATAATCTTTTGAAGGGTTATCTTTAAGAATTAAATCTCTAAGAATTATATTATATGAATCTCCAACATTTATCCCAATACAATAATTTTTAATCGTACAATTTTGGATTGTAACATTTTCACTTTGTTCTTCAATTGCAATCCCCCACCCTCCCCTTGCTACCCCAGATTCGAATTCCCTACATGTACTTTCTCCAATTATGGTTGCTCCTCCACAATCAAGAGTTACATCTTTCGCAGAATTAAGTGAAATTGCTGCATAGTGATTTCTCGCACTTAAGTGATATTCTCCTGGACAAAAAGTAGTATCCTTTTTTATTTCCATCCCAGAATAAGGAATGACACAATCCCCATCAATACTATCATCATTGATATAATCATCATTGCTGCTACTATTATACACATCTGAAGTATCATCATCTCCACTATTAACATCGCTAACATCAGAAAAATCCCCCCTCCCATCAACAGGTTCTTCACCTTCAGCACAGGCTAAAGTACCAAATCCTGCAGAAACAAAAGCCATATATGCCCCTAAACCCGCAGCAACAGCTTTTTTCCCAATAATCATACCAAAATTATTAACTTTTTCTTCTAAACAATTATTATTTCTTCTTTGAATTCCACGTTCGCTTAAGTATGTTCTTATGGATGTAAGGCCTTTATATAGGGGTCTCATATTTTGGCCAAGATTTAGAACTATTTAAAGCTTTCGTTTTGTTGTTATTATTAAATAGTTACCAATTCCCTACCCCGAAATCGTGGGTGCGGCTTCAGGAATTTTACCTTGTACTAATACAATTTGATTTCCTTCTGCATCTAGAAGAACAATCCCTCCTTGCTGTTGGACCTGTTGGATAATCCCTCCAATTGTCATTTGTTGTGCTTCAATTTGTCTATTTAAAACATAATTATTCCAAGATGGACGTACTACTAATGTGAAAAGAATTATCACCAAAAGTATCACTATTATCGTAATTAATGAAAAAATAATCATCTGATTTTTGCTCAATTTCTCTCTCATAAATTATTTAACATTTTTACCTTTAAAAAGCTTTATTATATTTTATTTGAGATATTTTCACAATCGACTTCATTAGATTATCCCACTAAGAATCTATTAGTTAGAAATACTTTAAAGCTGATTGATAAAAACACTTTAGAAAAGTTTGGGATTAATTAATTTCCTGCGAAGAAATATAATTAAATCTATTTCAGGGTTTGTGCTTTAATTTATTTTATTATAGAAACATATTTATAGTAAATTTTGTTAATTATTTTATCCTATTGAATAGAAATTTAAAATATTTAAAAGGAGGTAGATATTATGTATAAAAACAAACGTGGTTTATCGGCGGTCGTGACAACTTTAATGATAATTCTTTTGGTTTTGGTGGCAGTTGGAATTGTTTGGGTTGTTGTAAAAAATATTGTTGACAGCGGGGTTGAAGATATTAATTTTAAAGCTAAGTGTATAAATATTGATATAAATATTAAAAATGCTCCTCTCACAACTAAGACAGAAACAGTGGCCGGAGCGGATGTTATAACAAATGGGTATAAGATAACTCTTGAAAGAGGAACAGATAGCGAGGGGGATATTGATGGTATAAAACTTCTTTTTGCAAATAGTGAGGGAGAAACAAAAATGGCTTTATTCGAAGGAGCCTTCCCAGGAGCCTTAGAGACATCAACAGATGATTTTATCAATCCAGAATTAGAAGGAACCCTTGAAAGTGTAAAAATAATTGTATTTTTTGAAGGCTCTTCAGGAGAAGAAAAACTTTGTACTCCGATTAATGAATACACTATTGATCCATTGCCAGTAACGGTTTAATTTTATTTTTTTATTTTTTTTATTAAATAAACTTCATCATTTTTTCTAACTTTTTTAGGAATATTAATTGCAATGTCTTGGCCCTTCTTTGCCTTCAAGACTTTTTTCTTTTTAATTTCCATTCTCTCAATCTTAGAACTTTCTATCCCAGTTGTCTTCCCAATGATGCAAATTTCGTCTCCAACTTTTAATGGAGAGACTAACTTTAAAACGGCGACATCAATGTTCCCATAATAATGTGTTATCTTCCCAACGAAATGTTTTTTCTCTGTTGCGTCTGAATGTTCTACTTTTGCGAAATCCTCTGCTGAAGGCAATCCAAGGTAGAATCCTGAACTGAATCCCCTGTTGTAGACTTTTTTTAATTCTTCTAAAGATTGTAAAATTTCTTTTTTAGTTAGTTTCTTATCTAAAGCTTTTCTATAAATTCTTACGACTGTTTCAACATATCGCGGGTCTCTATTTCTTCCTTCTAACTTAAAACTTTTAATTCCTGCTTTTTTCATTTTGTCTATAAATGGCAAAGTGCACATATCTTTTGCAGACATGACTTTGTTATTTTCTACTTCAAGCTCGTAGCCTTCTTGTTTATCTTTAATTATGTAACTTCTTCTGCACGGGTGGATGCATTTTCCTCTATTTGCTGAACAGTTGAATAAGAATTGTGACATAAAACATCTTCCTGAAACTGAGACACACATTGCTCCGTGGGCAAAGGCTTCGACGTAGATTTCTTTTGAGATTTTTTTGACTTGTTTTAAATTTAATTCTCTTGCTAAGACTATTCTTTTTGCTCCTAGTTTTTTGTAGAATTTTGCAGCTTCTAAATTTGAAACAGATGCTTGAGTTGAAATATGGAATTCTATTTTGTGTTTTTTGCACAAATTGATTACTGAGAGATCCCAGCAAATTATTGCATCGATGTATTTTTTTACTTTTTTAATAGTTGTTTCAAGTTTTTTTATTTCATCGTCATAAATAATTGTGTTTAATGTCAAATACCTTTTTATTTTTCCACAGATTTTTTTCACTTTTGGGAGATCTTTAATTGTAAAATTTTTTGATCCTGTTCTCATTGAGAATTCATTTAATCCAAAGTATACTGCATCTGCTCCTGCGTTGATTGCTGCAGATAGCATTTGAAAATTTCCTACTGGTGCTAGGAGTTCTAGTTTATTCATGATATAGTTAAAAACATTAATTTTAAAAACCCTTCCTACTATCTTTTTTCATGACAAATAAAGCTAGGAATTGTCGGCATCGTTCGAGTAAGTGATTTTTCTAGTTGTAACTTTTTTTCTCAAAAACCTTTTATATCCTATTTCCCCCAATTAAATTATGACGGTTGTGGTATAACGGTTATTACATGTGGTTGTGGTCCGCAAGAAGAGGGTTCGATTCCCTCCTTCCGTCCTTTAAAAAAATGAAAAAGAATGTGACACCCAAGGGCGTACCCCGAAGCATTTCCAAGAAAATGCTTACTGGGGGCAAAAAAAATATTTTGTTTGTATGCAAGTATAATAGATTTAGAAGCAGGATAGCTGAAGCTTATTTTAAAAAAATTAACAAGAATAAAAATATTCAAGTTAGTAGTGCTGGAACATTCAGGGGAAGTTATCCTATTGATGCTCAACAAGAAAGATTATGTAAAAAACTTGGAGTTGATATTAGAGGTAAGCCTAGAGGGATAAGCACTAATTTATTGAGAAAAACAGACACAATTATAATTGTTTCCGACGATGTTCCCAAGAAATTATTTACTTTTGAGAAAAAATATGTTCAGAATATTATTGTATGGAAAATTCCAGATGAACAAAATGCTAATGAGGGAAACATAATTAAAATAGTTAATTCTATTAAAAGTAGAGTTGAAAAACTTGTAGAGGAATTAAAATGAAAGACCAATTAGTTAAAGGGTTCAAGGATTTTACTGGCGAAGATGCTCAAAAAAGAGCAGAGATTCAGAAGATTTTAGTTAGCACTTTTGAGAGATATGGTTTTGAGCCAGCTGAAACTCCTGTAGTTGAATATGAAGAATTTGTTAAAGGAGATAATTCTGATGACGAGGCTGTCTCGGATATTTTTAGATTAAAGGATCGAGGTAAAAGAAGTCTTGCCTTGCGATATGAATTTACTTTTCAGTTGAAGAGGATTATGAAAAATCAAAAACTTCCGTATAAGCGGTATCAAATTGGGCCTGTGTTTCGTGATGAACCTGTTTCAGAAAAAAGGTTTAGGCAGTTTACTCAATGTGATATTGATACTATTGGTTCTTCGACAAAAGATGAGGCAGAGGTTCTTGCTTTGGCAAATGAGATTTTAACAAAGATTGGAGTTAAGCCAGTAATTTTTGTGAACAATAGAAAGCTCTTGAATGAAATTTTAGATTCTCAAAAAATAAAAGATAAAGATAAAGATCAGGTTCTTCGTGAAATTGATAAATTTGATAAACTACCAGAAAAAGAGCTTATAAAAAATTTAAAAAAATATAAAGCAGATAAAATAATTCCATTAATTAAAAAGGGCGATGAGTTTTTTAAGAAATTTGAAGCTTACAAAGAAATAATTTCCTTGATAAAATATTGTAAACTTTATGGGGTTAAGGTTTTATTTGCGCCAACAATTGTTAGAGGGTTGTCTTATTATAATGGGACTGTTTTTGAAATCAAAGCTAAGGATATGAAAGAAAGTATTACTGCTGGCGGGAGTTATATGTTTAATAATGTTCAATGCACCGGTATTTCTTTTGGACTGGATAGACTAGCTCAAATTGTAAAATTAACTAAAAAAGACCCTAAAATTTTAATCATTTCTTTAAATGAAGATAAAATGGCGATTCAGGTTGCGAGGTCTCTTCGTGAGAAATCAAGGAATGTTACAATTTATTATGGAAAGCCGTCAAAAGGTTTGGCTTATGCTAACTCAAAGAATTTTGACCAGGTTATATTTATTGGTGCTAAAGAGGTTAAGGAGAAGAAAGTTAAGTTGAAAGATTTAGAAACAGGGAAGGAAGTTGTTAGGACCCTTAAGGAAATTACTAAGAAAAATATTATTTTGCAGAGGAAGAAAAAATGATAAAAATATTTAATATCGGAGCTAAAGGCATTAATAATGCTGGTTGTATTCATTGTTCCATATAATTCTTTTTTCACAAATTTTTTATGCTCAGGACTTAGTTCTGTTTTAGAATTAAATTATGGGAGACATAAAAAATGACAAATATAAAAATAATTGAAAAAAAGGGAAAATTTCTAGGAAAAAAAATAGTTATACTTGTAGGAGTGCATGGAAATGAAATTTGCGGAGTAGAAGCTTTGAATAAATTAATTCCAAAAATTAATATAGACTCTGGCAAAGTTACATTTATTTATGCAAATCTCGAAGCCATCAAACAAAATAAAAGATTTGTTGAGGCAAATTTAAACAGATGTTTTTTGAAAGATCAATCTGAAGAAATAAGAGATACCCTTGAAGGAAAAACTGCAAAAGAAATAATACCTTATTTAGAGAAGGCAGATTTAGTCCTCGATGTGCACGCGAGTTTTTCAGAAGATTCTTTTCCATTCTTAATTTGTGATAAGAAAAATATAAAATTTGCACAAGGTCTTCCAGGAGAATTAATTAGTTATAATTGGGATGAATTTGAACCTGGTTCAACAGATTATTTTATGCATATTCAGGACAAAATTGGAATTTGTATAGAATGTGGTTATCTTAAAGATAAAAAAACAAAAGAAATAGCAATACAAGTGATATTAAACTTTCTTATTTTAGTTGGAGCAATAAAAGGGGATTTAAAAAATATTAAAGAAAAAAGGATAATTAAGTTAGTTAATTTATATAAAAATAAATATGGGAAATTTAAGAAAACCAGAAATTTTGCAGATTTTGAAAAATTAAAAGAAAAAACTTTAATAGGATATGATGGAGAAGTCCCTGTTTTTGTTGAAAAAAATAAATTGTTATTATTAGTTAGGGATATGGAAGATTTGGGAGATGAATGTTTTATTGTGGCGGAGGAGATTAAGGAATAATCTCAGGCCCAAAATACTTTTCATAATCCAAATCTCTAATATCAATCAATCCTCTAACTTCCTCAGCTCTCTCTTTCAAAGCATCTATCAAAAATTTAACACTCTTACAAATCAATTCTTCCCCTTCTTTGGGCCACATCTTTGCATAATTAGAATAAAGACAACGACCACCACACAAATCCAAATAATCGCAAGAGGGACAAGGCTCCATAACTTTAATCTCTTTCAACTTCTTAGGATCGCTTTTTAAATCCCCAACATAAAAATTCTTCACACAATTCATAATAGGGCAACAAGTCAAGGTTCCATTTGTAGTTATTGTATAACCTGCATGGCCTGCTCCACAACGAAGTTTTGTTTTTGTTCCATTAAGAATATCTTGCATAATTCCAACAAAAGGATAAAGTTTAGAAACAGTTCCATCTTCCATCTCCTCAACCCAAAAATCAATTAATTTTAAAATCCCTAAATTATATTCCTCGACAAACTTGGAAAACTTTTCTTTATTAAAATCATATTGATAAAAGCCGGCATCTAATTGCCAATGCACAGAACCAAATTCTTTTATTGTTAATAAGTGCTGGACTTGTTCAAAAATATCTGAAAATGAAATTGTCATTCGTGCAACAATTTCTCCCTTATATCCATTTTCTCTAATCCATTTTAAATTTTTCAAAACCAAATCATAATTTCCTTCACCACGATTACAATCTGTTCTCTCCTTGTCCCCATCAATTGAAACAAGAATTTTAGAAATTTTATTAAGATACTTTGAAGGCAATTTATCTAACAATTTTCCATTTGTCTGCATGCAAAACCGCGCATCGACATTATCCATAATTTCAATTAATTTATCTTGATTCACTAAAGGCTCCCCCCCGTAGAAAATTATTGTGGGATTTTCATCTTTTTCTATAAATGATTTTAATTGATTAATATCTATATCTAAATTTGGAGGTGCAGAATAATCAAATTCGAACTTTTTATCAAGCCCATTATCAAATTCTTTCATAGATTTTTCATAGCAATATCTACATTGCGAATTGCATTTTTCTGTTAGGATAATATGGAAGTGCATAAAATAAAATAAGAAAAAAGGTTTATAGGTTTTTTGGAAACAAAATTATTTCTTTTGAAATGCTTTATCAATTAAATCTCTTTCAGGTTGTTTAAGAAATTGTTTCATTTTGTAAAGTCTGCTAAATTGTCTTATATGTTCGGAGACTAAACCTTCTGGGTTATTTACTCCAACGCCTCCAATCCAAAGCCCTACCCTATAATTATTTGCGAACTCATTATCTGCAACATCTCTAAGAATATGTTGATCACGCGTATCTAGATAACCATCTTCTAAGGGTCTCAAAATCTGGTTTTCTTGGTATGGAGTCTTTCCATCAAAAAAATCTGGGTGAAAAACAGTCGCCAAGTGTTGAGCTATTTCTTCCCCCTCCTTAAGATAATAGTGCCCTGTTGCATATTGAACTGGCAAAGAAAGTTTTCCCTCTGGAAGACCCAAGGAATAGAATTTTCTTTGTACATCTTCTATTTTTTTCATAGGAATAGCCCTCCTCAATTGCCGAGGAAACACAAAATTTTCTCTAAGTAAAACTATTTCTCCAGCCTCCATAGTTCCTTCTCCTAAAGCTTGTCCTAAAAGATTAGTTAATTCATTCATATTTACTTCTTTCATTTAATTATACCTCCTTTCAATTTTATAAAAATAAAATCAAAATTCATATTACTCTCCCATAGTCTCCACTATCTTTTTCTTTAGCAAGACCTACATATTCTGAACTTTCTTTATCAATAAGATATCTAAGATTTCCCCTTCCTGATTGATTTGTGTGCCTGTTCAAAATTTTGGCATCTGCTACAAGATAAACTTCTCCACATACAGGAACTTGGTGAAAATTATATTTGACTCGTTCTGGTGCATTAAAATTTTGTGCCAAAGTTTCCACTAAGCTTAGTTCTTCTCTCACTTCCCTGAGATTAACTCTCTTGCAGGGCTTGTATTTTCTAATTTCTTCTGTTTGTTTTTTCATTTTATTTTTACTCCTTAACAATAATTACAATTATGTATATTTATAACCTTTTATCTAAAAATAAGATTATTACATAATTTTATAAAGGAGAGTGCTTTAGTAATTAAATGAAATTAAATTTAAGGCAGAAAAAAATATTAAAGCTATTGTCCATTAATTGTAGATTTTCAAATAAAGATATTGCAAAATCTCTCAAAATATCAGAGGATTCCGTAGCATATCAAATTAATAAATTAATAAAAAAAGACAAACTTGCAGATTTTAGCATTTTCTTTTTTCATCCTTCTGTAGGTTATGACAGTTATCATGTTTGGATAAGATCTAAATCAAAAGACATATCAAAATTAAAATTAATAAATGAGATTCATTCCATAAATGAAAGTCATGGCAAATTTAATTTACAAATATTAGTTTATGCAAAAAGTAAGAGAAATCTCTTAGAAATATTAAGGAAAATTAAAAAAAGAATAAAATGTGAGGAGCTATATTATTCTAAATTACAAGGAATGTATAAGGTGTTTACAAATGTTTTACCCTCAATAAATGTTAGTGTTAAAATTCCTACAAATCCAAAGAAGTTTGAATACAAATTAAATTTAGTAAAGGATAGTTTTGAAAATCTTTCTAAAGAGTCATATTCAAAAATAAAGTTAGATAAAGCTGACTTCAAAATAATTAGAGCCTTAGTTCAGAAACCACGTGCGAGTTTTCAAGAAATTGCAGAATTAACAAAACTCAATTACGAAACAATAAGATATCGGATGAAAAGATTCATCCAAAATAAATTAATAACTAACTTTGGATTAATTCATGACTTCAAAAAATATGGGCTTTATGTTAATTATTTTTTATTAAAATTAAACGAGAAAAAATTAGATAAAAAAGAGTTCCAAAGATATATTAATTCAACTCAAAATATCCTTTACTGCCCAAAGTTGGAAGGAGATTATAATTGCATTGTTTATGTTGTCTCAGAAAATCCTGAAGAACTTGGAGAAATTCAAGAAGGATTAATGAATGTTCTGGGAAACGCAATTAAAAACCTAGATTTATTATTCTTTAGTAAAGTATTAAAGTATGAACATTTTCCAAAGATATTATTAGGTTAATCAACATCAACTTCCATAAAATCCACCTTCTACTACCGTTACATTAGATTATTCAGGATTAATATATTTCTTTAGACCAGTTGCTTTTTTTGTAATTTTTAGTAAAAATTCTGATTTATGTTTTCTATATTTTTCCCCTTTTCCTTTTGCAATCCTTGCACCTTCTTTTTTAATCTTACAATATTTTTTCATATCGTTTGGGTGTGTTCTCAAATAATTTCTTGTCGCAAGAGTATTCTGCCACATCCATCCACTTTTAAAAGTTATAGAAACATGCATCTCTCTTTTATTTCCAAAACCAACGTAGTTTTTTCTAAAAAAATATCTTATCCCCCAATCAGCCTCTTTTTCCCATTTATATCCTGCCTTCACCAACAAATCCCTTGCCTCCTTCATTTTGTTTTTTGGTAAAGATATTATAATATCAATTAAACCTTTTCCACCCAATTTAGGAACAGAACTACTTCCAAAATGCTCAATCTTTGCAAACTTACTAAGACTGCCTAATGTTTTAATCAATCTATTTTTAATCCTTTGAAAAAGTATTGGATAGCAATCTTCATATTCAATATATTTGTAATAACACTTTTTCATAATATATTTAATAAAAAGACTTTTTTATATTTAAGTATATTATTATTATTATTATTATTTAATATACTAATTTCCCTCATTCAACATCAACTTCCATCCGCCAACTATTTTTTTCACCACTTATTTTGCTACCAACAATTTTGCCCCTAGTAGACTTTCCTTCGGAAAGGTTTCGGGGTACACCCTTGGGTGTCAATCCTTTCTTAAACAAAGGACAATCTAAAACAAAAGTCTCAAATTCACCACCTTCTCCAGCAGGATGAATTTTATATTTTTCATGTAAGCCCCTAATTTCTTCAATAAAATCCAAATCAATTTCTTGACCCAACCAACTATCATCTAAACCCTCTGCAAAAACTCCAACAACAATTACCTTAAATTTATTCTCAATTAATTCTTCTAAATATTCAAATTCATCTTTTTCCCAAAGTGGATTAAGACATTCCAAACCCAATTTATCACAAATCTTCTGAATTCTCGACGCCTGATAAACAGAAGCAATCGCACCAGTCACAATTCCTTCAATACCATATTTTTCTTTAACCTCTTTAATCGCATTTTCCAAATCCTCCAACTCTTCTTCTTTCACACCTTTTGTTTTATGGACAATTAAGGGCAAATCCATAACTTCTGCTTGCTTCTGCGTCTTTTCAATTGAAGGCGTATGAAACATATAACTTTCTTTATTTTCAGAAAAAATAGAAATCAAACAAACTAATTCATGTCCTTCTTTCTTAGCAAGCCAAGCTGAATAAACAGAATCTTTTCCACCGGAAAATAATGATGCGAGTTTCATAAAAACACGAAAACCACTACTTTTTTAAACCTAATCTTTTTGGAGTTTTAATGAAAATAGATCAAATTTATAGATTGGCAGAAAGGTTGGGGATGAAACAGGAACTCAAACCATTATTTGATTCAGATAGTAGGGCTTATGGAAGATTTGAGAAAACTATCTTAAAAATTTTAGAAAATATTGGTAGAAGAAGGAATTGCCCAATTGTTAGATCTAAAAAAGGATACGAATCAATAGGTAATTTTTCGGAAGCATTGGTTAATTTTGAAGATAATTATGGGCTTGGAACGAAAAGAAAAACTCAAAGACAGATAGGGGAGGAAACAACTAGACTAGAAGAAGATATTTTTGGAGATAAGAAGGTTATAAAATATACTGGTTCTGCTATTTACGAAAGAATAAATTTTGTAACTCAATTTTTAAAACAAAATCATAAAAAAGAGATTTGGTATGGAACTCTTTAATCTATATGAAAATATCTAAGAAATATTAATTTAATCTCTCAAAAAATCCAAGCCCTTAGAACATCTTGAACAAACATTTTTCTCAACACCATTAACCATTTCTTTTCGCGAACATTTTGGACAAACCTCTCCAGAACATTTTGAACAGGTCTTAAAAAATTCCTTCTCTGTTGATTGATTACAAACAAAACAATATTTTGAACAATTGGGACAAATCGGCTTCCCAGATAAATAATCTTTTCTCACATGATCTCTGCAAATATATCCTCCACATTTTGAACATCTCAAAGCACAGCTTTTGCAAATTTGTTTATTACATTTTGAACAATTAAACGTCCTACATTTTCCACAAATTTCGTCACCACAAGTTTCACAATGAGAAACACAATTATCACAAATTACATGTCCTGAAGAACAAATATTTATTTTATTTGTTAATTTTTTACAAGAATCACAAAATACAGGATACATCCTATTAGTTAAAATATTAAATATAATTTCAATCGGCCTTTGCAATTTTCCCTTTTTCCGAAGATAAACTTGCAAATTATAAATTGGATAATAAATTATCGAAGTATTCATCAAACCAGTTTTAATCTCTAAACTATGTTTGTTCTTTTCGTCATTCATGAAAAATTCTTTTTCCTTTTCAATTTGAAAAAATTCCTTACTATTTTTTCTCTCAAATATTTGATCCTCTAATTTACTTATCTTTTCATCAATTTCTTTTTGTTCTTCAGGAAATCTATCCAGCCTTTTCTTTAATTCAACTATCTTTTTTTCATGCCTTTTAGTCTCTTCTAAAATTTCATTAAGTCGCTGATTGCAATGATCTTCAATCCTAGTTAATTCTTTTTCCAAAGATATTTTCAACGACGTGCTGATTTCAATTGTTTTCTCTTTTAATAAAGACCTTAATTTTTCTTGGGCAACCAAATATTGTTTTTGAGTTTCAACTCCTTCTATCTCTTTTTTCTTCCCCTGAACAAGATTATAACCCTCAACAGAAAAATTATCGATCACATCTCCATCATGAACATATATGGTCTTGATTATTTTTTCTTTTTCATTAAGATATTGAAAAGTCGTTGAGAAGGTAAATCTCCAAATAAAATCAAATTTAGAAGGATTAGAAATATGGTCTATTGCACAATTATTAAATTTGAAGTTTTTATTCACTTCTTTTTCAAAATCTGTCTCCAAATCAATTTTCAATAAAGTTGTTTTTGGTTTTGAATCTAAAAAATTAGAAATTATTTTTAACAAAAAACAACCTGAAACAATTAATTCTGATTCTTCGGTTTTAGAACCCTCTGAAAAAGAAAATAAATAAGGAGATTTTTTACCATAAAATGCCTCGAATTTTTTCGGAACATTTTCTACTTTTAAAATATCTTCTTTCCATTTTAAATCACATTCTAATTTTTTAAAAAAGCTTTCAACAAATTTTTTTAAATCCATTAATCCAAAGCCTCCTTTGTATATTTTTTAGTATCATGATATTCTTTTATTCCCTTACCAATTATCTCCCCGATTTCATCCACCCCTTTTGAAAAAATCTCTAAATTATTTTTTGATTCTAGAAACCGATTCATAAGCATTTCTTCAATTTTATTTCTCCCAGATTTTCCATTTCCATCTAAACCTAAATTAAATAATATAATTGGCAATTCCCCAATCACCAAACCAATGCAACACATTTTATTGATAATTAAATCCACCACATGCTCTTCCATTGTTCCTTTTGTAGCGAGGCTGTAAATGTGCATATCTCTCTTCTGCCCAATTCTATCTAACCTCCCAATTCTTTGTTCAACAGACATGGGATTCCAAGGCAAATCATAATTAATAAGATTATTACAAAACTGAAAATTCAAACCTTCTGAACCAGTTTCTGTTGAAATCATAATGTCTGCAGATTCAGTAAATGCTTTAATTCGTTTAGTTTTTTCTTCTCTATCTAAACCCCCAATAAATTCAATAATCTCCAAATCTAAATGCTTTAATTTTTCAACAATATATTTTAGAGTTGTGGGATGTTTTGTATAAATTAAAATTTTTGAATCTCTATTTTCCTTAAAAATTTTAGTCACAATTTCAACAAGTTTTTCAATCTTAGAATCTGTTTTTAAATTTTTACAAGCATCATAAATTTCCTGAGCTAAATCTTTTGTTTTTTGATGATATTTTTCGTCGTCTAAAATACGATTCAAAGATTCCATCGCAGAACGAGAAGAACTTGTTATTTTTGGGAGGATAGAATAAATCGCAAGTTTACCATTTATTTCATTTCCATCTCTTGTAAAATATTTTGTTTTCAATAAATCGCAAATCCCTTGATAAATCTCATTTTCTTCCTTAGTCATTTCAACAGAAATAATTTTCGGAATTCTTTTCATATACTCTACATTTGTTTGGTCCCGTCGTCTTCGAACCATAACCTCCTCCAATTTTTTCTTCAAATCTTTAGGATTTAATGGAACCCTTTTATTTCCCCTACTTAAAAATTGCTTTTTGAATTCTTTTATAGTTCCCAAATGTCCTCTTTTCAACAAATGCAAAAGATTATACAATTCCAATAAATCATTTTGAAAAGGCGTCGCTGTTAAAACCAAAAATCTCTTTTTTTGAATTTTGTCTACAAATTTCCATCTCACGGTATTTCTATCTTTTAGTTTATGGGCTTCATCCACAATTAACAAATCCCAAGAAATTTCATGAGCTTGTTTATGGCGAAAATCATTCCTGTTTCTATCAAAAATTTTAACCCTATCTAAAGAAGCAATTACAAAATCATTCCCTTTCCAATCAGACTCATTTTCAATTATCTTAAAATCCAATTCAAATTTTTCCTTTAATTCTGAAACCCATTGATCAACTAAAGAGGGCGGAGTAAGAATCATAACTTTTTTCACAAAACCCCTTTCAATACATTCCTTAAGAACCATGCCAGTAGTAATTGTCTTACCTAAACCAACTTCATCAGCAACCAGAGCATTACTATTAAAATATCTGAGAATTTTAAGCGCACCCTCCCTTTGATACGGCAAATCATAAGCTAGATTTTTTTTAATCTTAGGATATGAAATCAATTCATTTATTTCCGAGTCGTGTGAAATTTCATTTGCTTCTAATTTTAGATTAAGCATATCTTCAGTTTCCATCTCTGAATCTGAAATATCGTCAAAAGACAAATCATCTATTTCATCAAAAGATTGATTGATTATTATTTCCTCACCCATTTTATGGAAGACGAAAAATTAGTTTTTAAGATTAAGCGTGGTGGTTTGTTAAATTCTTTTAAAATCAATCAAACATTTCGCCCAAAGGATTTTCAAAATCTGAATTAATTTCTTCTATCTTTTTTTTCTTGGCATCATCCATTTCTTCAATTTGTTCTTCTATATCCTCTCTTAATTCTGCAAAGGGGTCCCCATGATGTTCGAGGTAGGTTTTTTTTAACCAGATGTAAATTTCGTCAAAGTGGTCTTCTTGGTGCATCCAAACTTTTTGTTGATTTTCTAAATGTAATAAAGAACCAAATGAAATTATTTGTTCCTCTCTTTCTTTTCCAATAAAATCACTAAAGCTGACTTTTTTTTCATCTTGGTTTTTATTAAAATGCCCTCTTAAATTTGAATAGATTTCTTGAATTTTATTTTTAATGTTGAATTTTTTCTTTGGTAAAGAAATTCCTGTTTCTCTTAATGCATTTCTGTTGATAATTTCTTTTTTGATTCTTCTGTTTTCTGTTGAGATTGCTTTGTTCAATGCCTCCATTAATTCTTTTAGTGTTACTTTTTTGAATCTTGGCATTGGGCTTCTTGGGACAAGTTCAGGTATTTGCTCATCAAGTTCAATTCTTTTTAGTTGATATTTTTTGTCTTCTTTTTTCCCGAATAAAATATCATCAATGCTTTTGATGTAATCATTTAATAAAATTTCTGATTTTATTCTTAGCAAAAGTGATGCTGCTAAAAGGACTTTGCTTGAGACAAAGAAATCGTCTTCTTCTAGTTGTTCTATTTTTATAATGTATTTTTCAGTTAGAATTATTATGTCGATGTCCCAGGGATTTAGTTGTTCTGTGTTAATTAGATCGTAGATTATTTCTTGCCAGCCCAAATCTCTGTTAAAAAGTAAGTCGTGGATTTGTTCTTGCTTCGGGGATGCCTCTTTTTCCATATTAATATATGATTAAGATGTTTTTAAATTCATTGTAGTTACTAAATATCCTTATGTAGTGCCTATGGATTATGTGTAGTGCCTAATAGATTATGTGTAGTTACTAAATGATTTATTTATAAAATTTTGTAATCATTTTTTAATTTAATTGCACGGGAGAGGAGTCCCATTGTCTTACTACTTTATCATAATTCTCTCCTGTCATTTTTTAAGGGTAACATCACCGAAAGGTTTAAATAGTTGAATATGTTCCATATATTATCACCTCTTTTTCCCCAGGAGAGGCTTCAGGTCTACTCTTTTGTTGTCTTGGAGAATCTCCTAGGGTTATATTCATTTTACTTATGTAAAACTGGCTTATTAACATAAATTGTTGCCAGACTAATATTCAAAATATTCTCTTCAATTAATTACTATGTTAAAATTTATAAACCTAATTAATTAAAAAATAATATGACAAATAGAAATTCATATCTAATTAATTTAGACTTATTAAATAATTTACCTGCCAGTCATCCTGGAGGGGCGAGGAGACTATATAATTCTGTGCAGAGATGTGGCCATGGGGCGACCAATGAAGGACTTTTGGCGGCATATAAAAAACAAAAAGAAAGGGTGCTAAATGGGGGGAAAATTCTTGGGGGAAGAAGCTTTGGGGCTAAAAGTATTTTACTTGCAGAAGATTATCTGAAAGAAATAAAATTAATCGGTACGCAGGAATTTCGAAAACTTCTTGAATCAAAAGTTGATGTGACTAGTAGAAAAATTCTTGGAAAATAATTATTTTTTCTCTTTGCCTGTAGTAGGGACTTTTTCCTTAGGTTCTTCAACAACTTTCTTCCCTTCAAATTCAGAATAATGACATTTCCCACAATAAACTCTTCCCTTTGCTTGCATTAAAAAAACACCTGGTCCACATCTAGGGCAGGTTCTTTGTCTTGTGATTTTATCGCCGTCAATTTTATACTTAGTATATTTTTTACTTGTAGGTTTATTCTTATGTTTCTTTTTCCCTTTTTTATTTGCTTTTGCTGCCATTTTAATTTGATCCCTCTTTAACTTCTTCTACTTCAGGAGCTTTAACTTCTTCTGCTGGCTTTTCTTCCTCAACTGGCTTTTCTGCAGCAGCCTTTTCTTCTGCAGCAGCTTTATCAGCAGCTTCTTTTTCTTTTCTTGCCTCAGTTTCTGCCTTTATTCTATCATCAATTAATTTCTTTTCAGCTTCTCTTTGTTTCTTAGTTTTAACTTCTGTTCTTTCTTTATCTGCGAATGAATCATAAACATTTGCTGAAACTGAGAAAATTTGTGAACCAAACTTCCCCTTGATTCCTCTAATCACAATTGCATTTGATTCTGATTTGAAATTGTCTGCGATCCATTTTTCAACGTCTTCGTTGCTTGGGCTAATTTTTGCTTTCACGTCTAGGGTTATTTCTTTTCTATTAAACAAATCATTTCTTTTGTCTTCGATTATTTTAAATTCCATAGTTACCTTGTCTTGATGGCGTATTCGCCTTTTTCTTTTAGATTTAATTTTTGCGCGATTTCAGATTTTTCAGGATTTATAATATGAACTCTTCCCTTGAAGTTTTCAGTTTCTTCTTTAGAATCGCATTTAGGACATTTTGATCCTTCGTATATTTTACTGCAAACTTTGCAGGCTTTTGCTTTTGCCATTTTATTTCTTTCCCCCTTTACCTTTACCCTTTACTGCTCTTTCTTCAGCCTTCAAAGTTTTTTCATCTGCTTTTTGTTTTTTGATTGCGTCTTCTTTAATCCAGTCTAATTTCCCTAATCCTGGTTGCCTCATTGTTAACCCGATTTTTGGGTCATCTCCTTTATGGCTAATTGCTACGATTCGTGCAAGACAAATGTCTCCGGCCTTTAATGCTCTTTTCGAGTTTTTACCCATTAAAGAATCTGCTTTACTGAAGCTAACATAATCGTCCATTGTTTGCCCTATGTGGATCATTCCTCTCATTACGCCCATACTGATGAATGCACCGAATGAAGTTATTTCTGAGATTGTTCCGTAGGCCAGTTCGTGTAATTCTGGCCTCCAGACTAATAATTTGAATCGTGATTTGTAATAGGCTGCTCCATCTCCTGGGATTAGAACTCCTTCCCCAACTTCTAAAACTTCAATAATACAAACTACTTTTCCTAATTCTCTGTCGTAATAATCTGCGTAGGTTTCTCGTAGTTGTTTGTCTACAGCATCAGCAGTAGGTAAGCCAAATAGTTTTGGGGCTACTCTTACATGGTCTTCAACTTCAGTTAGATAAAACATAGTGAAAATTAAAGCAAAAATCGGTTTTTAAAGGTTATCATATAATTTCTAGTTGCTTTTTTTCCCTAATAACCATCTTTTTGTTTTTCAGCTTCTTCTTTAATTCAGAATCAAGTGTTGCGACGATTAGTTTTGGGTTTTTATCTGCATATTGAACAATTAATTTGTCTACATGTTTTTTTCCTAGGTCGGGGGAAGTGAAAATCTTTTTACTTTTTTTGATTAATTTTAAAGATATTTCTGCAAGTTCTCTGTGTTTTAGTTTTTTGTTTTTTCTTACAGAGACTCTTTCTAATTCTTCAATAACTTGTTTTGGAATTATAATTTTAAATCCTTGGAGCTGAAGCTCTTCCATAAAATCTATTTTCTGTTTTATACAAGTCATGATGAAATTTGTATCTAGTAGGACATTCATATATTGATAAGAATATCAACCTTTAAATAATCTTTTTTATTTGTTTAATTATGCAAGAGGGAGATAATATTCTGAGGATTTTTAAGGAAACTAAGAATGCAATTGAGCAAAGTGATTCTTCTAAGTTGAGGGATTTAAGTGATCAGACAATTAATACTGCTTCGAGAACTCATGATCCGGACAATATTGCTACTGCTGTTATTATTTATGCTATGAGTAAAATTATTGAGCGTGCGGAATATAAAAAGAATATTGGATGGAAAAAGTTTTATTCTTCGGTTTTACTTTCTTTTGATGGAATTATTTTTGCGTTGGAGAAAAAAGATGAAACTAAATTGAGGAAGAATTTGCAGAAAATTCGAAGTTCTATAAAAGGTCTTTCAGGGGATTTGAAAAAATATATTCAGGATGTTTTTATGAAAGCGCAAATTAACAAAGCTTCTAAGATTTATGAACATGGTATTTCTATGGAAACGACAGCCTCGCTGTTGGGGATTACAATGTATGATTTGGCAGGATATGCTGGGGCTAAACATGAGAGTGAACCTTCTAAAAAAATGACTGTTGTGAAGAGAATTAAAATGGCTGAGAGGATGTTTGGATGAAGCCTCGATTAGGACTTAAATCATATAATATTTCTTATAAAGGAGAAGATAAAATTAATTTTGATAATTGGGAAATTTTAATCACAGACCCCAAAATTGGGTTTAATGCCCCAAGATTAAAAAAATTTGGAAAAAAATTTCCTAAAGGAAGCTTAAGTGCGCACACAAGGGTAAACAGACTTTTTACTGAAAAAGAAAAAGATGCGCTTTTGCTCGAGATTCACACTCTAAAGGCAGAAATTCTAGCTTGCAAATATATCGGGATAAAAGATTTTATAGTTCATCTCAAAGATGGGAAATTAAATAAAAAAGAAGAAAAAGAATTTTCAGAGTTAATAAAATTTGCAATTAAAAGAGGGGTCAATATAATTCCCGAGATGAATTGTTTTTTTAATGGGAGAAATTTTTTATATAATTTATCTAGATTTCCTAAACTTAAAGTTAATTTAGATATTGGGCATCTAAATACTGCTATTAAAAGCAAAACTCTTGGAATGCCATTGGGAGAATTTATTTCTGGGATAAAGGACAAAATCGTTTATCTTCACATACATAATAATAACGGGCTGAAAGATGAACATAAATCCTTAGATAAGGGAACTCTGGATTGGAAATCTATTTTAGATTTAATCAATTTTAAAAAAATTCGAAGAATAATAATTGAATGTCGTACTTCTGAGGACATAAAAAAAACAAAAAAACTTTTGGAGGATTATTTGAGGGGAAAATGAGATATAAAAAAATAGTATCAAAACTTAAAACAAATAAGTCAAGAGATTATTTGTGGAAAAGAATGAACACCCCTGAGAAAATAATGGAAATAGAATCTTTCAAAAAATTTAAAATTCAAAAAATATCTGAAAATAATTATCAAGTCACAACTTCAAAAAGATTTTTCTTCCTAACATTCATTCCAAAATCTGGAATAAATTTAACATTCATAAATCTTGGCGATGATTCTTCATTCGCATGGTTTGAGATAATTGGAGAAAAAAATTGCACAATTGCCCACGGGAATTCCGTAAGAGTAGATAATGATAAAGGGAAATGGTATAAAGAAAATTTTAATAGTGCAAAAAAACATATGCTGGACGAGTTGAAGGAGATTGCAAAATGAAAGTAATAATATTCGACGCAAGTTCAATAATAACTTTATCTATGAATGGGCTTTTGCCAGAATTTAGAAAACTTAAGGAAATTTTTAATGGACATTTTATTATTCCTCAAGAAGTTAAGCATGAAATTGTTGACAAGCCTTTGAAAATAAAAAGATTTGAATTGGAAGCTATGCGAGCAGATCAGTTGCTGAAAGATGGTATTTTGGAAATGCCTTCTGCTCTTGGGATTAAAGATTCAGAAATTTCTAAGAAAACAAAAGAGATTTTCGATTTAGCTAATTCAACATTTATTGGAAGCAAAAGGCCAATTCATTTAATTGATTCTGGAGAATGTGGAGCATTAGCTTTAAGTGAAATTTTAAATAAAAAAGGTGTTGAGAATTTAATTGCAGTTGATGAGAGGACGACTCGTTCGTTGATTGAGGACCCTGAAGATATGAGGAAATTTCTTGAGAAAAAACTGCATACCAAGATTGTTCCTAAGAAGACAAACTATGATTTCTTTAAGCAATTTAAAATAATTCGTTCAGCAGAGTTAATTTATATTGCACATAAAAAAGGTCTTGTAAGATTGAAAAATAAAAATGTTTTAGATGCCTTGCTTTATGCTTTGAAATTCAAGGGATGTTCTATTTCTCATGAGGAAATTAGTGAAATGAAAAAGTTGAAATGAAAATTATATCTTCTCCCTTAAGTCTTTAAAATCCCCAAAAGCCTGATAAATTTCTTTATAATCTTCTCTCAGTTGATCATATAATTTTTCTAAATTTTTAAAATAAATTATTCGTCCATCTCTCTTACAAAATTCCTCTGGAACTGCAGATCGCAATCTAGGAGGGACATTAAAGGCATCGACTATCGCAGAGTCTCTCCAGCAAGTTGATATTGATTTATCTTCCTCTATTGGGTCAAAGTCTCCCTTATAATTCCATTCCTTATTCTCCGTAGCTACTCTTGGCAAATATGGCCTTGCTAATTCTAATCCATTTTGGTAGGGTATGCTATTTCTAAAAATATCTCTTCCCGCACTAGCCACAGTATCTAAAAGAAAATCTTGAGTTACATATGCCTTCCTATCTAATAAATCAGAAAGGAAATTCGCCACGATTATTCTTTGATTTTCTCTTTCTGCCAAATTTCCTTTTCTTTGCATAGTCCCAACTTCAAGAGGGCTAAATCCCCAAGTTTCTCTTAATTTAGCTCCTTCTCTCCAATCTTCCATTTGTTTTTCGCTGATAGTCATTTTTATTCTCGGTGTTTAATTACGAAGTAGTAACCATAGTTATATTTATTAAGTTTATTATGGCATATTTTTACAAAAGATAACTTTTTAAACTAAAAAGGTTATAATATTATGAAATGGACAATCTAGACAATAAAATATTATATGAAATCTCAGAAAATGCAGATGAATCTCGGAAAAAAATAGCTAAAAAATTAAGAGTTTCTCGAGAGGTTTTAGACTATCGAATTAAAAAATTAGAGAAAGAAGGGATTATAATTGGATATCAAGCTAGGGTAAATATTTCTAATTTTATTTATGGGGGGTATATAATGTTAATTCAATCTGTGGGCATTACCTCTGAAAAAGAGAAGACTCTTTTTTCTAAAATTAAATCCAATAAAAATGTTCAATATTTTGGGAAGATGGGAGGCGAATATGATTTTATAGTTGGGTTTACAGTTAAAATCTTAAAAGAACTTTCAGAAACAATAGATTATATTAATAATTCTTTTGGGAAAAATAAAATTTCATTTACACTCTTAACTATGACAAATGAATTAAAAGATTCTTTTAAGGATCTTTTTTCTAATTCAAAAAATAAAAATTCTATAAGAAGCATGCCTGAAACAGAGGACAAAGTAAAGCTAGACAAAATTGATAAGATTATTCTCTCTAGGCTTTCAAAGAAAAGTAATATTCCGAGTTGGGAGATTGCAGAAAAAGTTGGGATTAGTGATGTTTCTATAAGGAAGAGAATAAAAAAACTAATAGATCAAAAGATAATTTTGGGCTTTAGGACTATGATTAATCTCTCTAAAATAAATTATTCTAATTATTTTGTCACCTTGAAAGTGAATTCTTCTGGGGATAAAAAAAATAGTGAACTTAAAAATTTTCTTATTTCTGAAAAGAATCTAACTTATGCTACAAGGATTGTCGGGGAATATGATTATATTTTAACTCTTGTTGAGCCAGACAATAAGGCGCTAAATGAATTTCTTTCTAGATTAAAGAATAACTTTTCAGACCAGATAATAAAAATAAATCTTTTTCCGTTATTTGAAATGATTTATCATACTCAACTTGCAGAAGGTGTTTTAAATTAGAGGTATAAACTCGATAAACTTAAAAATCCCCTCTTTCTAATAATTCTATGGGTGTATAGTTTAACGGTAAAATAGCCGGCTCCAGACCGGCAGCTCCGGGTTCGACTCCCGATACGCCCATTTATTAATTAGAATCCTCAATTCTCCCTTCAAGTCCGTGTTTAGAATTTTTATTTTTTTTAACAATCTTCTTGCCTAATCGATAAGGGGGTTCAATAAAGTAAGCCCCAGTTGATTTTCCTTTTTTAAATAATTGATATCCTCTCCAACCACAATAAACCAATCCCCTTGTGCCATCTATAAGTAATCCTGTGGATACAGGCCCCCCAAAAATGGCATCAGACCAGCCAAAATCCCCATCTGCAATTGCATATCTTAAAATTTTTGCCACCCCTCCAAGTTTTATTAAACTGCTCGTCGTGTCTACAGCAATAGAAATTTTAGTGAATCTGTGTTTATTTAACCCAAATTTTTCTTCAATTTTATTCTGAACATCACCTGGCAAGAGATATCCTAGGACATACCCCCCAGGAAAACTTCTCAAAACTTTCGGATGCTGAAGAGTATAATTAATTAATTGCTGCTTCTTCTTCCCAGAATATTCTTTTACTTTTTGCTTCTTGGCCATACCGCCTTCTATTATTGATTTTAAAAATTTTCTCATTTAAAACCCCAAAAAACAAATCTTTTAAACATTCCTACAGAACATTTAAAAAATACTTTTCAAAAGTTAGTTAATGGAAAGAAAAAAAGATTATGAAAAACCATAACCAAAAAGATTATGTAAGCTCCTGTCAAAACCATATGGGGCTCTTCTGGAGGAGGATGGATCTCAAGGGAATTGTTTATCTTGTGAGGGGACTAAAGAGTATGCGGAGAGAAATGAATTAACTTGTTATAATCCAAGACAAAGAGTAGATGAAGTTGTTTAGGCGCAAACTTTATAAATACAAATGAATTACGTTTCATATGAAAAAATGTCAATATGAAACATATCATCGGTTCTTTAGTAATTTGGCGAATCCTTTGAAAGTTAGTATTATTCTTTCGCTTCGTGAGAAACAACAAAGTGTGACTGAGTTAAAAGATGGAATTAAAGCTGAGCAGAGTAAAATTTCTCATGCGCTTTCGGCTTTGAAAAAGTGCAATATTGTTCAATCTACGCAAAAAGGCAAACAAAGAATTTATTCTTTGAATAAAACAACGATTTTGCCTATGTTGAAACTTATAGATAAACATGCTTCAACACAGTGTCATGGATGTCCTTATATAAAATGAAAATACGAAAAGCAACAAAAAAAGATTTGAAAGAACTCGCAGAATTATTTTTAGAAGAATCATCAAAAAAACCATATTTTCAGGGCTATACCTTAAAAACAGCAAGAGATAGAGTAAATGATATGCTTGCAAATGGAACTATTTATCCTATTACCATAAATAAAAAAATTGTGGGGTTTATTGCAATAGCTGCTGAAGGCAAAAAGGATATTTATATTGACGAATTTTGGATAAATAAAAAATCTCAAGGAAAAGGTTTTGGGAAAAGCTTATTAAAATTTATTGAAGATAAGTATAAGAAAAAAGGCACAAAAACTATAAGCGTTATGACTAGTAAAAATGCGGGAGCATTTAAATTTTATAAAAAATTAAAATACAAGGTAAATGATAAGCAAGTAATTCTTACAAAAAAACTAAAATGAAACCAACATATTTAGACAATGCTGCAACAACAAAAGTTGATGAAAAAGTTCTAAAGGTAATGTTGCCGTATTTTTCAGAGAAATATGGGAATGCGTCGTCTTTGCATTTGGCGGGAGAGGAATCTCGGAGGGCCATTGAAGAATCTCGTGAGATTGTTGCGAAGTCTATTGGGGCAAAGTATAAGGAATTAATATTTACTGGGAGTGGGACTGAATCTAATAACTTTGCGTTGAAGGGTTTGTTTTTTCAGAATTATCCTAAGAAGAATCACATTATAACTTCTAAAATTGAGCATGATTGTGTTTTGAATACTTGCAAATGGCTTAAGACTCTTGGTGCAGAGATTACTTATTTAGATGTTGACTCTGAGGGGTTTGTTGATTTGGCGCAGTTGAAGGATTCGATTACTGAGAAGACGTTTTTGGTTTCTATAATTCATGGAAATAATGAAGTTGGGACTATCCAGGATTTGGATGCTATTTCAAAAATTTGTAGGGAGAAGAAAGTTTTGTTTCATACAGATGCGTGCCAGTCGTTTACAAAAGTTGGGATAAATGTTAAGAAGCAGGGAATAGATTTGATGACAATTAATGCGCATAAGATTCATGGGCCAAAAGGTGTTGGGGCGTTGTATATTAAAGAGGGTGTTAGAATTTCTCCGTTGCTTCATGGCGGGGGTCAGGAATTTAAGGCGAGAAGCTCAACTGAAAATGTTGCAGGGATTGTGGGCTTTGCAAAGTCGGTGAAAATTGCTAGTGGAAGAGATGTAAAAAATATGTTTAAATTGAGAGATTATTTTATAGAGGAATTATTGAAAATAGATAATGTGAAGTTGAACGGGGCTGAGGGGATGGATAGATTGTGTAATAATATCAATGTTTCATTTCATAATATTGAAGGCGAATCTATTGGGAGTTTTTTGAATGCGAAGCAGATTTTTACTTCAACCGGCTCGGCATGTTCGTCGAGGTCTCTTGAACCAAGTCATGTTTTGCAGGCATTGGGGTTGAGCCCATTTGATTCAAATAGTTCTGTTCGAATTAGTATTAGTAAATATACAACTAAAGGGGAAGTTGATTTTGCATTACAAGAAATTAAAAAAACAGTTGAGAAATTGAGAAAGATTTCTCCGTTGGTAAGATGAAATTAAAATCAGGGAGGTTAAAATGAAAATAACAAAGGAAACAAAAATTGGAGAATTAATTAGTGAAAAGCCTAAGGCTGCTGAATTACTTATGGAATCTGGGATGGGTTGTGTTGGATGTCCGTGTGCACAAATGGAAACTTTAGAAGAAGGTTGTAAAGGTCATGGGATGAATGATGAAGATGTTGATGTGCTGGTTAAAGCGTTGGGAGAAATGAAATGAGAGCTATTGCAAAATGCCCGAAATGTAAAAAGATAATTGAAGAAAATTGCGAGGCATGTATTGAAGATGGCACAAGTCTTCATAATTGTGGAGGAGAATTAAAAACAGTTAAAGTGAAATACAAAAAATTTGCAGAAACTGAGAAGGAGTTAGAGATAAAATGAAATTAACAAAAAAACAAGCACAAAAAATATGTCAAGGTTACAATCTTGGAGGATTAGAATCGTTTAAATTAATTAAGGGAGGACTCTGCAATTATAATTTTATTTTATCTACAAATAAAGGGAAATTTATTGCAAGAATTCTTGGGAGAAAATTAGATGATTGGAAAATGGATAAGATTAAGATGGAATTTAAAGTATTGAATTTTTTAAGAAAAAATAAATTTCCTTATGAAACTCCTAAGCCATTAAAAAATAAAGATAAAAAATTTATTTCCAAAATTGGAGAAAAAGGATTCTGGGTATATGAAATGATTCCGGGGGAATCTTTGGAAAAAACAGATAAAAACAAAATAAAGGAAATATCAAAAGCACTAGCAATATATCATAAAACTATCAAAAAATTAGGTAAAAAATTTAATGAAGAAAAGAATTCCCGAAATTGGGTTTATGAAGGATTCTCTAAAATAGAAAAATCTAAAATTAAGAATAAAGTAAACACCTTGGCTAAAAAAAATGTTAAATTTCTTAAAAAGATTCTTGATAAAATTTCTGAGAATAAATTTGAAGAAAATATATTAATTAACCATAGAGATTTTGGAATTAATAATGTCTTGTTTTTGGGTAATAAATTAACTGGAATAATAGATTTTGATAATCTGGAAATGAGGCCAAGAATCAATGATGTTGCTACAGGCATTAAATATATCTGTCTTGAGAGGGGCAAATTTGATAAAGAAAAAATGAATTTATTTTTAAAAACCTATGAAAAATATAATAAATTAACTAAAAAAGAAAAAGAAATGATTCCATATCAAATTCTCCAAGACTCCTGTACTGCTTTTAGATGGATGTATGATGAAATGAAAAAAAATTCAAACCAGAGGTATTCTCATCTCCAGTATAAATTAAAAGAAATCGCAGAAATAATTAAATCATTTAATTTAAAATTTTAAAATGGTCCTAGAATCCCCCTACTCTAAAAAACTTATGAAGCATTTTACGAATCCCAAGTTTGTTAAAATAATTAAAAATCCTGATGGGGTTGGGGAAATTGGGAATATTAAATGTGGGGACATCATGCGGTTGGAGATAAAGATTAAAGGGAATACCATAAAGGATTTGGGTTTTCAAACATTTGGATGTCCTGCGGCTGTTGCGAGTTCAGATGTTGTTTGTGAGTTGGCGAAAGGAAAAACAATTGAAGAAGCTAAGAAAATAACTAAAGATGACATTGTTAAGGAACTTGGAGGAATGCCAAAGATTAAAGTACATTGCTCTGTTTTGGGGATTGAGGCTTTGAAGAAAGCTATAGGAGATTATGAAAATGGAAAATAATAAAGTAGGATATTTGATTATGGGAATTGCGGTTGTAATGTTAATTATGGTTGTTATGTTTAATTCTGTGATTAAAGACAATCTGGATTTAACTTGTACTCACGGAGACTCTTGCCAAATGTATGATAACTTAAATATTCAAACAATAATAAGTTATATTTTAATTGCGATTATATTTATTATAGGAGTGGTGATAATGTTTACAAAACCAAAGGAAAAGATAATTGTTAAACATAAGACAAAGATAATAACTGAAAAGAAGAAACCGTTGGATTTATCTAAGCTTGACGAAAACGAGAAAAAAGTTATTGGATTGTTGCAGGATGAAAATGGAGGGATGTTTCAAAAAACATTGATGGAGAAAATGGAAATTGGAAAAGTTGGAATGACTCGATTGTTGGACAAATTAGAGGCAAAACAATTTATCGAGAGGAAGCGGAGAGGGATGAATAATTTTGTTGTGTTGAGAAATTAAACTATTTATTCTTACACATTTTATGACCAAATTTTCCAATTAAACCTATTATAAGAAAAATAAAACCTAATGGCCATACCGCAGGATTTGGATAAATAATCAATCCCATTATAATCCATATTGCTCCGAGAGTTAAAAAAATATTGTAGGTCTTTTGTTTATCCATTTTATTTATTTAATGATTAATTGTTTAATAAACCTTATTATGCTAAATAAAATACTCGTTTCAAAACTTATAGCCTAAGTAACCAATTACTCCAAACCAATTATAATAAACATTTTTCTTATTTGATTAATTAAAATGGAGGTAAAAACAAATGAAAACATTAGCGATTTTAGCACTTGTCATGGGAGTGGTTCTTATAGCGAGCTTTGCGCTTGCAACAGCTGTAAACACAGACACAGAGGATTCTTCTCAAGTTAGTTCTGAATCTTCTTTAGCACCATCCTGCTCTGGCGGTTGTTCTGCTCAAAATTCATGCGGAAGTTCTACTTGCGGAGTTGAAAAAACTGGTTCATGTGGATGTGGGAGATAGCATAACTTTATAATTTATTTTTTTTATTATTAAATTTGGGAAAATCAGGCTCATAATAACTTTTAAATACTTGAGCACACTTAGTATATTATGGATTACTCAACGCTTATGGGGCCTGAAGACAGAGGACCAATGGATAAGAGAAAAGGATACATTCAAGAGATTTCTGACGAAGAAGATTAATTTTATAAACTATTTTCTTTTCTTTGACTTATGGCTGAAGAAGTTGAAAAAAAGAGAAACCCATTAGTAGGAATTTTAAGGGAAGAATGGAAACATTTAGGGAAACTTAAAAAAAGATTTATTCTCTATATGTTTCTTTTTGTTATTGCTGGTATAATTGGATTAGCAACACCTCTTTTAATTGGACTTATATTTAACTCTATTCAAAATAATATTTCCTCGATGGCAGAACTAAAAAGATTAATTTTATTAATAGTTTCTTTGCTTGCAATTCAAATTGTTTTTTGGCTATTTCACGGGACAGGAAGATTAATGGAGTCTCTTACAGGATTTTCGGTATACAGATCTTACAAAAACAAAAAGATACATCAAGTTCTTCAACTCCCAATTAAATGGCACAAAGATAATCATTCAGGGGATACAATAGATAAAATAAACAGAGCTGGAGAGTCTGTTAGATCATTCTCAGAATATTACACATTTGAAATTGTTTATACGGCGGTAAATATTTTTGGTTCACTTGCAGTTTTGTTCTTTTTTAATTTATATATTGCAATTTTTGCATTAGTCTTTTCTCTAATTATAATTATAATTATTATGGCCGTGGATAGGAAATTAATTAAATATTATAAGGAGATGAATAAATATAGTAATAAACTTGGGGCCGCAGTATTTGATTATATTAGCAATATTATAACTGTTGTTACACTTAGACTAAGGAAAACAGTTGAAAAAAGAATTGATGAAAAAATTCTCGATGTTTATCCTACTCATAAAAAAGCAACAATATTAAATGAATTGAAATGGGCTATTGGGAGTGTCGCACTCACATTTATGACTGTTGTGGCATTAAGTTATTATTCTTACACATCATTTATAGCGACAGGAACAATCATGATTGGGACACTTTATATTTTATATGGATATCTTCAAAGAGTAGGGGATACTTTCTTTCAGTTTGCATCAATGTATGGAGGTTTAGTAAAACATAATGCAAGAATTATGGGGGCAGAACCAATAGAAAAGGCATTTGAAGAATTAAGAGAAAAAGAAAAGATAAAAGATAAAATTCCAAAAGATTGGAAATCCATGGAAATAAAAAATTTGAATTTTAGTTATAATACTGAAAAAGGGGCAAGACACTTAGAGAAAGTAAATATTAAATTTCATAGAGGACAAAAAATTGCCCTTGTTGGAGAAAGTGGTTCTGGGAAAAGTACAGTTTTAGCTCTTTTGAGAGGACTTTACGATCCACATGAAGGGGAACTTTATCTTGAAGGTGAAAAAATTAAAAATGGATTAAAACAAATAAAAGAGAAAATAACCTTAATCCCTCAAGAGCCAGAAATTTTCAACAGCACGCTGAAATATAATATAACAATGGATTTGCATACTAAAAAAGATGAAGTTAAAAAAGCAGTTAAAATGGCGCAGTTTTCAAGTGTTGTTAAAAGATTAAAAAAAGGCTTGAACACAAATGTTTCAGAAAAGGGGGTTTCTCTTTCAGGAGGAGAAAAACAGAGGCTAGCTCTTGCAAGAGGTTTATTGGCTGCACAAGAAAGTGATATTCTTTTGCTAGATGAACCCACAAGCAGTGTTGATAGTATGAATGAATTAAAAATTCATGAAAATATTTTTAGAGAATTTAAGAAAAAAACAATTTTCTCGTCAATCCATCGGCTTCACTTGTTAGGAAGATTTGATTATATTTATTTATTTGAAAATGGAAAAGTGGTGGGGGAAGGGACATTTAATGAACTTAAGAAGAATATTAAATTTCGAAGGATGATTCAAAAATATAAAATGACTGAAGAGAAAGATAAGATTTGCGGGGTAAAGTAAAATGAAAATTGAAAAGCAAATTGAAAAAACTCTAAAAGAAATTAAGTTAAAGAAATCAGATAAAATTTTAGTTGCTTTATCTGGAGGAAAAGATTCAACAACAACTGCCTATGTTCTTCATAAATTAGGATATTCTCTAAAAGGATTTCATATTGATTTAAAAATTGGAAAATATAGCAATGATTGTTTGGAGAAAGTTAAGAAGTTATGTAAAGATTTGAAAATCAAACTTTATGTTTATGATATGAAAAAAGAAATGGGTTCTGGCATGTGTTTTCTTCGTTCAGGGATTCAAGCAAAAAGTGGAAAATCAAAATTGAAAAATTGTGCAATTTGTGGTGTAATAAAAAAATGGATTATGAATAAGCAAGCAAGAAAATTAAAAGCAAAATATATTGCGACAGGTCATAACTTAGATGATGAAGCTCAAACTTTTTTAATGAATATTATGAAAGGCTCTCCAAAACTTTCTGCAAATCTCGGACCAATAACAGATAATATTTTAGATAAAAAGTTTGTTCAAAGGATTAAACCTCTTTTTTATGTTCTTGAAAATGATATAAGAAAGTTTTCAAAAAAACTAAAACTTCCAGTTATTTATGAAAAATGCCCGTGTGGTTTAGATTCTTATAGAATTCAAGTTAGAAAATTTTTAAACACTTTGCCTGAAAATGATAAAATAAATATTTTAAAGAACTTTAATAAGACACTTCCAAAAATTCAAAAGAAAAAAGATTCAACAGTAAAATATTGTGAAATTTGCCAAGAACCCTCAAGAAATAAGATTTGCAAGAAGTGTAACCTGACAATGGTTCTAAAAGTTTAAATAGTAAATTATTTTGATTCTTCTAGATTGTACCAATTATTGTAACAAAAGACATAAGGGGTACAAGATATTGTACATTATTAATTAAAATGGAATGCCCATATTGTATAAACACAAAGTCAAAGGTGACTAATAAACGCGCTTCACCAACCGGGATTAGGAGGAGAAGAGAGTGTTTGAAATGTAAAAAGAGATTTACTACCTATGAAACAGTTAGTAGAGAAGATATTTACATTATAAAAAAAGACAAATCAAGGGAACCTTTTGATGGGGAAAAGCTAAGAACAGGTATTTTGAGAGCATTTGAAAAAAGGCCCATATCAAAAGAAAAAATTGATCAATTGATCAGAGAAATTGAAGAACTAATAAGAAAAAAAGGTCAGAAGGAAATTAAAAGTGAGATAATAGGTGAAATGGCAATAAAAAAAATAAAAAAAATAGATAATGTGGCATATATTAGATTTGCATCTGTTTATAGAGATTTTCAAAATATTAAAGATTTTAAAAAAGAAATAAAAGAATTAAAATGATAAATAAAGTTAGAAAAAGAGATGGAAGTGTTGTCCCGTTTAATGGAGAAAAGGTAGCTGATGCGATTTGGAAAGCAGTTAAAGCAGTTGGTGGGACAGATAAAGAAAAACCAAAATATCTTGCAGCATTAGTTATAAAAGAATTAGAAAAAACATTTGGAGAGAAAAATATTCCAACTGTTGAAGAGGTTCAAGATTTGGTAGAAAAAACATTGATTGAAGAAGGCCATGCGAAAGTTTCCAAAACATATATTCTTTATAGGAGAAGCCACGAAGAATTAAGAAATGTTAAGGGCTTGTTTGATACTATTGAAGCTGTTGATGATTATATTGGTTTAAATGATTGGATGGTAAAAGAGAATTCAAATAAAAGTTTTTCTTTGCAAGGGTTGAATAATTATATTGCGACAAAAATAATTAGTAATTATTGGCTGAGGAGAATTTACCCAGAGGCAATAAGAAAAACTCATGAAGGCGGGGATCTTCATATTCATGATCTAGATACATTGGGTGCTTATTGTGTTGGATGGGATTTAAAGGATTTGCTAGTAACAGGATTTAGAGGGGTTCCTGGGAAAGTTGTATGCAAAGCTCCAAAACATTTGAGAACAGCATTAGGTCAAGCAGTGAATTTCTTTTATACACTTCAAGGAGAAACAGCAGGCGCACAAGCATTTTCTAATTTTGATACTTTACTTGCTCCTTTTATCAGGCAGGATGATTTAAGTTACAAAGAAGTTAAACAACATATTCAAGAATTTTTATTTAATATGGCTGTTCCCACAAGGGTCGGATTTCAAACACCCTTCACAAATATTACTTTAGATTTAAAGGTGCCAAAATATATGTTGGATGAGCCAGTTATTATTGGTGGAGTTCCTCAAAAAGAAACTTACAAAGAATTTCAAAAAGAAATGGATATGTTTAATAGAGCACTTGCAGAAGGGATGACTGAAGGCGACGCTGATGGGCGTGTTTTTACTTTCCCAATTCCAACATATAATATAACAAAAGATTTTGAATGGAATAACCCAAATTACGAAGCTATCTGGGAGATGACTGCAAAATATGGTATTCCTTATTTTTCTAATTTTATTAATTCGGATATGAAGCCAGAAGATTCTAGATCTATGTGTTGTAGATTACGATTAGATCAAACAGAATTGAGAAAAAGAGGAGGAGGTTTATTTGGGGCAAATCCTTTAACTGGTTCTATTGGGGTTGTAACTATTAACTTGCCTAGATTGGGTTTTACTTCTGTTGATGAGGCAAATTATTTTGAAAAACTTGGAAGATTAATGGAGCTTGCAAAAGAAAGTTTGGAAATAAAAAGAAAAGCTCTTGAAAGATTTACTAATCTTGGGCTTTATCCTTATTCTAAATTTTATTTAAGATTAGTCCATCAAAGATTTGGAGAATGTTGGAAAAATCATTTTGCGACAATTGGACTTTTGGGAATGAATGAATCAATTATGAATTTTATGCCAGGGGAAGATATGACAACCGAAAGAGGAAAGGAATTTGCAATTAAAGTTTTGGATTTTATGAGAGAGAAGCTGGAAGAATATCAAACAGAAACTGGAAACATTTACAATCTTGAGGCGACTCCTGGAGAGGGGACAGCATATAGATTTGCAAGAATGGATAAAGCTCATTTTGGAAGAATAATTGTTGCAAATGAAAAGTCTGTTAGAAATAATAGTGCAAAACCATATTATACAAATTCTACACAGTTGCCAGTAGGTCATACTTCTGATTTATTTGAAGCACTTGAATTGCAAGATCCTGCTCAGACAAAATATACAGGGGGAACTGTCTTCCATGGCTTTGTTGGAGAAAGAATGCAAAAAGAAGGGGCAAAGCTATTAGTAAAAAAAATTGCAGAAAAGTTTCACTTGCCTTATTTTACAATTACACCTACATTTTCAATATGTCCTAAACATGGTTACTTGTCCGGGGAACATAAATATTGCCCGAAGTGTGATCAGGAAAATGGGCACAATGAAGAATGTAAAATAGAACAGACGATTTCATCGACTGTAAATTAAAAGGAGGAAATTAAGATGACAGAAATTAAAAGAACAAAATGTGAGGTATGGTCGAGAATTGTGGGCTACATAAGACCTATCCAACAATGGAATGAAGGTAAAAGATGCGAATGGGATGACAGAAAAACTTTTGACCTTTAGGAGCAATTATGAAAATATCTGATTTACAAAAAGTAACTTTGATTGATTATCCGGGCAAAATAGCTTGCACTATATTTTTATTTGGTTGTAATTTTCGGTGCGGGTTTTGTCACAACAAAGGGCTTGTAATCAAAGCTGATAGGGAAGAAATTTCTCAAGAGGATGTCTTAAAGTTTTTAGAGAAGAGAAAAAAATATCTTGGGGGGGTTTGTATTACAGGGGGAGAACCCCTGATGACTTTGAAGGAAGATTTTTTAAGAAAAATAAAAAAATTAAATTATTCTATTAAAATAGATACTAACGGAAGCTTCCCTGGGAAATTAAAAGAATTTATTGTTATGGGGCTTGTTGATTATGTTGCGATGGACATTAAGGCTAGTGGAGAAAAATATTCTGAAGTTGTTAATGCTGAGGTTGAATTAGGGGATATAGAAAAATCAATAAAAATAATTTCTTTGTTTGGGAAATATGAATTTCGTACAACGATTCTCGAAGAGATTCATATAGAGGAAGAGGTTTTGAAAATGGCGAAGTGGTTAAATCAAATTGTTGGGGAGAAGCCTAAAAAGTTTGTTCTTCAAGGGTTTAAAGTTCAGGGAGAATTACTTGATGCTGAATTTCAATTAAAAAAAGATACTTCTGAAGAATATTTGATTCGGTTGAAAAATTTAGTTGAAGATTATTTTGAGGAAGTTGAGATTAGGGTTTAGGGAAGATTAAATTACTCAAAACTAACTTTGTTAAGTTTTTCGTCTTGGAGAAAATTGTTAATTAAAAAGTACTTCGTGTAAGAATTAATCCTAATATTAAAATAGTAAGAATGAACGCTATTCCAATCCCCCAACGAACCCATTTTATCCAAGGATGATTTTTCTCCCCAATTCTTAAAGTAATTAAATAAATAACAAAAAATGTTCCAAAAATTAAAAGCGGCGGAGTTGTGATGGGCATATTTTATTTAAATAATTAGAATATAAAAAACTTTACAAAGAAATAAGTAACAGAATATCGATTTATCAAATATAAATACAAATGAGGCTTTTAGTAATTCTATGCTGAAATTCTCGGCGAACCTCGAATCTTACACAAGAATTCTATCAACGCGATCTTCTTTCGCGGCCTTAATTGTCTCGTTTTGCGGACGGCTTCGTGCTTAGATGCATTCAGCACTTATCCATACAATGCGTAGCTATGCAGCCTGCCAAATGACAACTGCTCACCAGAGGCATCCAAGTCCAGTTCCTCTCGTACTATGAACTTGTTCCACTCAGACAATAACACACCTAGTAGATATCATACAAACTGTCTCGCGACGTTCTTAACCCAGCTAACGATCCCTTTTAATGCGTGAACTCCGACACCCTTGGACGCAACTGCACGTCCAGGTTAGGGAGAGCCGACAGCGAAATACCAAACCGCCCCGTCAATACGGACTATCGGGGGCGACCAGCTTATTATCCTTGGGGTAACTTTTCTATCAGACACGGCTTCTATTAAAAAAGCACGTGGGTTCACTAAGCCCAGCTTTCGCTCCTGCTTTTCTTACTTTTCAAAAAACAGTCAGACAAACTTTTGCCTTCGCACTCAACTCTAGATTTCCAAGCTAGATGAGTTTATCTTTGGGTCCTATCGATATCTTTTCGACAGGGTGCCACCCCAGCCAAACTGCCCGCCTGCTGCTGTCTCGTAAACGATAAGCAAGCCTAGAAAAAATGGGTAGTATTACAATTTTGCTCCATTGCCACCGAAATGACAACTTCGACGCTCCTACCTATGCTATGCATTTCTTCTAGACTCACAACAACAAGTTGCAGTAAAGTTCCACAAGGTCTTCGCTTCCCACTAGGTGTCCCTGGCCTTTGCACCAGGAAGTATTTTCAGAGGGCTCTAGTTGGGGACAGTAACAACCTCGTTAAACCATTCATGCACGTCACCATTCAGATGACAAGGCATTACGCTACCTTAAGAGGGTCATAGTTACCCCCGCCGTTTGATGGACCTTAGCTCCCTTGAAAAGGAGTTTGAGACACCACCACTGGGCAGGCCTCACCAAGTATACACGTCATTTCTGATTAGCACTTGGCTACGTTTTTGGTAAACAGTCGGGCCGTCCTTGTTATTGAAATCTATCGATGCATGCACATTTCTGGAACACACAAAGATAGACACGCCTTCATCCGAAGATACAGCGCTAACTTGCCGAATTCCCTCAACTAGTTTTTCCCTTCAGGTCTTAGCCTATTAAGCTAGGGCACCAGTGCTGGTTATGGGTACAGCTAATTAAACCAAAATCATAATCTTTTCACTGGCTCCTGGAATCAGCAATTTTCACTCAATAAATTCTTCTGCGTCTATGGATTACCCTCGACAGAATTCTTTATCAAAGCAGACTTTCGCCTGCACGCCTATCCGGAAGCAAACTATAATTATAAGATTTAATTAGTCCAGGAATATTAACCTGATGTCCATCGTCCTCCTCGGTTAAGGAAGGACTTAGGTGCTGACTAACCCTTGGCTAACATATATTGCCAAGGAAACCTTACCCTTACGACCTTATTCATTCTCAGAATAATCTCTTCCTACTATTACCAGGATTCTCATTAGTTTCCGCTCCAACCTTTCTCTCGAAAAATCTTCTGCGCAGAAACCACGCCTGTTTACCCGAACATTCTCGTAGTTTGTGTTGAGTTTTTGAATATGATTTGTGATTAGCGACAGCGTCGCTGATTGATGTGAAATTACTCGTCTATCGACGAGAGAATAAAAAAATAAGTTAAAAATAAAAATTAGACTTTAAAGATCGAATGATTCATTATCTTTGTGCATTGCACAAGCTATTCTAGCCAAAGTTGGTTTGTCTTTTACTTCATGGCCTTGACTTCCTCTAATAGAATAAGCAATTGTAGGAACACTAACCTTACCTGGCTCTTCTAGTGGAAGAGAATCTAAATCCACAGGGATAGCATAAGAAGTAGAATTCTCTCCATTGGTAAGAGATGTTACAAAATAATTATCTCCATTGCCATCTCTAGCAACCATTCCATCAACTTGTAAACCTTGTATTTCGTTCATTTGTTTTTTAACCTCCTTACAATTCTTTTCTAAATGTAAGTGTTAATATTTCTAAGAAATTAAACTTTATAAACCTTCCTATTTTGTTACCACTTCATAATTAATAACTTTTCTTATTTTTCAATTTGATTTTTTAATAATAAATTATCAAAAAATCTCAACACAAACTACTATTAATTTATTCGAAAATAAATTATAACGAATGCCGCCGAGGTATCGGTATCATACTTAGCCCCGTCCATTTTCAAGGCCCTGAACCTCAATAGGTGAGCTGTTACGCTTTCTTTAAAGGATAGCTGCTTCTAAGCTTACCTCCCCAGTGTCTCAGGTTCAAGACACCCTTCGATACACTTAGTATGAATTTTGGGACCTTAACCTTGGTCTCCCTTGTTTGGGTCTCGTGAAAGTATCTTACATACTCACACTGTTTCCTATTCCATGCAGTTATCAGTTTCTGAGTTAAAAAGAGTTCCGTAGTCATTTGACCCTGCAAACTCAATTTGTGCTTTACACCGATAACAAACAAGAATAAGACTATACGTAGGCATATTTCAACAGGAACCAGCCATTGCCGAATTAGATAAGCTTTTCACCCCTATCCACAGGTCATCCTAGTGCATGTCCACAACAATGGTTCGGCCCTCCATCCCCCTTTCGAGAGACTTCAGCCTGCCCATGGATAGATCATCCGGCTTCAGGTCTGATCCACGTGACTAACGCAATTTCGTACTTGCTTTCGCTTCGGTTACCTTTTATAAAAAGTTAGCCTCGCCACATAGAATAATTCCCTGGCCCGTTTTTCGAAACGTACGCTACAAACCTTTCCACCGAAGTGGTTAAGATTCGTAACAAACTGTAACTAATAGATTTCAAGTCTTTTAACCCTCTGTTAAGAGTACTTTTCAGCTTTCCCTCGCGGTACTAGTTCACTATCGGACTTTGGTTATATTTAGGGTTAGCAGTTAATCCTGCCATATTCAGACCTCTAATTCAAGAAGCCCTACTCTTTTAAAGTTCCACCATAAGATTTTAGAATACGGGACTATCACCCTCTAAGGTGTTTTGTTCCAAAAAACTTTTTCTCAATCTATTAGGCTTTCCTCACCACATCTCTACCTTCTTTTCAAAAGGAGATTCAGCTTGCCCTCTGCCCTTTTCGCTCTCTGCTAATAAGGGCATCATTTTTATTTTCTTTTCCTGCCGGTACTAAGATGTTTCAATTCCCGGCGTCTGTCTGCTTCTCAGCATGATTCAGGAATCTCGAGTTCAAAGTTCGCATGCAACTCGCTCGAGCTTATCGCAGCTTGCCACGCCTTTCATCACAACCAAAGCCAAGCTATCCGTCTATTAGTATAAATAGTAGTATATATCTGAAAATACAAATTAGTTTGAACCTAAGTTCAAACTAATAGTGGGATATTCTGTTACTTATTTCATTGAAAATGAAAACAACCTAAGTTGTTCTTTCGTTTTCTCATTACGATACAATACCGTCGGTACTGCACCATCTCGTAATAAGGGATTTGTTTTGCAAATCCCATTCAAAGTTAAATGTTCTTGCGAACACAAACTTTGAGAGCATGATTCTGTGATTTGTTTTAGAAAAAATTTAAATGGACCCACCGTGAATCGAACACGGACCTCTTCCGTGCAAGGGAAGTATTCTACCACTAGACTATGGGCCCTTGACTTGAAGAGTTCAGTTTGGTTTTTAAATTTTTTCTTAATTTTTATTAAGATCGTAGTAGCGTCAGATAGTTGATCATTGTCGTTAATATAATGTCGTTAAATAATAGGAGGTGATCCATCTGCAGGTTCCCCTACAGATACCTTGTGACGACTTAACCTACCTTGTCTACCCAAGATTCTCCTTCGAAAAGTTTCATCCTAAATAAACTCGGTTGGTTTGACGGGCAGTGTGTGCAAGAGACAGTGACGTATTCACCGGGCGCTGATAACACCCGATTACTACAGATTCCAGCGTCACGAGGCTGAGTTGCAAACCTCGATCTGGACTGAGACAAACTTTAAGAGATTGGCTTCACCTTTCGGTGTCGCATCCCATTGTATTTGCCATTGACGCGCGCGTGTAGCCCAGGGGATTCAGGCTATACAGACCTAACGTAGCCCACACTTTCATCCCGGTTACCCGGGCGATCTCTATATTGTACACTTAGTAAATATAGATGTGGGTCTTGCCTGTTACTTGATTTAACAAGTCACCTCACGGCACAGGCTGACGTCGGCCATGCAGCTCCTCTCAGCGTGTCAGGTAAGCCCTTCAGACTGACCTTCATTCTGCTGTCGCTCCTGGTGAGGTTCTCTGTGTGTAGTTAAA
>Ga0208904_1000050_pt1 | contig 111575 bp, 102 predicted proteins | sample AntAceMetag02UKB_FD_184774 | JGI IMG/M metagenome (GOLD analysis project Ga0208904, IMG submission 184774) | Saline lake microbial communities from Ace Lake, Antarctica - Antarctic Ace Lake Metagenome 02UKB (SPAdes) (version 2) | ecosystem: Environmental > Aquatic > Non-marine Saline and...
TTCATAGATAACTATCTTAACCCAACATCCCTAATTTAGCCATATATGCTAAATTTTTGCAATTTAAGGCTCATTTTGAGTGAGAAACACGGGGAGAGTTTAGGCTCATCTTGTATGAGACAAGACTAATATTTGCCAACTTATAAAAAAACCTTTAAAATTAAAACGCTATGAAAATCAACATTGCTACAAAAAACCCAATAAAAGTCAAAGCCGTTCAGGAAGTAATCAAAAACTACCCAATGCTCACGCGAGCAAAAGTAGTTAAATATAAGGCCAGCTCTCAAGTTCAAGAACAACCCAAATCACTCAGAGAAACGGTCAGGGGCGCTAAAAATCGTGCCAAAAATGCATTCCATAACTGTAACTACAGCATTGGACTTGAATCCGGGCTCATTAAAATACCAGACACCAAAAGTGGGTATATGGATACTACAGTTTGCGTTATCTATGATGGTATTCAATTTCACCTTGGCCTCTCTTCTTGTTTTGAATACCCGACCAAGGCAACACGTCTCGTCTTTGAAAAAGGAGTTGACATGAACAAGGCCTTACATCTTCTTAAACTAACCAAAAACAAAAAATTGGGTAGCGCCAAAGGAGCCATCGGTCTTTTAACCAAAAATCGACTTACACGAAAAGAATACACAAAACAAGCCATTGTCACCGCTTTAATCCATTTAGAAAACCCCAAACTTTATTAACCACTATGACCATAGAAAGAATTCTCGAACTCATCAAAACAAAACATCCAGAAACCGATTTAACTATGATCGAGCTGGCTTTTGAATTTGCCAAAGAGGCTCATAAAGACCAAAAAAGACAAAGTGGGGAAGAATATTTACAGCACCCTTTAGAAACTGCATATAAACTAGCACAGATGGATATCGACATACCCACCGTCATCGCCGGCCTCTTACATGATGTTCCCGAAGAAACAAGCTTCACCCTAGAAGACATCAAAAAAGATTTTGGCAAAGAAATAGCTGGATTAGTTGAAGGCATTACTAAAGTTGGTACAATTAAATACCGTGGTCTCGAACGATACGCCGAAAATTTACGTAAAATGTTTGTAGCCATGGCTGAAGATGTACGGGTCATCTTTATCAAATTTGCCGACCGCATTCACAACCTAAAAACCCTCTATTCCCTGCGACCAGTCAAACAACAACGTATTGCCAAGGAATCATTAGAAATTTATGCTCCTATTGCTAATCGCTTAGGAATGTCTGAGCTCCAAAATGAATTAGAAGATTTGGCTTTCCCCTATGTTTATCCAGAAGAATATAAGTGGTTAAGAAAAATATCAGAAAAAAAATATGAAGAGCGTAGACGTGAAGCAGAAAAAACTATCAAACAAGTAAAACGCAAATTGTTTGATATTGATATTAAACCTTTAAACCTTTATGGACGCGCAAAACGATATTACTCACTCTATAATAAACTTCTCCGCAAAGACATGGATATCGACAGAATATATGATCTAGTTGCTCTGCGTATTATAGTTCAAAATACAGATGAGTGCTATCGCGTACTTGGCGCCATTCATTCATTTTGGAAACCAGTTTCTGGCCGAGTCAAAGACTATATCGCCCAACCAAAACCAAATGGATATCAATCACTCCATACCACTGTCTACTGTGATGACAAAATAGTTGAATTTCAAATTAGAACCAAAAAAATGGACGAGGAAGCCGAGTGGGGTATTGCCGCACACTGGGTATTTAAATCACGCAGTGGCAACAAAATTACTAAGATCCCCATAGATTCCAAAAAACTAAAATGGATTAAAGAACTACTTGATAACAAAGAAGAAACTGGTGAAGCCGAGGAGTACTTAGAAAAACTTAAAATAGATTTTTTCAAACACCACATATTCGTCTTTACCCCAAAAGGAGACGTTCTTGATTTACCAGAAAATGCTACTCCAGTGGATTTTGCCTATCATATTCATACATATATCGGCGATCATGTCGTGGGTGCTAAAATTAATAATAAAATGTCAGGCCTCTCCACTCCCCTAAAAAATGGTGATATGGTTGAAATTCTTATTGATAAAAAAAGAGCCAAGCCCTCTAAAGAATGGCTAAATATCGTCCAAACCCACTTAGCTAAAGAAAAAATAAAACAAAGCTTCCGTAAAAAAGAAAGCTTCAATTTATTTAAGGTTTTCCGTTAAATCTAACTACAATATATTTTCTACAATATTTCGCAATTCTTCATCTGAGTAATATTCAATCTCCACTACTCCGCCCTGTTGCCCACGCTTGCGAATAAAAACCTTAGTACCCAGAATCCCTTGCATTCTATTCTCCCAGTCTAGAATCTGGGGATCTTTTTTAATTATACGTGTATGTGGCTTAATCTTTATCTGCTTAACCTCTCGCTCTACATCCTTAACCGTCAAATCACTCGTCTTCATTTTATTTAATACATTCTTTTGCTCTTCTGGAGAAATACCAAGCAACAGCTTGGCCTGGCCCTCTGAAATCTTACCAGATGCTATCTCCATTTGTACTTCACTTGGTAAATTTAAAAGACGTAAAGTATTATTTAGTGTGCTTCGAGCTACGCTAAGTCGCTTAGCCGCTTCCTCTTGAGTTAAATTAAAATTATCAAGCAATCTCTTGTACCCCCCTGCTTTTTCAATTGGATTTAAATCTTCTCTTTGCAAATTTTCAATTAAAGATAATTCTAATTTCTCTAAATCTCTAGCAGTTCGAACAATCACCGGAACTGATTTTAACGATAAATCCAAAGAAGCACGTAGTCTTCTCTCACCTGCAACCAATTCATACTTGCCACCCATGGTTTGCGTAACAACTAAGGGCTGCAAAATACCATGTTCTTTAATCGAATTCTTCAAGTTTTCAAGCTCTCTTTCGCGAAAAGTCTTTCTCGGCTGATAGGGATTGGCTTGAATCTGCCTTGGTGAGACATGTAAAATCTGGTTAGACACCCTAGTCTTTGATTTTGGAAAATAACTAGCGCTTGAAACAGGCCCCCTCGCCTGGCCAGCCTTTTGTTCTTTATTCGGAATAAGCGAACTCAATCCTCTTCCCAATGTTTTGCTATTCTGCTGGTTATATAATGGATGATTCATATATAAAAATTAATTTTCTAAGCTAACTATTTCTCGGGCCAATTTATTATACGCTCGCGCTCCTTTTGATTTACGATCATAATGTAAAATAGATCTACCATAAGATGGCGCTTCAGCTAAACGAATATTTCTTGGAATAACTGTACGAAAAATTCTATTAGGAAAATATCGATAAAGCTCATCAAATACTTCACCAGTTAATTTATGCTTATCATCATACATTGTCATCAATGCTCCAAGTATTTTTAAATTTGGTTTTATATTCTCCTTAATCAAATTAATTGTATTAATTAGCTGACCCAGTCCTTCCAGGGCATAATATTCACACTGTACTGGAATTAAAATCTCTTCTGCCGCCACCAGCCCGTTAATAGTCAAAAGCCCCAATGAAGGAGGTGAGTCTATTATAATATAGTCATACTCATTTTTGACTTCTCCCAAAATATTATGCAACTTAAATTCTCGGTCATCATGAGGCACTAATTCGATATTCGCCGCCGCTAAATTTTGATTAGCTGGTGCCAATTTTAACCCATCATGAACTGTTGGACATATTATATCCCGCAAAGTATGTGGTCCGGTCATCACTTCATACAATCCATGTAAAAGATTACCATGATCCACTCCAAGCCCAGAAGAGGCATTGGCTTGCGGGTCTAAATCCACTAGTAAAACCGACTTACCATGATGTGCTAAATAAGTCGCCAAATTAACGGCTGTCGTAGTTTTACCAACTCCACCCTTTTGATTAACAATAGAAATAATTCTTGCCATACATTCAAAATACCATAAACTCAATAAAAATTCAAAAGGCACCTCAATATGAGGTGCCCTATATTTAACCCAATAAATTACTAAAATTTCTTCGACTCCATGGCATTATGTGCTGCACTCATCTGCGCTTCCTGCTTAGATGTGCCTTCTCCTTGAGCTACCATTTCATCATCTAAATAAATACCCACTACAAATTTCCTATTATGATCAGGCCCACTTTCGTCTAGCACTCTATAATTGGGTGTAATCCCTACTTTCTCCTGAGCTAGTTCTTGAAAATTAGATTTGGGATCCACATACAACTTGTTTTCTATAATTTCAGATAACTTGATCAATAAAATTTTAGCAATAAATTTGGAAGATATTTCAAAACCTTGATCAAGATAAATTGCTCCAATCAATGCCTCTGTAGTATTGGCCAAAATATATCCACGAGCCTTAGGATTAGTATCTTTTGCTTCTCCACGAGATAAATATAAATAATCATACAATCCTAATTCTTCAGCTATAACTGACAACATCTTTGAATTGACAAGTGCCGCTCTCCAGTTAGTCAACTCACCTTCTGGATTCGGATAGTTTAAATACAGATAATCCGTAACTACAAGTTCTAAAACCGCATCTCCTAAAAATTCAAGCCTCTCATTGTGCCCTAATTCAAAACTCGAATGCTCATTAATATATGATCTATGCACCATGGCTTCTTTAAGCAGCTTTTCATCTTTAAAAGTAATATCAATTACTTTTTCGAGTTCCTTTAAATCTTTTGGCATAAAAAATCTCTCCTGAACATATCTCCCCTCATTATATTATCCTTGAGTCAATCTAAGTCCAAAACATAAACTAACTACAGAATAAATTATATTAAAATACATTCATTAATTTATATAATATTCTATTATTCTCCTTTAGCTTGCTCTTTGTATTTCTCTGGCGTAATCACGTCATTCTCATCTGCTTCAACATCACGAAATATAGCTCCCAAAACTCCATTTACAAATCTTCCCGAAGAATCGCCCCCAAAGGTTTTAGCAATTTCAATACTCTCATTAATGGCCACTTTCGGAGGAACTTCTTTTAGAAACAATAATTCATAAATGCCCAATCTCAAAATATTCCTATCAATCACCGTAATTTTCTCAATTGGCCATTCTGGAGCATATTTCACAATACTCTTATCAATTTCAGCCATCTGTTTAGCCACTCCACGCACTAAACTCTCAACAAATGCCACATCTTCAAGACCTGGTGCAAAATCATGCAAATTTCTCTCAATAACTTCTGTTAATTTTTGAGATCGATTATTAAAATCCCATTCAAAAAGAACCTGCATGGCAATTGTTCGAGCTAAATGACGATTAGACATAAAAATTTACTAATTATTTATTCTTCTTTTCTTCTCTTTTCTTTTGCTTTCTAAACTTCTTTGGAATCCTTACTTTAATAACTTGGTTACCCTTGTATGTTCCGCAAAATAAACAAGCACGATGTGATTGCACCGGTTTCTTGCACTTTGGACAAGGCTTTAACGTCGGCGTAGTTGCTTTAATGGCCGCTCGTCTTGTTCTTTGTCTTGCCTTAGTGTGTTTTTGTGTTGGTGTAGACATAATTTAAAATAATCTTTATTTAATAATTTTATCAATTATCCCGTATTTTTTAGCCTCATCTGCAGTCATAAAATAATCACGGTCAGTATCTTTCTCGATTTTAGCCAAATTCTGACCAGTATGTTTAGCTAATATCTTATTTAACTTCTCCTTAGTTTTCAAAATATGCTCTGCTCTTATCTTGACATCTGTTGCTTGGCCTTCAGCTCCACCCATGACTTGATGCAGCATAATTTCTGAATTGGGCAAAGCAAATCTTTTCCCCTTGGCCCCGGCCGCTAAAAGTATTGCCCCCATGCTACTCGCCATACCAATACAAATTGTCGTCACATCTGAACTAATATATTGCATTGTATCATACACCGCCATACCGGCCGTTACCGATCCCCCAGGGGAATTTATATATAATTTTATGTCCTTCTCTTTATTCTGTGATTCTAAAAATAGTAACTGAGCAATAATTGTATTTGCTAAATTATCATTAATCGGGTCGCCTAAAAATATAATTCTCTCTTTTAAAAGACGAGAATAAATATCATAGGCTCTTTCCCCATGATGACTCTTTTCAATTACTGTCGGTATTAAAAACATATAGAATAACTTCTAATTTTATAATAAAAATCCCAAAATATCTTCGATTTATTCACCAACTACCACTTGCGCCTTAAACACTTTATTTTTATACTCAAAGCCCCGCCCCTTGATCTGTCTCAAATTTTCCACCGTCTTTTACATCCTTCTCTTCCCCAAACACTCCATCAACAACACGTATAACAGGCTTCTTTAGTGAAACAACATGATTCTCATATTTCAACCCCTTACCACTATAAATAATCTTTCCTTGCTCATTTTTAAAACCTGGCACACGCTCAATCTCATATACCCCCTTATCTAATCCAGCTAAATCTTCAACTCCTCCCGTAAACTCAATAAACTCAAAATCATATTTTTTAGCCTCTTCAGGCTCTAATTCCATAATATTAATATGCTCTTTGCGGGATAATTTATTAAATTCTTCATCACCCCACATTTCATTCAAATATTGATTAGCGCTATCCACCGCCTCTTTCAGCTCATCCATCTCTAATTGAGAAACAAAACCTTTTTCTTTAAGTGCGTCACTTAACTTACTTTTCTTTCTATTACAAACGCTCACTCTATTACCCAAAAGCCCGTTGCTAAGAGAGTCCGCCCACTCTTTATTATATTCTGCCTTAAACTTCCTGCCAATATCACCAAAACCATCCATAATACTTTCAACAGACTGACTTATCTTTTCAATCTCTCGTTTGGCCTGTTCCAGATCCTCATCTCCTAATTTTGTTTCTTGTATTGTCGCTTCTCTTTCATTCTTTTTCTCTTCTGCTTTCTGTTTTGCTCTTATTTCGTTTTCATAAAGTTTATCTAATTTTGACAATTCTTCGGTTTGCACAGCTAAAGTAGGAGAAAAATCACTATTAAGCTTTGCCCCGACCGTTACCGATACTGGCCCCTCTTCAACAATTTTATGGTCCAAAAATTTGTATTTTGCGCGAATCTCTTTCTCTAAAAAATTATTTCCCAATAATTCCTTACTTTTATCATCCAAGACACCATTGAATTTATCCAGCTCAGTCTTATGTATGCTTCTCGTTTTATCACTTATCAACAACTTGTTAAGAAAATCCCTGCAATCTCGTATGGCCGCTCCAGCCGAATCATATTTATTCATACTTTCCAGCATCTCATCCATCTCCTTTCGGAAAAAAAGATTAAAATCCTTCTCTGCAAATATTTCTCTTAGTGATATAACTGCTTCTCTCCAAATCTCTCTCGTTTTACTTTCACCCTTATTGGCCTCAAGTTTATATTCAGTGTTCACCTCTGTATCAACAAAATTATCATCAACTTGCGTCGCCATCTCTTCACTCTTCCCACCACCTGCAATTTGTTCATTTAAATATAAAATTGCCTGCTCAAATTCCCGCTGGCTCATATTTGGAGCATTTGTTAACGCTTTATTGATCAAAGTTGAACCAACTTCATCGCTTATCTTTTCTTGACTCACATAACCTTCGTCTAACTCAATATTATGAATACTTGTTGCATCTATAATCTGTTGCCTAAGCGCTTCAAAGTTTTCTGCCTCTTTCTTTCTATTTAAATATGAAATTACATACTCAAAGCTTTCTTGATCTGATATTTGACTGGCCATTATTTTTTGAATTAGCAATATTGCCTTGTTGGCATCCAAGCCATCGTTTGTCATATGATTTTCATCAATCTCAAATCCAGTTACTTGCGCTTTCTTTAAGATCATTGCCTTGCTCATTGCTAAATTATCTACCTTTTCTTTGTCAGGATGCTTGTCTACTTGATCCTGTCCTGGTTTATTAAATTCAGACATATTATTTTAAGATCTATTTATACGACTTTCCAATATTCCCCTATTTTCTCTAATCTTCCTTTAACAAGAAAGCCAGCCGATTTAGTGTGACCCCCTCCCCCAAATAGCTGAGCCAGTTTTAGCACATTTGCCTCTTCTTCAATTCCCCGTAAACTCACCTTAACTTGATTTCCATCTTTTTCCTTAAGCACCATGGCCATTTTTACCCCATCCAAACTGTTAAAAAAATTAGAAATCCCATCAGTAGCATTCTCTTCACTCTTACCAATATCACTCTCAAGAACCACACTATAAGCTATATTCAGTTTATCATTTTTCTGTAATCTTGATAATACCTTGCTCCACACGCGCAAACTCTCTTCTGTCTTATCTTGATAAACTTTTTTTATAATATAATTATACTTGCCACTCTTACCAATTAAGTCAGCCGCAATTTCTAAAGATTCCGCATTTGTGGCTTGATTGGTAAAATTAGAAGTATCCGTTAAAATTCCAAGCAGCATCCCCGTAGCTACCTCACTTGTCATCCGAGCACCCGTTAATTTAAACAGTTTGTAAATCATGACACTTGTTGAGGAACTCTTTGGCTCAATCAAATTAAATTCTCCATACTCTTCATTCCCCTCATGATGGTCAATCGTTACTAATTTAACTTTATCAATTTGTGTCAAAACTTTAATTGAAAAACCAGTATAACCAAGGCTTGAACAATCAATTACTATAACTAAATCAAAACTCTCTCGCAACAACTCATCTTCACTAGACACCATCCTGCAGGCATTTCGTAAAAATAAAAAATTATCAGGTACACCATCTCTTGAAAAAGCTGTGTATCTTTTATCCCGTGAGTTCAAAAACTCCATCAAAGCTGACAGAGATCCAATGGCGTCACCATCAGGAGATTGGTGAGTTGCGATTAATATATTTTGAGCTTGATCAATATATTCTTCAACTCGTTTATACTTATTCTTTTGGTCTATTGGTATTTGCATATCATACCAATCTAACATCGACATATCAATATGTCAACATATTCACTACGAACGACTCTCTTCTTCTTTATAAAACTCAATAACATCTCCTTTCTCTACCCTATTTTTCCCTTCAATTTTTACACCACACTGCTGACCCTCTGCCACCTCTTTAACTTTTTCTTTACCTGCCTCAAGCGCTGTTACCTGAGCTTCACCAAGTATCTCTTCTTTTCGCATCAATCGACACACAACATCGTTGATTGCCTGACCATGTATTACCTCGCCTCCAATAATTTGTGCATCCTTTTCTGTTCTAAAAACCTCAAGCACTTTGAGTTTACCAACTAATACTTGTATGGTTTTTCTACCAATTAACTTATCTCTCTCTTCTTTAACAAAATCAAGCAATTCATAAATAATACTATATAATTTAATCTCTACTCCTCGAGCCACGGCCAACTTACTTGCCTCAGAAGATACTTTCACATTAAAACCAATCAAAAACGAACCTTGGCTCTTGGCCTGCTCAACATCCTTTTCTGTAATATTACCCAAACCCTGCTTAACAATAGCTACATCCACATCACCTTCAGTTATTTTTTCCAGACTCTCTTCAATGGCTTCCACTGAACCGAGTACATCAGCTTTAAGTATAATACTCATTTTTGGTTTATCTTCCTTATCTTCATCATCTCCTTGCTCTAAATTGTACACCACTTTAGTTGCTCTACCTCCGTAATCTTTAACTCCCATGCGTACAGCTTGTTTAATTTTCTTTTTATCATCAAAAGCCTCCAGCATATCTCCAACTTGTGGTACGCTCTTTAAGCCAACCAATCGCACTGGAGTTGAAGGTAAAGCTTCACGAACAGCTTCTCCCTTCCAATCTTTCATCATGCGTACCTTACTAACCAATTTCCCAACTTGCACATAATCTCGAACTCGCAACGTTCCACTTTGTACAAGCACTGTAGCCACAGGACCTTCTCCCTTATCTACATGTGATTCAATAATGGTTCCAACTGCTCGTTCATCAGCTTTTGCCACAATATCTTCTTTATGCAAATCAGCCACTAAAAATAAAGTATCCAATAACTCTGGGATATTAGTCTTGTCTTTAGCAGATATCTCAACACATATTGTTTTACCTCCCCAATCTTCAGGATTCAAATCAATATTAGCCAACTCGGTTTTTATCTTATCAATATTAGCATCTGGCTTATCTATCTTATTTATCGCCACAATGAACGGCAAGCCGGCTTGCCTAATATGTGAAACTGCTTCAATAGTTTGTGGCTGTACACCATCATCTGCCGCTACTACTAATATAGCTATATCAGCGACTTGTGCACCACGTGACCTCATAGCAGAAAAAGCTTCATGCCCAGGAGTATCAATAAAAGTTAGTAATCTATCATCTTTCTTAGCTTGATAAGCACCAATATGCTGAGTAATACCACCCGCTTCCCCATCCACAATATTAGTTTCTCTAACTGCATCTAGTAATTTAGTTTTTCCATGATCCACATGACCCATAACTACTACAACCGGTGGACGCGCACTTCCTCCTTTTTTACTTTCTTCCAAAATTTTCTGAAGCTTATCATCTTTATCTTCCCCAACCTTCTCCTCTGACAATTCAACTTTAAAACCCATGTCTTCTGTAATAATTGAAGCTGTTTCAAAATCTATATCCTGATTTAAAGAAGCCATTACTCCATTACGCATCAACTCCATAACCAAATTAGTTACTGGAACTTCCATACGTCGAGCTAGTTCTTTAACAACAATCTTTTGAGGTATCTTAATTACTTTAAATTCCTTTTCTTCTTTTTGATCCTTATCAATAAATACTTTCTCATCTCGACTAGCTTTGGGTTTTTCATCCAAGTATTCCTCTCTAATCTTCGAGTTAGATAATTTCTCTAAAATATCACGTGCCATCTTAGAATCTACTTTTATGGCTCTTACACCAATATCAAAACCAAGTTGTGGCATAACTTCCCGCAACTTGTTTGGAGTAATTTTTAACTTTCTGGCCAACTCTGTTACATTCATATTGCTCTAATAATACTAGAAAATTAGTTATAAGTCAAATAAAAAAGGATATCCCTTAATTTCATCTTGACACCTTGTTCCCCTTAGTATATATTAAACTAATATTTATTTTTTATTCAAATAAACAAAAAGATGGCCTTAGACACAAATCAGCAAATCAACCAGCTCATAGCTAAGTCAAAACAAATTCTAATTGCTTCCCCTGCTAAAAATTCGGACGACAGCCTTTGCTCTTGTCTTGCTCTTTTTAAATTATTTGAAAAAATAAATAAACCAGCTGATTTAATCACTGAAAATCCCCAAAAAAATAGGCTAGCCTTTTTGCCCCAAAGCGATAGCATTAAATCAAATATTGACTCTCTACAAAAATTAACAATTTCTCTAGATATTAAGGATAATAAGATTAATGATTTTAGTTATGACATTACAGATGATAAGCTCAATATTTTCCTCACCCCTCAAAAAACAAATCTAACCAAGGATGACATTTCAATTCAGCAAAGTAGCTTTAAGTATGATTTAATTATTACCATTGGTTCACAAGACTTAGAGTCTCTTGGAGGTTTGTATCAAAAAAATACAGACTTTTTTTATTCCACTCCTATTATAAACATAGATACATCTCCAAGCAACGAACATTTTGGCCAAATCAATCTAATCGACTTGAGCGCCTCATCAACCACAGAAATTATCTTTGACCTTATCAATTCAATAAATCCAAAATTCATCGATGAAGATGTAGCTACTCATCTTCTGGCTGGTACCATTATTAAAACAAAAAGTTTTAAAGACCCACGCACCACTCCCCGGTCACTGTCCCTCGCCGCTGATCTTATACGACTCGGGGGCAAAAGAGATTTAATTGTCAATCATCTATATGGCAATAAAAAACTATCAACCCTAAATCTCTGGGGAAGAGTCCTGGCTCGTCTAAAACAAGATACTCTCTACAAAATGGCCTGGTCAATGATCAGTCAAACTGATTTTGAAAGAGCCGGTGCCACTCAAAATGACCTTCAAGGTATTACCGAAGAAATTCTTCTTAATTCTCCCCAAATCGAAACTATCCTTATACTCTATGAAACTAAATCAGGTCAAATAGCCGCTGAACTGCATACTTCAAAAAACTACGATGCCCTTGAACTTACTCGCGCTTTTGGACCTTTGGGTAATACATCTAGAGCTGATTTCTACCTTGAAACCGACAAGCTCTTTGAAGCTGAGGAAATGACTGTCAATCAAATAAGAAGTAGGATAAAAATCTAGATTGATCAAATCTAGATTGATTAGTAGTTGAGAATGGTATACAATATATTATATATTGACCATTTTAATTATATTGTCCTTACCAAATATATATGGTAAAATGAACTTAGGAGAAATAATAATATAATTACTATCTTAAAGTTCATTTATATGGCACGCGCAAAAGACCGAGAAAAGGCTCTGTCACTTAGAAAACAGGGCATGAGTTATAGCCAAATTAAAAAAATAATTGGGGTAGGCAAAGGCACTTTAAGCAACTGGCTTAGAGATCACCCCCTCTCAAAGGAAAGAATCAGGGAGCTCGTTTACTGTAACGAACAAAGAATAGAGCGCTGCAGGGAAACAAAAAGAAAGAAAAAAGAACAACGATTGCTCAACTATTACAATGAAGAGAAAAAAAATATATTTCCTCTTACAAAACGAGAATTCTATTTGGCTGGACTTGTTCTATACTGGGGAGAAGGGACTAAAAGACACTTAGCTACCCTGGCTGTTACAAATACAGATCCTGCTGTAATCAAATTCTTTATTATATGGACCATCAAAGCACTGAAATTCCCCAAAGAAAAAATTAAAATGCGCTTACATCTATATACCGACATGGATATCAAAAAAGAAACACTCTACTGGTCAAAAACACTGAATATACCCCCAAAACAATTCACCAAGCCATATATCAAGCAAAGTTCAAGTGAAAGAATAAATTATAAAGGCAGATTTGGTCATGGAACTTGTGTAGCCCAAATAGGGAATGCGAGGACAACTGAAAAAATTTTAATGGCCCTAAAAGCCATTGCAGACAAATATAACGAGGAGCGCCTGTAGCTCAGGGGTTAGAGCACCTGACTTATAATCAGGTTGTCGATGGTTCAAATCCATCCAGGCGCACCAGGGACGCATAGCTCAGTTGGTTAGAGTGCTTGCTCGACACGCAAGAGGGTTTAAAAGGTACAGTGTACCTTTTAAACGGTTCAAATCCATTTTTTTGATATAGGGCGGTTAGCTCAGTTGGTTAGAGCGCGTCGTTGACATCGACGAGGTCATTGGTTCAACTCCAATATCGCCCACCATCATCAAACTTAATTTATTTATTACTTAATTTATTTGTTTCTATGCCTAAACTACCAAAAATCCCATATAAACTATTAGAAAAAAACAACAAGGAAAAAAGTTATTGTATGAATTTATCAGATAAGCTCCGTATTCTTGCAAAAACCACTGTAAGTTTTCTAGTACGAGATAATGTGGACACCGCTGAAAAAAACTTTCCAGCCATGGAAAAATTATTCAAACAAATCCAGACAAAACTCCGCCAAAATCCATATCTTTACAGCGTAACACCAATTAATTATGGACTTGAAGAATATATTGAAGCTCTACTTGTCTGGAGTTATATGAATAATAAACCAATGCCAACCATTGCTAAGCTCAAAGTTACTCCAGAACTTTACCTTGGTGCTTTGTCTGATATGACAGGCGAACTTGTCCGCTTGGCACGTAAAAATGAACAACAAGCTAAAAGTATTCATGACTATGTAGCTCATATATATGCCCTAATTATCCCAGTCTCAATTACCAGAAACTCCAATCTCCGCCACAAACTAGAAACCATTGGTAATAATTTGAAAAAAATTGAAGGCATAATCTACGATTTGAAACTAAGGGACAAAATTTAATACTTACTGTGAATTACGAAACTCCCAAAAGAGCTCATAATGATGTAAAATTAAGGTAGTGTATTACTAACTAAAATTCTACACCACTATGAGAGCTTTTGTACCCATGTACAATTCAATCAAAGTTGTAGTCAATTTCTTTAGTAAACAATTACACTTTGATAAGTACAAATCCAAAACAGGTCGAAAGTTAGCTTTACCAATTGAAGATATCGTATCACTTGCTATCTTCAAGCAGAAAAACAACATTGCTACAAAACGTGCTCTTTACAACATATTGAAACCAAATTGCTCATACAAGACACTGGTAGTTAATCTGAATAGATGGTTTTTCCTGGCAGTAATTATCCTAGTCCTTTTGATGAAGTTAAATAGGAGGAATACTCATTTGGTAAAACACATTGATTCCACTGAACTGCCGGTTTGTTTATTCAAGAATGCCCATGCTCATAAGACCATGAGAGACTACGCTGAATACAGGAAGAAAGGAAATACCACATTTTATGGGCTCAAACTACACATTATTACTGATTTGAAACAAAGATTGTTATCAATTAACTTTACTGGAGCCAAGACGGATGATCGGGCAGTGGTCATTAAAATGGCTGACGATTTAACTGGCATATTCATGGCTGATGCAGGGTATATATCAGATAAGTTGTCACGAGAATTCTATCAGGAACATAAGCGTGTGTTACTCGCTAAGCCAAGAAGTAATATGAAAAAGATGATGACTCAATTTGAAGAAATGCTTTATCGTACAAGGATGTTAATTGAACTAAACTTTAGAGATTTAAAATTATTCCATGGGCTAGTAACTAGCCTGCCAAGATCAGTTGGAGGATATTTAGCTAACTATATCTACTCCATACTGGCTTATCAAATTGTTTAAATTGTGAAAAAGAACTTTACTACAATTCTACCTATTAACAGACAAACTTGAGTAATCAAGGATTATTTTGGTTATCCAAGTTTATTCGTTAAATGTGAGTTTCGTAATTCACAGTACTTATCTCAGCCACAAAACGACTGGTCATCCCAGTCGTTTTTAAATTTTAAAAAATAATTATTCCCCCAACCTCAAATTAGCATTTGTCTTTATTTTCTTCCAATCACTAAATTTCTTATTCTTAATCTTGTAATACCCAGCCGCTGCAATCATCGCTGCATTATCCCCTGTCATCTTCATATCAGGCACTAATAATTTAACTTTATCTAATTTGCTACCAACCTCTTTCTTCAATGAATCCCGTAAATTCTCATTAGCCGCCACTCCCCCTCCAAGAAGTATTGTCTTCACCTTAAACTCTTGAGCCGCTTTAATAGTTTTATTTACCAAAACCTCAACACATGCTTCTTGAAAAGAAGCACACATATCTTGATTTTTTATTCTTCCCTCTCTCATCTTGTAAAGTACCGCTGTCTTAATCCCAGAAAAACTAAAATTATAATCTCCCGAATTAATCATCGGTCTAGGCATTTCAACTTTACTTGCGTTTCCTTTCTTGGCTAGCTTAGAAATCACGGGCCCACCAGGATAGCCCAAATTCATCATCTTTGCCACCTTATCAAAAGCTTCACCCACTGCATCGTCTTGCGTTTCGCCAATTATCTTGTATTTCAAATAACTTTCCAGTAATACTAATTGTGTGTGCCCCCCAGAAACTATCAAAGCCAAAGCAGGAAATTTTAATTTACCTAACTTTCTAGAATTACTCATCTCAGCTGAGTAAATGTGGCCCTCCAAATGGTTAACTGCCACCATTGGCTTCTCCCACGCATAACTCAAAGTTTTACCTGCCTCTACCCCTACTCGCAAACTAGTAATTAATCCCGGTCCATTAGTTAGCGCGATATAGTCAATTTGTTTACCTTTTTTTCCTAATACTTTCTCCAAAACAGGTATCATATACTCCACCTGTTTACGGGCTGCAACTTCCGGCACAATTCCACCATATTTAGCTTGCAACTGAGATGACGATGAAATTACATCTTTAACCACCTTAAAAACACCGTTTTTAACCTCTAAAACAGCTACCGCAGTCTCATCACAGCTTGTCTCAATGCCAAGTATGCGCATAATACTTAAAAGATAACACAATTCCAATGCATTTGACAAATTCCCTATCTTTTGATAGACTCACACTTAGTACAATATTTCTAATTTACTGTAATTATGGCTCTCAATATAGCCCAAATTATTATCGCTATTTTACTTATTACTACTATTTTACTCCAAAACCGAGGTTCAGGCCTTGGTGCCGCTTTTGGTGGCGAAGGCAATGTATACATGGCTAAACGTGGGGCTGAAAAGACCATATTTATCTTAAGTATCGTTTTTGCCTTCATTTTCTTAGTTATTGGCGCTGTGCGTCTATTCATCTAAAAAAGGGTATTTAAAATACCCCAGGCCTTCTCTTCCACATTCTTGATATGTTTAAAATATCAACGCTTTTGCGTAAAGTCTCAAGCTTATTTAAAAAAACTGACCCATCTCTAAAAAAAGAAAACCCCTCCAAAGGTTTTCCATCTTTTAGGCAAATAAAATATTTACCTAAATTCCTTTCTATTAAAGAAAAAATAATCATTCTTTCTGCTTTGATTATTATCATCATCTGCCTTTTATCAATCACCTACATTTTCTGGAAAGAAAACTTCATCGACAAACCTGCCTTTGGCGGCACCTACTCTGAAGGTATTGTTGGCTCCCCTCAAAAAATCAATCCACTCTACGCTTCAGTTAATGAGGCTGATAGAGATTTAACTCATCTCATCTTTGCTGGCCTTATAAAACAAAACCAGGAACAAGAAATATTGCCCGATCTGGCCAAAGATTGGTATGTTGATGAAAGCCAAACCAAATATACCTTCACCTTGCGCAACGACATTAAATGGCCCGACGAAAAGCCCTTTAGTGCAGAAGACGTCATCTTCACTTTTAATGCCATTCAAAACAAAGACTATCAAAGTCCCTTGCAGTCCACTTGGGAAAACATAACCCTAGAAGCCGTAGATGAATATACCGTACAGTTCACCCTACCTAAACCATATAGCGCATTCTTGGAAAACCTGACCGTGGGTATTCTACCCTCTCATCTCTGGCAAGATATCAAAGGAGAAAATGCACCTCTGGCTCAGCTTAACATCGAACCCATTGGTCTTGGCGCATACAAATTTGAATCATATACCAAAGACAAGCAAGAGCTCCTTAAATCATATACTTTAATTAGAAATGAAGACTATCATCTTGATTTACCATACATTAAACAAATCACCTTAAAATTCTATCCCAATTTTGAACTAGCCGTTGAAGCTCTCAAGTCAAGGAGTATTGATGGTTTAAATTTTCTCCCACAAAACTTAAAAAGTTTTCTAGAAAACAGAAAAGACCTAAACTACTACTCTCTTTCTTTACCTCAATACACCGCTATCTTCTTCAATCAATCAAAAAATGAATTACTTAAAGATATAAATATAAGGAAAGCATTGAGCTTAAGTATTAATAAAGATAAAATCATAGCTACAGCTCTTGACGGACAAGGCTTAGCCATTGACGGGCCTCTACTACCTGGCTTTCCGGGGTATAATTTAAATCAAGATTCATTTATTCCAGACGTTGATAAAGCAAAGCAAATATTACAAAATCTGGGTTGGAAGAAAAAAGAAATCATCCCCCAAAAAAACGAAGAAAACAATGAAGCAACCTCAACTGACACTCATATATCTCCAGAAGTTGATGCCAATGGACTTTCTAAATTCCTCTATAAAAACGATAAAGAACTAACCATTGCTATTACACTCTCAGATCAACCGCAATCAGTAGCCGTAGCCGAGCTAATCCAAAAATACTGGCAAGCCATTGGTGTTCGCACACATCTCAAAATTTTCGATCCAAAACAAATTCAAAACGATATTATTACTCCAAGGGAATTTGAAGCTCTACTTTTTGGAGAAATACTAGGTAGCGATAAAGATCTTTACGCCTTCTGGCACTCCAGTCAAGCCGATGAACATGGGCTTAATCTAGCTAACTATAAATATTCAACGGCCGATCAACTGCTCGAAAAAGCCAAAATAGAAGAGGATTATGACAAGCAAGCAGAGCACTATAAACAATTTCAAGATATTCTCATACAGCAAATACCCGCCATCTTCCTATATAATCCAAACTACACTTACGTAGTCTCAGATAAAATTAAAGGTATCGATTTGGAGCGGATTATCACTCCTACCGATCGCCTAATACATATTGAGTCTTGGTATATTCGAACCAAAAAAGGACTCAAATAAGCTCCGCCCTTCAATCTCCTTACACTATTTTAAATTTCAAAAATTTAAAATACCTTATCATTCATTACTCTCATCTCGCCGATGTGGTGAAACTGGTATACACGCTAGCTTCAGAAGCTAGTGGGAGCAATCCCGTGTGGGTTCGAGTCCCACCATCGGCATTGACTCGCTTTCTCTTTTCATTAACTAAATTAATAACTAAATATATTAAATAAATTTTTATGTACAAAAAACCATTAAAAGGCCCTGCTCCTAGAAATCCTAGACGCAGAACGCCAACTACGCATTCCCCAAATACCAAACGGACAATTTCACGTCCGCAAGTTAGGGCTGCACAAACTAACACAAAAATAGCTCCATCACCCTATTCCCGCACTCGTCGCAATCCCATGCTCTCACTCGCAGACTCCAAAAGAAGCCTGCCCCAAAAACCGAAAGTCAAACCAGCCAGGACAAAACACGCTCCAGCCAGAAAAGTATCCTCTCGACCCAAACCTACTCACATCACACCCGTAAAAACCATGCGTTCTCCCAAGGGAATCCTACGCATTATCCCTCTTGGCGGCTGCGAAGAAGTTGGACGAAATATGACTCTCTTCGAATATTTCAAACACGGTCAAGAAAAAAACAAGGATATTATCATCCTTGATATGGGTTTACAATTCCCAGAAGAAGACATGCCCGGTATTGACTATATCATCCCCAATATTGAATATCTAAAAGGTCAAGAAAAAAATATTCGTGCCGTAATCTTTTCTCATGGCCATCTTGATCACATTGGCGCTGCCCCTATTTTACTTGAAAAACTGGGCAACCCTATGATTATCGGCCGTGATCTAACCATTGAGATGCTACGCCATCGCCAAGAAGACTACAAAAAGGGTACCAGCAAAAACCTAAAAATATCATATATTAAATCCCTCGATGATAAATTTACCTTTGGTGATATGACCTGTAAATTTTTTGCCGTCGAGCACTCCATTAAGGATGCTGTGGGACTAATTTTAGAGACTCCATCTGGAACAGTTATTCATCCCGGTGATTGGACCATGGAAGATGATCCACAAGGCAGACCCCTGGTCGACTATTCCCATTTAGCCAACGTTAAAACGCCGACCATACTCATGCTAGAAGCTCTGGCCGTACAACACAAAGAAGACACTAAAAAAATCACTGAGCGTGAAATGTTCGATAACCTAACGAAAATTATAGATGAGGCACCCGGCAGAATCATCATCGGTACCTTTGCCTCACAAGTCGAGCGTATCAAACAAATTATTGATATCGCCTCGACTCGTGGCAAAAAAATAGCCCTTGATGGTTTCAGCATGAAAATGCATATCGAAATTGCCGAAAAACTAGGTTATATCAAAATCAAAAAAGGTTCTGTCATCAAAATCAATGATATTTCTAAATATGATGAGAAAAAACTGGTTATTCTAGCCACTGGTTCTCAAGGCGAAAGCAATGCCGTACTTTCACGTATTGTTAATAGCAATCACAGATACATTACTCTTAAAAAAAGTGATACCATTGTTTTCTCCTCGTCTGTCATTCCAGGCAACGAACGAACGATTCAAAGACTAAAAGATAATCTATATCGATTATCCGATAATGTAATTCATTCAGACATTATGGACGTTCACATTTCTGGCCACGGCAACCAAGGAGATATCATTAAAATGTTGCGCCAAATTCAACCTACCTATTTTATCCCTGTTTACTCCAACCATTACATGCTTAAAGAGGCTGCTAAACTTGCCGAACGGCAAGGTTTTATAAAAAGCAACATCTTTGTTCCAGATAATGGATCAGTTCTAGAATTCCCAACTCAAGGCAAAGCCAAGGTACTCACTAAAAAAGTAAACACTGATTATGTCTTTGTTGATGGGCTTGGTATCGGAGACATTTCGCACCTCGTCCTGCGTGATCGCCGAGTAATGGCTGAAGACGGTATGATAGTTGTAATATGTACAATCGACAAAAAAACAGGCCAGCTGCTCCACTCCCCTGATCTTATATCTCGTGGTTTTATCTATATGAAAGAAAGTAAAAAACTGGTCTCAGACACGCGTTCGAAAGTAAAAACAATACTCAAAAAAACTGACCCAAAAGTTGAAGCCTTCCCTGATTTTATAAAAAATAAAATCCGCAATGATATTGGACAATTTCTTTTCCAAAAAACAGCAAGGCGACCCATGGTCTTGCCAGTAGTCATACAGGTATAGAAAAATTGACCAATTATCTTAAATAGCTTACCATTAAATTATATGGAGCAAGCACAACCTCAAAAAATATTCTCTGGTATCCAGCCAACCGGGGAACTACATATTGGTAACTATTTAGGAGCCATCAAGCAATTTGTCGAATTACAACATAAAATAGAGTCCATATTTTGTGTGGTCGATTATCATTCCTTAACAGAAAATTTCGACCCCAAAATAAAGCAAGAGCAAATCATCAATACAGCTATTGATTACCTGGCCTGTGGTATTGACCCAGATAAGGCCACTCTTTTTGTCCAATCCCATGTCAATGGACACACCGAACTTGCCTGGATACTAAACTGTATCACTCCAATGGCTGAGCTTGAAAGGATGACGCAATACAAAGATAAATCAAAAAACCAAAAAAGTAATATAAATGTGGGTTTATTTGATTATCCTGTACTTATGGCCGCTGATATCTTGCTCTACAAAGCAGACTTAGTTCCCGTTGGCGAAGATCAAACCCAACATGTTGAACTTACTAGAATTATTGCTAAAAAATTCAACAATAGGTTCGGTGATACTTTCCCAGAGACAAAAGTAAAACTTAATAAAACCGCCAGAGTTATGTCACTCCAAGACCCAGCCAAAAAGATGTCAAAATCCCACGGCCCGAAATCATATATTGCCTTGAGTGACTCCCCTGACGTTATAAAAGAAAAAATCAGTAAGGCCGTTACAGACTCCGGTAGCGCCAAAGACTCAAAAACCAATGGCGGTAAAAACCTACTAGATTTATTTACTATTTTTGTTGACGATGAAAGTATTACCAAACAATTTGAAAATGATTACCAAAACGGGGAACTGAAATATTCCAAACTAAAACCCATGCTGGCCAATGTCATTGTTCAAGCCCTAAAACCAATCCAGGAAAAACGTATTGAGCTCAATAAAAATCAAGACCATGTCCTTGAAATCCTAGAGCAAGGCAAAGACAAAGCAGACAAAATCGCCCAAGCTACAGTTAAGGAAGTTAAAGAAAAAATTGGTTTGATATAAATTTAATATAAAAATAATATGCCTACTAAAAATAATAAAATTCATTTCATAATCACCGGCGGAACCATCGATTCATATTATGACGGAACAAAAGACACAGCGTGCCCCAACGAACAATCAATTGTTCCAAATTATCTCAAACTTATCAAACTTTACGACGAAATCAGCCACACAATCGTCTGCCTAAAAGACAGCCGGGAAATCACCTCAAAAGACAGGCAAAAAATATTGAGAGTTATCCAAAACTGCAAGACAAAAAAAATAATAATCACCCATGGTACATACACTCTTCCAGACACTGCTAGATATCTCAATGCTCATCTCAAAAATAACAAGAAGACTATTATTTTTGTCTGCTCAATGATCCCGCTGGTTGGCTTCACTCCTACAGACGCGGGCTTTAATCTTGGTTATGCTTTTGCCAAAGCACAGGAACTGCCAGCCGGCATTTATGTATGTATGAATGGAAAAGTATTTACCCCCGAAGAAGTTATTAAAATTTTATCAGAGGGAAGATTTAGCTCTATATATACAAAATAGCAATCTACCTATACAACACTTTAAAACCCCAGTTCAATATGAACTGGGGTTTTAAAATACTCTAATATTTTAACTAATTATCTTCCCAGCTCACTAGTTAATCTTTTAAAATCCCTCCCTTTCTCTCTATAATCCTTATAATAATCATAACTTGATGCCGCAGGCGACAAAAGAACAGCGCTACCTTGAGAACTATATTTGTAACACGCTCGCACAGTCTCTTCCATGTTCTTAACATAAATTTTATTCACTCCACTATTTTTAATCCTCTTGCCAATTCTCTCTCCAACATGTGGCCATAAAATAACATTCTTAATTTTGGAACCCATAATCTTTCTAGCTAATTTCCTATAATCCAACCCCCTATCCATACCACCTACAATTATTGTCTCCAAATTCTTATCTTTTAAAGCACTAATTGCCTCGATGGTCGATTCTGGAGTAGTAGATAATACATCATTATAAAACTCAATTCCCTTATATTTACCAACATATTCCAATCTGTGTTCTAAACCCTTAAAACTCTTAATTGCCTCTTCAGTTTTCTTTTCATTAATTCCAAATAATTTTGCCATCTCAATTACCCCCGAAATATTCTCCAAGTTGTGTTTGCCAATTAATTTTGTTTCACCTTCGTACTCTCCTCTATATCCCACGCTCTTAACTTTATTGTCCTTAATAAACTTCTCTACCTTCTTATATTTTCTATTACAAACCGCTACTCCCTTATCTTTTAAATTCAAAACAATATTCATTTTAGCTTTAAAATATTCATTCAAGCTCCCATGATAATCTAAGTGTTCTGGAAAAAATGAAGTAATTAAAGATACATCAATTTTCTTTTCTTTCAGAACACTTAGTTGATAGGATGACATTTCGATTACAAAAATTGTGTCTTTATTATCACCCTTCAAATAATCCAAAACTGGACTTCCAATGTTGCCGGCCAAAACTACTTTTTTGCCGGCTTTTCTTAAAATATGATAAATCAAACTAGCGCTAGTGCTCTTCCCCTTGCTACCAGTCACACCAACTATCTTGCCTTGTACTTCACGTAAAAAAATATCTAAATTACTGGTAATATTTAAATCTTGCCTTTTTAATTTTATCCCTGGTGATTTAACCACTACTCTAAATTTGTCTAAAGACTTTAAATAATTTTTACCTAGATATAATTCTAATTTCTTATCATTCCTCAAAACTTTACCATATTCTCCTTTAAAATCCTTCAAATTATTCTTATCAGCCACGCCAATTATCATTTCAGGGTATTTCTTTCTCAAATATTTGTACGTCGACAATCCCTCTCTACCAAATCCTAAAATTAAATACTTACTCTTATTGGCCATCTCAATGGCTCTCTTAACTTCCTCAGGTGTTCCCACACACTCAAATGGTTTATGATTCTTAGTACCTAAAAGTTCCTCCAAATACAATTTATATTTCTTATTCTTGGTTATATCTTTACCAAAAATATTAATCAACTCTTCTTTTAATAAATAGGCTCCTAGCATTGTCCAAATAAATACACATTTTGGACACTCCCCACACCATTTCTGCTTACTCTCCCCACTTAACTTAAAATTTGCCAAATTACAACTTGAAAAAACTGGAAAATACTTTTTATATTTTACAAATTCCTCAACGATTTGCAGCTCATTGAATTTTCTAAGCAAACTATAATACCTAACACTTGGGGTGATAAACTTTTTCAAATAAGCACTAAACATTTTCTCAAATTCATATGATTTACTCCATTGATGATTAACCATTTGACCCAAATATTTTACATTGCCATAATTGGAACTCTTCTCATTTGATAAAATTATTAATCTATACCCATATAAGATACTATTTACCGCACTCAAAAAAGCTATATAAGCCGAAAAAGGTATATGCCCATTATATACTCCTCGTAATTTAAATAAATTTGACGATAACTCTCTTTTGATTACTCGTAAATCTTTGCCAGCCACCTTAGCCACTTCTCGCGAAATAGCTAAATCACGCAAAGAATAAACATCAAATTGGTTACTCTGTTTTTTTAACATCTCCATTGCCACGATAGAATCTTTCCCTCCGCCCAAGGGAACTAAACTCCTATTACCCATCTTAACTTTAACTGGCTTAACTATATAATCTTTATCATAAGAAAATTTTATCAAACCCCTATAATCAATCTTATTTACATAAAAAAATTCACCCAAACCCTTGGTATATACCTTATTCCAAAAACTAGCTTGTTCTTTAGTTAATTTATACTCTCCCAAATCAATTACCTTAGGACAATATGTCTTATAATACGAAATACCTGCAATTAAAAATAAATTGAACAACGCCTTATCAAATGCCACCTTATTTATTTTACTAAAATTAACCCCTCTCATGGGAAAAACCAACTTTTCCTTAAATTTCAATTTATCCAAAGAATACTCAAAAACAGTAACCCCTGTTTTTTGGTTAAAACTATATTTTTCAAATTTAAAAACTTTTTCTATCATAAATTAATCTAAACTTTCAACATTCACCCCAAAACTCCAATCAACCTCGTTATAACTATGTAACAACTTATTGATGTACCCCTTCAGCTTATCATATTCGTCCTGGGTCTTAGATTCAAACTTTATTGTTAAATATGGCCCATTTTGTGAATATCGTATAACAAACATTGCGGTTTCCATATCAAGACGTACTCCATCTCCTGCCCTCTCGTCGTCAATCACTTCTGCGTCCTTCCAATCTCCTTTTAATTTTTTTGCAATTTTACTCATCAGCGCCACCTTCTTATCATCAGGACAACCCACCTTAATTTCAGGACTTGAAATATATTTTGGCAAGTCGGCCACTGCTTCACTCAAAGTCTGATTAATTCGTGAGAGATAGTCAAGTAAACGTAATGTGGCATAACAACCGTCATCATGGTTATAAAAATCAGCAGAAAAGAAAAAGTGACCTGATAATTCACCAATAAAAGGTGCACCCACCTCTTGATTTTTCTTTTTCAAGAAACCATGACCCGTTCTCCATATAAATGGCTCTCCACCATACTTCTCTACTGTTTCTTCAACTACTTTGGAACAAAGGGTGTTATACATAATGTTCTCGCCAGGATGACCGTTTAATACATCGATAGCAAACAAGGCCAACAAAACGTCATTCCAAATAATATTTCCTTTTTCATCAACCACACCAATTCGATCACCATCGCTATCATAAGACAACCCAATATCAGCTTTAGCCTCTAAAACCTCCCTTGATAATCGCTCAGCTAAAACCAACTCTGTCGGATCTGGTATACCCAACGGAAAGTTGCCATCCAAATCACAATTTTTTTCAACAACTTCGCAGCCAACACGGCGCAACAAATCAGGTATAATCACCCCAGGGGTTGACTTGGCTGGATCGATTACCACCTTTAACCCCTTTTTGATATTAAATCTTTTAATCAAATCATCAAAATAAATATCATTAACGTCCTCCTCTTCACTCTTGCCGGGCTTATCAGCTACAACATAATCTTGCTCTTCAACCATATCTACTAATTTTTCCAACTGATCACCGATCATTGCCTCTGAATAATCTTCTGATATCTTAAATCCGTTATATTCTGATGGATTATGTGAAGCCGTAATCATAACTGTTCCTACTGTCTTAAAATGATACTGACACCAATAAATATGACCCACTAAACTAAGACCCAAATCTATTACGTCAAGACCAGTAGATAAAATGCCCTTAACAAAACAGTTTTTAAATTCTTCGCTGGTTAATCTTGCGTCTCGACCAACTATAATCTTATCCATGCCTTTGCGAGACATATATGTCCCATAGGCTTTACCAAAGTGCTCCATAATCTCAGGCGTTAAATCCTCGCCAGCTACACCCCGAATATCATAACCACGTATTATATGACGATTAATTTTCATAACTCATTTACTTAATTTATAAAAAATATCTTTGCCTTGTTTTATCATTTTTTTAACAATTTTTTTATTATTACCATTGGCTATTATCCGAAAAAGTCCTGGTTCGGTTTGTGATTCCCTAAAAAACAACCAATTGTATCTATCAAAAAGTATTTTAAACCCGCCTGTCTTACCGGGCACTCTTCTTACATTATACCCCGTATTCTGAAAATATTTCAATATTTTACCGCCAACCTTATCTCCGCCCTTCTCTTCTATTCTCTCCTCAAAATATTGAGGATAATTATCTAAAATCTCAGATATAGATGTCCCTCTTCTTGCAAGTAACGCTAAAATAGCCACAACTGATAATAATCCATCTCTACATTTACTCGGAAGCATTATCAATCCTCCGCAACTCCCCTCTCCGCCAACCACGCTACCCATTTTTTCCATTTTTACTACAACATTTGTCTCCCCAACATCAACTTCAAAAACTCGAGCTCCATAATACTTAGCAATTTTATGTACCAAATGTGAAGTCGGTAAATTAACAACTACTTTTTGTCCCCTCTTTTTTGATGACAAAACACTATCGACTCCAAGTGCCAACATCTCATTGCCAGACATAACAGCACCGCGCGGTAAAATAATCTCAACTCGATCAGCATCTCCATCAAGCCCAAAACCAAAATCAGCTTTCTTTGCATCTACTAGCTTACTTAAATATTTCAAAGTTTTACTATTTGGAATAACCTTTCGACCATAGACCCCTTCTTTCATATTCACCCCAATTATATCTACATTTAATTTCTTAAATAATTTTTGAAGCAGGCCAATAACCGGCCCGCCATTTGGATCAGCTATTAATTTAAATTTTTTATCTCTTATTTGTTTAACAGATTTTTTACCAATAATTTTTAAAACCTCATTTATATATCTCTTTTCCAAATCTTTCTCTTTTCTAATTAATTTTCCTTTTTTACCCAAAAATCCACTATCAAGTGGCTTGCTAACCTTTCTTATAATATTCTCGCTGTCTTTTACATATAAAATAGCTCCATTTTCCCTCAATAGCTTCCACCCATTGTATTCCGGCTCATTATGTGATGCGGTTATAACCACCCCTCCTTGCGCCTTATACTCACGAACTCCTAACTCAACCACCGGCGTACTGGCCACTCCCACATCAATCACCTCAAAACCAAAATCCAAAAAAACTTCAATAAAAACTTTTTGTAAACTCTTAGTTGACTTGCGAGTATCTCCACCAACTACTACTCTAATTTTTTTAAATTTATCAATTAAAAACAAAGAATACACCCGCGCATACTTTTCCGCCAAACCCTCATCAATCCCGCGACCATAAACTCCACGAATACCAGAAAATGATTCAATTAAATTATTTTTATTCATATAATATCCTTACTATTTAATATCTGTAATATTTTTTCTGTCATCTCCTTCTTATTCTTCTGATAAATCTTCTCAGCTAACTCACTTGCCTCGCCATACGACACCCATTTATAATCATCAAATTCACTCTCGCCAATATCCAAATCTGTATTCTCAACTTTAGACATCATAAAAAAATATTTTTTACCCCTCATATAGAATTCCTCTCCTTCATCTGTCTTTAGTTCTCTTGAATTCTGTTTTTTAGAAGAAAAAATTATCTCATCCTCTCCAATAATCTCTAAATCCTTAGCTCCTTCCATAAAACTACTTCCTAACTCCTCTCTCATCTCTCGCTTAAACGCTTCTTCTAAAGTCTCGCCATTATCCACTCCCCCTTGCGGCATTTGCCACAAATCATGCTTTCTCTTGTAAACCATCAAAACTTTATTACCCCTCACAAAAACACCTACAACTTGTGGTCGCAAACCATTTTTTCGTATTTCATCAATTTGCTTTAAGCTTAACTTCATATTTTTTTAACCACTGACAATATATTTCTCCCATTCCACCAATGACATTTTTTCTCCCCACATGAATAATAGTTTTCAACTATCTCAAATCCTGCCTGTTTAAATAATTTTTTCAACTCTCCACAAGTAAACACCCTATAATACAACTCTCCCTTCCTCTGCTTATCTCCCGACTGCCACACAGTCATTAAGTCTCGAAAACTCTCTCTCGTAATCTCCCTATTCCATACGCTCTTTTTCTGCCCCTTTTGCCATAAATTCCAGTTTGTCATTATTAAATGCCCACCAGGTTTTAATACTTTAAAAATATTTACTAATGCTTTCAATCTCAACTCATGACTTGGAATATGATTAAATACAGCGAACATAAATACTTTATCAAATTTATCCATTTCCAATTTATCAAGCCCCAGCATATCACCCACTAAAAAATTAGCTTTTTTATTATTCTTCTTGGCTTGATCAATCAAGCTTTGCGAATTATCTAATCCGAAATAATAAACTCTAGGTAAAATCTCCAAAAATCTTCCATTGCCACACCCCACATCAAGTACTCTATCATTCTCCTTTACATATTGCTTGACTAGGGTCCTCATTTCTGGCCATATCCTATTTCGTGTATCAGAAAAATCCTCTGCAATTAAATCATAAGTTTTCCTATTTATCTCCAATATCTTTTGTGCCCGTGTTGCATCCATATATCTTTAAGATTAGCAGGAGCTTTGAAAAATTACAAATTTGGGATATAATAAGGAAACTATGGATATTGCACAAAAAATCATCAAATATCTCTTAAAAAATCCTCCCCAAACAGAGGCCGATATTCTACGTGCTAAAAGAAAATTCTGCAAAGAATCTAAAACCAAAAATGTACCCCCTAATTCAGATCTACTCAAAATCTATCACACAAAAAAAACAAAAAGTATTAAATTAGAAAACCTCTTGCGCAAGCGCGGTATACGCACTCTTTCTGGTATTGCACCCATTGCCGTTTTAACTAAACCCTATCCTTGCCCCGGCAACTGCGCCTATTGCCCCAAAGAAAAGGACATGCCCACCAGCTATCTTTCTAACGAGCCAGCCGTTATGCGCGCTATTCTCTGTAAATTCAATCCATACAAACAAGTCCAGATGCGCTTAAAAGCCCTGCAAAGCAATGGTCATAATATAGATAAACTTGAACTCATTGTCATGGGTGGCACGTGGTCATATTTAAAAGAAAAATATCAAACCTGGTATATCAAAGAATGCTTTCGTGCAGCCAATGACTTTCCTAAAATCATTAAATCTTCTAAAACAAATTTAGCCTACGAGCAAAAAAGAAACGAGAAAACAAAAAATAGGATAGTTGGACTAACCCTAGAAACCCGACCTGACTACATAAATGAAGAAGAATTAGAAAAAATGAGAAACTTTGGCTGCACTAGAATTGAAATTGGTATCCAGCATATTGATGATAAGATATTAAAACTAAACAAGCGTGGACATACAGTAGAGCAGACAATAAAAGCCACCAGCCTTATGCGTAACTACGGTTTTAAAATAACTTATCACATTATGCCTAATCTTCCAGGATCTACTCCATCTAAAGACTTGGCAATGTGCAAAAAAATATTCACAAACCCCAATTTTCAACCAGATCAAATCAAGCTCTATCCTTGCGTAGTCGCTAAGGGCTCGCTCCTCTATCGCTGGTGGAAACAAGGCAAATGGAAAAGCTATTCCACTAAAACCCTGATTAATTTACTTATTAATATAAAATCAATAACACCTCCTTGGGTAAGAATTATCAGGGTCATCAGAGACATCCCAGAAGAATCAATTATTGACGGAAATAAAATAACTAATTTAAGACAAACCGTTCAATCTATAATGAGAGAAAGAGAAATTGTCTGCCAATGTATTAGATGCCGTGAAGCCGGCCATCAAAACCATGCGGAAAAATACAAACCATATCCACAATCCCGTACATACAAAACCATCGACGGAACTGAAATATTCTTAAGCTTTGAATCAAAAAATAAAGAGGTACTTTTTGCTTTTTGTCGTCTTTGTTTACCGAAAAATAGCAACACAGCCCTCATCCGCGAACTACACACATACGGCCAAATGACCGCCTTGGGTCAAAAAGGAACTGTTCAACACAGAGGCATGGGCAAAAAACTTCTGCAAACCGCCGAAAAAATAACTAAACAAAAAAAATACACCGCTCTATCAATTATCTCAGGTATTGGCGTACGTGATTACTATCGCAAACTTGGCTACCAGCTACAAAATACGTATATGCTTAAAAAGTTGAAATAACCACTTAATTTTGGTAATATAACCATATAATTAATCAATATAAAATATATGCAAAAGCCCAATTATAAAAAAATTACTAACCTAATTTTTGAACTTAACCAACTCAAGCGCCAACGCCACACTGGCTTTAATTTCGTGGGTGTCAAAAATCCACATTCAATCGCCGAACATGCCTTGCGTGCCGCTCAAATCGGATATATCCTGGCAGTACTTGAAGAAGCCAATCCTGAAAAAACAGCCAGCATGCTCATCATCCACGATAATGGCGAAGTCAGAGTTGGTGATCAAAATAAAATAGCAGCACGCTATTTTTCAACCAAAAAAGCAGAAAAAAAAGCCTTTGAAGACCAAATAAAAAATTTGGGACAAGAAATAGAAAAAAAGTGGCAGAAATACTTTGATGAATTTGAGCAAAGAAATACCAAGGAAGGTCTCATCGCTAAAGACGCCGACTGGCTAGAGACAGCTTTTCAGGCCAAAGAATACCAGGATTTAGGCTATCCGGCAGTTGGGGATTGGATAGATAATGTAGAAAAAGCTCTTGAAACCGAAAGTGCTAAAAAAATCATAAAAGAAATGAAAAAAACCGGGTTTACCGACTGGTGGCAAGGACTCAAAAAAATGACTTATAAAAAACTATATAACTAATATGCTATAATCTAAAAAATTAAATCTACTTCTTATACATTTAATTTTTTTAAATACATGAATACTCAAAAAAACCTAGAAAACCTAAAAGACAATGATCCGGAAATTTTTAATGCTATCCAAGGCGAAGAAAAAAGAGAACAACTTGGCATTGAACTCATTCCTTCTGAAAACTACACCTATCCTGAGGTCTTCGCCGCCAATGGCTCTATTTTAACCAATAAATATTCTGAAGGGTATCCAGGCAAAAGATACTATGGCGGTCAAGAATTCACAAATATTGTAGAATCCCTAGCTATCGAACGAGCCAAAAAAGTCTTCAAATGTGATCATGCCAACGTTCAACCACTTTCCGGCTCACCGATGAACCAGGCAGTCTATTTAGCCCTCTGTAAACCAGGCGATACTATTCTTGGCATGGACCTCTCACACGGAGGTCATCTAACTCATGGCGCTCCAGTTTCCCATATGGGTAAACTTTTTAATTTTGTCAGGTATAAAACAGACCCAGATAATAAAGGAAAAATAGATTTTGATCAACTTCTAAAACTTGCTAAAAAATATAAGCCCAAAATCGTCCTCTGCGGCTATACCTCATACCCTAGGGATTATGACTATACTGACTTCAAAAAAGTAGCTGATGAAGTCGGAGCATATACTATGGCCGATATCGCCCATATTGGTGGCCTAGTCGCTGCTGGTGCAATGAGAAATCCCTTTGACTACGGTTTTGATATAGTCACTACAACTACTCATAAAACACTGCGCGGACCACGCGCAGGCTTAGTACTTTCCAACGGTAAGGTTGGTAATCCCTTCAAGGAAGTTGAATTAACCAAAGAAAATTTACCCACCATTCTTGACAGATCAGTCTTCCCTGGACTTCAAGGAGGGCCACACATGCATACTATTGCTGCCATTGCTATAACTCTTAAAAAAGCTATGCAACCCGATTTCAAAGAATACGCTAATCAAGTGCTTAAAAACGCCAAAGTTCTGGCTAAAACCCTCATGGATAAAGGGGCTAAGCTTGTCACAGATGGCACCGATAACCACATGCTAGTTTTAAATACACTTGCCAGCTTTAATATAAATGGCAAAGTAGCTGAAGAAATTCTTGAAACAACTGGTGTTACAGTTAATAAACAAATCATACCAGACGATCCCAATCCACCATACAAGCCATCAGGCATTCGTTTGGGCACACCAGCCGCCACTACTCGTGGCATGCAAGAAGATGATATGCAAAAAATAGGTAGCTGGATAATCCAAGCACTCAAAAACCATCAAGACAAATCAAAACTAACAGAATTAAAAACAGAAGTCGAAAACTTCTGTAAACAATTCCCAGTCCCTGGAATATAGCCAAAATCCAATTTTAAAACCCCAGACTATCAGTCTGGGGTTCTTTTAATTCTACAAAAACTAGATCAATCCAAACAATTTACCCAGAAACAACACATAAAATAAGAGATATAAAAGGCCTTCCCAAATATGAATCTTTTTTGACAAAGAGGTCACAATAAAAAGAAAAGTAGCTATTACCATTGCCGGTACAGCCAGAGTAATGGTTGCCTCATCAATTACCAAAGTTTTAATCAACCCCGGCACGCCAATAACTAGCAATAAGTTAAAAACGTTAGATCCAAATATATTGCCAATAGCAATTTCAGCCTTGCCCTGCCTAGCTGCCTTTACTGACACCAAAAGTTCCGGCAAAGACGTACCAATGGCCACCGCTGATATAGCTATTATTCCAGCTGAAATATCTAAAATTTGTGATATTTCAATAACTGATTCTATCAAATATTTTGACCCAAGAAACAGGCCAATCATTCCCGCCAAAAGAACCATCAAATCTACTCCTGATATTTTAGGTCTTTTAACTTTTACTCTACCCTTAACTTTCTTAGCCACATGCTCCTTAATCTTCTTATCATCCACGCCCGATAAAATATCTGGCAAGTCCCCAATATGATGAATATCTGCATCCTCTTCCTCTTTGTGCTGCATGGTATAGAAAAGATATATTACATAAGCGACTAGAAGCACTATAGCTTCTGCAAAAGTGACTTGTCTATCAATTAAAATACTCAAAGCCAAACAGGTTGATATGGCCAAAAGAGGCAAATCAAGATCTATCAAATTCTTAGCAACAACTAACTTTCTTCCCACCACCGCAGCCACTCCCACCACTAAAAAAATATTAGCCACATTCGAACCAACAGCATTAGCAACCACGATCTCAGTAGCCCCCTCCCAAACTGCCATCAAACCTGATATTAACTCAGGAAAAGAAGTTCCCATGCCAACAATGGTCACTCCTACAATAAAAGGAGAAATTCCTAATGCTAAACCAATCTTCTCAGCTTTTTCCAATAACCAATCAGACGATTTAACCATTAACGCCAAAGAAACGATAAAAACTATAACCCAAAATATCATCATAAAAATTAATTATTTAATCAATTTAATTTTAACATTTCTAAAAAAATAAATAAACTAATCAATTGGCAAATCCGCAGGCTCCTCTGTGGCCTCTCTTTGACTCAATGATTCATTAATTGAATTTAACCTGTCATCATTGCGTGGGGTAACTATAACTTGACTCTCCTCTCTCTTATCCTCTTCACCGCCACGTTCACGCGCTTCTAAACCATGGGGAACAACCCGCACAGATTTAAAATTAGTTTTTTCAACTATTTTCTTTTCTTTTCCCTTGTCTTTATCTTTCTTTAATATAGAATAACGCTCTCGCATACCGCTCCCAGAATCGTCTTTTTTATCCCCCTTAATTAACCCACCCAGCATTCTATCATCCTTCAAATAATCACTCGCTTTTTTGGGTCTAGTTTTAATCTTAGCTTCTTTTGTCTTTTTCGATTGCTTAATAACAGGGGCTTCTTTCTTTGCGCTACTTGTCATCGCCTTTATAATACGCTTAAATTCACTTTTGTCAGTTGATGTTATCTCCCCCTTATTAACCATTGCCTTAAACTTAACAAATGCTTTTGCTTGTCCTCTATTAGATACCTTGTCCGCCCCAGACGACATTGCCCGCAATATGGGATCCATCACCTCTTGAAACTTAGCTAAATCCTTTTTAGAAAGATATGATTTGCCTTTTCTCCTATGAGCATAAAGTGCCGACTTCAAACCTTTCTTTCCTGGCCGAAACCGCCCACCAGTTCCAATTTTATTCAAATCAAAACGCTTTTTTACAGGATCAATTTTAACAGCAGGACTCTTGGGCGCCACGCTCTTACTACTCGGTTTTGTCGAAAATAAACCCATGTTAAAATATAATCAATTAATATAGTAATATTAACATTTCCCTTCTCATGCGTCTATTAAATTGCCAGATTTACTAAAAAAAGCTACTATATACACATATATGCAACAGATCAACGGCAAAAAAATTGCCGACCAAATTTTAAAATCAATCAGCCACAAAGAGTCAAAAACAAAATTGGCTGTCATTTTAATTGGTAAAAATCCAGCCTCTCGCCTCTACGTTAAAATCAAAGAAGAAAAAGCTAAAAAAATAGGTATCAATTTTGAAAAACATTTACTGTCAACTGACAGTAAACAAAAATGCATTATTGAATTAATACAGAAGTTAAATACGGACAAGTCAGTCTCAGCCATATTAGTCCAACTCCCACTACCAAAACACCTTAACACACATAAAATAATTAAAACCATTCATCCAAATAAAGACGCTGACGGTATTCACCCAAAACATTTAAAATTACTCAAGCAAGGCAAATTGCCACCAATCTTACCAGCCACAACCGGCGCTATCCTAGAAGCTATCAAATCAACTAAAATAAATCTAAAAAATAAATCCGTTGCCATTATCGGCAAAAGCACCATTGTCGGCTTACCCACCTACTATTACCTGAAAAATAAAGTTAAAAAAATTAATATTTATGACTCAAGCACCAAAAATTTAAAAAATAAAACCAGCCAAGCCGATATCCTTATTGTTGCTATTGGCCAACCTAAATATATAACCGAAGAATACATAAAACAAAACGCTATTGTCATTGATGTCGGCATTAATAAGGTGGGTAATAAGACCATAGGTGATGTTGACCAAAATAGCGTAGCTAAAAAAGCCAGTTATCTAACTCCAGTACCAGGAGGAATTGGACCGCTTACTGTCAGTATTCTCCTACAAAATACAATAAAATTAAACTCCTCACCTATTTTATGATATAATTAACTCAAATACTTGCACTTAAATCAAAAAAGTGTTAAACTATTCTAGATAGTTTTTTTATTTTCAATCAAATACAAAAACGAGACAATATTGTGTTAAAAAACATGGAAGAACAAGCAATGCAAATTAATAAAAAATTCTGGAAAAAACTCTGGAATATTCTCAAGCCTTTTCATAAAAGAATAATCTGGCTGGCTTTTGTTATCGGTTTTTTAGAAATTACCAGACTAATTAGTCCATATCTTATAAAATTAGTAATAGATCGTATCGCAAATTTTGACCAAGAAAAACTAAAAGAATTACTCGGACTTGTAGCTCTTATGTTTGTCACCGACGGATTTGTCAGTATTGTCCACTATTTTAAAGATAAAAAAATATTTGCTTTTCTACTCAACATGGAATACCATCTGCCAATGGTTTTACAAAAAAAGCTAGTCTCCTTATCTTTGGGCTATCATGAAAAAGAAAATACTGGCAACAAAATTATAAAAGTACAACGCGGTGTTGATAAATTAGTTGATTTAATGGTTAACGCCTGCTGGGAATTCTGGCCTACCGTAACTCAAATCATCTTTACTTTTACACTAATGCTCTACTTTAATGTCAAAGTGGCTTTAATCTTTGCGTTTTTTGTACCACTTTTTATATTCATTACTTACAAAATGAATAAAAACACAAACCCAATGCGTGTTAAAAGGCATGAAAAATACGAAGAGTCATCCGGTATGCTTGGCCAATCCATTATAAATATATACACTGTTCAATCTTTCGTTCAAGAGCTTCAAGAAACCCGTAAATTCGAAAAAACAAGAAGAGATATTAAAAAGATTGAAAATAGAGAATGGAAAATCGTTCTAAACTATAACCTATTGCGCAGCTTTGTCATTGATTTCGGCAGGATATGCGTCGTCCTCTATAGTGCTTATCTCGCATGGCAAGGCAATATTTCTCTTGGTAGTCTAGTTTTCTTTATAGCACTTTCAGAAACCGCATACCATGCACTATTCCGGGTGTCTCGTACCTATGATCGACTCATTGAAAGCTCAACCGGAGTACAAAGAATTACCAGCTTACTTGGGGAAGAAACTTCTATACCGAACAATCCAACTATAAAATTAAAAGATAGATTAAAAGGCAAAATTGAATTTAAAAATGTTTCCTTTTCATACCACCCGAAAAGTAAAACCAAGGCTCTAAAAAATGTTAATATTTGCATTAATCCAGGTGAACGAATTGCATTAATCGGACCCTCTGGCGGTGGCAAATCAACCATAGTAAAAGTTCTTTACCGTCATTATGATACTACAAAAGGAGAAATATTAATTGACGGACAAAGCGTTCGCAACTATGATCTATATGAATATAGATCCAATTTAGCGATTGTTCCACAAGAAGTTGAGGTATTTAATACAAGTATTCGCGAAAATATAGCCTACGGTAAAGAAAAAGCAAGTCTGTCTGAAATTAAAAAAGCAGCCAAAACAGCCAATGTTGATTTTATAGATAACATGGAAGATGGCTATGACACTCTTGTTGGCGAACGCGGGGTGAAACTTTCCGGCGGACAAAAACAAAGAGTTGGTATTGCAAGAGCCGTTCTATCAAATCCTAGCATATTAATTTTCGATGAGGCTACAAGCAATCTTGATACTCATTCAGAAAAACTCATTCAGTCCTCAATTGAAAATATCTCCAAAAATCAAACCATGATTATCATTGCTCATAGATTATCAACCGTGATTAATGCTGATAAAATTTTTGTCATTGATAAAGGGCAGGTCGTAGAGGCGGGTACACATCAAGAACTATTACAAAACAAAGATGGTATTTATTCACACTTACTAAAACTTCAAGCAGTTGGTGAATTAAGATAGTCATAATAAAATCGCTCCGATAATATATCGGAGCGATTTTTAATTTATATTATTTACTCATTATCCCTTTCATCCAGCTCTGCCATTCTTCACTACCCGAAGAATCATCTTTGTCTTTGTATTCTGCCCAAAAATCCTCCGGAGTTAATATCTTTATCCCCTTATACTCCCCTATCTCCCATAAATGACTATCGTTTGAAATAACATAATCTGCGCCTGCCTCCTCAGCACATTCCAAAAATTTATTATCATCTTTGTCGTATTTAACAATATCTACTCTCTTAGTTACCACGATAACATCAATATAGCCAAAAAAATTATTGACCAAATCATAATGTTCGTCATCGTTGACTAATCGGTCTAAAATTAATTTATTTTCTCGTATAATTTTATCAGATGCCACAGCTCGAATATTGCCATTCATCACCTCATCCATAATACGACGAGGATAACTAAAATCATCGCGCCAAGCATCTATTAAAATATTTGTATCTATCACTATAGTTAACATAACTTGATTTTAACTGAAAATCTGATATTATTCAAATAATATGAAAATCGGTATTGTCGGCCTACCAAATGTAGGCAAATCAACCCTATTTAAAGCTTTAACTAAAAAAAACGTTGAAGCTTCCAACTATCCATTCTGCACCATCGATCCCAACGTTGGTATTGTTGAGGTGCCAGATGATAGACTAGAAAAATTAACTAAGATATATAACTCAGAAAAAACTATCGGAGCCATCATCGAATTTGTCGATATTGCGGGACTAGTTAAAAACGCTTCTAAAGGGGAAGGGCTAGGTAACAAATTTCTACATCACATACGAGAAGTTGATGCTATTGCTCATGTTATAAGAAATTTTCATGATGATAACATCACTCACGTTGAAGGAAAAATTGACCCCAAGGATGATCTGTCGACCATTGAAACTGAACTTGCCATGGCTGATCTAACCACCATAGAAAAAACCCTAAATAAAGTTAAAGATAAAATCAAAGCCAATGATAAACAAGCTCAAAAAATTCAACCAATTCTGGAAAACATTAAAAAATCGCTTGATCAAGGGATAAAACCAGATATTTCAAACCTGAGTAAAGATGAATTAAAACTAATTAAGTCACTCAATTTACTGACCTTAAAACCAGAAATCTATATTGAAAACATTGATGAAAAAAACTTAAACAACACCAAATCATCTATCCCTAACTCAATCCCTATTTGCGCCAAGCTAGAAGCAGATCTCGCAGACCTATCAACAGAAGAAATAAAAGAATATTTAACTGAGCTTAATATTAAAAAAACTGGCCTCAGCCAATTAATTCTTCAGAGCTACAAATTACTAAACCTTATTACGTATTTTACTTCAGGGCCGAAGGAAACACATGCGTGGACAATCACTGGTGGTACTAAGGCCCCGGGAGCTGCCGGTAAAATTCACACTGATTTTGAAACCGGTTTTATCCGTGCCGAAATTATAAACTGGCAAAACCTTTTAAATTCAGGCGGTGAAGTCAAAGCCAAAGAAAAAGGACTTATGCAGCTTGAGGGTAAAGACTATATTATGAAAGACGGCGACGTCGCATTATTCCACTTTAATAAATAACATGAAAATACAACGCTCTACCAAAAAACACCAGGAATTATTTAAGGAGTGGCGGGAAAAAAGCAGAATGGAAGAAACAACTTGTCGCGAAATACGAAACGGTAAACATTTTACAGATCCCAGTATTCTCTCTTACACATTTTTTGCAAAAGGAATAAAGGAGCCAGCTGGTAAATTCAATTATTCCAACATCAACAAGCGCAATAAATCCTGTGAATGTGGCTATGCTATTAATCCTAAATATAAAGGAAGAGGAATCGGGACAAAAATGATTAAATATTGCATTAATTATTTATTTAAAAACTACAATTTTAACAAGATTTACTGCCAAACTGGTTCTTTTAACAAGCCATCAATAAAAATATTAAAAAATACAGGGTTCCATCGTGATGGCGTACTAAGAGAACACCATGAGCTCGACGGAAAACTATGGAATGACTATGTCTATAGCATTCTCCGTTCTGAGTGGAAAAAATAAAAAAATGGAATTTATTCTTTTTCTCCATTTTAATAAATAATTTTATTTTTTATTAAACTTCTATCTCTCCCTGTCTTAATATTTGGACCTTTCCGCTCTCAACCCTAACAATTGTTGAGGGCTTCTTCATTTTCAACTCCCCAGTATTCAAAATCATGCCAACTTTATCATCTAAATTATCTATCTGTTTTTTAATATCTATAACTGAATAACACACACCTTCTCCAGCTAAATTAGCGCTACTTGCAGTCAGCGGTCTACCCAATTTTTTAGCTAAATTACTTATCAAATTATTAGTTGAAACTCTAACAGCACAATTATCTTGACCCTCAACCAAATACACATCTTTCTTTTGTGCCCCGAATCTCGGTTTAAGAACAATTGATAATCCGGGATATTTTTCAGCTAATTCCAATTCACTATCATTTAACTCAAAAAAATTCTGCAACTGGATTAAACTAGCCACCACTAAGGGCAAAAATTTATCTTTTTGTCTGCCTTTAAGTTCATAAACCTTATCAATGGCTCGCGAATTTGTAGCGTCACAAATAAAGCCATAAGCAGTTTCAGTTGGTGCAACTAAAACTCCGCCATTCTCTAAAATAGTGACAGCTTGTTTCAATATTTTTCTATCTGTTTCCACCATCATAAATTATTCAACAACTTCTACTTTAGTCCCCACTTCCGCCCAATTATATGTAAATTCAGCCGGCCCTACTCCTAAACGAATACAGCCATGTGATACTGGTACACCTAAATGATCTACACCTTCCTTATACCCATTAGGCCATTCTGGCAACTCATGTATCCCAATACCGACTGAGGGGATAATCACCATCCAATATGGCATCCACAACCCAGCCATACGCGACCATGCTCGATCACTCTTCCCATGCACCATAAATTCACCAATTGGCGTCTCCATACCTCTCTTGCCAGTTGATACTAAAAACTCAGCTATAACATCAGGTCCTTCATATAGATACATTTTTTGATCAGATAAATCAATCTGAATTTTTCTAAATTCAAACTTAACCTCATTCTCCGGTAAACTGTCTCCCAATGCTACCAGTTTATTATCAGGCAAAGTATCAATTACCTGTATATATGATTCAGGCGAATACTGCTTCTCATTCACTCGACCAGCTAAAATAGGCAAAGTTGCAACAAAAACCGCTATTATAATTAGCGGTATTCCAAAAACCTTAAAAAATACTCGTCTTAGCATAAACTCTATTTATTCCTTTTCTCATTACTCCTATAACCTGTGTCCGTTGTCCAAAACAAAAATAGCTTTTCTTTAAACCCTCCCTTTTTATTAAAAGCTCTCTTTCTAGTCGCCTTCAATTCAGCGGCCTTAATCTTTTTTACTTTTTTAATCTCATCAATCACGTCAAGAACATCTCCTAATTCCTCAATCAATTCTCTCCTCGTTTTAGCCTTCTGCAGAGCCCCTGCTTCCTCCTCAACTTTCTTTATTAATTCCTTCTCAAACTGTCTGGGGGGCAATTTTCTAGTTGCCGATTTCCCTCCCCAGTCTATAACATTCTGTGGCACTCTATCCCTAATTAATTTATTATAATAAATCTTCTTCATAAAAATCTATTTCTCCCTATAAAATTCAGCTGCATTCTCTGGGCTAACTGTATTTATAATAATCCTCGAACCCATCTCAACTCCTGCCCAAGTAGAACGCCTAGGACAAATTCTAATATAAAAATGTTCATCCTTATCAGTAATTGACTGGTGTAAATACATATTATACTGAATTTTTTCAGAATTCAACTTACTCACAATATGCTTAAGCATTTTAGCCATGGATGTCACTTCTTCTCTGTTTAGTACTGTAATATTATCCAAATGTTTTTTGGGCATTACCCAAGCTTCATACTGGTAGTTAGAAGCATATGGTGTAAAGGCCACCACATGTTCATCTGACATTATATACCTCTCTCCTTTCTCTTCCTTTTTAGCCAAATCACAGTAATAGCAATTACCATGCTCTATCCTATATTCTTGAGCCCTGGTCAGTTTATCAACAATATGAGGCGGTGTAAAACCAGCCGCAAAAATCTGTGAATGAGCATGACGCAATGATGCGCCCGCCTTGCCCCCTTTATTTTTAAATATAAGGATATATTTAATCTTTTCGTCCTTAGATAACTCTTGAGTACGGTTAATATATGTTTCCATAATGGCTATCCAATGATCCAAAGGCAAATCTCCTGTTTCCACATGATGATCCGGGGTTTCTATAACCACCTCCTGATAACCATAGGCCTTTTCATTCTCTGGCGTAACTGCTGGAAAAATATTTTTTATTACCTTTACCTGCCAATCGTCTTTGTCTCCAGCAAAATATAATCCAGGAGTGTCTTTTTGATTATCTGGGCAAAAAGCACACGATTGTTTCTCTTTTTCAATTTGCTCTTTACTCATCTCTGGTTTTGCCTTGGTATCTTTTGGTCTTTTAGCTCGGCCTGGTGCTACAATCACAAAACGATCATGAATCTTATCCTCTCTGACTTCCGCTTTTTTTAATTTTTCTTGTGCCATATATTTTAACTTAATTTTTTATACAATTTTAGATATTCCTTAGCTGAACTCTCCCAAGAAAAATCCTGCTGCATACAACCAGTCACTATACTCTGCCATTTTTTTTGATTACCATACACCCCTAAAGTATCCTTAATAGCCTCAACCATCTCTTGCACATCATAATTCTTGAAATTAAACCCCGTTTTTCCTTTTTTAACTGTGTCCTTCAAACCCCCCGTCTCACGTACCAATGGTACGCTCCCATATTTCATAGCAATTAACTGTCCCAAACCACACGGTTCATACTTTGAGGGCATTAAAAATATATCACTTGAAGCATAAATCTGGCTGGCCAAAGGAGCGCTAAATGTTAAATGTGCTTTAAATTTACCTCGATACTTCTTATTCATCTTACCAAAAAACTCCTCATATTTTTTCTCTCCAGTACCAAGTATAACTAATTGCAAATCCTCACTCATTAATTCATCAAAAACCTTTTCAAGTAATTCAAAACCCTTCTGCCCCACCAATCTTGATATCATACTTATTAAAGGAATATTCTCATTTATCTCTAAACCGCTCATCTCTTGTAAATATTTTTTATTATCTACCTTCCCACTCAAACTCTTCAAATCATATTTTTTAAAAATATTTTTATCTTTTTTGGGGTTGAATGTATTATAATCAATACCATTCACAATTCCATACAAGTCTTTTTTTCTTATATTGATCTCCTTCTCCATGCCTGCCCCATATTCTTTAGTCAAAATTTCTTTAGCATAAGTTGGACTAACCGTATTCACAATATTACTTTGTAAAATTGCCTCTTTCATTACATTCACTTTTCTCTCTTTACCCAATCCTGAAAAATCATCTTCTGCTAAACCAAATTTCTCCAAAGTTCCAATCTGTGCACTTCCCTTATATGCCAAATTATGAATTGTATACAGACTCTTAATATTTCCTTTGCTAAAAATATTAGTCATACCCGTATGCCAGTCATTGGCATGTATTACATTTGGATTCCATTCAAGTATGCTTGGTAGCTGCGCCACTAGATATGAGAATAAGACAAACCTTTCCCTGTTATTTTTATCAAAAATATCTTTAACTCCAAACCATTCCTTATTATCAATAAAATATATGGGAACTTTTGACCCTGGTAAATATGATCTTAAAATATTTATCTTAATCTTGCTACCGCCATATTCAACAACCTCATTTTTCTTAACCAATTCAACATCTTTTCTTTTCTTAATTTCCCTATAATACGGCAAAACCACCCGGATATCCGCCCCCAGTTTCATTAATGCTTTAGGCAAACTACCCGCCACATCCCCTAATCCCCCCATCTTAAAAAATGGGGCACATTCATATGCGGTAAAGAGTACTTTAATTTTTTTCATAAAAAATATTATGATTTTCTAATACCATATTTAACTATCTTTTTAACAATATTTGCTCCCGCTATTTCTTCAATCGCCAATGAAGGATTACAATTCACTTCAACTATATATAGCTTTCCTTTCTCATCTTTCATAATATCAACACCGGCATAATCTAACCCCAACATTTTAGAGGCTTTTATGGCCATATCAGTCATTTTTTTCGTTGGATTAATTTTAGAGCCTTCACCGCCTTTGGAAATATTTGAGCGAAACTCAATACCCCGAGCTTGACGCTTCATGGCTACAATTACCTTATTATCGATAACAATTAAACGATAATCCGATGATTTAGAATTTATAAATGGTTGAATTAGAATATTAGAAGGGTCAATTAGTCCACCAGTAAATTCCATAAAAGAAATAAAAGAAATATGTGAGTCTAACACACTAACATTATAGCCAAGCGATCCCAAATTCCCTTTAACTACTATTCTATTGCTCTTGTTTCTTTTTAATTGTTCGTCAAGAAAAAACTGACTATAATTAATACCTGTCGGAATAACAGACAAACCCCCAAGGGCAAGCTTAATCAAACTGTCACGCTTGTTTTTTGCCAAAAAAGCTGATTCCGGTGAATTTATAATTTTTATTCCAGCCTGTTTTAAAAAACGGGCAATAGAAAAACGATCATAAGAATCGCCATTGCACAAACTATAGCGTGGAATAATTAGCTTATAATTTTTTAAGTCGAGTGGTTTTGTATTATAATATATTTCCAATTTATTTTTTTTAAAAAATACAGAAAATAAATCACTAAAAAGAATCTCGGGAGTATATTTTATTTTTTTAATCTCTTCAGCAAAACGCAGGGCTCTTTGGTATTCATCAGAATCTTCATGGCTAAATAAAAGAATTCCTATTTTAGTTTTTTGTTTGTCCATACTTATAGTTAATAATTAAATAATTTTTTTTAAATAATTAATCAGATACTCCATCTGAATTTTTCTAATATTAATTCCTTCTTTTACTGGGGCCTCTACTCCAAAATTACAGCTCCACTCAATCAACTGTATCTTACCTTTTGGAGTTACGAATAGGTCATAACTCATCCAATGAAATTTTTGCTTCTTTGAAATTTTCAAACAAAAATTTAATGCTTCTTTGGGAACATCCTGAAAATTAGCCGTTGCTCCAGCTGTAATATTATGTTTCCAGCCATTCCCTTCTCTCCAGTACGCTGCTGCAATTTTATTCCCCACTGTCACCACTCTTAAATCTCTATCTCTGTTAGGAATAAATTTTTGTACATATAAATATTTTTTAGGATTTTCTTCATGAGGCCGAGAAAAAATACTCTTAATTATTTTATTTAACTCTTTTTTAGACTCAATTTTGAAAACCTCATCTCCTACTGCCCCAAACGAATCTTTTACTATACATGGGTACCCAATTTTATCTGCCAACTTTTTTGCCTTCTCTTCTTCAACTGTGATATATGTTGGGATTATAGGCAACTTTAAATATTTAAAAATTTCATATTGCTTGACCTTATCGTTGTATGAATAATACATATTCATATCAGGCAATACCGGTTTTTTAATAAACTTCTCTATAAAATATATTCTATCATGTATTTTCCTATAATCCTCATACCATGTATCAGCATGCCAAACATATGCGTCCACTTGATTCTTAACTTTGTTAATTCTTGCCGCCCAATCTGGCTTATATAAATCCAAAACAATAACCTTCACACCAAACTCTTTCAGATATTTGACATACCCTTTCCATGCTGGGAACCAAGCTTGCCCAACCGCAACTGTTAGTCTTTTATTCTTTTGATTTTTGATAAATTTCTTCATACTCTTTCAACATTCTATCAATTATAAAATTTTTCTCAACAAACTTTCGACAATATTTTTTATCAATTTCCTCTATTCGATCGTATGCTCTTTTAATTTCTTTCAAACTCCCCTCTTTTACAATAAACCCCGTCTTGCCATTGACTACCAGCTCTTTTAGAGCCCCATTATTGAACGATATTACCGGTGTCCCACTAGCCAGAGATTCAATTACAACTCTTCCAAATGCTTCTTTGTACCGAGAGGGCATAATCATGCATTTTGCTTCTCTCAAAAATTTACTCTTTTGTTTTTCATTTACTGCACCAATATATTTAATAAGCTTATTATCAATATTTTTCTTTACAAAATGTTTATAAAAATATGGGTCATTAATATTCCCAGCGATAACTAACGGTATTTTATAAGTTTGACTAAATTTAATTGCGATATCAACCCCTTTATTATACTCTATTCTAGCAACCAGAAGAGCAACATAATCTTTCTTTTTCAGTTCTAATTTATATGGTGCAATATCAATTGAATTATATATCAAACTTGAATCAACATATTTATCGTACTCTCTTTTAATAAATTTAGAAACAGAAACGAACTTGCAATTCATTTTTGGTTTTTCGTTTTTTAGATATTTAAGCCATCTTAAAAAATCAGGGCCAAGCATTCCATAATGTCCATGAAAACTTACTACCGTCGGCACAGGTGAAAACAAAGCCGGATAAAGAGCCAGGGTATCATGAGTAACAACATGAATTACATCATATTTTCCTGTATACGCCTTGCTAAAAGCTTGCAAATAATTTTCTATCTTATAATCAAATCTTTTAGACAGCTCTCCAAAAGACATGTTCACCGCTTCTCTCAAACTTCCTGCCTTTTTTTCTATTTCTTTATAAAAACGATCGTGGGCATGATATATATTTAAGTCATCTTCTGAATTCTTTTCTTTAACGGTCCTGACCCCCTTTTGAAGTTCAGAATTTTTACTACAGAAAACTGTAACTTGATGACCCCTCTCCGCTAGACCCTTAGACAAAAAATAAACAAAATTACTCATTCCACCTAAATTTGGCACCTTTATCTGCCAATATGGCTTAAACACAATGGCTATTTTTAATTTTTTCCTCATAACTAACTAATTAGTAGCTAACTTTAAATAATCCTTTGACCTCTTTAATAGATGCTCTGCAAATCTCCTGTTTATATCATCCTCAAAAATCATAAAATATACCGTACTTTTTAAAGCCGTCCAAGCTTTATATAAATTGATCTTACTCTGCATTTTTTTCTCAATAACTACTTCTCCAAAATATGATGACAGAAAAGCTTTCTCCATACTGGCATACTGGTTCTCCGTTAAATAACTTCTAGTCATAAAATGAAGTTGTTGCAAAAAAGATGCGATATCAAAATATATTGGCGCTAAGCATCCTTCAGAAAAATCAATTAGAGCCACTTGCTTGCTGTTAAATCTATTAACAATTACATTTTCTGGATGAAAATCCCCATGAGATAACAAAAACTCATCATCCACGATACTCTTATACACCTTCCTTAAAATCTGATACTGTTTTTTGATTTCTTTAACCATCTTAGTTTGTACGTTATATTCTCTCTTAAGCACATCGGTTGGATCAAGATATTCCCATGCCAAGCTATGTTTTTTCAATTTGATTTCTTGGCCAGGTTTCATCTGATGAAAATTATATAACCCCTGAGCAATCTTTTGTACAATATTCTTATCAATATTATTATTCTTAATATGCTCTAAAAAATTGTCTCCCGGAATACCTATATAAAAAGCTGACATCAAATCCTCGACATACCACAAGGGCTTAGGTATAACTATCCTGCCCTTGTCAAAACCATTCTTAAAAGCCAAAACCAAAATCTGATACATCTTTCTTCTACCATGATTCGAAAAGCTCACCGTAAATATCTGGTATCTACGATGTAATCCTTTTTTAGTCTGGAGTGTCACATTATTCTGTACCACAAAATGAAAAAACACGTCACTCACATGTCTTTTTATGATATATGATTTAACATCCAGAATTTTAACTGCCTGGCTATCAATATCTTTTAACCCTTTCTCAAATATCTTCCTAATATATTCCGAGCTGGTAATTAAATCGGGTATTTGTTTCTCTTTTTTGGTCATTTTTCTTAAAATGGTGAAATTTTCTTTAAAAATTTTAGATGGGTATCCTTATATTTTGTCCAATGCCTTGTCCATATTAATCCATGAATTTCCAAAAAACTCTTCTCCGCCTTTATTTTCATCTTATAATCAACACCCATCAAAGCTCGCACACTACGCAAAAGCTCAAGTGCCCCCTTCTCCACTTCTTCCGGGCTCCAGGCGGGATCATCAAACATTTTAAAGTCTTTACCCGACGCCCACCAAAAAGTACAACTGGCTAAGCCCTTCTCCATATGCAGACGTGAAGCAAAGTGGTTTGGGTCTTTTAAATTATCATAATTTAATTTTATAGCTAAGTTAGCCAATTGCCAAAGCTTTTCATGCATCTTGTTTTTTGGATGCTTCCATAAACTATATGCAATTTTATTCTGCAACTCCCCTGGGGTTGATTCCCAAGAACAATCTACTAAATCAACCTTTTCTTCTTTTCTCTTCTCTTTAAAAAACTCCGAGATAGTGGCCGTCTTCAATTCCTTATTCTTCAAAACTTGGTTAAAAATTTCTTCTCTATCCAAGTACTTATGCCCATACAACTCTCCGTCAGTCGCCGTAACCACCACTTCTGGTCGCTTTCCTTGTTTCAATATCCTTCTAATTTCTTTAGGCACAAAAGTCTTTGATATTTTTCTATTTCGAAAAATTACATTCAGCCCAATATTTTTTATACTATATTTCTTAGTGTAATTTAGATGATGATTATTAATTTTACCGCCCAAAGCTATTTCATCTAATATAATCCATTCAAAACCCGCTCTTTTAATAGCCCGTGCCACATCCTGTGAATAGGCCATCTCTGGCAGATAAAAACCCTTTGGTTTGTAAGCTGATCCAAAATAGTGGCGGTTAATATCATTGTTAACCGCAATTTGCCTCTCCACTTCTTTAGTTGGCAATAACGGCAACAGCGGGTGAAAGGCCGCTGTGCCCACTAATTCCACTTGACCCGCCTTAACCAAAGAGGAAATGTCCTTGATTAATTTTGTAAAACCAACTTGATTTAAATACTCAGTTAAGCATCCAGTAATATTTAAAGTAATCTTATGCTTCTTGTTTTGCTTTAAAACTCGAACAATATTTGAATAAGATCCTTTGGTGATTTTAACCAGAAGCTCTTTATCAAGGGTTGGTGGTTGATATATGTGCAAAAAATTTATCCAAAGCATATCTTCGGTTTGTTTATTATTTAATTTATTTACCATTGCCGTTCTTCCTTTCCTTCCTGAACCTGACTGCTTTTTTAAACAATTTTACATAAAGCTTCGCTGGCAAATTCCACGAAAAAGAAATCTGCATTACACGACCGACTAGTTTGTTCCAAGTCTTTTTATCCTTATAATATTCAAGTGCTCGCACAATAGCTCCATAAAGTGACATTGAGCTATATGTTCTAAACGTAAAACCATTCCCTTGCTTATTATTAAAATCAAAATTCTCCACAGTATCTTTTAAACCTCCAATCGACCGCACAATGGGAATACAGCCATAGCGTAAAGCCTTCATCTGATTAATACCACACGGCTCTGTCGTTGACGGCAGTAAAAACAGGTCTCCCCCAGCATACAAGCTTGTCTCATATTTGCTATTAAATTTAGTCCACACCAATTTCTTGGGATACTTCTTGGATAGCTTCTTCAACTGTGAAATATATTCTTTGTCGCCATCTCCCATAATAATCAGCTGTACATCAAAGCGTAATAAAATTTCTAAAGTCTTCAAAATTAAATCAAATCCCTTCTGGTGTGTTATACGTGAAGCCATCACAATTAAGGGCACATCATGATTCTGCGTTAAGCCATACTTACGCTGAATAAATAACTTATTAGCCTCTCTATGCCTAGTCTGCTTATATGTATAATTCTTTTTGAGTCCTGGGTCTGTTTGTGGATTATATTCCTTATGATCGATACCATTCACAATACCAAACAATCTATCTGCTCTATTTTTAAGCAAAATATTTAAACCTTGCCCCTTGCCTTTCTTCAAAATTTCTTCAGCATAGGTTTCAGAAACTGTGTTAACTGCGTCTGCGTCAATAATCGCCCGCTTAACAAAATTGACTCGCTCAATCCTAGAACTATCGAGTAAGGGCAATTTGGACTTCCCGCCATCTCTTTTTTCAGCAGGTATCTCCCACCACGAATGGCCCAACTGAAAAATTAAATTATGAATTGTAAAAACACACGCTGCTCTTTTTAACACAGAGGAATCTTTAAAATCACGCCGCAAAAAATATGGTATAAGACCAGCCTGCCAATCATGGCACTGGATTACGTCTGCCTTGAATCTTAAAATAGTTAAAAGTTTTAATGCCGCCAAATCAAACAATATAAACCTAGCATTCTCGTGACTTGAACCGTAAAGATCTTTTCTCCTTGAAAAATATTTATCACTTTCCACAAAGTATACAGACACCCCCTTAGTCAGCTCTCCTTTCCAATAATTAACCATCGTACTATTTTCTTTATCAATCCCAATCTTAACCTTTTCTTTGACCAACTTTAAATTATACTTCTTCTTGTCAATCAATTTGCCATACAAGGGAGTAATACATATTACTTTATGCCCCAATCTATTTAAAGCGCGGGGCAAACTACGCGCCACATCAGCCAAACCACCCGTTTTAGAAAACGGGTCAATTTCTGATGAAACTGATACTATATTTAAATATTTACTAGCCATAAAATTAATATTTACAATTTTCGGTCTGTGCACAGGTTATCGCCACGGCCACAGCATCCGCCGCATCATCTTGTTTTATAATCTCCTTCAAACCCAAAATAACTTTGACCATCTCCTGAACTTGCTTCTTGTCAGCCCTGCCATATGAAGTAACGGCTTGTTTCACCTGCAAGGGCGTAAATTCTCTTATAGGCAACTTATACTGCATACCCGTTGCTAAAATCACCCCCCGAGCTTCTCCCACCTTAAGAGCGGTTTTCACATTTTTACAAAAAAACAATTCTTCAACAGAAAGAATATCTGGCTTGTGCTTTTCTATTATCTTGCTCAACTCATCACCAATCTTTGCCAATCTCTCTGCATGTAGCACACCCACCTTGGTTGTGATACAACCATAATCTACTAGCTGTAACTTTCTCTGCTTATTTTCAATGACACCATAGCCGACAATTGCCACACCAGGGTCTATCCCTAATATTTTCATAAATTTCGAATACTATTTTAAATTAGTATAATAATCAGATACATCATCCAGCTCATCTAATACTCCCAAAACCTTAGCTACCTTATCCATAATTTCATCATCTACTTCTTTAGTTTCCTTAGCAACCATCTCTAAATCTGCCGATTCAATCACTAATCCATTTTCTTCTAAAATTTCCTTAACTGCCTGCAATCCCTCTGGTTTAGTATAGATTACTATCTCCTGATCATCTGACAAATTATAATCATCTGCTCCAGATTCAATAATGGTCATTTCAAGTTCTTCTTCTGTTTTCCCATTACCACTTTGTTTTTTGGCTCGTACTACCCCCCTATTCTGAAATTGCCACAAAACAGAATTCAAATCAGTCATCTGTCCACCATTTTTTTGTAAAGCCGTCTTAACTTCAGTTACTGCCCTATTCTTATTATCCGTTAAACACTTAATAACAACAGCAACATTACCAGGCAAAAGCGCTCCATATAATAGCTCTTCAATAACATCCCCTTTCAGATCTCCCGTCCCTCGCTTGATGGCTCTTTCAATATTATCCTTTGGCATATTGCCAGCCTTTGCCTTTTCTACTGCCAAACGCAATTTAAAATTAGCCTCCATGTCTCTACCACCCTCTTTAGCAGCTACCGTAATATTATTACCTAATTTAGTAAATAAATTACCTCTTTTGGCATCTGTTACCGCTTTTGCTCGTTTAATTGTAGCCCACTTAGAATGTCCAGACATATGTTAAAATTAAAACTTAAATAATGTTAATTAATTACTTTCAGTCTATCATTTAACCCCTAAAAAATCAAGGTAAAAAGCACTAATATGTCCAACTCATACTTATACATAAATTCCTTGACAAATTATATGAATTAAGATAGACTGATACATAATTAACCATTCTTATTATAACAATATGCCACAAGAAAAAACTAACGACAAGGACAAGGACGATCCTAAAAAGGATCATCCCAAAAAAGAAAAAGAAGAAGACACGCTACTCGGATTAAAATCAGGTATGACAGTTAAGGTACACGAAAAAATAAAAGACATTGATGCCAAAGGGAAAGAAAGAACCAGAGTTCAAATTTTTGAAGGAATTATTTTGGCGGTTAAAAAAGCCAAAACTCCATCCGGCACTATTCTCGTACGCAAAACGTCACACGCCGGAGTTGGTGTAGAAAAAATATTTCCTATACACTCACCTTTAATTGATAAAATCGAAGTCATTAAATCAATCAGGTCCCGTCGTGCCAAGCTTTACTTCTTGCGTGACTACAAGAAGCGCCCGAAAACGACACGAGTCAAAAATTCATAATAACTTCAAAACCCCAGTTCACAATGAACTGGGGTTTTTAATTTTCTAATATTTTGGTTTAGCTAGACAATATATTCTAACTCTTCCAAATGTTTCTTTTTCTCCTTTCTATACTCTTTCTTATTTGATCCATAATTTTGGATCAAGTCGCGAATATACCGTCGTCCCAAATACGGGGGCATGACTACATAGCTTGCTCCAGCCTCATACAATTTTTTGGCCTCTTCGTATTGGTTAGCCACAAAAATCATCGCTCCATTAAAATTCATGCCATCAAAATATCTAATTAAATACTTATTAACCTTAAAATCAGGTATAGTCGAAATAACTACTTTTGCCTTTGAATAATCTAAGGTATCTAAAAAAGCAGGATTAGATATATCTCCAAAGATAACATTCATACCTCGAGCAGATAATTTTTTCACTAATACAGGATCATAATCAATTGCCAAATATTTATTTCTCTTGCTCTCAAGCACTGACAGTATACCGCCACCCAAACGATGGCAACCAAACACCAAGGCAGAAACCGCTTCTACTTTCTTGTCCTCCTCTTTCGTCCTTGCTGTTTTTTTCTCAAAAAATACCAATATATTCTCCAGCTTCTTATATATTTTATCGGTATGATAGATAAAATAAGTTGACCCGATTATAGTTATCAGGGCCACTACTGTGGCAAAACCTAAAATCTCAGGGGATAAGTGCCCCACACTAATTCCCATAATTAAAAGGATTAGAGAAAACTCCGAAATCTGTGCTACCGCCACCCCCGTATAGAACGAGGTCTTTTTTGTATAACCCTTAATGCCCATTAAAATCATCACAATTAGAGGATTACCAATTAAGACGAACAAAGAAAAAACAATCGCTTCAAAAAGATAACTATTAATCATATTAATCTCTAACCGAGATCCCATAACTATGAAAAAAACAATCAAAAAGAAATCCCTCAACGGCCTCACCCGAGAAGAAATCTCTGTCTCGTAAGGTGATACCGACAGCATAATACCAGCCAATAGCGCCCCTAGTTCCATAGAAAATCCCAAATAGTTAAAAAGAGCTGCCATAATAAAAGCCAAAGCCAAAGAGCCTAAAAATAATATCTCTCTATTATGCGCCAATTTAGAATCAATACGTGGCACCAAAAATTTCATACATAAATAAATCGCTGCTCCTACTATTATAAGTTTAGCTGAAAGCTCAACGCCAATTACCAATATGTTTTCAGACGCTGCATTGCTCACTGAAGCCAAAACTGCCAATACAATCATCGCCACAAAATCTTGTATCAATAAAAAACCAACCAATACTCGACCATACAACTTATCTTGATCACCTTTCTCGTGTAATAAACGCAAAATGACAACAGTGGAGCTAAACGTCATCGCCAAAGCCAAATAAATAGAAGTAACTTGGGCAAAACCAATCGCTCGTGCCACCGCATACCCTATAATTGATGTAAACACAATCTGCCCCAGACCAGCCCAAAAGGCAACTTTACCAACTTCTTTTAGTGTTTTCGGATTTAAACTCAAGCCCACAATAAATAAAAGTAAAGTAATACCAATTTGAGAAAAAGATTCTAAACTATCATGTGTAACCCAAGCCAAAAAAGCCTGACCGGCTATTACACCAGTGATAATATACCCTATTATAAGGGGTTGTTTAAGCCACTTAACAATTAAGGAAACCCCAAGTGCTAAGCCTAATACTAATGATAATTCTAAATAGATATCAGTCATAAATTCTAAAATTTAAGTGGGTTAAAATTAGTTTTCTCATCATAATAGTCTTCTCCCTCTTTTTTCTTCAAAAATCTCACCACCCGATACGTCACCGGCGTTAGAACAATCTCTACCCCACATTTAAAAATATAATTTGAAACTATAATAACTAAAAGTAAACTCCCTGGTAATATTCCCCAAAAGGCAATAACTACAAATAAAAGAGTATCCAAAAATTGTCCTACCAAAGTTGAGCTAATCGTCCTTGCCCATAAATGCTTACCTTTAGTTTTGACTTTCATCTTCGCCAGAATGACAGAATTAGAAAATTCCCCTGCCAAATAAGCAATTAAACTGGCTAAAACTATTCTTGGAGCCAAGCCAAGTATCTTATCGTACGCATCCTGGAACAGCCAATCAGATGCTGCTGGCAGCTTGCCCACTATAATAATCATAACTGACATTAAAAAGGCTGAAACAAAACCCAGCCAAATAGCCCTTCTGGCCCGCCTATATCCATATACCTCCGTCAAGATATCCCCAAAAATATATGCCAAAGGGAAAAGCAGAGTTCCTCCATCAAAAGTAAATCCAAAAAAATTAACGATTTTAGTTGAAGTAATATTAGATATGAGCAGTACTGCCACGAACAAAGCCGTAATCACATCTAAATATTTGAATATCTTATCTTTCATAAATACATTATACCAAAAAACTACTCAAACGAGTAGCTTTAAGATTACTGTGGTGCCCAGGGCGGGACTCGAACCCGCACTCCCGAAGGAACATGATTTTAAGTCATGCGTGTAAACCAATTCCACCACCTGGGCATACTATATAACTGATTACATTATTCTAATGTTAATCCATTTTTTAAATATTGTCTAATCCTATCCTTATCCTCTCTTACTTTACCACCCTTAAAATATATCTCTATAAACTCAACTATACTTTCATCCGAAGAATAAGCAAAAATTATTCTTAATGTTTGACCTCGAAGACACCGACAAAAAAATCTAGCTTTTATTATTTTCACTTTATTATCACTGTAAAGAATAACAAAATTTTTATTAGACGACAAGTCTACCTCGGGAAACCTATTTTGAAAATTAATCAAATCCTGCTCAAGCGTCTTATATTTCCTAAACATTTTTTTAAATTCCTTAGAAAACTCCTTTGTTTTTTTATAATTCATCCTTATGCTCTCTTACGGAATATTTATCATCGCGATAAAACACACTTTCATAATCAATTTTTTCCCCATTATCATGTGTTTTCCAAGGAATATCGTTATGGGAATATTCACTTAATTCTTTCGCGCTCTTATTAGATAAACGATCTAATACCCCGTCAATATGCGTAATCTCTTGGGCTGACAACTTACTTAAATCCGGCTCACGACGGGGCAAATACTTTTTTTGTTCATACTGAAAATATTTGTTGTTGACCTTGGTTACTTCCTTGTCACTTTGCATCTGATCAATTATTTTTTTAAATTCAATCGGTGTTGGACCATAACGATTTTTAATATAGGTAGCACCAATCAATTGTTCCTCATATTTTTCATAATAATCAAAATCTATAAAATATAATATCTTATACAGCGCTGTTTCACCAATATTTGGCTTAGCGCCAATTTTTTCTAATATATATAATAAAATCTCTTTAAATTTCTTTAAATTCTTTTGGGGTACACTAACCCTTATTTCTGGCTTTACTGTCTTTTTTACTTCTTTTTCTTTCTCAAAATCAACCTTAATTACCAAATTTCTGTCTTGCAATAAATCTTCTAATGTTATACTAAAAATTGAAGCTATTTTTTTAGCTTCTGAAACAGTCAGTTCTCGCTCACCTTTTTCAATTTGTATATAAGTAGGGCGTGAAATTCCAAGCTCCTGCGCTAAATATTCCTGTGAAAACCCATTCTTCAAACGCAATTTTTTAATTGTTTGTGCTAATTTATTAATCATAAAATGTCCACAATCTTAATTTATATTTATATTATATAAGTGTAAAGAAATATTGTCAAATATATATGTAAAGATATCTAACAATAAATAACTGCCAATAAAAAAATCCCAAATATTTAATAAAATCCGGAATTTTTCAATGATGCCCCATCTCTAATCCTCATAAAGCTCATGTATCTTTCTATCTTCTAATTTTTTCTAGATATATCCACAGAATTAATTTATGAATTATTTTTGATATTTTTAAAAACTTAAAAAATTAGAATTTTTGAAAGCCAATACAATGAGCAAATATAAGCTAATTAACGTGACTATATATAAGCACACGAAAATCAACCAATACATTTTTACAAATGTTTTATACTCATCAAATTTCTCTTTGAATACCAATTTATTAAATACTAAGTAAAGCAAGAAGCTTAATGGTAAAATCAAAACAAAATATTTCAAATAATAGCTAAAATCTCCCAGAAATGTTGTAAATAACAACAATAGGAAAGGTGCTACTATAAAAATAATAACGTATAAAATAAAATAAAAAATGGATTTACTTTTAAATAACATGTATTTCTTAATTAGTTTTTAAATATTCAATATCACTTTTAATAATACCATAAACCTCATCGTCTATCCAATTCCTTCTATCATAATGCTTAAGTTGTTTTAAGATAAGACTATATTGTATCTGGATAAATCTTTGACGAATTTGTTTTAATCTTTCGGTCTTTCTATTAAAGACTTTCTCCACTCTTCTGTCACAATAGGCTTGATCTTTTTTCTTCAAACATTTCTCCATTTTCAACTCCAATTGCTTTTCTCTTTTCGCTAACTTCTTTTCATGCAAATTAATTTGTTTTTGTATTCTTTGTAACTGCCTTATTAAACTGTTTTTAACGTGTTTTTTAGTGATTTTACCATCAATATAAAATTGCCTTATCTTCCCTATTAAATCATCTATAGCAATTGGTCTACTAATCACGAACTCTAATTGTTTCACCTCCTCAACATTCCCTGCTCTGTCAGTTGTCATATAGTAAAAAACATAATTACCATCCTCATCTAAAATAATTGGCTCTAAATATTCATGCCATATCTGATTATCAAAACTATACTCCGTTATCAAGACACCTGAACCACCCTGATCGTCCTCGGCAATTAACTCTATTTCAACATCTGTAATATATTTATCATCTTCATTTTTGTCTCCTGAAATATCGATGGTTGTTTCGGGTCTAATTGTATCAGCTGACTCTTCTTGATCAAGAATAGAATCCGGCTCCAATTGGTCTTCGAAAACCTGATCACCATCTTGATCAATTCGCATAATGTAACTATCTAGCTCTATTCCAATATTAGTACTCTCGGTTTCAATCGGTATTTGATTGTAATAGACAGTTTGAGTATATTCTCCCTCTTCTATGTCTTGGATTCTTGCATTAAACTGACCCTGACTTTCCGCCTCGCCCTTAACAGTATAATTTAAGCCATCTGGTAAAAAAACAAATGTATTACCGTCAATAACATCATATTCAGCGCCTGGAATACCATATTCTATATCTCCGTTTTCATCTGGCCCTAAATGATTGCCACTTTCATCATAAACATGTAGGGTCATGGGGCTATGTAAACTTACTTGTGTACCGTTAAATGAACAAATACCATTATCTTGGTTTAAGTCTGAATAGCCGGAAAAATTAAAATTCTCTTGTTCATTTTGCAAAATAGATATAATTAACTCTTTGACACCATCTGCGCTCGGCATTTCAGCGTGAGCAATATTTTTGAGATAAGCTTTCTGACTAGAAAACATCGCCTCGGCACTGCCCAAAGGCACGGTGGAATCACCGTTAATATATTTAAGTCCATATTCATATTCTCCAGTTTTTTCCTTATTCAACACATAAATTTTACCCAATGTCGCCTGGCCACAACCAATTATATTATATGTATCAATACCATCAAATTGTGGGGTATAACTATCAATAGTATTATGTAGATTATCATTAAAGCCAAGTAACAAATCATTCCTGCCGGTGTTCCTCATGAATTCAATTGACTGATCAAAATTCAAATTGCCCTTTAATTGATTATTATCCAAATCATAAACATCTGCTATATATGAGCCAAGATCCGAATCTCCTTGAGTAAAATATTGTCTGCTGGGGAGAAGTTGGTATATAGAAGGAAAGTTTTGAGAAATTTGATTAATTCTATCTGAATTTAAAAGAGATATTTTGCCAACATGCAAACCCATATCATCCCCATACTCCAAAATCTTAAATGCCTTTGGTGCGCCTATATGTGGCGTAGCAATATCGATGAATTTATTCACAGACTGTGAGCCATATTTGACCATATACCTTTTAGCCACCAACCCTCCCATACTATGCGCGATAATATTTACTTTTTGCGCTCCGGTTTGTGCTAAAATTAATCCAATTTCATTTTCCAAATTAGCGACTTCCGGCACCGGCGGATCACCGGCTATCCAGTCAATATCAAGACGCCAATCATAAGGAAAAACAAATAAGCTAACATCTTCGATATACCCCTCAGATTCCAATTCTTCTATTAATCCTTGCCAATATTCCTTAAATAATATTTTTCTAATTATATCTGAAGCAAAAATCTCTGCATCTGGATATCCATCCTCTTTTAGCTTTAATACATCTAAATAATCATCACTTTTAGATATAAGCATTTTATCTAAATTCAACCAAATTTCATCCTTATCTTGATCATCCCGATTTAAATAACTAGCAATTATACCTGGAATAAGAATAACCGGTTCTAATTCGGACTCATCTGTTCCATTAATCCATCTTGTCTCTGACCAGCCAGTATAATTACCATTCACGTTAGCTCTTGTTTGCCAATAAAAAACTTGGGTTAAAATATCTGTAATATTGTATTTAGCTTGTGAGAGAATAATGGGCTCAAGCCAAATATCATTATCTGATGACAAGCGAAGCTGATAATCAGTAGCTCCTGCCACTTCATCCCAAATTAAATAAGTCTGATAATTATTCCATGTTCCGTTATTGGTAATATTACCGGCCACGTTGAGAAAAAAACCATAATAGTTACTTTGGATAGTACCGTTATTAACAATCTCTCCATCAATAGTTAAGGTATAGAAATAGGCACCATAGGGATTCCTATAATTCTGAACTATAGTACCTTGCTCAATATTTACAGAGCCGTTAAGCGTAGTATTAATAAAATTCTTCTGGCCTGGGCCTTTGAATATAATTTGGTCAGCGGTGATAGTTGCACCGATTTTTTGGTTACCTGGAGCAAAAATAACTGTGGGAGCAATCACATCACCGGCCACAGAACTATTATCAGCAAAAACCAAGCTACCTTGCCCAACAATTGTACCAGGAAGTTTTATAGTTTCTAAAATAGTAATGGCTTGCTCCGATGAATTTAAAGTAATTGTTTGGTCATTAAAATCTAAATCATAAAATGAAGGGCTACCTATTATCTCAAAACTTTGATCAAATACTACCTCGCTTTCAATAGGGTTAGCAGTAATAATTTGCCTCGATTGATTAGTAATTAAATAAGTCCGGTAATTATTCCATGTTCCGTTATTGGTAATATTACCGGCCACGTTGAGGAAAAAACCATAATAGTTATTTTGGATAGTACCGTTATTAACAATCTCTCCATCAACAGTTAAGGTATAGAAATAGGCACCATAGGGATTCCTATAATTCTGTAAAATACCCTGGTCAGATACTATAACTTGGGCAATACTAATATTTATATCAACATAAACCGGACCATTAATCTCTACACCATCAGTGGCAATGGGCACTTCTCCATCAGCCCAAGTCGTTGGGTTAGACCAATTGCCGCCAACTTGAGTTGAACTAACTGTTGATGTTATTTGTGCTTGCACAGTATTAGCAGAAATAAAAAAACCTCCAAGAATGAGAGGTGTAACAAAAAAGGCAACTGAAATTAAAATAGCTATTCTAATTTTAAAAATTGGCATATGTGTGATGGTAATTATATTATAATTATTTTAGCAAAACATAGTCAGCAATTTCTGGCTTACTTCTTTTCTCGCCTGTCTGAATTTTTCCATCAGTAATACGAAATTCGCGAAGAATATTTGATTCTTCAACTTCGCCCCAGCCACTTGCTTTAAGTTTTGAGTCTATATATTATATTCAGCTCTTGTTTCTGACTCGTTCATGTATTTTAATAACTTAAAATATCTAAAAATTTATTATTATAATAAATATATCCTTGTTTGTGCTTAAATTTTTTAACAATTTTTTCTTTTTCTAATTCTCTAAAATATTTGGAGGCTGTGTTTCTGTGAACTCCCAACTTCTCAGATAATTTCTTTTGTGAATAAAAAGGGTTAGAAAACAAATAGTCCAACATCTGAGATGTTATCTTTGTACCATCTTTATGAGCAATTTCCTTATACTGGTTAATTAATTTTTTTATTTGAAAAATATTTTCTGTTGTCTCTTTTGCTTGTTTATGAACACCTTGCAAAACATATGAAACCCACTCGTTCCATTCTCCATTTTCAGTTACACCTCGCAATTTCTGATAATATTCATCGCGGTTTTCTAATATATACTTACTCAAAAACAAAATTGGCAGTTCCAAACGTTTGGTTAAAACCAAATAAAGAATCATAATTATCCTACCAGTTCTTCCATTACCATCTAAAAAGGGGTGGATTGATTCAAATTGATAATGCATAACAGCCATCCGAACAAGTGGATCAATATCATCAAAATTGTTTTGATCATTAAAATACTCCTCAAAATTTTTAAGTTTATCTAAAATAATATCATATCCTTCTGGCGGAGTATATATTCTCTCACCGGTCTTTGAATTTTTAATAGCCACATCTGGAATTTTTCTAACACCACTTTTATTTGGTTCTAAAATAGATTGTATTTTAATAAAGCTATTAGAATTTAAAAAACCATCTTTTATTAATAGTCTATACCCCTCTCTAAGGGCATCTCTGTAATTTAAAATTTCTTTTTCTGCTCCCGATAATTCTGATTTTTCATAAATAACATCTGCTTTCAATGCCTCAGATACTGTCGTGTTAATATTCTCAATTCCACTACTTGCGACGGCTTCACGAATCGACAAAGGAGAAACCAAAATACCAGGGTTTGGTAAAAGATTAGCCATACCTTTTAACTCAAAAAGGGAATTATTTGCTTTATTTATCAATTTTAAAAGCGCCACATCATCAAAATTATAATCTGGTGGAAGTAATAGTAAATCATTGTATGGGATATCGCGATTAAACATATATTTTAACTTATTTATCTTATGCACAAATTATATCATTTATTGTGCATACTTGTCAACATCTGCACAACCAATATGCAAGGCTCTATAAAAATGGCTAATATTAGAGTTAATTATAAGTTACCTTCAAACGCCCTTTTTAGTACCACTTTTTTCAATTCTTCTAAATCAGCTAGTTTTTGCTGATAAATTGATTCTAGTTTTTTGATTAGGGAAATAAGAAAAATGCAGAAATCAATTAAAAAATAATATTATTATTTGTATCGATGAACCAGCTAAAATACAGTAAAAACCATACACGGAAGTAAAGCTATTTTCATCCTATTGTATATGTTCAAACCAATTATATTTATCAGCAACAGTAAAAGGCCTTATGATAATTCTCCTTACTGTTGATAAAAAATCTAGTTTAGACTCACCTAAATATAACCTACTACCAGTAATATTAAAAATGCTTTTTGCAATTAAAAAAGTTCCTAGAAGAATGAATAATATTGCTAATATATTAAATATATCTACTATCATTATAAATATGGAAATTTATAAATTAACTTAGCTGGAGCTACTATTGTCACATTCTTATAAACCTATTATCCAATAACACAATTTAGCTAGTTACTAAATTTTTTGAAAGTATACGTAAATTAATCAACGATTAATTACCTCTACCGATCCTTCTCCTATTATTTCATAAGAATCAGGAAATTTATCAAGATCAAAAACTATGCCCGTCACACAATCTATTCCTACACCGTACTTGGCTCCACCCTTTTTCATTTCATCACGAAGTAGTTGTTGATAATTTCGTTCACGATAATGCGGCTCTATAATTGTATTTTTTAGTATTCCCAGACCCGACATAAATTCAGCCCCTTCTTTCCCTTTTCGCAGATATTCGCCAAGAATCATAGTGCCTGAAGACTCTCCTACATATATAGAGGCGCCGTAGACCAATTCCCTAAGTCTTGAATGACTACGAATTTTTTCTAACACATACTCACGATCTCGGCCACCACTAACTAAAATAACTGGATTATGAGCCTTCTCTACGTCCTCTTCCTTTTGAGCGTCTAAAATTTCAATCCCAGTACCTCTCATACTCCTAACAAACCATCCCTCTCCCCATATATCCTCTTCACCTTCAGGAACTTGCCTTCGAGCAAATGGAATATATAAAACTTGTTTGGGATTGATACCAACCAAAATCTCTCGAATGAGGGATATCATTGGTTGACCTTGCCCTAGTTGTAATTCAGCACCGCCGAATAGATATAATTTCATACGTAATTTAATTATTGGAACGGCTATTGTCACATTCTTATAACCCTGTTATTGAGCAGCAGTTATATGAATTCTTTGGTTGAGAAGATAAAGGAAATTCAGATTTTAATTGGTCACTTCGATAAATTTTCTACCTTAAAAGATTCCAAAACAGAATCATAAAATTGCTTAGCTTCTTTATATCTTTTTTCTCCATTTTCTTCGACTGTTCTTTTTTTAAGATCAACTTCAATAATTTTTTTATTAATTGGAATAGAAGTCCTAATTACTACAATGGGAGCAGGCGGAGTGTAAATTTCTTCAAACTGAACAGATTCTACTCCATCAACTATAACATTTTTAACTTCTGTTGATTCGAAATAATCAGGTACGGGTATTTCAAAAGTCTCTGATTTGTGTTTATAGAATTCTCTTAGCGTAAAGTTATTTGGGTTATTTATTATTGTTACTGCAATGGCGCCGTGTGGAGTATTGGCATTAGGGTCATATATATAAATTACTAACTCCTGCTGTTCACCATCTCTTTCTTCTACGTCAATATTCCTTTCAGCTGGATACATGAACTCAAAACCGTATTTATCGTTTTGGTAAATTTTCCAGTTTAGGTTATTCTCTTGCTGATTATTGTCTTGAATTGTTGCTCTGGACCAAAATAGAACAATTAATAATACAACAATAATTATTATGACGAATATTGTAATTATTTTTTTCATAAATTTATAAATTATGGTAAGTGGAGCGGGTAAGGGGAATCGGACCCCTGTCATCAGGTTGGAAACCTGAGATAATAGCCATTATACGATACCCGCTTAATTTAATAATATCCTATCAAAAAATTCTCTTGCCGTAAAGACCCCTCAAGTGATATAATCATAATATCAAATAATCACACAATATGAAAAAAATATTTATCCTTGCAACCCTCATTCTTGTCGCTCTTACTGGCTGTAAAAATCAACCTGCAGAAGAAATTCAAGATGTCCAAATTGCCAATCCCGCCTCTCAGCATTGTGAGGAAAAAGGCGGTAAAATTAAACTTCGTGATCAAACCGGCTGGTGTATTTTCCCCGATAACTCAGAATGTGAAGAATGGGCTTTCTTCCGCGGTGAATGCCTGCCTCAAACTGTACACAAGCTAGAAGAAGGTCAACTACAAAAATGCATTACTGGTTATGACCACTTTGGCAAAAGCCAATTTAAGTTAATTCCCGCGGGAGAGGCCTGCCCTCAAATCACAACTCAAAAAGAGTTGAATAATTTTTGTGGCAAAGATACCAATCAGGTTATCAAATGCGACAACCTCATTAAACTTATAAGCACAAACCCACAAGCTGGCAATATGTTTTTTCAAGGTAATAAAATTCTAAGCTGCCCCAACACCAATACTGAAAATACCAGTCAAGATTGCCAAAACGCCCTAAGTGCCTCATGCGATATGACCGTCAACTGCGACTAAATAATTTCTTTAAAAAACTTATCCTGCCCGACTTTCTGTCGGGCTTTTTGTTTAAAAAATCTAAAACAGCCTCTTCCACTTCTTTTGCCGCCTCGTCAAGCCTGCCTTCCTTATTAACTATGCGAACATCATATTTTTTTGATATTCCTATTTCCTTTTTAGCCGTCTCCATTCTCTTCCTAAGGGCATCTCGGTTCATATTCTGATTCCTCTTCTCTATTCGTTTAACCAATTGTTCCTGAGACTCGGGCAATATAAAAATCAAAAGAGTATTCTCCTTGCCCATCATTTGGCGTAAATTTAATGCTCCTTTTACCTCAATCTCAAAAAAAGGAACTTTGCCCAAATCATCAATTCTCTTTAATTCAGATTTGGGAGCGCCGTAATAATTACCTGAAAAAAACTCATATTCAAGTAGCTCACCCCTCTCCATTCTCCTCTTAAATTCTTCTTCTGTTAAAAAATAATAATCCTCACCATCCTCTTCTCCCGGCCTAATTTTTCTGATAGTACAAGTAACAACTTTTTCAAGCTCATCAACACTCTCAAGAACCTTTTTGCTCACAGCGTCTTTACCCACCCCAGAAGGCCCAGATATTATAACAATTTTTCCTTTATTTTTATCCATCTTATCTTACTTAATTTCTTTCAAAAATTCTTTAAGCTCTTTAGGAACATCACACTCAAACTCTTGCCACTCACCGCTCAAATCACTAAAACTTAACTTAGATGCATATAGCCACACTCTGCCCAAATCAACAAATTTATCTTTCTTTTTAACGTCATGTGTTATATACACCTTATCCCCCACAATTGGATGTCCAATTGATCTCATGTGTACCCTTATCTGATGTGTTCTACCCGTCAAAATATTAACTTTGATTAAAGTATAATGATTGAATTTTTCCAAAACTTCATATTCAGTCAAAGCTGATTTAGTTTTTGAAAAAACACTCAAAAAATCAGAAACTGCCACGAATATCCCCTTATTTTTAGAACGTTTAATTGGCAAATTAACTTCACCCTCATCTTGCCTCATCACATTGTGCACCAACGCCACATATTCTTTACTAACTTTCCTACTGCTAAATTGACTCTTTAAATGTTCAAACATTTCCTCACTTAGTGCTATAACCATTAAACCAGAAACTTCCTTATCCAGACGATGTACAATACCTGGGCGTTCATCAACCCCTCCAATCCCCTTAGCTTCAGGAAATTTCTTAACCAGCCAATCAACTAGAGTACCGTCTTTATGTATATCATCTCTGTGAGTTACCATACCTGCCGGCTTATTAACCACCACATAATTATCACCCTTAAAAACAACATCAACCTTATAATCTTTCACCACGCTATCAATTTTTTCAGATATTTTTTCCTCTAAAACAATAGTTTCAATTGTATCCCCAGAGTGCAAGAAATAATGTGGGGATCTTTTCTTCCCCAAAACTAACACTCCTCCAGCCTTTATTCTCTTTTTCCACTGTGAACGACTCACCTTACTATCAAATTCACTTAAGAATATGTCTAGCCTCTTTCCACTATTGTTTTCCTTAATTTTAATTTCCATTTTTCTTCTTTAGTTTTTTAATTTCTTCCTTAGCCTCCTCTTTTGTCCTAATCTTGCCCGCTAATTGCTTTTCACGTAAAGCCTCCATGATCATTCCTACTTTCTTGCCAGGCCTAATACCAAGTATCTTCATTACATCTTTACCATTAATTAAAGAATCTGGTAATTTTTTATCCTTGCCCAATTTTTTTAACTCATTAATTCGATCAAACATCATTCCAAAATTTTCCAAGTCCCCTTCTCCAGTATCTTCACGCACTGATGAAAACATGTCGGCAAACCCAGTTTTAAGTAAGTCCTCACCAGAAAATTTTGAACTAAAAAAATACTTTTCAATAGTGGAGTTTTTCATCTCTTTAATGGTTTTAGTATCAAAAAGATGATGTTTCGATATCAGCCAAACTGATTTATCAACATCAAAATCAAATTCAGGCGCAGCTGATAGTTTTAATTTCTCAAAATTTACCTTAGCCATCTTAGCGCTTGTCACATCGTGATTATTAAACCTCAATCGATCAGTCCCGTCCTTTTCGGGTGTCATTATGGTATACGGCTTGCCAACATCATGCCACACCAACGCCATCACAAGATCAGCTCCAACTACTTTACCACTCTTTCCAGAGAACACAAGATTTTTCTTAAATCGATTTTGAAAACTGGTGGATTCTAAATTCTTTAAACACAACCTGGTATGTTCCCACACGTCTCCTTCTGAGTGCCAATTTGTCGGCTGTGGGCAATCCTTCATTTTCAAAAGCTCAGGCATTAACTGCTCAGTCGCTCCCGATTTGTCGTATAAATCAAAAGCATGTATTGGATTTAAAACAAAAGATTTAAGTAATTCAGAAGCGATTACTTCATAAGGAACAATGCGATCCCCGTCTGTGGCCTCATCATTAATATGTGATATCAATTTTACTACTGCCTCCCAAGTAATTTCTTCAATTTTAAAATCAAGCTGGCAAGCAAATCTAATAGCACGGAGCATTCTTGAATAATCTTCTTCAAATCGACCATATGCATTGCCGACTGTTCTAATTATCTTATCTTTCAAATCTCTCACTCCATCAAATTCATCAACTAATTCTTTAGAAAATATATTGTATGCTAAAGCATTAATTGTAAAATCACGTCTGCCTAAATCTTCTCGTATATCCAACTTCTCATTATATTGAACATCAAAATCCCTATAACCCCCAGTTGCTTTTGAAATTTCTGTACGCGGTAAAGCAATATCATAGGCCACTTCAATCTTTTTATCCCCTGGTAAAAATTTGTACACTCCAAAAGTCTTACCCACTAAATTAACTTTGCCCAATTTCTCAAGCTCTTTGCCCAGTTTATCCAAATTCATGCCCCTCACCACGAAATCATAGTCCTTAATATCTTTAATACCTAATAACGCATCGCGCACAGCGCCACCCACCAGATACACCTCCACCTTACTATCAATATCACGCAATTTCTCTGCCCAATCCAAAAAACCGCCCTTCTCCATTTCTTCTATTATCTTTTCCAAATTCTTATATTTCATAGCTTAATCCTACCTTTTTTAAAGGTTTTTTACAAGGTTGACCTTGATTTTGAAACATTTTTCTGTTAGTCTAAAAACTAATATGCGGACGTGGTGAAATTGGTATACACGCAAGCTTGAGGGGCTTGTGGCCGCAAGGCTGTGAGGGTTCAACTCCCTCCGTCCGCACCACAAAAATCGCTTTATCAAAAGCGATTTTTGTTTATACAAAGAATTGACAAAATACGTTATTTACGATATAAAAATATAAACACAAAAAACATACACAATCTAATGAAGGAGGCAAAATGTTATACCAAATACTCAAAAGGTGGTACCAACTCCGCAACATCGATGTATCGCAATGTGACCTCGTTGTCCCTCTGGGATATGGGCTACTCACGCGGTCAAGTCTACCTGATGCGGAGTTAAAAGTACTAAAAATGGCAAAACAAATTGCTAAAAAACACCAGGTACCAATTGCCTGGGCCAGTTCCAATTACTTTTGGGATAATTGCGAGGGACAAGAAAACCGGCTTAAAGCACATCTTTTAGGTGCTAAATTCAATCCCATAATAGGGGATGGTATCACCAACTCTATCACTGAGGCGTACAGTATCCAGACAAAAATAATTGATAAAAAAATTAAATCGGATACAATCGTCCTGGTGGCAGATTGGGCACATGCCAGAAGCGCCAAAAATATCTGGTCTAAAATATGGCCAGAAGCAAAAATTACGGTGATTAGCATTGATGCAAACTGGCATCAATCATCACCAGTTTTTTTTCAACGTTCCAGGTCAAGATGGCTTGCCGTCAATTTAGTACGGCACATAGCCCTAAAAATACTTGGAATGAGAATAAAAAAAATTCGGCATCCACTAAAAAATACACATTCGCGCTAGTGATTGTGTATTTTTTGTATTAATCCCATCTTGAGGATATAATGAACACATGTACAAAGCACCCAATAAATTCCTTAACTTTCTAACAAAAAACAGCTCTTATCTGCTTTTCTCCTTTATTATCCTCTATATTATCTTCTTCTCTATAATCTGCCTACTCAAATACAACAATTTCCTCTATAATGCCCTTGATCTATCCATTATCAATAACGTTTTCTATAATACCCTACACGGCAATGGTCTTTATTCCTCCATTCAAGGACATTCTTACTTGGGTGATCATTTCACACCCGTTATCTTCCTCCTATTGCCCCTCTACGCCCTCTATCAGTCGCCAGTCACTCTTTTAGTCCTACAAACCATCTTTCTCGCTCTGGCCTCTTTACCTTTATATAAAATATGTCAAATAATTTTAAAAAATAAAATACTACCACTCTTAATCTCTCTACTATGGCTACTAAGCCCCCTGGTCCACAACATCAATCTTTTCGAATTCCACTTTCTCTCCATACTTCCCCTTTTCTTTTTCTCCTTTCTCTATTTTTATCTTAAAATTAAAGAAAACCCCCACAATAAGAAACTATTCGTATACTTTTTTATCTTCCTCGTCCTCTCACTTCTCATACGAGAAGATGTCTCCTTTATCTTCATGGCATTTGGCATAATCTTAATCTTTGATTTTTGGAAAAAAAGAAAAAGATATCAAATATTTATTATCGCCTACTGGCTAACAGCTATCAGCTATTTTATACTTGCAACAAAAACAATATCTCTCTATTCCCCTTCAAATTTCTCTCCATTTCTTTATTACTACTCATGGCTAGGCGATACAAGTACTCAAATTATTAAAAATTTCTTTCTAAAATTTGATATGATTTTAAATCATATCTCAACCATAGGTAATTTCGAAATGGTTATAGGATTACTATTGCCATTCCTATTACTACCAATAATAAAACCAAAATATCTCCTCTTGTGTCTTCTTCCTTTTTCACAAATAATACTCACATCAGCTGGTGGCGGGGCACTCACCTGGCAAACTCATTATGCAGCTTTTTTCCTCCCAGGATTAACTATCTCCTTCGTTTTTGCTTTTAAAAAATTAAACAAAATCACTAATCAACAACTCGGTTCTAAATACCTCCTCATCTCTCTTCTAATTATTGCTAATATATTTTTAATATTTTCCATCGGGCCATTAACAGGCATAAATAACTTGTACGAAAAAGATAACTCTAAAATACAAAAAATACTCAAATCCATTCCAAAAAATACACCCATTGCCTCAGGCTACAACACCCTTCCTCATTTATCCAGTCGTCAATATATCTACTCGCTAAACTACTTGTTTCTCGGACATGGACAATTTGCCACAACAAAATATATTACACAAAAAAATCCACAATATATTATCATCGACTCAAATGACTTAATTCATTATGATATTCAGCTGGCTCATCTTACTTGGAGCAAACCTCATTATGCACAAGGGTATGAACGATTAAGAAATCTATTAACAGACTATGGAATCATAAGCTCAGCAGAAAATATAACGCTATTTAAAAAAAACCACCCCAGTAAAACCAAGCTCTATTCAGTACAAACACCCCCAACTGTCACACAGTCCAAATATAATTTTAATGCCCTTAAACTAATAGATTATAAAATCACAATCAACCCAACCACTGTCTCTTTGTCTTTTCAAATAGATGAACCAACAGACAATATCTATTATGCAAAAATAAAAACCAATAATCAATCAAAAATATTTCCCCTTGCCTACTTTTATCCAATCAAGGATTGGCACAACGATGAAATCGTTACTGTTAATTATCCCCTAGATATAAAAATAGATCTCAATACTGAGATCTATCTGTCCCTTGTAGCCATACAAGGGGGCATTGAAATTGATAACTTAAGAAATATTAAATTAGTGATTGATAAAGAAACAAATATCACCGATCAATCAATTAATCTTACTCATTAATATTTACAGGAGGAGTTACTACTATTAACTGAGGGCGAACAAAACCACCGAACTGCTCAACATCTTCCAGGCGCCAACCATTCTGCCAAAACCAATCCATAACAATACCCGCGTTGTGTATATTCGCCGCTACAACAGGATAAATAATTAACACGCGCTTGGCATCACCGACCACCTCTCCTACATCTCGCATATTTTCCTCCGTAATTACCGGATACCAATTATATTTCACTGCCTTCAATAAAAAATTACTCTCAAGGCCATCTGGCTCATAGCCAATTACCTCTAAATCACCTCGATAATAATAATCAAAGGGCAATTTATACACAAACGCAGGCGACAATATAACATCGCCTTTTTTTTCTATACTCTCAACATATCGCGCAATTTTATCCCATTCATTTTGGCTGCGCTTGTCAACCATCCATAAGTTATATGGAGCAAGGATAACAAAAATCAATATAAGTAAAAAAAATCGAAACTTCTTGCTAATATTTAAGTTATCAAGACCCATGGCAAGTAATAAATAAAAACCAATAGACCCCACTGTATAATACTTGGCTACCCATACTTGAGTAAAAAATCCAACAAAAAGAGGAAAAAGAAAAAGCATCAACATAAAAACCAATGCTCTACCCTCTCTCAATTTCATCTCAACCCTTTTTTCCTTTAGGAAAAAAGTAAATTTAAAAAGAGCCAATAAAAACAAACTCCCAACTATAACCATGCCAGAAGCGTCAATCAAGTGAAGCTTCTCTCCCAAAAACATAAAAGAGCGGGGCAACTGCCAAAAAAAGAAACCACCACCCTCGGTGTTTAAATACCATGCGCCACTATTCACACTGCTCACCGACCTCATCACAAACACCGACAACCATGGCAGAAAAAGAAAAAATACGACCAGCTGTGCCACAATCCATTCTAAAAGTAAAACACTTTTCTTTTTTAAAAAATAATAATCATACACAAAATATAAACTATGAACTATAAACAAAAACAATGCAGTAATATGTGTATATATTGCTAAACACGAAAAAAGAAGATATAAAAACCAATTCAATCTATTCTTATTACCATCAAACAACTCCCAAAAAAAATAACAAGACAAAATACTAAAAAATACTAGCATAGGATACATACGCGCCTCCATAGCAAAAAACAACTGATAAGACGAAAAGGCAAAAAGAAACGCTGCCATCAACCCAATCCGTCGATTAGCCAATCGTTTACCTAAAAAATATATAGCTATTATTCCAAAAATACTAAAAAGTACTGACGACAAACGCACTGCCTGCTCTGCTTCACCAAACATTTTAACCCAAAAATGCAAAAATATATAATGCGCTGGCGGATTATTTTCCCATTCCAGATACTGCCAACTTTCTATCACTCCTTTTTTGGCAATTTCTAAGCTAACTACCTCGTCAAACCAAAAACTTTTACTGTTTAAAACCGCGGGCATTCTAAAAGCCAGTGCCAAAAAAATAATTAGTATTAAAATTAAAATTGCCTTATTTAATTTCATATATTATTTAGAAAATCTCAACTTAATAACTGTTGTGAAAAATTCAAAAATATCCCCCGTACTCAATTTAGACTTGCCATGCTCTCTGTCAACGAATACCACAGGAATCTCTTTTATTCTAAAATTTTTTTTCTCACACAAATAAATCAATTCTTCCTGAAAAGCATAGCCATTGCTTCCTATTTTATCAAGATTAATCTTCTTTATGGCTTCAGTCCTAAAACATCTAAATCCAGCCGTTATATCCCTGGTCTTTAACCCAAGAATAAATCGGGCAAAAGCCATAGCACATTTGCTTTGAAAATTTCTCCTAAAGCCCCAGCCCTTAACCGAACCACCCTTAATGCGACGAGAACCAATTACTACATCATTCCCATTAATAATCTCCTCAATAAGTCGTGGGATATCTTTGGGATTATGAGAAAAATCAGCATCCATTTCAAAAACCAAATCTGCCCCTTCTAAAAATGCCTTCTTAAAACCTTCAATATATGCTGACCCTAATCCCAATTTACCTTTTCTATGTATCACTCCAAGACGATCATCGCCATATACTGAAATCAAATCATCAACTATCTTCCCAGTCCCGTCCAAAGAATTGTCATCCACTACCACAACATGTAAATCAACAATATTTAAATTAAAAATTGCTTCTAATATTTTAGATATATTCTCCTTCTCATTATACGTTGGTAATATAATATATTTTTTCATAAAACTTGAAAAACTTGAATTTCTACATTGTTATAAACCAAATTTAAATAATCTTTCTCCATTGGATTAAAATTACCAAAATCTTTCTCTCCTAAACCATAAAATACGTAATCAATACCCTCTTTTCTTAAAAACTTCAACTTCATATTATCAGCACTATCACTTTTATAAAACCACTCCATCTGATCAAGCTTGCTTTCATAAAATAATGTTTCAACCGCGTGACCAATAAAAACTTTTCTGCCAGATTGACCTGGGATAAAATTGCCATTATACAAATCAGAAATTATAACGTCATCTTGATCCATATTTTCAGAAAGCCACTCATAGGCCTCCACTTTTTCTTGGGATATATAATAATAAGGGTAAATATCTTTAAATAACATTGTCTCCCGTGTCCAATTATACATATGAGACGGCGTAAACAAAAAAATAAACAAAAATAAAAGTAAATATTTATTTGAGGCCAACCAATACAATTTGCCACTCTGAAAAAAACGCCCATACAAATACCACACACCAGCCACTGCCAGCAAAGCTATCGGCATACTCAAGCCCTGTATCATTCTCCTCTGAAAATTAAAAGGAGAAAAAATTAATATACTTTGTACTATAAACCAAGTAATTAAAAAAACCTGCCTTTCTCCTGCTTCTTTCCTCTTCACTATATAATAAACTGCTATAAATGCCAAGAATAAAACAAATCCATAACTGCCAATAGTCACCCACAGGGATGGAGTCAAACAAATGTTTTGCAATACTCTAATTTGTGTAACAAAATCATATTTAATTAATATCACATAATATATCAACGATGGCAATGACAGGATAAATATAACAAAAAAATGCTTCAAATATCTATACAAAATTCTTCTTTTTAAAATAGACTGAACCCCAATATATACTCCAAGTACACCAAAAATAGTTGGTACATGGAATGGATGAAATTGGAAAAGCACAAGAGACATTACCCCAGCCCATATACTATACCTCCAGCTATTTTTTAAAAAAGCAAAATAAGAAAAAAGAAAAATTAAAACAATAAGTGTACTAGCCAAAATCAAATGAGGCGACTGGAACATGGTCAATAGATTATTCGCTTCTGGCGCCCATAAATCAAGTGGCCAGTTATACCAACCCTTTACATAAACACTATTTGTAAGAAACAAAGAAATAGGCACTCCAAAGCCTGACGCAAAACACATAAAAATTAGGGATATTTTACGCCATTCTTCTTTTTTCCAAAATAAACTACTCAATAAATACAATACGAAAACAAACAAAGGAATAAATATAATACGTGTCAATTGAAAAACCATTAAATTGGAAAGTCCGGTATATTTACCAACTAGCCCTTGAGCCAGCCAAAAACTATTAACCATTGACCGGGACTGACTCTCCCCCGTATATAAATCCTCAAAAACAAAATTTCCCTGCCGCGCCTGTTCCATGTACGAAAAATATACATGTATATCCCCAGGAGTTAAAGAATGCAAACCAGTATAGACATAGCCGTCTGGCGCTTGTTGCCATCCATATATATATGGCAAGGTTGTAATAATAATTATTAATAAAGAAATTGCGAACAAAAACCGCCATTCTTTTTTTGTAATTGCTTTTATTAATCCAATAATCATAGGCTCTCTTTCTTAACTTTAAACCAAATATTCATACCCATCTCAAAATACCCATACTGCATATTTTCAGTTAAAAACCCAGAGGAAGCGCCAAGTGTCACCAACTCATTAAAATTATAATAAGCTTTATGCTCATCTATCTCCTCCTTACTTACAAGCCCAACTCGAGCCATCACGCGCAATACTTTATCAGCCCTTAAAGCCGGGGTAGTTAAAAAACAAAAACCGCCGGGAGATAAAACTCTATGAATTTCACTCACAAGCAATCTAGCGGACTCGGGCTCAAGATGCTCTATCACGGCCATCATTGTCACCATATCAAAATAGTTATCTTCAAAGGACAACTTGCAATTTACTTCAAGGTCTTGAGATATTAATTCAACACCAGCCCGAGTAACTACTTCATCTTCCTTAATTCCTGATAATTTATCGATTCCCCATCTCTCATTAAAACCACTTTCCAATAACAATAAAGGATAATGACCCGAACCAATATCCAAAATACGCCCTGAAAAATTGCAAGAACTGTTCTTTTTTTTAAATATCTTTATCCTTTTTTTAGCCAAAAAATTTTCAAGTAACCCTGCGCCACGAGTAACTTTTCTATCTATATTAGTCATAAATTACTTGATAAATATAATTATTGCCAAAATTAATAGCATAATCCAAATAACCGCTATCCTCTATCTCTTGAATAATTCTATCCTTGTCCTCATCTTTTTTTTCAAAATAATCAAAATGAAAAACCATATAATTTGTCTTGTATTCTCGTATTGTGGAAATATCTCTATCTAAATTAAAATATTTGAACCTGGTTGCTAATTCAAAATATCCAGGTGAACAATACCCACTATAACCATTAACTATTTTTCTAAAATGCAAACGCGAATTAAACACATAGTTAATGTCATAATTAATAAATAAATCATAGGGTGACGCCATCGGTAATTCCCAAAACACCATCGTATTAGGCTGATCCTTTATCCATGAATACGTCGCTCTTTCCTGGGGAGTCAATCCAATCAGTCCATACGCTGGTGTTGGTATAAAGGTAAGCTCAGTAAATAAAAATATAAACACCCAAAACACCGATAATAACTTAATGAATATACTCTTACCCTGCTTTAGCCACCATGCCATACCATAGCCAATAACAACCGCCATACTAAGAAGCAAAAACACACTATAGCGTCCCGCCGCTCGAATACCGTTAAATCCGGGCAATAAATAATAAAGAAGGATATAAGGGCCAGGTATACCTGACTTATCTACAAAGGTCAATTGAATATAGTAACCAAAGGATATCAAAAAAGCTACGAGCCCAACAGCTCCGTAAATAACAAAATTTCGTTTATTATTACCCTCCCTAAAAAATTCACTCCTGTAAAGCGCCATCATTGCCAAAATAAACAACAAAATAATCACTAATCCGGGACTAACAATCATCTCAATATGCCCTCTCTCTTGAGAATAAACTTCATACCAGGGAGAAGGTATAAAATAATCCACCAAATCTGGAGAATGCGCCTCAACTTCACCGATAAGTCTCGTATTAACTCCATATTCATTCTTCACCTGATAATATGGTCGGATCAAAGGCAAAACGATCATCACTAATAATAACATCGCCAATAATATCTTAATTATATTCCCCCGATTAAAAGAAAAAGCCCTAACTGAGATAAAAATCACGCCAAAAAAAACAATCACAATGGGCAAAAAAATAAAATAATGCATACTATTTAAAAATACCAATATCACAAAAAACAACAAAATTAGTACATTCTTCCAGCTCTGTTTCTTGAAAAATTTATGTAAATATAAAAAAACAAAAGGTAACCACATGCCAACCAGGTGCAAATGCTCTGCGCTTTGTGCCACCTTAAATGGATTAAAAGCGTAAACCAAAGCAGCCAATAAACTTGCCCACTTATTTTTAGTTAAATAATATACAAGCGCATACATGCCCATACCAGAAATTGCAAAAGATAAAAAAATTATCAAATTATATGTTAAAGCAATATTTCCAGTCGCCTTAAGAATTGGCCAAGCCATAAATGTCGTTCCTAAAAAAGTTTCAGAAAAAGCAAGCGTATTACTAAAAGGAGCATAAATATTTGCCTCAAACAAATTCAAGGGGTTATTTGCTAAAATCTCCATATTCCACGACCACACCCAAGATATATAGTAAGCGTCACGTTGTGGCATCTTATAATCAATCTCAGACCAAGGAATATCAAGACTCATACTTGCAAGTTGCATAAAAACAACACAAATAAAAATATACTGCAATACATTCCCACGTTTTAATAATTTCCAAAATTTAACAATAAAATCCATTAAAAAAACTTAATTAATCAAAAAATCTATATCTAATGATGCACCACAAAGCTCTTAGCCCTGTGGGCAAAGCTACTAATTTTTTACCGTCTTCATATGTTCTCCCGGCATAAGAAATGCCAACTTCATAAAACCTATACTTCGTGCGTGCAGCCTTCATAGTAAACTCATTTTCAAAACCAAATCCATTTTCCTTAATATCCATATTCTTCACTACTTGCGTAGTAAAAGCCTTATAACAAGTCTCAACATCAGTAAGGTTTAAATTAGAAAAAATATTAGAAACAAGCGTTATAAACTTGTTGCCAACATAATGCCAAAAATAAAGAACTCGATGAGGTTTATATCCAATCAAGCGTGAGCCATAAACTATGTCTGCCCGATTATCAAGTATGGGCCTAACTAATTCTTTAATCTCATCAGGATCATACTCCAAATCTGCATCTTGTATAACAACAATGTCGCCACTTACTTTAGCAAGCGCAGTTCTAATCCCAGCTCCTTTGCCCATATTTTTTTCATGGTGCAATAGTATATACCCCATCTCTTGCGCTTCATCTAAAATCTCGCTCGTTCCGTCTGTCGAGCCATCATTAACGACAATAATTTCTTTTTCTAATCCACAAATATCCGCTTTATATAATCGCTCAAGCAATTTTTTAATAAAAACATTTTCATTGTATACCGGGACTATAATAGAAATTTTCTCTATCTTGCCTGTCATAATATTTTAATTAATTTTATACACATAATCATTGTCTTCGATTTTTACTAGCTCAACATACTCATTTTTTTCAATCTCATTAATCAAATACTCCTTATAACTCTCGGCATAACAATCAAAATGAAATATGATATGCGTCACACCATAATTTAGAACAAAATCAACATCCTCACTGTTAAATTTAAATAATTCTTTGTTAAGCTCTGTATAATCATCCGGTGCATACCCACTATACCCATTAACCGTTTTATGAAAAACTCCAATTGAACAATATTCATGCAAGGCATTATAATTCCTCCGCAGATGATCAATGCCCATCGGCATCTCTAAATAAACGTTATCATCATTTTGATCATTCACCCATTCATAAATAGCCGAACAGGGCTGACCGATGCTAGCATAATGCCTTGGATGAGCAAAACTAAACTCAAAAGCCAGTAGAGAAATTATAAACAAAGTTATTAATAACTTCTTCCAGTGTTTCTTAACTATTGAATCGAAAAATTCAGACAAACCATATGATATTATAATACACGATGCAATCAAAAAGAAAATACTAAAACGACCCAAAACCCTAATTCCATCGGCTCCTGGTACAAAATGATAAAAAAACGCCCACGGACCCATTAAGCCAAAGGTATCTGCCCGAGTCAGTTGTATATAATAACCAAAAGAGAACAAAACTGCCAAAATACCAATTATATAATAAATTATAGTACGGAAAACTAATTCTTGTCTTTTTTTAAAAATAAACCAACTTGAGAAAAAAAATAAAATTAATACAAACCAACCGGGTCCAATCGCCCATTCAGGAAAAAATACAGGATAAAAATATTTATACACAAAAGGACTTATAAAATAATCAACTAAATCAGGCGACAGGCCTTCAATTGAACCAATAGCTCTATTAAAATCAAATTCTTGCCCCATGGATATGTAACTCCATGCTATTGGTGCAACCAAAAATAAAAAAATTAAAAAACAAAGACCCATTTTAAGCAGATTATTTCTCGATAATTTAAACTTGTTAAGTAAGTAATCACTAAAAAATATTAAAAAAATACACACACACAAAAAAATAAAATACTGCAGACCATTTAAAAAAGAAAGTGCCACAAAAAAAGTTAGTAATAATATATTTCTCCATGTATTTTCGTTCAAAAATTTTCTCAACCATAAAAATACATATGGTAGCCACATCCCACCTAAATTAATATGTTCTAAATGATGGATCTTAAATGGAGCAAAGGCATAAATAAAAGCACCAATCACAGCAACATATTTATTTTTCGTTAAATATTCAAGTAATAAATACATACCCAGTCCGCCAATTGCAAAAGACAATAAACTTACCAAATTGAAAGACATCATAATATTATTAAAAATCAAGAATAATGGCCAAGCCAAAACTAACGACCCGAGCATATGTTCAGTAAAGAGCAGGGTATACTTAAAAGGATAAAAAATATTAGCATGAAATAAATTCAATGGGTCATTCGGCAGCATTTCCATTTCCCACGACCAAATATAACTCACGAGCATGGGATCCCCATCAGTCGGCAAAACGCTACCAATATTCCCAAACGGTATTCTTGTAAAAAAAATTGCCAGAATAAAAAACAGAACAAAAACAATAAACGCCCAAGCTCTATTTTGTGAAAAAAACATATTAATCTTTTTTCCTCGGAAATTTATCATACTCTAAAAAATATAGAAAAAAAACCTTCAAGCTTACCGAAAAGAGGAATAAACAATTCCTCACCAAAAAAACTATACGTACCTCCATACCAAAATGCGCCAAAGCCAATATAGGCAAACAAAAATGAACAAAACAAAATCACAAAAAAATAAAACAAAAATCTTTTATTTAAAAAATTATCCATCAAGGTTGATATAAAAAAGAAAATACATGCATAGCAAATAATAAACCACCTAAAGCCATATTCCAAGCCACCGTAATTATTAGTAAACACTGTTAAACTAAACAATATTAAGCCCGCAGTAAGGGCTATCCATAATGCTAAGTTATACAAAATATGTTTCCTATCAAATATCACTTTAGTTATACCCCATGCACCAAAAATTAAAATAGGTGAATACAAAAAAATACCATGCGAACCAATCAATATATTAAATAAATACAATAATTTATTATGCCTCAAAGCATCAATGCCTCTCGGTTCCAGCCAATAACTACCAGCATATTCATATAACCCACTATTTAAATAAGCCGGAAATATATTTCCTGTAACTTGTAAATTAAACAGTAGATATAATAATATAACAGGCAGGGCTCCCCAAATATAATAAAGAGAATATTTTCTTGTCTCTTTGTTCATTAATAAGTATACAAAACAAGTCACAAAAAATATTGATCCCTGCACCACCTCCGTAGATACAGCCAAAGACATCGATAACCCACACAGCGCAACCAGCTTGTTAATTTTTATTACACCACCAAAATTAATTTTTAACAAACAATAAAACGCCCAAAAAACAAATAATGCGGACAATATATGATTGCCAAAACTCGCAGAATAAGTAAATAAAAGCGTCCCAAACCCAAGCGACAAGGTAAATAGCATTTTATACTCTTCCTTGACCTTCACTAACCCTAAAGCTCTATAAAAAAACACCAACAAAAAAGAAAAGGGCAAAGCTACTGTTAAAACACACAAAATATAATAGACTAAAAATGAAAATTTTAAATCAAAAACATTATATAATATATAATATATGCCAGCCCCCAATATTGACGGAAGTGGCGCCTTAGTAGAATAAAAATGCCCATCACGATAAATCTTGTCAATTGTGTCCATGTCTGGCACTGACTCAATAGCCAAGGTTCCATGCTCCACTAAAGCACGCACAGTTAATATACGAGAAGTAGTTAAGTCCCCCGCATAATGTGCAGTAAGCATAGATACAATAAAAAAACCAATAAAGAATATTAAAAACTGCTTTGATTTCAAAATATCATTTAATACTGTTAATATCTTCTTTCTCATTTATTTTAACTAAATATAAATTTCTAAAATAAATAACGGTGGACAATATTCCGCTAACAATAAAAACAGGATCCTTAATATGAAAAGAATAAATCAAAAGCATAATCGCTCCAATAATACTTAAATACCAATAAGTTACTGGAATGACACTTTTTTTAGCTTTCTCAGAAGATATCCACTGAACAAGAACGCGCATAAAAAAAATAAATTGTGCTAAAAAACCAAAAAATATCCAAAAATTAAAATATTGCCAAAAATTAAACATATTATTTTTTAGCAACTACTAAATAGCAGTGGCTTAAATCTGAATTAATAAAAATCCTTTGTAAAAAATAAAATGGTAACAACACAAAATCATTAAACAGAAAAAAGAATTTCCCAGCAATGCCCCTATCAATACCACTCTTGTTGGTATTGTGCTGTTTATCAGATGATGCTGACTCCCATTTCGCTATTCTTTTGCGTATAAACCTTAAAATATTAACTAACGGAAATCCATAACTGTATATTCTCTCAATTAAAAAACCAGCCGACTCCATCATCTGTTCTATCTCTCTCCTTTCATAACGCCTAAAATGCCCGGCCCCTTCATCAAGAATACTCCATTCTTTTTTATGAGCCGGCACAGAAAAAATAAAATAACCACCATTATTGATCAAAGAATGTATCTTCGCTATGGTTGACCTGTCATCTTTAATATGCTCTAGAACTTCAAAAGCAAAAATCATATCATATTTTGCATCTCCTGTTTTTTGCATAATATCTTGGTGCTGTATCAAAATTTGTTTTGAAAAATCTGCAGTCCTTAATCGAGCAATTGTTACAGCGTCCTCAGATACATCTATGCCTTGGCCAGAAAAACCCATCTTAACTAGGTCAAGACAAAAACTACCACCCCCAACACCAATTTCTAAAAAAGATTTTGTCAAAGGCATTTCGCTTATAACATCATCAAAAATAATTTTTTTTCTAAATCGATAACTAGAGCTATCATGCCATGTTTTTCTTTTCACCAACTCATCAATAATATTTTTAAAATCTTCAGACGTTTTTTCAATAAGAAAATTATTTTTAAATAATTCTAACGCTCCACAACTAATTCTATCTCTCAACTTTTTATCTACCTTAAGCTTTAAAATAATATCAGCCAAAGCCTGACTGTCACCTACGGGGCACATCATTGCATTCTCTTTATCTACAAAACCGGCTGAACGCGAAGCCGAAGAATCAGCAACTATAACCGGCTTAGCCATCGCTATCATCTGAAATGTTTTATTGCTCACAACACGACAAGCTTTATCACTCTTACCAAAATGACCACCGAGACAAATATCTGCTTTAGCAATTTTTTGAGGTAATTTATAAAATTCAACCCAGTCTAAAAAAGTAATTTTATGCTCAATATTAAGTTCTTTAGCTAATCCAATTATTTTACTGTGAACTTGACCAGTGCCAACAATTGTAAAATGGACATCTTTATTTCTTAATATATTCACAGCCCTGATAATATACTTAATCCCATGAATAGGGGTAAATTTACCATAAAATAATACTTCAAATTTTTTATTATTATTTACAGAATTAATTGGAGTAAAAATTTTATCATCTGCCCCAATATAAACAAAGCTTAACTTGCTTTCAGGCACCTTAAACTGTTTACAAAAATACTTAGCATGTTCAGGAGTATCTAAAACAATCTTGTTGGCCAACAAGCAGCTGATCTTATCTAATGAATAAACAGCTTTTTTAATCAAATAATTATCACTTATCTTGCGATCATTAATCATCGTATCATAAAGTGATATCATTGGATTGAATATTATTTTTTTGGTTGGAAACAAAATCCTCGCCAATATCATATCTAATTGACCAGGGTAACCAACCACGACACAATCGACCTTGGACAGACTCAATCGTCTCCAAATTAGTTTAAAATAACAGAATATTAAATTAAAAAATATTTTTAATTTATTACCGAAAGTAATGGAAAATTTATTTTCTATTCCGTCGAATAATGATTCGTGCAACTCGACAACCTGAACTCCTTTCAATCTCAGTCCCAAAATAACATTTTGGTTACGTGGATATTTGGCTTCATAGGTTCCAAAATAACAAAGTTTCATATAAATAAAAATTTTAAATTATTTTCTTAATTGAATAATCTTTATCTCTTCTAGACATATTGGCAATCATTTCTCCAATTAAGCCGAACAGTACTAATTGAACTCCAATAATAATCAGCAAAACAGCAAAAATAAGTAATGGCCTACCTCCAATAGGCTGGCCTAATATAATTTTAATGTAAGTCAAGTATAGCCCAACCATGAACCCCGCCAAAAAGAATAAACTGCCCACTCCTCCAAAAAAATGAAGGGGTCTTTTTAAATAAAAAAATAAAAACCCAACCGTAATTAAATCAAAGAAACCACCAAATATCCTTGAAAAGCCATATTTACTCTTACCGAATTTTCTCTTCCTGTGGTTTACTTTAACCTCATCTACATTAAATCCCTTAAAATCAGCAAACACGGGAATATACCGGTAAAGACCAGCATATAAATCCAAATACGGAATTATCTCGCGCCTCATGCATCTGTAGCCATTATCAAAATCGTGTAAACAAAGCCCCGTCATTCGCCTCAAAATAATATTAAAAAATCTAGACGCCATCACTCGAGTCAATCGATCAGCCCTCTTATGCTTCCAGCCAATTACAATGTCATTGCCCTCTTCAAGCTTTGATATAAATTTTCTGATATCCCCCGGATCATCCTGTAAATCACCATCCATTGTAATAACCAACTCTCCTCGACATTCATTAAATCCCGCCTTATAAGCCGCCGCCTTACCAAAGTTGCGCCTCAACTCTATAATTTTTAATCGACTTTCTTCTCGGTTCTTCATTTTTTCCAATATCTTTTGTGACCCGTCAGTTGATCCATCATCTACAAAAATAACCTCATATTTATCCGCCAATGCGCTTAAATTCTTTTTTAACTCATCATATAAAATTTCTAAATTTTCCTGTTCATTATAAACAGGAATCACCACCGATATTATATATTTATTACTTTCTATCATAAATTAAAAAAATATTCTTAATATAATCAAAAACGACTACGATAACCCCCACTTTACTTTTCCTTTCGTTAATAATTGTCTCCTGCCATTTAACTGGTATCTCCTTAATTTTCATGTTTAATTTCTGAGATAATACTAACATTTCCGTATCAAAAAACCAAGCTTTATTCTCAACATTGGGTAAAATCTCATCTATCACCCGCCTATTAACAGCCTTAAACCCACATGGCGCATCCTTGATTCTTAATCCTAAAAAAATTTTCAACAACAAGCGTAAAACATTAGAATAAAATCTACGCAATAAGGATCTCTCGACTTTAGCCCCAGACATAAATCTTGATCCCACTACTATATCAAACCCATCATTCACTCCAGCTATTAATTCTGGCAATGCTATCAAATCAGTCGATAAATCAATATCCATATAGACATAAATATTACCAGGAAAACCCTTCCATGCTTCCATTACTCCATAACCCTTACCTTTCTTACTAAAACGAAAATATTCTATTTCTTCATACTTCTCAGCTAGATAGCAACCAATTTCTGCCGTTTTATCTGTCGATCCATTATCTGACAATATAATCTGCCAAACATCATCTAAGTTCTTTTTACAAAAAGAAAATACTCTCAGGGTATTCTCTTCCAAAACTAATTCTTCATTTAAAACAGGTAAAACTATTGTAATCATATAAAATAAATAAAAGGCTTATAAAAAGCCAGTGTATAACTTGTAAATTTTAATATAAAACTCATTGGTCCTATTTACCTAATCTCTCCTTAAAATAATCAACCCAAGGGATAGGAGAAGGGTCAACACCATTCAATATGGCTAAATAAAAACTAACATATGATCCAATTAAAAGCATCTCAAAAGATTGCTCTAACTGAGTCATGCCTTCTAGCTCAACGCCTATATACCCAATCTTATTCTTCCTCACTACATCTTTAGTAATCTCAATTCTTTTTCTGTTCTTTTCATAATACAAAGAAGAATCAAAAAACACAAATTTTAAATTTTTACTATTAGTCCCAGGTTTTTTTAATCCCTCCATTAAATGATGATTCAACTCTGAAACAACATAGTAAAAAGAAAAATTCTTAGCATTCTCATTAATCTGATTGGTCATTACATGGGCATTGCCTGATAAAAAATCAGCCGTAATTATTACAGGAATTTTATCTTTCAAGTCCAACGCAATTTGCTTCGCTATATTTGCAGATGCCAATCTCCTTATATCAAATTTTTTCTTAACTTTTTTCAAAAATAATATAACACTTTTAATCTCATTATCGCTCACATTAACTACCCCCGCCTGTCGCAGTAAACCCAAAAGTCCAGTTACCGAATAGCTTATCCCCATTCTAGGCTCTCCGCACGGATTATGACGCTCGTCAATTAAATAACCAGCCACCTCGCCATTCTTTATTAATTCTCCTAATCTACCACCAGTAGAAATTCCAAGAATCTGTGACCCCCTCTTCTTTGCCTCCTTACGTGAAAACAAAACCTCCTCAGTATTACCAGAATAACTCGATAAAATAAATAAAGTATTTTTATCCACCATCCCAGGAACTTGATAGCTGTGAATATTACCAACTGGCACTTTCAATTTTTTAAAAAAAACAGATTGGATAATATGAGCCCCCAGACCAGAACCGCCCATACCATTAATCACCACCTTATCTATCTTGTTAAAAGAACCGCCTAACTTCACTTTTTTCGTCTCGCTCCAGGCCTGTTCAATTTGCTTATAAAAAGAATCAATTGACCCAATCATATTTGATTGATCCATCCTCTCAATCCTCTTTATATTATCCAATATATTCATAAATTTATTGATTATATAACCAACCTCTTGTCTATTTAATTCTATCATTTTTAACCCTTACAAGCAAAAAAATTAACCTCTATAATTACTAGCAATAATATATACTTCAAAACTCCTATCGCGACAAGCCTTAGGTTTAAATACACTCACTTTTTTAAAAGCTTGTTTCACTTTTCTCAAAAAATCGTCCATATCACTCCCCTGAAAAACCTTTATCACCAACGAACCCTTAAGTGCCAAAAGCTCACATGCTAATTCTAATACCCTTTCACCAAGCTCAATCGAACGATAGTGATCAACTTCTTTAACCCCACTTGTTTTAGGCGCTAAATCAGATAAAATCACATCAAACCTCTTTGCACATTTTTCTCTAATTACAGATTCTATTTTCTCATCAAAAATATTTATTTGTAAAGTAACAATGCTTTTGCCAATCCCCTGTATATCTGTAGTATCAACACCCACCAATTTTGAATTATCCCCAACAACCTCGCGTACAAATTGCAACCAGCTCCCAGGAGCTGCCCCTAAATCCAAAACGTTCATGCCCTTTTTTAAAATACGAAATTTTTCTTGAATTTCCTGTAACTTAAAAACACTCCGCGCTAAATAGCCCAGTTTCTTGGCTTTTTGAAAATATTTGTCTTGCACACTAAAACCTTTCGTCATAATTTAATCTTAGCTAAAAATTTGAAATCAAGCAAAAAATATCAACTTGCAATTTCGTAAAAATAGGAATAAACTACATGTTATACACAAAAAACTATGGAACTAACCAACAAATTTAAAGATAAAAAAGCATGGGATCAATTTATCTGGCATAATACCAATCCAGCCAGTTTTTTGCAATCCTGGGATTGGGCTCAATTTAATCAAGAAATATTGGGCAACCAAGTCAAGCGCCTAGCTGTTCTTGAAAACAAAGAACTGGAAATGATTACCATGGCCATTAAAAAAATCTTACCAGGTAACCAATCTTTTTGGTATTGTCCCCGCGGACCCATTTGGAATAAAAATCACGTAGAGAAAAAAACCTCTAGCTATGGAGCAGTCATTAAAAGAATAGGTCAAGATTTTAAAAATTCTGTTTTTCTACGTACTTTACCGCCTTATGAAACAAGAGGCCACACCAGTGGTTTTATCCAAAGACTAGGTTTTAAAACACCAAAAATTTTGACTCACACTAAAGAACCCACCAGTACTATTATACTCGATCTACAAAAAACACAAGATGAATTACTCGCCAAAATGCATCCTAAAACTAGATATAATATCCGCCTTGCAGCAAAAAAGGGAGTTACTATCCGAATCTCTAATCCTGACACTATTATCAAAGACACTGCTACTTTCTGCGATCTTAATTTAAATACCGCCAAAAGAAACAAAATTCACACTTACCCTCAGGAGTATTACAAAAAACTCATTAACTTTTTTACAAGCAATCAAAAAGAAATTAAATTAAAACTTTATTTAGCGGAACATGATAATAAGCCCTTGGCCAGTATTATTGTCATCTATTACGGCAAAACCGCCACCTACCTCCACGGTGCTTCCTCTACCCAAGGCAGACAATTAATGGCGGGCTATCTCATCCAATGGCAGTCCATACAAGACGCCAAGCAAGCCGGCATGACAGTCTACGATTTGTGGGGTATAGATGAATCAAACACCAAATGGGCAGGCATTACCAAATTTAAAAAAGGATTTGGTGGAAAAACTATAAACTATGTAGGTGCTTGGGACTATATTCTGAACAAAAAATGGTATAATATATTCCGAATTTCCCGCATAATTAAAAAAATATTTTAACCAATAAACAAAACAAGAAAAATCTTGTTTTTTTGCTAACTATAAATTAAACCCTATGACCAATAAAATAGTAGTACTAGCGGCTGGCAAAGGCACCCGTATGCTAGAATTATCCAAAGATAAACCAAAGCATCTAATCCATGTCAAAACCAAACCATTTATATATTATCTTTTAAAAAATATTAAACGTGCTGGTTTTAAAGAAATAATTCTAGTCATTGGCTATCAGAAAGAAAAAATGCAAGAATTTGCAGAAAAGTATAAACATAAATTTAATCTGACACTTGTAGACCAATTTGAAATTATAGGGACAAAACGATATGGCACAGCTTGCCCGGTAGAATGTGTAGAAAAAAATGTGCACAACGAAAACTTCATCGTTGTCAATGGCGATGACCTGTACTCAGCTGAAGACCTTAAAATAATGAGAGCTCTTAAAAATAAATATTGTTATGTAGCAGGATACCACCACCAAGAGCCTCAGCACTACGGATTACACAAAGTTGATCAACATGGATTTCTACAAAACATTACCGAAAAACCGAAACCAGGCATAGATTTTGATGACCAGCGACCCCTCGACTATTCAATTAATATTGGCATGTATAAATTCACGCCTGAAATCTTTGAAAGTATCAAAAAAATTAACGAGTCACCCAGAGGTGAATATGAAATCACTGACGCAATAACACTATTAGCTAAGAAAAAAAAGGTAAAAGTTGTACCAATCAAAGATGGTTGGAAAAGTTTTACCAATCCAGATGATATTGATAAAATGGAAAAAGAAATTTAATATATACATAACATATTACTTAAAAGGCGAGATTTAATCTCGCCTTTTAAATACCTCTATAAAATTTACAAATCCCCCCATTTAATATAAACTAAACCTATATGAAAACCCTCATCAAAAAACTAACTCCCAATTTTATTCTCTCATATTACCATCTAATATTAGCTATTTTAGCCAAATTATTTTACAACAACCCATCAAAAAGAATGACAGTTATTGGGGTAACGGGAACCGCTGGTAAATCATCAACCTGCTATTTTATTGCCCAAGTTCTAGAGGCCTCTGGTTTTAATGTTGGCATGACAACAACCACTCTTTTTAAAATCAAAAACAAAGAGTGGCTAAACGATCAAAAAATGACCATGCTTGGTAGATTCCAAACTCAGAAACTTCTAAAAAAAATGGTAAAACAAAATTGCAACATTGCTATCATCGAAACATCCTCTGAAGGCATTAAGCAATCTCGTCATGTTGGTATTAATTATGATATATTAGTTTTTACCAATATCTATCCTGAACACATCGAAAGTCATGGTAGTTTTGAAAAATATAAGCAAGCCAAAGGAAGGCTCTTCAAGCACTTAGAAAACTCTTATCACAAAAAAAATATTGAAAAGACAATCATAGTTAATAAAGATGATGAGAATGCAAACTATTTCTTAAATTTCAAGGCTGATAAAAAAATCACCTACACAAAATCAGATGCTCAAGGGTATAAAATAAATTTACTTGGAAAATATAACATATACAATGCTTTAGCAGCTGCAAATGTAGCCAGTGTCCTCAAGGTTGATCACCTAAAAATTAAACAAGCCATTACCAACCTCAAGCCATTACCCGGTAGACTCGAATTTATTAAAAATAATAAAGGGTTTAAAATAATGGTTGACTACAGTTTTGAGCCACAAGCTCTAGAAAAACTCTATCAAACACTAAGCGACGTTAAATACAACAAACTCATCCACGTCTTGGGCTCTTGTGGTGGTGGGCGCGACAAAGCCAGGCGACCAATACTTGGCAAAATGGCAGAAAAAAAAGCCAATACTATCATCGTCACCAACGAAGATCCATACGACGAAAATCCACAAACAATCATCGACCAAGTCATTTCTGGCATAAAAGACAAAAGTAAAACATTAAAAATACTAGATCGCCGACAAGCCATCCACAAAGCCTTATCAATTGCAAAAGAAAACGATCTCGTCCTAATAACTGGCAAAGGAGCTGAACAAGCAATTTGCACAGCCCATAATAAAAAAATGCCGTGGGATGACCGACAAATAGTTAAAGAAGAACTAACTAAAATATAAATAATACTTGACTAAAAATCTATGTCTAAAAAATTCGATATAATTAGCATTGGATCTGCTGTACGTGACATTTTTATCCAAAACAAAGACCTAAGTTGCCAAGGAAAAATATGTCATCCTTTTGATCCAAGCAATCTTGGCAATAAAATCACTGTTAAAGAAATGTATTTTGACATTGGGGGTGGCGGATCAAATTCTGCCGCAACTTTCTCAAATATGGGTTTACAAACCGCACTCATAAGCCAAATTGCCAATGATCTGCCTGGTAAAGAAATACTTAAAACAATGAAAAAATTTAAGGTAGATACTAGTTTAGTAAATATAAAAAAGAGAGAAGAAACTGGTTACTCTGTAATATTTTTAAGCAATACTGGTGATCGCACCGCCCTTATCTTCCGTGGCGCAAGTGACTTTAAAAATTTTAAACTCAAAAAAACCAACATCCACTCCACCTGGCTTTTTGTAACATCCCTTAACGGCAACTTGCCTCTTCTTAAAAAACTGCTCCAAATTGCCAAAAAAAATAATATAAAAATTGCCTGGAATCCAGGCAACAAAGAACTACTTTCAAGTAAATCTCAGCTAAAGCCCATATTACAAAAGACTGACGTTCTTCTACTTAACATCAAGGAAGCTCAGGCATTGACCAACTCTAAAAGCAAAAACATTAAACCTATCGTCTCAAAGCTCTCAAAAATTGCACCAAATGCAATAATCTCTGTAACCGCCGGTAACCGAGGTGCTTTTGTCAAAGATAAATCCCAGCTCTTGTCTGCCAAAATTCTCGATAAAAAAGTAGTCAACGCCACTGGCGCTGGCGACGCCTTTGGCTCAGGTTTTGTTTCTGGCCTCCATCTATACAACTACGACATCAAAAAAGCACTCCAGCTAGCCATGCTAAATTCAAATAGTGTAGTCACTAAAATGGGTGCCAAGCACGGTTTACTCAATAAGCCACCCACTAAAAAAATGTTAGATAAAATCAAAATAAAAGTCACTCTAGCTACTTGATTTAATCCCCAATCCCTGATACAATAACCTAAATTCAAAAACAATTCATGACCACTCAAATTAATATCCTAAATAAACTTACTAAAAGCTACAAAAAAACCATAGTACATGCCTATGGGTTATCTTTAGCTAAAAAGAAAAAAAGTATAGAACCCATTGATCTATTGCAATCACTCGTCAATAATAAGGGGTCACTTGCAAGTGAAGTCCTGACCAAAGTAGGAATTAAACTCTCTGCTACAAAACAAGCCACAAGAACACGTCAAACAATAGAATTAGAAAAAATATTCTCTCCTGCTAACCAGCAAGCAATCCACGCGATTAAAAACATTATTATTAAATCAGTAGAAGTCGCCGCCAAACATAATCATCAATATATTGGCACAGAACATCTTCTCCATAGTCTAGTGACCGCCAAAGACGAAAAAGTATTAAAAACACTAACTAAATTTAAAACAAACCCAAAAGTGATCCTAAATCATCTCAAATCTATTCTTGGCTCAACTTCCAATTTTCCAAATATGACCCAAACCATTAATGCCATTAAACAAAAAGTGGATAAACACCAAAAAGGACTGCACCAGAAAGAAGAAAGTTTACTTGATTTTTTTGGCCAATGCCTAACTGACCAAGCCGTTCAAAAGAAAATAGATCCAGTTATTGGGCGGGAGCAAGAGCTAAATCGCATTATTCAAATTCTCTCACGCAAAAACAAAAATAATCCAATTCTTCTCGGCGAACCAGGCGTAGGCAAAACTGCTATTATAGAGGGTTTGGCTAAAAAAATAATGCAAGGCAATGTACCCGACATATTACTCACTAAAAATATATATAGTCTTGATATTCCCCTACTCGTAGCTGGCACCAGCTATCGAGGAGAGTTTGAAGCCAGAATTAAACAAATAGTTGATGAGGTTAAAAAAAATCCTGATATAATCCTATTTATTGATGAAATCCATAATATTATGGGTGCTGGCTCAGCTTCTGGTACAATGGATGCTGCCAATATTTTAAAACCAGCTCTAGCCAGAGGAGAAATAAGATGCATTGGCGCTACAACATACAATGATTACAAAAAACACATTGAACCAGACACTGCTCTCTGCCGACGCTTTCAATCAGTTAAAGTTGATGAACCAACTACGCAAGAAACAATCGATATTATTCACGGCATCAAAGAGTCATTTATCAAGCACCACGGCCTAGATATTACCGACGAAGCCATACTCCAAGCCGTCTATTTAAGTGACCGCTATATCACCGACCAATTCCAACCCGATAAATCAATTGACCTCATTGATGAAGCCCTAGCAAAAAAGAAACTATCACAGCCAGGTAACAAAAATTATCAACAGTTAATTAATTTAGAAAAAGAACTAGAAGATATTTTTGAACAAAAAAAAGATTTAATCCTCAAAGAAAAATACAAGGAAGCACTTGAAATCAAAACCAAAGAGTTTGAGTTAATTAATCAAATATATAAATTAGAGGAAAAAAAGTTGCAAAACAACTTAATTTCAAAAAGTTTAGACAACCATATCACTAAAAAAGACATTACCGCCATAGTGGCTGCATCAACTAAAATTGATATTCCAGACTCAAGCCAACCCAAAAAGAATTTAAAAAATCTGACAAAAAAACTCAAAACAAAAATCGTTGGCCAAGATAAAATATTAGAAGACCTAGTGATCGCCCTGCAAAGATCAGCCATAGGCTTATCTGGCCAAAAACGACCCCTGGGCTCATTTATCTTCACAGGACCATCTGGTGTGGGTAAAACATATATTGCAGAAACCCTAGCCCAAACAATCTTCCCCAGCAAACAAAACCTCATACGATTAGATATGTCAGAATTTAATGAAAAATTCAATGCCAGTAAAATGCTAGGAGCTCCTGCCGGCTATGTTGGTTACACCGAAGGTGGTACTCTAACAGAAAAAGTTAAACGCAACCCACATTCAGTTGTTCTTTTTGATGAAATAGAAAAAGCTCACCCAGATATATTCAATATTCTACTTCAAATATTAGAAGATGGGCATTTAACTGATGCCAAAGGAAAAACCATTAACTTTAAAAATACCATTATTATCATCACCACCAACATAGGCCTAAAAAAATCCAATGAAAATGACTCAATTGGCTTTGATAATTCAAACCAAATCCAAAATAATAATTTTCTAGAAAGTCTACATGACTTATTACGCCCTGAATTAATAAATAGAATCGACCAACTACTCGTCTTCCAACCCCTATCCGCAAAAAGTATTAAAAAAATAATTGAACTTGAGCTACAAAATATTAACCACCAACTCAAGCACCAAAATCTTGTCATCAACTGGGATAAAAAGGTAATTGATCACTTAGTAAAAGATTATACACCTAAAGAAGGTGCACGCTATGTAAGAAAAATTCTACGCCATAAAATTGAAAATCCACTAACAACACAATTGATTGAAGGCAATCTCAAAAACAACACAGCTAGTATTAAAGTTCAAAATAATACAATAATCATTAATTAAAGTTCAAGGCAACTAAAAACACCCTTAAAATCTAAGGGTGTTTTTAGTTGGCGGTGAGGGTGGGATTCGAACCCACGGGACCCGTGAAGGCCCAATAGTTTTCAAGACTATCTCATTCGACCACTCTGACACCTCACCTTATTGGCGGAGAGGGGGGGATTCGAACCCCCGGTACCCGTGAAGATACAGCACCTTAGCAGGGTGCCCCTTTCAACCACTCAGGCACCTCTCCAAAATAATCTTTTGAAGATGGCGAAACGATCCGTCATCTTCAAAATTTATCGTAACATTTTTAATTTAAAAAATCAACCTCTGGCCAGAACCATCGCCCATACTCGATGTGCTCCTTTTTTCTTCAAAACTCGTGCACATTCCCCCAAGGTAGCACTCGTAGTTAAAATATCATCAATTAACAACACATCACCACTGACGAATTCATCAACATCAAAAATATTTTGAATGCTCTTAACGCGTTTTTTCTTCTTAAGCCCAACCTGGGGTTTAGTATATTTTCTCCGTACAATCAAATCGGTTCTCACCTGCCAATCAAAAAAATTAGAAACACTACTTGCTAATAATTCTGCCTGATTAAAACCACGCCAGCGCAATCTCTTTTTATGCAAAGGAACAGGTGCTACAACAAACCCCCCTGCAAGTAAAAACATATTCCCCTGTTGCTTGGATAATATTATCTTGTTAATAAAAACACGGGATAAACCCACATGTAAATCTTGAATAAAATTATACTTAAACTTGCGTATCACATTCTGCAATAGTTTATCACCAGATTCACAGGCAATGATCACTCCATCCAGACTCGTTTCACTCCGACACTCATCATGCGTTTTGCCAAAATGTACTTTTTGCTTACACACAACACATCTATCTTCAACCCTATATTCAAATCCGTCTAAACACTTACTACACAACCAATCATTCTCCTTGCCACACCCCAGACACTCCACAGGGAAAAGAATATTAAGTATAAAAAACTTAATATCTTTAAGAAAGTTAACAAAAACATTCTTTTCTGCCATACTATCAATATATCAAAAAATACCATAAAATTCTATTGGTTTTTTTATCAATTAATGGTAGAATATAAGTAGAATTTTAAATATAAATATATGGATAAACAACATAAATCTAAAGAAAAGCCAATCAAATGGTCATTCAAAGAATACGAAAAGTATGACCGTAATCGAGGCTGGTATCTAATAACCGCAATTATTGGTGGATTAATACTAGTCTACTCTGTCTTGACAGCTAACTTTCTATTCGCTTTAATTACCATAATGATTGGTATTATCTTAGTCATCAATCATCATCATGAACCAGCGCAAATTCAATTTGAAATAAACCATCAAGGCATAAAAATCGGCAAAAAAGAATACAAATATAGTGAGCTTGAAAATTTCTGGATTATCTATCAACCACCAGACGTAAAAAACTTATACCTTAATTTTAAATCTAATATAAGACCAAGGCTTACAGTTCCTCTAGGCGAAGAGGATCCAGTTCACATCAAAGCTCATCTAAGGCAATGTCTAGAAGAAGATTTAGAACAAGAAAACGAACCAGCTTCCGAAACCTTGGGCAGACTCTTCAAGCTCTAATACGCGCTATTCACCTAACTAAAAGCCCTCGTAGTTCAACGGATAGAACATAAGCTTGCGGAGCTTACGATCTAGGTTCGATTCCTAGCGAGGGTACCAGTACCATTTATTTATAAAACCACCTCAATAAAACGAGGTGGTTTTTAAATTATATAAATCATTATACTAAAACTGTTCCAGATCGGCCCACATAAATTCAAACCACATCTTAAATGATTTTACGATTGCCGAACTTTCAATAACAATTCCAGACGGATGATCAACCACATCAATAAAAACAATTTTATCTAACCAACATAAAACATCAGTAGTAAAATCATCTTCTCCTTTCGGCCAAGCCTTGTAACAATGCTTATTTTGGCTCTTCTTCATTAAATCAACATATTGTCGACCAACCTCTGATTCATAAATAATACCTCTTTTTGTCATCTCATGTGCAACATCAATATATTTCTTGCTTTTCATCCATCCTGGCAAAAGAGACTCTAGGCGAGCCGGAGAAAAAATAGTTAAAAGCTCAGAGCTAAATAACTGCTTTTTCAAATCACGACGAATTTCATCATATATATTTTCAATTCCTTCTTTGCCCTCAAAAAAACGAATTTTAGTTCTTTGATTCTTTCCCACCTGAAGAGCGTCAAAGACGCTAGCAGCCTTAATGAAATCATTCTCTAAGAACTGAAGTTCTTTTTGCTGACGCGATATATAAGCCAATAAATCTGCATAACCAATTGCCTCGTATTTACGAGTATTTTTCTCTTCAATTTTAGTCAAAAGTCCTTTTTTTTGTAAATCTTCAGCAATGTCATAAACATGTGTTCGAGTAACGCCTGATTCATCAGCAATACTGCTCACGCTAGAAGACCCCAGCTTGGTTAAAGCTAAAAAAATCTTAACCTCTTTTTCACCTAATCCCAAACGTGATAATAATTGGCTAATATTAGTCATATGGTTTAATTGTTGTAAATAATTACCGACAACTTAAGTATACACTATCATTTTAGCCTTGTCAATAGGAAAAAAGATGTAAATAATACTTGACAAACTTATCAATATAGTGTATACTACTCTAATACACAAATAAATAAAATCGTTCATTTCCTTTAATAAAGAGGTACTATCATGGTACTCCATTATTGGTTATTTATATCAGGATTAAGCATGTTCCTAGTAGGAATAACTCGCGTAATAAAAAATCGGGATAAGTATCTCAGCATATTTTGGCTTATCCTTTCTATTGCGCAGTTAATAACTGCGTATGCACTAAAGTAAAAGTAGCTGGCTGTATACTACTCGTATGCAGCCAGCTCTTTATTTTGCCCAAATCCACGCAACCTGTTAACATTAAAACATGATAAATTTAGATACAGAGGTAGAGGCTATATCCCCTATTGCAAAAAAAATAACCCCTAAATTAAAAAAACTTGGCATCCATACTGCTGGGGATCTTTTACATTATTTACCCTTCAGATGGGAAGATTGGACAAAAATCAAACTCATAAAAGATATCGAGCCAAACACAAACGTAACTATAAAAGGACAAATTGAACTTATTCAAAACAAACGTTCTCAGTGGAAAAAAAGACTAATTACCGAAGCCATTATAACTGACGAGACTGACCAAATCAAAGCAATCTGGTTCCATCAACCCTATCTAATTCAAAACCTCCACCCAGGAGATCAGCTTTATCTCTCAGGCAAAGTAGATCAAAAAGAAGACGGGCTGCAATTTGTCCATCCCAATTTCGAAAAAATTACTAAGTATAAAACAACCACCACTCATACTGCAAGAATAGTGCCCATCTATCCTTTAACTAAAAACGTAACCACCAAACAACTCCGTTTCCTTATAAGTAGAATAATCCATTTATCTAATAAAATACCAGAGTGGCTACCTGATGATATTATACTAGAAAATAAGTTAAACAAACTACCAATCGCACTAAAACAAATTCACTTCCCAGATAGCCAAAATCTACTCAACCAAGCAAAAGACAGACTAAAATTCAATGAGTTCTTTCTGCTTCAATTACGCACAAATCTAGCCAAACAAGAACTTAAAAAAAATAAAAGTCTACCCATAAAATTCCACGAAAAAGAAACTAAAAAATTCGTGGATTCTCTTCCTTTTACGCTAACCTCAGCCCAAAAAATAGCTGCTTGGGAAATAATAAAAAACATGGGAAAAAATACTCCAATGAACCGCTTACTCGAAGGCGATGTTGGGTCAGGTAAAACAATCGTAGCTTGCTTAGCGATTCTCAATAGCACACTGAATAATTGCCAAACAGCCTACATGGCTCCCACAGAAATTTTAGCTAGCCAACATTTCAATACCATTGCTCAACTATTTAAAGGCTTACCCATAAATATCGCCCTGTTAACTAGAACAGAAAAAAAACTAATTAACTGCAAAACAAGCAAAACACAAAATCTCAAATCAGATATATATAAATCTATATCCTCTGGAAAAATTGATCTAGCTATTGGCACACATGCCCTCATACAAGATAAAGTTACCTTCAATAATTTAGGATTAATTATTATTGATGAACAACACCGCTTTGGCGTTCAGCAAAGAAAAAGCCTAAAACAAAAAAATAAAAAGGGGGCTATACCGCACTTGTTATCAATGACGGCCACCCCCATTCCACGCTCACTTGCTCTAACAGCCTACGGAGATTTAGATCTCTCGATCATCAATCAGATGCCTAAAGGACGTAAAAAAATAATAACTCAAGTAGTACCGTCTGAAAAACGTCCGGAAAAATATAAATTTATTCAAGAACAAATAAAACAAGGCAGGCAGGCATTTGTTATTTGTCCCCTAATTGACCCATCAGATAAATTGGGCGTTAAGGCAGTAAAAGATGAATACAAAAAACTAAATGAAAAAATATTTCCTAATCTCCATATTGGTCTAATGCATGGCAAACTTAAAACCAACGTTAAAGAAAAAGTCATGAATGACTTTTTAAATAATAAAACTCAAATCTTAGTTTCCACTCCTGTTATTGAAGTTGGTATTGACGTACCTAACGCCACTATTATGCTGATAGAATCAGCTGAGCGCTTTGGTTTGTCTCAATTGCATCAATTCCGTGGTCGAGTTGGGAGAAGCAACCACCAATCATATTGTTTTCTTCTTACGGAATCTGACTCCGAAGTCTCCATAAAGCGCATGCATGCGCTTATGGAATATAATGATGGGTTTAAACTAGCTGAAAAAGACCTAGAATTTCGCGGCCCAGGAGAAGTATATGGCATTTCACAATCCGGCTATCAAGATGAATTAAAAATTGCTAAACTTACAGATTATCTCATCATAAAAAAATCAAAAAGTGCTGTTGAAAAAATCATCTCAAGAGATCCAAACCTCAAAAAAAACCCTTTAATCCGTCAAAAAATAGATGAATTTGAAAATAAAATTCATTTAGAATAAGCTAAATACAATAGGCCCAAAAAAGCACCTTCACAGGTGCTTTTTAATTAATATTTTAAAATATTTATTAATTCTTAAGTTCTTTTCTGATTACTCCCTCAATTTCCTCTTGGCTAGCCGCAAAATCTATCACACTTTTACCAATAAATAAATATGGGGTAGCATCTACTCCTAACCTCTGTCCGTCTTCCAGGCCTTGACCAACTTTTTTAATATACTTTTGTGTCTCTAGACAACTATTAAATAATTGTAAATCTAAATCCAATTCAAGAGCCAACTGATTATACAGTTCTCGTGACAATTGGTCTTGATTAACAAAAAGATAATCATGATACTGCCAAAATTTACCCTGCTCTTCTGCACACCTAGATGCCAATGCCGCCAACCTCGCTTGGGGATGTGATGGATTTGGAAAATCTTTCCAAACTAATCCAACTTTCCCATCAAATTTAGCTAATATATTTATTAAAGACTCTTGAATCTGTGAGCAATAAGGACACTCAAAATCTCCAAATTCTAAAATTAACAATTCAATCCCCTGATCACCACGTAATGGGTCGTCTTCCCCTACAAGCGCCAAATAAACATCTTCTGCAGAGGTGACTAAAGGGTCTATCTGCTGTTGATTATCCTGAACTTCCTCGCTAGACGGCTGTATTATATTTATGTCCTCCCCGCCGTCCCAAAATGACATCATCATCCAAATAAAAAAAACACCTACCAGCAAAACAATTGAAACCGTTATAAATGTTACTACAGAGGATTTATTCATATAACTATCTTAATCTTAAATAATATAATTTATTAGTAAAGGCGTCCCAGAAATAAAGTCGGCTGCTATCATCCGTTATAAATATTTTTTTAACTTGAAAACTATCAATACTCTCAGACAATACAGGATAAGCAACCAGCCGACTCAAGCCAGTTGATAAATCAATTTTATAAAAAACGTCAGCTGAATCATTTAATAAATCTGGATAAAAACCAGCACCTTCGGGCAAACTTACCGGCACAGCGCAATACACTGTCTTATTGTCACGTGCAAATACGCATTTGTCCACCCATGTTGATAGCCCTAAATTAAAATTATTTCCGCCTATGTTATCCCCTTGCGCATCTGCCACCCAGAGAATTGGATTATAATTATTATCATAATCTATCACCTGATAAAGAATTCGATCCCCCTGAGGCGACCATATTCCTTTAAAATTTGACCCTTCAACCACCAATGATTTATTATTCTCATCATTCAAACCAATAAAAAACACTTCTTCCTTGTTCAATCCTACTGATTTATGATACAAAGCAACAACTTCGTTAGTTGGTGACCAACTAACCTGCACACTGTCTCCCTGATCGCCCAAATGCTCTACCGCCTCAGTTTTACCACCAGTATCATCTGCTATTAGCAACCAGTTGTCCTCATCATTATCACTTATATATTTATATGCAATCCCCTCAGAATTATTACGCCAGCTAGGATCAGTCATACCTTGAGGCAAACTTATCTGCTTACCTGAAGCTAAATCATATATGATATTAGCTCCATCTGGATATTCAAGAATGACTTTTCTATTATCAGGCGAAAAATATGCATCTTCAACATGCGGAAACTCTTTGTCAGACAAAAGCGTTTTACCAGAGCCATCAAGAGAAATGCGATAAAATTTATCATCTTCAATACTCAAATAGCTAAGGCTACCTTGACCTAAATTAACATCAGCTAACTCATCCTCCATTACTCCAGTGACCTGGGTTAAAGATCCGCTAGCCACGTTATCAACCTTGCCTTCCACCTCAAAATCAGTAATTAAACCATCTTCTTCTCCTTGACTACCTGGCTCTCCAGGTAGTTGACCGGGTGGGCTAATAAGTCCAATAACGCCACCAACCCCAGTGCCAGGCAACTCACCACCAACTCCTACAGCCACATCGCCTCCAGCAGGGGCGTCTTCCGCCGGTTGTCGAAAAAATACCAACCACAAAACACCAATTATCAAACCAACTCCAATAATCAAAATCAAACCCCCTAAAATTATTCTCTTATAATCCAAATTAGGCATGTATTTAATATTATTTCCACTCAATACTATCCACTAGCCACTCATCTTGCGCCCTTGTCATGGACACAAGCGCATTCTGATTGTATAAAGTAGTTTTACCTTGATCGACCCTCTCTCTTCTCGTATAAACCAAAATATTAATATTTGAACCACTACTATTTAAGGTTTCAAGCTTAAAAGCCTGAGTGGTTATTCTTTCTTGGCTATCTTTACCCGAATTTCTTTCAATAAAATCATCAGCCCAAACTTTCATGCGATATGTCATCATTCCCCTTAATTCAGTAATATTTAGAAAACCAGATTCAGGAGAATAACTACCAAGCATCTCAACAAAAAACTTAGCCCTGTTCTTAGCTACCACCTCTCGCTTGTCAAAATCCGACAGTTCTTTTTCTTCTTCATTCTTTTGTTCCTCGTCTCTAGCCGGAGGCAGTAAGCTACCACCAGGCTGATCATTCAAATTGATATCATTCAGCTTCTTAATTGGATTCTCTTGACTGCCCTCTCTGTTAATTAAAAAATATCCTCCCACTCCAAGGAGTATAATAACCACAACAACCACTAGCGCTATAATAAACAACTTTTTTTTATCCATAAATTTCTAGTTTAAAATTATTTCATCTTCCCTTCTCCTTCTTCTTTGTCAAACTCATCTTTAGCCTCCTCAATCTCAAGTAACTGCCGAGGATCTGAGGTTATTATCTGGTCTTCGGTATATGATGCCACTACTTTAATTGCTACATGCTTAGACCCAGCAAAAAATATTCCCTCTCCCACACCTGATTCAAGTAATAAATATCTTTCACCCTGAGTTAACATAAACGTCTTAGAAACTACATCAATAGCAGCGGTTGATTGTCGCAATAACAACTGAATAGCCGAATTGGTTACAATCGCCTTTCCATATGGCGAATTTAAAAAATCGTTCACATCTTGAGTAATAGTAGTTAGTCCAAGATAATACTTACGGCACCTCTTAGCTAAAGCAAAAAGAAATTTAGCACTATCTTCATACTGCATCAGCCACCAAGCTTCATCTACCACCAAAACTCTTTTCTTGAGTTCACTCCTTACAATATTCCATATATAATTAACAATTGTATAAATAGCTATCGGTCGCAGCTCATCTTCCAAATCCCTCACAGAAAACACAACCAACTGATTAGCTACGTTAATATTGGTTTTATGATTCAATAATCCAGAAAACGTACCTTGGGTATACTTACCCAATCTTTGAGCAACTGCATGCCCTCCCTCCATACCTTCGAGCACTTGTTCTAAATCAGACAAAATAGGAGGATCAACCTGTGATAAATCTGATCCAGGCGTAATATCATTTTTTGCATAAGTTTCAAGCAAAGCTTTATCAAGTAATGAATCTTCCTCATGGCTCAATTCGCCAACCATTAGCCGAACCAATCCTTTAACTGTAATAACAGCAGAACGTATAATATCCCCAGTTTTCTCCCCCTCCATCAAATTAGCCGGTAAATCAAAAGGATTAATTTTACTTTCAGAGCTTAAGGCAATATTAATATATGTTCCGCCAACCGCCTCGGATAAATACTGATATTCCCTTTCTGGATCAATAATAATTACATCAGTGCCTTGCATCATTGAGCGCAACACCTCTAATTTGATAGCATAACTTTTACCAGCTCCAGACGTAGCAAAAACAACTGTATTGGCATTTTGTAAACTAAAACGATCAAACAAAATTAAACTATTATTATGTCGATTAATGCCATAAAGTATTCCATTATCTGAAGTTAGTTCTGATGACACAAAAGGGAAAGTCGAGGCAATCGGCGATGTATTCAAATTTGTATAGACCTGTAACTCATCACGGCCTAACGGCAACGTAGAATTAAACCCTCGCTCTGTTTGCCAAATAGCCCGTCTGGTATAAACTAGTTTCGAATTAATAGTTGATTCTATCCATTCCATGGCCTCTTCTAACTCTTTTTCAGAATCTGTATAAACAGTTAGATATAAGCCAAACTGGAAAAAATGTTCAACACCTTGAGTTAAGTCATCCCTTAATTTCTCAATGTCTTGATAAGCTGTCTCTTGCAAAGGATCTCTGGGCGCGCCTTTCTCTCGATCTGCCATAATTTGAGCGCCAACAGAACCAATTTTTTTCTTTAATTGCTTAAGCACGACCCCAGAAACTATAGGAAAAAAATACATAGATATATCCATGGTAAAACTCGAATCAACCAACGAGTCAAACCAACCAACGGAGATATAACGAGGATAAGTGGTCACAAAAATAGTTGACACAAACTTACCATTGAGTTCCAAAAAGGTCGATTCAACCCGCATAGCCGCAGGCGCCATCAAGTCTTTTAATGTTACCACTCCTCGCTGATAAATTCGCTGGGCTTCTAAAATTTCTTTCTCTTGCTCAATTTGCACCTCTTCATTAACTGGGGCAACCTGGCTAGCCGGTACTTCTTCTTTTTTACCCGTCGTTTGTTTTTTTATTTCTGCCGGATTAAACATAAAATCACATTAATATTTTAATATCTAAACACAATACTTAAAATTCAATATTCTATAAACACATCAACACACTAAATTATTCCACATTTAATTTACCAACATCAGTCATCTTTTGTCTTTTTGCAACCTCTGGGTTGTAAGTATTATAATACAGCTCTATCAAGCCTTGTGTATCAAGAAGCTGACTATTGATCATCATACTAGATAATCCTCCTTGAACAACATTAACCCTTCTATCAATCTCTTGTTTGTATTTTAAAAATTGTTCTTTTTTTAAACCAATTGTCTTAACTGCCTTAAAAGAATTAAAAAGCTTGCCGACCTTGCCTTGTTTCTTTTCGCCCTCTTGCGGATTATATGGAATCACTACATAAAATCTCTTTGATACAATATCCCCCATCTCAACAAGATCTGCCACATATTTTCGATATTCACGAATCTGTATCTTTAAAAGTTCATTTGTTTGTTCTTTTTCTTTAGATTTCATTTCTTCCAAATATTTAGAAATATCTAAAGTCCTTGACTGTATTAATATTTGTACAGGAAAACTAATTGAATTAATAAAGGACATGTAGCCCTGAATAATAGCATTTTGTTCCTCTTCTGATTTCAACGCAAAATTTATGGAAGACGCTAAAAGCACAACAACCAAAGTATTATCTTTCATCACAACTGTGCTATCATGAATTTCCGCAATATCAATATATTGCTGGGTGGAAACTCTAAAATCACTCTTTTTCTTTTTTGTTTTTTCTGCCATAAATATTAATTAATTGATCAACCCTCATACCGACCACCAGTATCAACCATCAATGCCAACTCAGCCAATCGCTGAGAGCTAGTAACCTTCTTTTTTGGCCCAATATCAGATTTAATTTCTCGTACATTTTCTTCTTCCTGCAATTTAGCTAAATCAGCCTGAGTTACCTGCTTGTGCCATACACGCACCTTAGGTCTTTTAATTGCCTCAATCATGCTACTTACAAATTGAGAAAAATTACGACCATTAACTTTCACAAATCCAAATACAATAATAAAAACTACGACAATAAAAGTTATCAAAGCGAATGCGCCAGTATCCAATAATTTAAATGAACCAAAACACACTATCCCCCCAATTACCATCATTATAAACTGTCTAGTGGTAATAGGGCCAATAATTCTATCCTCAACATTTATAAATTGTGGTGCTACAAATCTATCCATAAAAATTAATATGCTAATTTTCTATTTAAATCCGCAATAACATCAAATTCTTCTTTAGTTAAATATGGCTTACCCTCCTCTTTATACTTATCAATAACGTCACTCACTGTCTTCCCTTCTGCCATACTAGTGGCTCCAAGCGTCAAATATACCCTATAAGTACCTGATTTTTTCCAGGCTTCAATACCTTCTGCTTTTTTAGATACCGACTCATCCTCGAGTAAATTAATTTTCTGCAAAATTCTATCTGTCGCTTCATCTGGATTTTTTCCCATTTTGCGAAAATATTCAAGGGTCAATCCTTGTATTTCTTCAACTGCCCCTGTACTTTGATGTGAAAAAATATCTCTCTCTTCTTTATATAAATTCCGATGTTCATCATGTACTACACTTTTCTTCTCCACTTTAGCCGGCTCTGCCTTTACTGGCAAAACCTGTTTTTTATCTTCTTCCACCAAAAGACCCTTTCCTCCACTCAAGATAGCTTCTTCAACTTTCCTTCTCTCAATCTCAATCAAGCTTATCACCTTACTTTGTGCTTCCTGATCTAACCCAACCCCACCAAGTTCAACAGCCTTAATCAATGCTTCCCTGGTATCAGCCAACCCTCGTACATTTCTAAATCTAGAAATAATAATATTACGTAAATTACGCGTTCTCATCTCCTCTCCATCAACCCCAGATTGTTCAACTATTTGGACTGCCAATTTCTCAATAAATTGAGAAATTGCCCGATTACCATCAACCACAGGTGCCTCAGTAATTTTCTTTACTTCTTCCTCGTCATCAATCGAAAAATAAAAACCAGCTTGAGTGCTCCCAGGTTTAGTTATTTCCACTGGTGTATGAGGGATAATATCATCTTGGCGCACTATTACATCGTCTTCTTTTAAATCAATCAAATGATTATCCTTTAACAATTTAAAATCACCCTCACGGGTCTTAACTACAATTCCATTTTGTAAATCTTCTTTGAGCATAAATTAGCTAAATTAATTATACCAAATATCAACAATTCCGCCTAAATTCACCTGCTTTTCTATCCCAAAATTTCCCAATAACCACCTTTGGTTGGGCCAGTTCTTCTTAAAATGCCTTTTTGCTTGAGTTTTGAAATATTATTTTTAGTGTTTCTAAGATTGATATTAAGCAAACAAGACAACTTTTCCGCAGTGATTTGAGGATCTTTTTTCATCTCTTTTAATGCTACCCTTTCGTTTTTAGACAATAATTTTATGGTGTCTTTTATGGTGTCTTTTATGGTGTCTTTTATGGTGTCTTTTCCAAATTTTTTCAAATATGTTTTGTCAGATAAAGTTACATAAAAAGAATGTTCATAAAATTCAAAATTCGGCTTTGGTAATTTTGCCAAATCCATCGCATCGTTTATTCTTTTAATGCCAGTTCCTAATTTCTCAACAAATATCGTTTTAGATAAAAGCGAAGCAATAATAGGGTTTCTGGTCTTGCTTACTTTTCCGAATTCATCAGCTTTCAACCACTTAACCAGTCCTCCTGGATTAAACGCAACCAATTTATTCTTATACACCTCCACCAGAATATCAGAAGATTTATCAAAATAATCTCTATGCATAATCGCATTAACAATCGCTTCTCTGTATGCTTGTTCTGGATACTGAGATATTTCTTTTCTTCGAGCTGTTTTTATTTCAAATTCCACTTTTACTCTTCTCTTTACAAAATTGATTGCCTGCTTTATATTTTCCAGCAAGCCATCATCATATATCTTCCTATCAAGAATATTCACTTTTTCATTTGTCTGATATTCAGCGCAAACAACTTTTGAAGTTAAAAAAAATTTAGACGGGTTTTTCGCAAAAAAAAGAATGCCGGTATTATTAAATTTTAATGCGCCATCTATTTTTTGGGCAACGCCTAAATTAATAAGTATTGACCTCCTATCAAGATTTTTTGTTATTCCTGCTTCTTTTAAATAAATATTTAATTTTTCTGCGTCAAAATCTTCAGGATACCTAAAATCATTATTAATCTGTTCATCAAACCTTATTTTTCCTTCGCCAATTGCAAAATCCAATATTTCATCCCTGGTCATTTTCTGTGAATTTGCGACCTGCCTTAAATAAAATCCAGACGAACATTTGTATGGCTTATCTTTTCCTTCATCAACTTTAATAATCAAAATATTTTCAAATTCTTCTAAAGCTATTTTTATTGACGGGTCGCAATTTCTCGCGATGTCTTGAATTTGTGATCTCAACTTGTTGGCGACATTAACACCTTTTACTTTTCCTTTATCATCCACTCCCAAAAATATACTACCACCGTTAGAATTGGCAAAAGCAATAATTTCTTTATCAATACTGCCAGCGCTTTCCTTAAACTCTAATTTCAATCCTTCGCCTTGCTGTAAAATAAATTGTAGTTCTTTTTTTGTCATATATACTTTAAGACGGTTACAAAAATCTGTTTTCTACTACGAAACTGTCACCAAATACTATTATGACTATAATTCCAAAAATTCAATCAAATTTTTCATCCCGTGGCCACAGGATCTACAAAAATTATTTAATAATTCCACTTAAACCTCCCTGTCTCTAAATCACCATAAGCCAAACTCTCATATTCCATCTCTCCTGCCTTTCTAGCTAAATTAGCCATTGATACTCCCACAAGAACTGCATCTTCTTTCGTCATATTTAAACGTTTTTCTAAAATATACTGTAAAAACATAGCCACATATTTAACCGCGGCCACATCCTTTATAAATTCCTCTGCGTTTAAACCTTGTTTTTTTAAATATTCACTCCAAAACTTCTTAAATCTATCATCTCTCTCAAAAACTTCTCTGATTTGCCTATTTTCTGCCAGAATAAACAAAGCGCCTAAAACTGCCTCTATTTGTCCCTCATTAATTGCATGATAAAATACATTTTTCAAATTCCCCACATCTCCTTTAGTATCTTTATTAATTGATTCTCCTTGAGTAAAAGCTCTAACAACCATTGGATTTACCAAAAACCCGCTAAAAGCGCTTTGCAACCTGGCTTGCGAAGAGATAGCTTGTGGTTTTTCTTTAATTAATTCCTCGTTTTGGCTAACAGGGCTCAAAACGTCTTTTTTTGTTACAGGCATTTTCTGATCAACTCCAATCGATGACTTTTTTCTGGGAACTAAAGTTTCTGGGATATCATCGATTAATCCTTTCTCTTTCATTTTCTTCAACGCATCTATAATTCTTGGATCAATAAAATCAAAGTGACCCTGTCTTAAAATAGCCAGCTTACCATTCACTGTCGTTATAACGGGATCCTCAAGCCCCGCTGGTTCAAAAGATGATAATTTAAGCCTTTCATATATTTTTACAAGATAGCCAATCTTTTTACGATCATTAATATTAAGAAGCTTAATATTAATGCCATTAATTAAATATTCCTCACTTTTAAGCTTATCAACCCTTCCTGTTCCCAAGGTTCGGTTATAATCCTGTAACCAATTACCAACTGTTCCTTTATATTTCTTACTACCAACTTCCAAATCAATTTCAGTAATCCTCTGCGTATTATCAAGCAGTGCTTTGCGTAATGCTGCTTTCAACTTATCTCTTTCTTCAAAAATAAGGATACTTTGTAATTTTGCAAATACCTTATCCATTATATCTATGTTCTCAGGTAACTCATAAACATATACAAAATTTTCCTTAAACAAATTAACAATATCTTCATGTGAACGCAGGGGCAAAGATATTAATTTATTCAATTTAATTAACTTTTCATATCTCTTATAACCGTCAGCCCCTAAAACACCAATCAACTCCACCCTATTTCGATAAATAACCGCACCAATTTTTTTAACAAACCAATCAGCATCCTCAGCGTTATCAAAAAACGCCACATTTTCTTTAAAATGCTTTTCATATAACTCAAGTAGTTTCACATTCTTCAAATCTTCTAATGTAGTTTCACTTGCCATAATTTATCTTAAATTATATATGTTTCATAAACTCAGCCTTATCTTTCAAGGACGAATAATTAGCATAAACGCCTCTTTGTCTGAACCCTTTTGCCATAGACCCTAAAATTTCTGACATTTTCATACCTTGATATTTAGATCCAACCCCACGCGCAGTAATCAACCCTTGCTCTTCAAGTTTTTTTATCTCTCCCAACTGCTCCATAGCAATTTTTTGAAAAGCACTGCCATTAAACTCACCCCTCTCAAAACGGTTCATCAAATCGTCTTGCGTGCCTATTAACATCAATTTTCCTGATAATGCCAACTCATAATCACCGCCAGCTGTCTCTCCGCCGTACCCCAATCTATTAGTATTTTGCAAAAATGCACGAGAAGGTTGTTTTAATACCTCATTAGCCACTGCAGCCGCATGTTCTTCTTCCTTCATCCACTTTGGCATACCTTTTTCAAAAGTTATTAACCGACTTGTCTCAGTATGACCCCTCGATTCATTAATATAGGCAATTTCATTCATTAACCCCAAAGCCTGATTCTTCGTCATGCCGGCTTTGCCCTCAAGTATTTCGTTAGAAAAACTTTGCATGCCTTTAGCATTACTGGTATATCCACTATGATTTAAAAATTCATTATCATTATAATCTTGAGCTGCTTTTTTCAACAAAACTGCCAATCTTGGCCTATCCCTATTTTTGACAGCATCGTCAATCAGTGAATTCAACTCTTCTGCTTCCATAGAATCCTTAGGTAAATTCTGCAACTCCTCACTCTCAAGCAAACGATAGGCGTTATCAGCCTGCAAGGTTCGAGGAATATTGGATACTTCGGCTAAAATAGACTTTTTAATCCCCGTCAATTTCTTAGATTCTTCTTTGACGTCATCTTTTGTTTTTATGTCTTGGCCACCGATTCCTTTCATGTTCCCGTTAGCAAAAACAACGGCTCCCTGCATTTCCCAAATATTTTTCTGCATCTTCCTAGCTTCCCCTGATATTTTTCCCTCCTCGTTTTTAACTGATTTTTTATTTACCTTAAGCTCTTCCTTAGACAACTTAGCAATCCACTCTCCCTTGCTATCTTTACGCGCCATTTTTTTCTGTTCTTTCAATTTTTCAGCAAGCTCATATCCAACGTTCTCCCTTTCTCCCTCTTTTCCTTCTTTTCTCAACTTTTTCATCTCTTGTTTCAGCGCGCCCATCTCCTCTTCCAATTCAGTTGCTCTACCTATTTTAACTTCCTTTTGATTAGCCGTTAATCCCCCTTTTTCAACTTCTTCTAATTCTTTCTTCTTTTCACTAACCTTCTCATTTAAACTATCAATACCCCTTTTTTTCAATTCACTTTCATCTTTTTGATTTATACGAGCCTTTTGTCTTTCTTGCCAATCTTCATCTCTATCAACCTGCATCTTTGCAATATCCTTCTTAACTATGCTATTAAAATCCCTTATCTCAGTAATTGGTTTACCATCATCACCTGTTGTTGTAATTAGCGCAATACCATTTTTTTTATTAGCATAATCATCAGCTATTTTATCGCGAACCATATCTTTCTTTTTCTGTTTATCTTCCGTACTATCTCCCAATGCCGCATATTGAACAGTGTTTTCCAATTCCTTTGCATATGCCGATCTTAATCTACTATAAGCTGGGTCATCTTCATCCATGTCTCCCTGCACGATATCGCCCTTTTCGTCAATCAAAATTACTCGCCCCTGTCCTCCCGTAATCTGCCGCTCATTATAGTTGGTCCTGTTCTCTTTTTCTTGTTTAAAAAGCGCATCCTTGCCTTCTTCAACCGCATCTATATGCTTTGCCCCAGCTTGATAATTCAAAAGCTCATCCATTCCCATATCCTCAAGCTTCTCATCAGCTTTATCCTGCGCCTTTGTTCCATATTTTTCAGCTCCAGACCAAGTTCTCATCATCTTTAATTTACCTCTAAGCCCACCATAGTATTTATCATAATCGTCTTGATCTCCTTGTCGCATATACGTCATTCCTAACCTGCCCCAACCCTCTCTGTAAAGTGCTTGACTCACATCTCCTGCTTTTTTCTGTCCCTCAATCTCATCCATTGCTTTATTTTTTTCTTTAATAGCTTTTCTCTTGCGATGTTTCCTCATTGGATTAAGCGCACTAAAACCAGTTGTTTTATACAGTTTTCGTTCCCCATAAGCTGCCAACTGAAATGGTTTTTTAGCTGTCCATTTGGCGGCAGACACAAGTCCTCTCTGCGCCACATCTTTAACCTTGGTTACTGCGTTCATGCCAATATTTCCACCCATCACCCCCATTTGTTGAGTGATTAATAACGAGGCTATAAGAAGAGCAATCGTTGTCATATAGTCAAACATCCTCTGAGGACTCGAAATTTTCGATGCCAAATACTCAACATATTTAGCCCTGTCAACATGACCTTCCGGTTTTTGCCGATATAGCTCTATAACATGACTTTTATCTTCCTCTCCAATCTGCTGCAATATTCCAAAAGAAAGCCACAGGAAAAAAGCCAGAATAGGGCCAACTATTATATATTTTGTTAAATACGACCAATACTGACCAAACATTCCAATTTTGTCCAAAGGCCCATTTGGCATGGCTGAAGCAATGAAAACAATAGGGGAGAAAATAAGTAAAATCCATAACATTATAATCCTAGCCAAAAGAACAGCAATCATCGTCAAAATAACCAAAGCCGCAATCAAAAGCATAATAAATGCCAATATAACAGAGCCAGCAATAGCATAATGATCTATCTCCTGATCAGTTTTACCTATAACATCACGAAGCTGTAACATTTGTTCTACCCCAAGGGCATTAAGAAATCCTCCAGCTGCCCCATCGGCCCAGGCATTTACAAAGGTCATCATAACCGTTTGACCCAAATCAATGAATAACCCAACAATCATCTTAGAAAAATTGACCAAAACAGCCGCTATTATAAGCTTAGGTAAAAGTTTTTTATACTGATAAGTCTCAATATTAAATAAAGTCCCAAAGGCAATTAAAAGAATTATTACTATAAAAAACATATTAGCAAGATCTCGCACCATCACCCAACCCAAAGCCACAGCCCGTGAATCAACAAAATTATTAAACTCAAGCACTCCAATCACCACGCTAATAAAAAGAGTTAACAGTTTACCAACTACGCTTATAAAAAAAGCAAACAAATCTGCCAAAAGCTTAGCCAGTCTCTGCCCCGGCAAATTGCCACCTTGCGGCTCCGTCATGGTAGCTGTACCTCCGGTAGCTGTACCTTGCCCTAAAGCAGTATCAGCAAAAACGCCAAAAACAACCATTATGACTAATAATAGCAAGCCAGTGACAATAAATAGTTTTCTTTTTTGATTAATTTTTCTAAACATAATTATAAATCGGAACAAATACTTAATGGTCCATCTCCCCCAAAAAGAGAGTAAACAGAGCTAATAGCCTGGACTGATGGAAGATAGCATGCTCCATAGGCAAGAAATACAATAAAAGCAACTAAAACCCCCACACCAAATAATACCAAAGCATAAGCTAATATTAAAACCAATCCCTTATTTTCTTTCCCTAATTTAGCCCAAGAAAAAATATTAGTTCCACCAGATAAAGCAATCCCAGCAACCGCCTTAGCTGTCTCTTTCTTTTTTTTTATACTAGCATTTTTTTTCTTATTTTGATTATCATTTTTCGGCATAAAATTATTACTCATATTCTTTACATTTATTCATTAATTGACCAACAAGTATCAGCTTACTAGCAGCAGCCTTCCAGCCAGAGGTTGCTTCGTTGGCTGTCATAAACCAATTAATTCTCAGCTCATTACTTTCATCCACAGATATAGTACAATGCTCATCTTTACCACAAAGGTTGCCTAAATAATAATTCCATTTAAGTGGAAAACTCAAAAATTTAGACTGAACATATAAAAAACCACATCCTTTCATATTAGTATTACTATAATCAATAGACCAAGTATTTGTACCAAATCCAAATCCAACATTATCCTTAAAGGTTAATTCAGATACCTTTTGGACTGACTCTGGGTCATCTTTAGTCATATAGCAAATATCTTTTGAAACACCAAGCCCCATACAAAACTGATCTTCTTTCTTCGGCTCTGTTTGTTCTAACAACATATATAAATTGCCACACTCAGGGACTTCACCTTCGTCTAAATCTGGAATTAATTTTTGACTTTTTTTACAAATTCCAATAACATTTTTATTATCCTTAAGCGTAATACTAGCTGGCTGCAACTTCAATTCAGTCAAAGCCGGATTAATCCATGATAATATACTATACGATCCAAGTGCTAATACTAATCCCATTATAGCTGATATTATAGTAGTTTTAGCTCCTGCTATCTTTTGAGCGTTACCAGCTGCAAGCAACCATTTAAAACCTCCCAGCATTATCATAACTACTGCTAACAATCCGACAACACCGATAAACAAATTATATATACCTCTTATGTATTGAGGGAAGCCTGCTACGCAATGACGGGTACCAGTCTTATTTTGCTCAAGAGTATGTTTATCTAAATTATACACCGAATATGTATATGTACAATCATGTGTTGCTCCAGGTATGCCAATCTGTAGTTCAATAGGAAAAGTCTCAGGGCACTTGTCCTGACATGTTCGCGCCATTACATCCATCCCGACAATAAACACTCCCACTAAAACAATATTTAAAATCAATAATTTATAAAAAATTAATTTCATATTTTTATGTCTTCGACCCAGGCAATAACTCCTCATTCCGACTAATTTTAATAATATAAATTTCATTAGCTAACTTCGTCTTATTGACAGTCCTCTGCTCCACTAAACATAGCAACATTAACCCACCCCCTTAACTCGCTCGGCCAATTACTCCTGCCATAATGCCAATGAATCTTATGTTTTGACATATCAACAGCACAATACTTGCCCGTCGGACACCTCTCACTAATTGCTGATCCAGTTCTCTCGCCATCGTCATTAATAAAAAAATACATATCCCCACATTTAGAATCTGGAATTGGATCCGTGCCTCCCAACTCTCTGGCTATAACACTGTAAGGAACAGCGAGCCCACCAATAGCAGCAATATTGAGTGTCCGTACGGGGGTAACAGTACCGTTTTTATCACGAAAACATATATAGGGTGACATTGAATTAAACGGCGGTTTATATCCCTCACAAAACTGATCTTCTTTCTTAGGCTCTGTTTGTTCTAATAACATATATAACTTGCCACACTCAGGGACTTCACCTTCGTCTAAATCTGGAATTAATTTTTGATTTTTTTTACAAAAACCAATAACATTTTGACTGCCCGTAAGCGTAATACTAGCTGGCTGCAACTTCAATTCAGTCAAAGCCGGATTAATCCATGATAATATACTATACGATCCAAGTGCT